>Ga0137403_10001981_pt1 | contig 25502 bp, 20 predicted proteins | sample CZOMad2_1_16fung_FD_122057 | JGI IMG/M metagenome (GOLD analysis project Ga0137403, IMG submission 122057) | Vadose zone soil fungal communities from Angelo Coast Range Reserve, California, USA - CZOMad2_1_16fungal (Hybrid Assembly) | ecosystem: Environmental > Terrestrial > Soil > Vadose zone... | reverse complement strand
TTACCGAAGGAACCGCCAGACCGGCGGAAGCAAACGCGGCTTCAATCTGTTCCTTGGCGTTCGCCTCTTCGGGAAGCAGTGCAATTTCTGAGCCTGCTTTTTTCACCACTTCGCCTTGCGCGTCGAGTTTCTTCTCAGCACTCAATTCTTCCAGCGCGGCCCGAAATGTTTCGCTACGCACGCGCTTGCCCAGGCTCGCACGCAAATCCTCGCGCAGGATTCCCGGCAGCAGAGGATTTTCTTTCTGAAACCGCTCGACCTTTTCGACAATTCTCATGCGCAGGTCTTCAAACAGCTTTCCGGAAACCAGCACCAGCGGCTCGCTCGAAACGATTCTTACGCGACCCGTTCCGTGAAGTCGTTCAAGAGCGCCCTGAATTTCTTTTTCCGTCCAGCCGGTCCGCGCCACGATCTCCTCGTATCCGAGCCCGAGCAGTGCGCGCTCCGTCATCGCCGCGAGAATTTCCGGATTCCTCTGCTGCTCTAGCGTTTCAAGAAACGCCCCGCGTCCCGTGTCGCGCAGCATCGGCCGCCGCGCCAGCGGATCAAGCACCGCGCCTCCCCCGATCGTCACCATCGGCGAAAATTGCCGCACGATAAATCGATCCCCCGGCAGCACCAGCACTTCGTCCTGCAATTTCAGATTCGCGAGCGCGCTTCCGCCCGGCGGCAATTCTTTCTCGGTGTGAAAAAAGACTTCCGCGATTGTTTCTGCCGTCCCCGCGTGAAAATGCACGCGCGATCCTTGTTTCATTTTTCTAGCCGAAGGCAGCAGGTCCAAACGCACATCGATCCGGCGTGTCTTGCGGAATTTTCCCGGCGCCGCCAGCACCATGCCGCGCTTCAGCGCCGTGTGCTCGATTCCCGCAAGATTCACCGCCGTGCGCTGTCCGGGCGTCGCGCGTTCCACGGATTTTCCGCCGGATTGCACGCCGCGCACGCGCAGCCGCTCGCCGCTCGGGAATAATTCCACTTCGTCGCCCGGACCGACGCTTCCGGAAATCAGCGTGCCCGTCACCACCGAACCAAAACCTTTCATCGCAAACGCGCGATCAATCGGCAGCCGGAAATATCGCGCCGCATCTTTGGCCGACGCATTCGTTGCGGCTTCGCTCAACGCTTTCTTTAATTCGGTGAGTCCGGCTCCTGTTTTCGCGCTCACTGGAACAATCGGTGCGCGCTCGAGGAAAGAGTCTCGCAGGTATTCTTCCGCTTCCATGCGCACGAGCTCCAGCGTGTCGCCATCCACCATGTCGCTCTTCGTTAGCGCCACCACTCCGCGTTTCACTCCCAGCAGGCGGCAAATATCGAAATGCTCGCGCGTCTGCGGCTTGATGGATTCGTCCGCCGCGATTACCAGCAGCAAGACATCGATGCCCGCCGCGCCCGCCAGCATATTGCTTACAAAATGTTCGTGCCCCGGCACATCTACAAAACCGAAACGCACGCCGTTTTCTTCCAGGAACGCGAAACCTAGATCAATCGTGATCCCGCGGCGCTTCTCTTCAGCAAGGCGATCGGGGTGCGTGCCGGTCAGCGCTTCGACCAACGTGGACTTGCCGTGGTCGATGTGCCCGGCGGTGCCAACAATTACGCTTTTCATTGCGGTGGACATAAGTTCAACTCGCAGAAATTCTTCTGCCGCTTTGGATGCTACTGGAGGAGAGAATCAGGGGTCAAACCGCAGACTACTTTGCGGCGGCGATTTCTTCGACAATGGCTTGCGCGGCGGCGCGGGGATCGGGCGCGGCAAGAATCGGCCTGCCCACTACGAGGAAATCGGCGCCAGCGCGAATCGCTTCAGTGGGCGTGGCTTTGCGGGCCTGGTCTTCTGACTTGGATTCCACTGGTGAATCTTTCGGGCGAACGCCGGGCGTCACGATGAGGAACTCGCGGCCACATGCCTTGCGAATCGCTTTGGCTTCCTGCACCGAAGCGACGACGCCATCGACGCCCGCTTTTTTTGCGAGTTGGGCCAGTTTCACGACGCGAAGTTTGGGCGCGCTGCTGATCCCAACTTCCTTCATGGTTTTCTGATCCATGCTCGTCAGGATAGTCACGGCGAGTAGGCGAGGCCGGTCGGCGCCCATCGGAACGCCGGCGCTGATGGCTTGAACGGCGGCTTCGAGCATCGCTTTGCCGCCGAGCGCGTGCACGTTGACGAGTTGGACGCCCGTCATCGCCGCTGCAGAAAGCACGGCGCCGGCAACGGTATTGGGGATGTCGTGGAATTTCAGGTCGAGAAAAATGCCAGGGCCGAGCGCGGCGACTTCCTTTACGGCGGCGGGGCCTGCGGCGGTAAAGAGCTGGTTGCCGATCTTGAACATGCCTACGAGATCGGCAACCTGCTTGGCGAATTTCACCGCCGAAGAGAGAGAATCAAAATCGAGCGCGACAATCAGGCTGCTGCGGGGATGGGCGTCGAAAGTCAGGGTCATAGTTGACCCCGACTCCTACGGGGTCAGTGCTTCTGGGGTAGCGCCATGAGCTCGAGCCGGACCTGGCTCACGCCCGAATGAATCAAGCCGATCTTCCGGGCGACACGATAGGATACATCAATTTCGCGCCCTTCTTGATAGGGGCCCCGGTCATTGATACGTACTATTTCAAACTTGCCGTTGCGGGTGTTGACCACACGGACGATGGAGCCAAAAGGAAGGTTGGGGTGTGCCGCTGTGAGGGCTTCAGAGTCAAAGCGCTCGCCATTGGCGGTTTTGCGCCCGTTGAACCCGGGGCCATACCAACTGGAATTGCCCACCCAGGTCTTGATCGGCTTCACGGGTTGATTCAGGTGCGCTACGAGGGGGGCTTCCATGCCCTGAGCAAACAGGAACATGAGGAGTACCCATCGAAGTGCAGCCCAACTCATTAAAAGTCGATGTCTCATAGTGTGATCTTTGTGCTGCTCAGATCCAGAAAAGTGTAGCGAAAAGGGGTCGTTATGTCAACCATTTTCTGCTATGAATTTGTCTCTTATCTCATTCAAACTAAAAGCTTTATATCGTAATAGGACCTTCGTAAGGGTGTCGCAAAGTCGCTGACTGGCCCTCGGGTCAGTAAAGCTGGCCGTCCCGACCTGTACCGCCGAAGCGCCTACGGCTAGGTAATCAAGCACATCTTCGACCGTCTCGATGCCTCCGAGGCCAATAATTGGTGTCTTGACGGCCTTCCGCGTTTCCCAGACGAGCTTCAAAGTAATGGGTTTAATGGCCGGGCCGGAAAGGCCCCCGGTTGGGTTGCCGAGGCGGGACTTTCCGGAGTGGAAATCGATGGCCATCGCGGGGTAAGTGTTTGCCACGGTCAGGGCGTCGGCTCCTGCTTCCTCGGCAGAACGGGCGATAAGTCCAATGTCTGTAACAAGGGGGAAGAGTTTGACCCAGAGAGGGCGGTTCGCGGCGGCCTTCCGGGCGGCACCGACAACCTCGGCGACGCAGGTAGGATCGCTGCCGAACTGCATGCCCCCTTTTTTGACGTTGGGGCAGGAGATGTTGAGTTCGTAGCCAGCAAGGCCCTCGGCGTCCTCCAGGATCCGGATCACCTCGATATAGTCTTCCAGTGCGTGGCCGAAGACGTTGGCGATGACGGCCGTATCGAATTTTCGGAGTACCGGGAGTTTTTCGGCTACGAAGGCCCGGACCCCCACATTTTGGAGGCCCACGGCATTGAGCATGCCGGAGGGGGTGGGGTAAAGTCGGGGAGCAGGGGCGCCTTCGATGGGTTCGCGGGAAAGGCCCTTGGTGACGAAGCCTCCGAGGCGGTTTAGGTCAACAAGGTGGGCAAATTCGAGGCCGTAACCGAAGGTTCCACTAGCGGCGAGAATAGGATTCCGCAGGCGCAACGCGCCAATTTTTACGCTGAGGTCAACGGCGCCAGCGGAGCTCACTTCGTGTAAAAGAATAACACGAAGTCCGTTTGTTCACCGTGCAAAATCCGGCATTTGGTTGGCGCCAATTTGTTCGTTGCCCTCAACCTGGCTGCAACCGCGGCGCCAGGGAGATACAATCTCGGTCGGCAGCACAAAAGTCGCATACCCTTACTTGTTGGAAGGAAGTTCTATGTCAATGAAAGCGTCGGACCCGATGACCTCTAACTTGGACCGACCAAGCATGTGGTCAATGGACTGAAGAATTCTGCCGACTTCATTAGTCGCTTCGGAACCTATCACTTGTACTCGCGGATCCGGCCACTGGAAAGCTTTGATATGGCCACGGAGCAATTCGTGGAAGGTGTCAGAGCTGATAACGCCGATCAAAGCTCATACAGTTCTAAGGGTGAGGCGTTGCGATAGGGGACTTTGCCGGAGGCGATATGGCTACTGGTTTTTTCAGGGCTTCGGCGAGGGCGTGGCCGTCGCGGGAGGCGAGGGTGATACCGCAGAGGGCGCCGAAGGTTGGGGCAATGTCGGCGGGCGTGATGGGCTGGAAGTATTGGCCGGGTTGGATGCCGAAGCCCATCAGCAGGACGGGGACGTGCTGATCGTAGTTGTAGGGTGAAACGTGGCTAGTGCCGTAGGAGCGCGTCTTTCCCGCGGGAGTGCCATCCATCAGCCAGTAGGGTTTTGGGAGGATGAAGAGATCGCCACTGCGGCCGGGGAAATAACTGAGAGCGAAAGCGCGGACTGTTGGGCTTTGCGTGGCGGGGCGGTTTTGCAACTCCTCAGCGCGGTAAACGGCGGTTACGCCGGGCGCAGTTCGAATGGCATCGAGCACTGCTTTCAGGGCCTTCGGATCCGATGCCAGTTTTTCGTAAACGCCATTGGCAAAAAATACCTCGCTGCCGACGATTCGCGCAACTGAAGGCTTTGGATAATTGAAGGATTCGAGGGCTTTCTCGACGTAATCCTGTACCTCGGGCAAATGAAGCAGGCCGGCATCGGCTCCGCTGGTTTGCATGTCTTCGGGGATGGGCATAGCACCGTGGTCGGCGGATAACGCAACGACGTAATTCCCTCGCCCCACTACTTTGTCCAAATGCGTGAAGAGGTCAGCAAGGTCTTTATCGAGTTGCACCAAAATGTCCTGAACTTCCCAGCTTCGCGGCCCAAAGGCATGCCCCGCATAATCGAGAGTTGAATATGCAATTCCGAGAAAATCCGTGCCGTTAGCTTTTCCGAGGCCTAACTGGTCTATCGCTAACTCAGCGAGCTGTGTCAAGTAGGCGTCGGCAAACGGGCTCGTTTTCCATTGCTTGTAAAATGCGCCATCGGGATCGGAGCCAGCGGCTTTTCCCCGAAGCGGATGTGGAAAGGAATGACCCCAGCCGTCAGGTGCCACACCACCGACAGCTTCTTCGGGGTATACGTAATTCTTTCTGCGCAACCGCAGATTCCACGTCTTCCCATAGTCCTTTCGCACAGGATTCTTCATAACGTAGTCATCGAGGAAGGGAAGCGCTCCAAATTTGTTTGAAGTGACCCAGGCTCCGGTAGTGTCGTCCAACCACACTACGCCATCGGCTTGGTGTCCCGCGAGCGAGATGGCAGCCCGGGCTTTCAGGGAGAACGTCACCACGCGAGTCAGCGTACCGGACTGAAATCTTAATTCGTCAGCAAAGGTCGGGACCGCGAGGTGATTGCCACTATTTCCACCCTGCTTCTCGTCCGACTCGGAATCACCGTCCTTGAAGGATGCTCCGCCGTAAGCGAAGTTTTTGGCTTTCGGATCAGAGGTGCAGGTCACGCTCTTGCCGAGGTCGCGATCCCACCAGGAGTTGGAGACTATGCCGTGGGTAGCGGGGAAGGCCCCCGTGGAGATGGTGGAATGGCCGACGCAGGTTTCCGTGACCGCGTAGGGGTAGGCAGCGTCGCGGAACCAGGCGCCTTCCTCGACCAGGCGCTTGAGGCCACCTGACCATTGGGGGAGAAATTTGTCCACGTAGTCGCCGCGCATCTGATCGACAACGAGTAGGACGACCAGTTTTGGTCTTGCGGGCGCTTGCGTCGGCTTCGGAGTTGCCGGGCGCGGCAGGGCCTGAGCGGCCATTTGGAGAGTCAACGAAATGTTGGCAGCAAGGAAAAACGCTGCCGCCACTGTCGCCCGCTGCAAAAGAATGCGTCTCCACATGAATCTCATAGAATCCATAACCAAGCCGCCTCCCAGATTCGCCCAAGAGTTTACTACGACGTTGTTACGGTTCCATGATCGCGGACCAGATTGACCGAGGCGCGGTCAGGGATGATAGGATTACCCGACCATGCGCATCGTTGAAAAGAGTCAGTTGATGTCTGCGCCGGAGATTGACCGCACGCTGCAGCGGCTGGCGCATGAAATCGTGGAAAAAAGCGGCGGAACAAAGAACCTGGCGCTGATCGGGATCGTGCGGCGGGGAGTGCCACTAGCGCAGCGGATTGCGCAGGCGATGCGCGGGATTGACGGTGTCGAAGTTCCGGTGGGTGTGCTGGACATCACACTGTACCGCGACGACCTTTCGAAAGTGGCGCCGATGGCGGTATTGCGTTCCTCGGACATTCCATTTGGCGTGGATAATATGGACCTGGTGCTGATTGATGACGTGCTGTACACGGGACGGACGATTCGCGCGGCGATGAACGGCCTGTTTGACCTGGGGCGGCCGAAGCGCGTCTCGCTTTGCGTGTTGATCGACCGTGGGCACCGCGAAATGCCGATCGAGGCGCAGTTCATCGGGCGGCACGTGCAGACGAGCGACACAGAGATTATCGAAGTGCGGCTGCGGGAGATTGACAAGCAAGAGCGAGTCGTGCTGGTCGACCGCGTGGAGTAGATTTGCAGGATTTTCTCAGTTTGCGTGGTTCCACATCCGAGAAGGGACATTGAGTTACAACTTCCGCGATTTGCTGGCTCTCGAACCGCTCACCGCGGACGAATTGAGTTTTCTCCTCGACCAAAGCAAACCTTTCCAGGAAATTCAGAAGCATCCGCTGAAAAAACTGGCGACGCTGCGCGGGAAAACGGTGGCACTGGCGTTTTTTGAAACGTCCACGCGTACGCGCATCAGCTTTGGAGCAGCCGCATCGCGGCTCGGCGCGGACACCATGAACTTGCAAGCGGAGGCCTCCAGCCTGAAGAAAGGGGAGACGCTGCTGGACACGGTTTTCAATCTATATGCAATGAAGCCGGATTGCCTGGTGATGCGGCACGCGGCATCGGGCGCGACGGATTACGTGGCGCGGCATCTGGACATTCCGGTGGTGAACGCGGGCGACGGGACGCACGAGCATCCTTCGCAGGGATTGCTGGATGCGCTGACGATTCGCGACCGGCTGGGAACGATTAAGAATTTAAACGTGACGATTCTGGGAGACATCGTGCACAGCCGCGTGGCGCGTTCGAACATTCACCTGCTGGGGAAATTCGGCTGCAAGTTCGCGTTGTGCGGGCCGGCGATGTGGGTGCCGCGCGAGCTGGAAAAAATCGCGCCGGGGACTCCAATTCGCTGCGTCTACCGGATCGAAGAGGCCCTAGACGGAGCGGACGTCATCATGATGCTGCGGGTGCAGACGGAGCGGCTGGATGATCCGCCCCTTTCTGTCAACGATTACGTTTTGCTGTACCAATTGAATGCGGTACGGCTACGCCGCGCGAGCCCGAATGCGATTGTGCTGCATCCGGGGCCGATGAACCGCGGGATTGAGATTACGCCGGAAGTGGCGGACGGGCCGCAGTCGTGCGTGCTGGAACAGGTCACCAATGGAGTGGCGGTTCGAATGGCTATTTTGTATTTGTTGATCAGCGGGGCGTCGGAAAGCGGAACGCATCCGGCGCTGGAAGTGAAGTCGAAGGAATCGGCGAATGCTTCTGATTAAAAACGGGAGGGTGATTGACCCGGCTTCGAATACGGACGCGGCGCTCGATGTGTTGCTGGACGGGGAAAAGATCAAGGAGGTTGGGCCGGTAGGAAAGATTGCCTCGCCGCGGGGGGCGGAAATTCTTGACGCAAGCGGATTAATCGTTGCGCCGGGATTTATCGATCTTCACGCGCACTTGCGAGAGCCGGGGCAGGAGTCCTCCGAAACCATAGAGACGGGAACACGGGCGGCGGCGCGGGGCGGGTTTACGGCGGTTTGCTGCATGCCAAATACGAAGCCGGTGAATGACAATGCTTCCGTGACGCGGTTCATTGTGGATCGCACGAAGGTTGGCGGAAGCGTGCGTGTGTGGCCGATCGGCGCGGCGTCGGTGGGAAGCAAGGGAGAGGCGATTGCGGAAATTGCAGCGATGAAGGAAGCGGGGATCGTGGCGGTCTCCGACGACGGAAAACCAATCGCGACGGCGAAGCTGGCTCGGCAGGTCATGGATTACTGCCGATCGCTCGATCTTCCGGTGATTGAGCATTCAGAAGATGTGTCGCTGGCTGCTGGCGCGGTGATGCGCGAGGGAGTGACTTCGACTAGGCTGGGGTTGCGCGGGATGCCGGCTGCGGCGGAATCGGTTTGCGTGGCGCGGGATTTGCAGTTGGCGGAGTTGACGGGGGCGCGGCTGCATGTAGCGCATCTTTCGGCGAAGGCGTCGCTGGAGCAGGTGCGGTGGGCGAAGTCGCGCGGGCTGCGCGTGAGCTGCGAAGTTACTCCGCATCACTTCACGCTGATCGATGAGGATGTGCAGTACGATTCGAAATTCAAGATGAATCCGCCGCTGGCGGCGCGGGAAGACCGCGAGGCGCTTCTGGCTGGATTGGCGGACGGGACAGTGGATGCGATTGCGACGGATCATGCGCCGCACGAGCCAGCGTTGAAAGATGTGGAGTTCGACCGCGCGCCGTTTGGGGTTCTGGGATTCGAAACGGCGCTGGGGCTGGCGCTGGAACAATTGGTGCAGAGCGGGCGGCTTTCGCTGACGCGCATGGTCGAGCTTTTCACGACGGGGCCGGCGCGTGTGCTGGGGATTGAACGGAAAATCGCTGGAGGCCAGCCTGCGGACTTGACTATTTTCTCGACCGACCGCGCTTGGACTTACAACGTGAAAGAATCGCCCAGCAAGTCGCGCAATTCACCGTTCGGCGGGCGAACCTTCAAAGGTGGAGCAGTTGCAACCATCGTTGTGGGACGCATCGTGCATCAGGTTCAGTGATCCTCGATCGGCCGCCTCTTCTGAAGCATTCTTAAAATCCAGAAACCTGCGGCGCCTGCAGAAAGGTGTTTGAGGGTGTGTCCGCTGACTAGGTGCCCAGCCGAGAAAATCTGATGATCTGCTGTTTCGCAAATTTTCGCGAGCACGTAAAAACCGGCCACAATAAACAGATCAGACCCTCGGGTGTAGCGTGCAGGCAGCAGCTGGGCGGCCAAGAGCGCCAGGACCGCGTACACCTGCACCGTCACGAAAAAGCGCAGATCGCCGGCGCCATGTTCCACGGAGAAATGCCACTGAACCACGCTCCCTATGCCAACCGCGGTCAGAATGGGAAGCAACCAAACGCCGAGCTTTACATTGACGCGCTCTGCAATCAAAGCGGCCACCAGCGGCATGAAAACCACGGTCATCGGCAGGCGGTCCCAAACGAGCCGCTCGTTGTCCGGTGCGAGGTGATAGTAGGCTGAGCCAAAGGCTGTGAGCACGAGGCCGAGAAACACGAGGAAGTACGGCCAGCGCTCACGTGCATCAATGAACTGCGCCAAGCTCGACTTCCTGGAAAGAAATGCCAATCCCCACAATCCAGCGATAAGAAACGCGATATTGGAAGCAACATCACTGAAGTGCGGAATGCTCAGCCAGACGCGTTGATCAGCGAAATGATGATAGGAAGGCGGCAGATCCGTGCGGGGTGCCAGCAGGGCGGCGATGCCAAGGACAATAGCGAGCGCGAGAAAGGGCCAAACTCCTGCGCGCTTCGAGAACATTGAATGTCCGTCGCTCAGTGGGCGGCGGGTTCAGCGGCTGGATGCATGCCGTGCTGAGGGACTTCGTGAATGCCACGGGCGGGGGGCTCGATGCGCTGGCGGTAGAAATGATCGAGGGGGACACGGCCTTTGCCGATAGCGTAGCCCTTTTCGATGGCTTTGGTGACGTAGGCTTTGGCGAGAGTGGCTGCTTCGAATAGGGAACGTCCCGCGGCAAGCTGGGCGACAAATGCGGAGGCAAACGTACAGCCTGTGCCATGCAAAGTTTCCTCTTTTACGCGGTCACCAGCTAGCTGAAAGATTTCCGTGCCGTCAAAGAGCACGTCGTTGGCGCGCTCCATGTGGCCGCCTTTGACGATAACGGCGCGCGCGCCCATCTCGACGATCTTGCGGGCGGCGGCTTCCATGTCGGCTACATCTTTGATGGTCAGCCCAGTGAGAACTTCCGCTTCGGGAACGTTTGGGGTAATGACGCTGGCGCGCTTGAGGAGTTCGGTGGCGACGTACTTGATACCGGCGGCGTCGAGGAGTTCCGCGCCGCTGGAGGACTTCATCACGGGGTCATGGACGACGTGGGCAAATTTGTGGGCGTCGAGGAATTCGGCGACCACGACGGCGTTGCCGCGATTGCCGAGCATTCCGATTTTCACCGCGGCGATATCACAATCCTTTACGAGGGCATCGAGTTGCGCGCGCAGTTCCGCGCTCGGCGTGTTGTGAACGGATTCAACGCCCTGGGTGTTCTGGACGGTGAGAGAAGTGATTGCGGCGACGCCGTAGCAGCCGTGCGCGGCGAAAGTTTTCAAATCAGCGGCGGTGCCGGCGCCGCAGGAAGGATCAAATCCAGCGATCGTCAGCAGGATCGGCGGCGCCGAATGACTGTGTCCGTTCGTGCTCATCGTCTTTTCTTACTCGAAGAACGAAAATAGCCGGTCGCGTCGAGAAAACGGACCGGCAACTGCGAATGTACGCGCGTGCAATCTTGAGCGCAACAAGAATTTAAAGAATATTAAGAGACGTCCGCGGCCTTTTACGGGAAGAGGCCGCGGACGAGAGTGGCTTCGGACACGCGGCCGACGGCGAGGATCATGGCGCCAGCGCGTGGGGGAACGTGATGCTTGCGCATGGTGTCCACCATTTCGTGGAAGGCGCGGACCATGATTTTCTGCAGGCGTGCGTTGACTTCGTCGACGTCCCACATGAGGCCTTCCTGATTCTGGACCCATTCGAAGTAGCTGACGGTGACGCCACCGGCGTTGGCGAGAATGTCCGGTAGCACGATGACGCCGCGGCGTGCGAGGATTTCATCCGCGTGCGGCGTGGTGGGGCCGTTGGCGGCTTCGGCGACGATGCGGGCCTTGACGGCTTCGGCGTTATGCAGGGTGATGACGTTTTCGAGCGCGGCTGGGATGAGGATGTCGCACTTCATGGTTAGAAGCTCGTCATTGGTGATGCGCGAAGCGCCGGGCATGCCGACAACGGTGCCGGAGCGCTCCTTATAGCGAATGGCTTTGATGGGGTCAATGCCGCGGGAATTGGTGACTCCGCCGCGGGTATCGCTAAGGGCGACGATTTTTGCTTTCTTCTCGGCGAAGAGGCGGGCGGCGGTCGCGCCCGCGTTGCCGAAGCCCTGGATGGCGACACTCGCTCCCCGAAGCGAGATTTTCTTGAGCTTGCAAGCTTCTTCGACCACGTAGAGCAAGCCGCGGGCAGTGGCTTCGAGGCGTCCTTCGGAACCCCCGATGGAGACAGGCTTGCCGGTGACGACGCCGTGCGCGGAATGGCCGACGGTCATGGCATAAGTGTCCATAATCCACGCCATGGTCTGCGCGTCGGTGTAGACGTCCGGCGCGGGAATGTCCTGGGAAGGCCCGATGATGGGAAGGATTTCGCTGGCGTAGCGGCGCGTCATGCGCTCGAGTTCGCTCTTGGACATGCGCTTTGGGTCGCAGATCACACCGCCCTTGGCTCCGCCAAAGGGAACGTTGACGGTGGCGGTCTTCCAGGTCATCCAGGCTGCCAAGGCTTTTACTTCATCGAGCGTGACGTTGGGATGGAAGCGGATGCCGCCTTTACCCGGCCCACGCGAGACGTTGTGCTGTACGCGGTAGCCCGTGAAGACTTTCACCTGGCCGTTGTCCATCTTCGTGGGCAAGGAAACTTCCAGCACGCGCTTGGGAGTGCGCAATATCTGCCGCAGGCCGGGATCGAGCTTTAGGAATTCGGCGGCCATGTCAAACTGAATCTGCGCTATTCGAAACGGATTCAGGTCCTCACGGGGAGCGATGCGCGGCACCATGGGAGGTGCGCCAATCTGTCTTGTCGGGGTTGTGGGCTTTGCGACCGTGGCCATTGGCGTCGGTCCTTTCGTCTACGCGATTTGTCTAAGCAACTTTGCTTTCATTTGGCCTAAGTTCAAAAGTCACCTGATAGAAACTCCGTCTATCCGTTTGCCGCGATCTTCTTCACGTTGACGGCGTACTCGTCGCGGCAGGCCGGGGAGCAGAAATGAAGAAGCTCGGCTCCTTCACGAAACGGAATGGAAAGCGTCTCGTCCACATGCATGCCGCACACGGGATCGCGAACTAGCCGGCGTGCGGCAGTCGGGGACGGAATCCCTTCTGAGGACTCCCCGGGTTGTGGCCCAGGAGCTTGCTGGTTCTGGAACATGCCGCTGACGATGCGACGCAAGAGCCGCAAGCCCCAGGAAAGTACGAGCAGCCAGAATAAGAAACGTATTGCGCGAGCGAGAAAGTTCATTGGAATCAGTGTCTGCCAAGCGGCCCGCTTACGGAATACCCCCGCAAACCGCTGTGAAAGCAGTGTATGCAAGGCGAAAAGGGTGAGTCAAACGAAAAGGCGTAATTTCAAGAGGTTGCGGGCGAATGGAACAGGCGCGGGAGAGGCCAAGAGGCGGGTAAATCTGGCTTAATATAAAGATAATACAAGGCTTATGAGCGGAACGGGCCCTTCGACAGCCGGACAGATGGCTAGGGCGAAAATCTTTCGATCACAGGGCGGGGATGCGTTCGATGCCCATGTATGGGCGCAAGACCTCGGGGATCAAAATCGAGCCGTCGGGCTGCTGATAATTCTCCACGACAGCAATCCAAGTGCGGCCGACGGCGAGCCCGGAACCGTTCAAGGTATGAACGAAGTCGCTCTTTCCTCCGGACTTTGGCTTGAAACGAATGCCGGCTCGACGCGCTTGAAAGGCTTCGCAGTTCGAGCAAGAAGAAATCTCGCGGAATTCGTTGCTTGAGGGCAGCCAGACCTCGATGTCGTATGTTTTGGATGACGCAAAGCCCATGTCGCCGGTGCAAAGGAGCACTGTGCGGTAGTGCAGGCCAAGTTTCTGGAGAATAACCTCAGCATTTCTTACCAAGGATTCGTGCTCCTCGTAGCTTTTCTCGGGATGGGTGAATTTGAAGAGCTCGACCTTCTGGAATTGATGCTGGCGGAGGATGCCGCGCGTGTCTTTTCCAGCGGCGCCGGCTTCGGAACGGAAGCAGGCAGTCCATGCGGTGACGTGGATGGGGAGTTTTTCCTCGGGGATGGTCTCGTCGCGGTACAGATTGTGCAGTTCGACTTCGGAAGTTGGGGTGAGCCAGAAGTCGGTGTTTTCCAGTTTGAAAAGATCAGCAGCGAACTTCGGCAATTGGCCCGCGCCGGTTAGTGAGGCGGTGTTCACGAGGAATGGTGGAAGGATTTCCGTGTAGCCGTGCTCGCGGGTGTGGACGTCAAGGAAGAAATTCGCGAGGGCGCGTTCAAGACGTGCTCCCCAACCTTTGTAAACAGCGAACCGTGCGCCTGTGATTTTCGTCGCGACTGCGAGGTCGAGGATGCCGGTGCGCTCACCGACTTCCCAATGCGGCTTTGGCGCAAAATCGAATTTAGGAGACGCACCCCAGCGGCGAACTTCTTTATTGTCAGCAGCGCTCGTACCGACTGGCACAGAGGTATGCGGAACGTTGGGAATGGTGAGCAGGAAGTCGCGCTGCGTGGTGTCCAGTTCGGCGATGTGCTCGTCTGATTGCTTGATGCGCTCGGAGACCTGCTTCATTTCAGCGATGATTGAGTCAGCGTTCTTCTTTTCCTTTTTGAGGCGGGCGATTTCCTCGCTGGCCTTGTTGCGCTGACCTTTAAGCTGCTCGGTTGCGGTGATTAGCTCGCGGCGCTCTTTGTCGAGATTGCGAAAAGCATCTAGGTCGAGCGAAGCACCACGCTTCTTCGCCATCTCGGCGAAGACGTCGAGGTGGTCCCTAAAATAGTTTAGGTCATGCATGGCCCTCGAAGGATACCGTATTCCGCACGACGCTTGTAGACGTGTTGGTCTCGCGAGGGGCTATTTCGAGCGCGGGACTTCGCTCATCAACTCCATGATATTCCCTTCCGAGTCGCGAAAAGCATTCATCCATAGATCGTACGATGGCATGGGGGCAATCAGGCGCGGCGGGGCTACAATCTGCACGCCCTGATCTACGAGACGTTGATGGGCGGCGGTGAGATCCGGAACGCGGAAGTAGAGAATGGAACTCGGATGGTCCAACTCCGGCGTTTCAGCGAGGCCGAGCATGAGGCGAACGCCGCCGCAATCAAAGAACGCCAGGTTGGAAGCGGTGAAGACCAATGGCAGACCTAGCGCGTCACGGTAGAATACGATGGCGCGTGGCAGGTCGTGAACAATGATGGAGATTTGGCCGATATTCTTGATACCGAGACTTGCCGGCGAAGTGCTCATGGGCGGTTTACCTCCGGAAGCAATTTAGTTAGCATAGCTAACTGTATTCTATGACGGATGTCAAGTCCAAACGTCTTGCGGGCGGAGAGACTTTCGAAACCGCCGACCGGCTGCACTCCGCGGCCATTCATCTGCTGCGGCGGCTGCGGGTGCGTGACCGCGAAAGCGGAGTTGGCCCGGCACAGCTTTCGGCGCTGTCGGTGCTGGTGCTGGGTGGCGGCCCGCGCTCGCTCGGCGAGCTTGCGAACGCGGAACAAGTCCGTCCGCCGACCATGAGCCGCATCGTGGCCGGCCTGGTGCGTGCCGGCCTGGTGCGCCGCGGAAAAACGGAGGACGGTCGGCGCGTGCGGCTCGAAGCCACTGCCAAAGGAACCAGGACCCTCCAGGAAGGACGCCGGCGGCGCGTGGACTCGCTGGCGCAAGCCCTCTCTTCTCTTTCTAGCGGAGACCGGGAGAAGCTGCGTGAATTGATCGACCATCTCGACAAAGTGATTCGACACCTCTGACATTTGCGCTGCTTCGGAAGTACTTCCGTACCAAAATGACGGCCGCGACGAGAGCACGAAGTACTGGAAAGAATGAACCGGGCGAGCTATCGACGGAGAATCCGATGGAGAGCAAACTACCCAGGTAATCGGGAGTTGTTTTGGGTTTTCTGGAGTAACACCACGGTTGTGACCTGTTTGCTCCTGTGTGTCGTCCTGCTGCTCGCGAGCGCAGCAGAACGGCCAGAAAAACCAGACTGACTTCGGATTACTGTATCCTCCATCCCCACGCCCGAGCGGCCGGTCCCCCCACTGGCCGCTCATTTTTTTGGTTCGCGGTTGTCGGTCAGCGTTGAGAATTCCGGGATTCGGCGCAAGCCAGCCCCTTCTCTCTATTCCACATCAATACTCTGGATTCAAAAGCGCCTTAGCGGAAGGCCGACGGCGGGGCTAGGCAGCGAGTGCTCCGGCTGGGCTCGGAGAAACAGAGGGCAGAAATGAAAAAGGGGGCTGGTGCAAGCCCCCTTTTAGTAATTGACGCCCCAAACCGGTAACCGAGTCGAGGATCGGTTCCGGCCACCCCGGGAAGCCAATCTTTTATGTTACGAATCAGAGAGCAAACCGCATGCCAGGGGTGTGTGTTCCACGGGGAACTTCAGAGTTCATTGAAAGTACAGCGGTTAGCGTTTGGGGCAGCCTGGAGAGCCCGATGTTACATGCATGAATTCTACAAAATCCCACAGAATAGAGGTGAGACTCTCCATTCTTTGGGAGCTTGCTGGTTTCCTTGTACTGGACTTGCAATCGGCTGGAGTTGTGACCACGGCGCGAAACGTGAGCTGAAGCAAATTAAGAATATCGATATTGCGGATTTCTCCCGAAAAATCATCATTCCAAATTCACGTGACCAGTTTCGGAAGAGCCATCGTCGATTCAACTTACGTGCGGCCTCAAGCTCCGGCTGGCGAACCCGTTGCGAAAGAGCGCTGGTAGCGCCGCCAGAGCAGCCAGGCCGGAATCGACAGGATCACTAACCACGGCAATAGCCGTTGGACCTATTGGGCGCCGATGGAGGAACGGAGGGCGTTGGCGAGGGATTGGCTGAAGCGCTGGACGTCGGCTTCGTGTTCGGCTTCGACCATGACACGGGCGAGTTGCTCGGTGCCGGAATAGCGAAGGACGACGCGGCCATTATCGCCAAGCGCGGATTGCGCTTCCGCTAGTGCACGGGAAACTTCCGGAAGAGTTTCGAGCGGGGGTTTCGAGCGCACCTTCACGTTGACGATGAGCTGTGGATAATCCTTGAGTCCTTCAACCAGCGATTCGATTTTGCCGTACATGGAGACCAGGGAAGCAATTTTTGCGGCGGTGAGCAGGCCGTCGCCGGCAGGGCTATCCTCCAGAAAAATAATGTGGCCGGACTGTTCGCCGCCGAGAACATTGCCGCTACGCAGCATTTCTTCGAGAACGTAGCGATCGCCCACGGCAGCGCGCGCCAGCGCGATATTTTCGCGCGCAAGCACGCGCTCGAGACCTAGGTTAGACATAGAAGTGGCGACGACACGATCGCCTTTGAGTTTATTCTGGGATTTCAGGAAACGCGCGGCGGCAAGAAGCACCCCATCGCCGTTCACGACTTTTCCGGACTCACAGACGAAAAGCGCGCGATCCGCATCTCCGTCGAAAGCCACACCGAGACGCGCCTTTTCAGCGACGACGCGTTTCTGCAATCCCTCGAGATACAGGGAGCCACAGCCGGCATTGATGTTGCGGCCATCAGGCGAAACGCCCATCGCAACAACATCAGCACCAAGCGAACGGAACAGTTCCGGACCAAGCTTGTAGGCCGCGCCATTGGCGCAATCGAGAACGATGCGAAAACCACCGAGTTTGGCTCCGGGAATAAAGCGCTTTCGCAAGAAAGTGAGGTATTCCGCATCAAGGGATTCGTCGGGAGTGAGCGGCGGCAGATTTTTTGGAGCGGGTTCGTCCAGGTGCTTCAGGATGCCCGCTTCCAGTTCTTCTTCGACGGCGTCAGGAAATTTCATGCCGGCATGCGAAAAAAGCTTCACGCCGTTGTCGTGAAAGGGATTGTGCGAGGCGGAGATGACCACGCCGGCGTGAAAATCATTCTGGCGAACCAGACAAGCCACGCCGGGAGTGGTAATCACACCTGCAAAAGCCACTGTCGCCCCAGCCTGCGCGAGGCCAGCCGCAAGCAAGGAGGCAATATGCGGGCCGGATTCGCGAGTGTCCAAACCGATGAGGACATGAGCCGCGCCGTGCTCGCGCTTCAGATACCTGCCAAGAGAGCGTCCCGTGGCGAAAAGAGTAGCGTCGTCCAGAGGCGGTGTGCCCGGGACGCCGCGAATCCCGTCGGTTCCAAAAAACTCTTTGGCCATGGGAAGGAGCCTGTCTCTCCATGTGCTGGGCCGGCCCGGTCGCGGCCAATTTGCGTGGGTAAGACCTAAGAGAAGCTTAGCACACGCGAAAAGGCGGCTTTACGTCCCGGGCCAACGCATGTCTTTTGCATAAATGCGAGACTCGGAAGATGCAATCAAGCAAATCATTGAATTTGCTGTATCGAAACACCCGCACACGGCGCCGTACCAGACTGCGAGAGTGTGTTAACGTGTAGCACCGGAGCTGCTCGTGTCCGCGACGCAAACACCGCCATCCATCGTTCGTTTCACCAGTTCAAACTTCAGCATGCGGGTGCTTGCTGCCGCCATCATTCTGCTGTTCTTCTACTACGCCGCGGGCGTGGTGATCACGCTGCTGCTTTCGATTCTGCTGGCCTACTTTCTGGATCCAGCGGTGGAATTCCTGGAACGGTTCCGTCTTCCCCGGACGCTTGGCGCGATGGTCATGGTGCTGATCTTGATCGCCGTGCTGGTTGCAGTTGGCTACGGGCTCTGGACGCGGACCGCGGATTTCGCCGAAAACTGGCCGAAGTACAGCAGCGTCCTGCGGCAGGCGGCCGGCGCGGTGGAAGGCAAGATCAAAGGAATCGAAGGGCAGGTTTCGCAGATTGCGCCGGATCAAGGCGCGCCATCCGCGACGACGGTGCGCGCTGAACCCACCATCGTGCGTACGTTGATCTTCCGCGGCATCGGTTCCCTGTATGCGCTGTTTCTAGAAGTCACGTTTGTGCCCTTCCTGGTTTTTTTCATGCTGGCAGAGAAGCGCGAGCTTTGGCACGGAACACTGCAACTCTTTCCCGCCTCGCGGCGCACGCAAGTCAAAGAAACGCTGGAAGATCTGCGGGACGTCCTGCGCGATTACCTCGCGGGAATGAGCATCGTGACGCTGATCGTGATTTCGTCGAGCAGCCTATTTTTTTGGATCATCGGGATGGACTATCCGATCCTCACGGGAATCGCCTCGGGATTCCTGAACATGGTGCCGTACATCGGAGCAGTGATGGCGTGGCTGCCGGCCTTTCTCATCGCCCTCGCAAAATGGAAAACTCTCGGGCAATTCGTGCTGATTGCGGTGACGCTGACCGCCATCCACGTTTTGGCTATCAATCTGGTTGCGCCACAACTGGTGGGCCGCCGCGTGCGCTTGAATGCCGTGGCAATCACGATCGCGTTGCTCTTTTGGGGCTGGGTGTGGGGAGGAATGGGATTGGTTCTGGCGATTCCCATCACCGCGGCATTGCGCGTGATTTGCGATCACACCGAATCGTGGAAACCGATCGGGCGCTGGCTCAGCGCTTGAACACTTGACATGGAAGCGTGAATCGTGACCGTTGACTGCTGGAAGACTGGCTACGTTGCAAGGCTTGCCTCTGGCATTGCAGTCTGCGTGCTAGGTGGATTGCTTGGCGCACAGACGGCCCACGCATGGGGTTGCAAGGGCCATCAAACCGTGGCCTTGATTGCAGAGAAACACCTGACGCCGGAAGCGCGCCAAATGGTCCAGAAGCTTCTGGGTGACAATCCTATCGATCCAAGACTTAGACGCTGGTGCGGCAACGCCACAACGGACCTGCTGGTCGATGCATCGACTTGGGCTGACGATGTGCGCAACGAGCGCAAAAACGGCCCCTGGCATTACATCGACACTCCTCGGGGCAAGCACAAAGGGGACTTGGCGGAGCACTGCGGCGCCGAAGGGTGCGTGACGCGCGCGATTGAAGAGCAACGCACCATCCTGAAAGACAAGTCCGCCGATCCCCTGAAGCGTGCCGAAGCGATGCGTTACCTCATCCACTTCGTTGGTGACATGCATCAGCCATTGCACGCCATCACCAATGCCGATAATGGTGGAAACTGCGTCCCGGTGAAGTATTTTCACCACGAGCCGCTCGCCAACCTCCAGCATCCGGAACGTGAGGATTATTCGCCCAACCTTCATCAAATCTGGGACACGGAAATTATCGAACGCGACATGGAGATCTCCAACCCATTCCGCTACGCCGAGGAACTGGATGAGAAGTTTCACGCCGAGAGCGTCGCCTGGGAAGCCACGGGAATCCACGTCGACAACTGGGCCTGGGAGAGCCACGAGCGAGCGGAGACCGCGGTCTACGATGCCTTCCCGGAGAAAATCGCCATCGAACCGGATATGAAATTGAAGAGCTGTGCTGAAAACAATCACATGGGAAAGCGCATGCTCGAAAAACATCTTGCCGTCGGCGAAACCTATCAAACCAACGCCGCAAAAACCGCGGAGATGGGCCTGGCGGAAGCGGGAGTGCGCCTGGCGATGATCCTGAACGATGCAGCCAAGGGTGCGAACTAGGATTCTACTGTCAAGGTTGCGGAGCGGCAGATTCGGTCGCGGTCGCCGGGGCAGTCTCGCCGAGCGATTTGATATACCGTACCAGCTGCCAGCGCTGGGGTTCCGGCACCTTCGACCATACAGGCATCCCCTTTCGAACGACACCATTCGTCAGGATCCAGAAAATCGCGCCGGGCGCGGCGCCTTGAACTTCCGCGGCGCGGAGGCTTGGCCCCTTCTTGCCGCCTCGCGCCGCGTCACCATGACATTCAGCACAGTGCTGTCCGAAGAGAATGGCGCCGGCAGCAACGGCGTCCGGATCATTCTGTAGCGGATTGGGGCGGTTCCGTGCCTTTTCGGGCGCCTTCTGTAATTCCGCGTAGACGACCGGATCGTATTTGGGCGCTGCGCCTGCCGCGAGTTTATCGCCGGCATTCTGGGTGTGCGCCAGAACGACAGATACGGCGAGAAACGAAATAGAAATGGCAAGTGCCGTCGCAATGACTTTCACTTGCGGCCTCCAAAGAGCCGACTGACCATCGAACCGAAGCCGGTTATTTCCCGCGACACACCCCAGCGCATTAGAAACTTGTGGCTGTTGTCGTTCAAACCAAAGCCAGGTGAAATCCGTAACGTCCAGCCGGATGGCAAGTTCCAGGCGAGAGCCGGCGCCAGGTAATGCGATGTATCGTGAAGGCCGAAACTGTGCCGGTCACCCAGGCCACCGTACATCTCGACCCCAGCCACAAAATTTTGCGGACAGAGAGTGCAGCGTTTCGCGGAAGCCTTCAAAGCGAGCGGCCGGCTGGCCGCGAGGGCATAGCCGAATTCCCAAGGGTTGTTCTTTATGTTTTTCACCGCAATGATGTTTTCTGAAACGTTCCATCCCTTGAGGTTACTGGAGAGGATGAGCTTCAGCTCGAATTCGCGTTCGCGCTCCGCGCGTGCCTCGGCGTTGAGACCGGCCTTGTCAGCCTCAACGTCATGGCCTACCACTTCCTTGAGGATTTTGTCCGCGCCGTTGACGTCCTCAAACTCCGCGTACAGGATCGGATTGATCCAGTGTTCGTGTTTCAGAGGCCGGAAGCGATTCTCCCAGCGGAAACCCGTGAAAATGGTGCTGTCGTGGAAAGTGGTCTGGCCATCCAAGTAGAACTCCGTCGTCCACCAGGCGGTAGCCCCATATTCAAACTCGGCCCAATAGGCGTGGAAGTTGTTTCCATTTCGCTGGGTCCCAAAGGTGGAGAAGTACTCGATCTCCAGGTTGCCTGGCTCTTCGAGATAGTGATCATAGGCAACAAAGTAAGGATTCTCCTGGGCAAGAGCAGGTGGCGGAGAGCATGCGGACAGCAGAGAAACGCCAAAAAAGCCAAGCAAAACGAGTCGACAGAACGAGGACACAGGATCTCCTTGCAAGTAATTTGCAACAAGAAACCAGACTAATTCAGTCCTATATCATTTGCAAATGATTTTCATCTGAGACCTGACATACTCTGCGCCTCCGTGGACATAGTTCTTGGTTGAACGGAGATTAGCGCAATTGCCGCGGATCGGGCATCGAAAACGGGCTGCGAACTGATCAGGGTAAGCCATCCATCAGCGTAAGCATTGGCGTGCGCATTTACCCGGATGACGGCCGCACCGCCGCGCACGGCTCTCCTGCCGTTTCCTCTTTTGCCCTTATTTCCGTGAAAGAACATGGACAAAAGGCTATGGTGTTGTTTACCGTAGCTACGTGGCTGAATCCGTGCGTGGGGTTAGCCCTCTGAGGGGACCGACATGAAGAGGCTATTTCTGGCGGCATTGCTGCTTGGGACCGTGAGCGTGGCGCGAGCGCAGATAAGCGCGCCTCCTGTGACGATCGACCGCGGGAATGTCGCCCAGGAGTTTTCGGCGACTTCCGCGGCGAAGGCGACGCTTCTCAGTGACCTTGTCTCCGCGGACACCTTTTCTTCGGTGCCAGTCAAATCAGCCAATACGTTCGCGTCTCCCGTCGTCGCTACGGCTCTCGCCTTGCCGCTCGACGCCGCTGAGCCAGCCTCGCCGGCGCCGCGGCCAAAATTTCTTTACGGCGGCCGTGATGACTATCGCTGGGAATTGGGTCTTGGCGCTACGTGGGTACGCTTTCGATCTTCGGTTTTCAATGCCAGCGCCGTCGGCGTGAACACTTCAGTGGTTTACTTCACAAACGAGTGGTTCGGGATCGAGGGCAATATCACGGCCGCTTTTGCTCCCACCATTTTTCAAAATGAGCACGTCAAGATTGCAACCTACGGCGCCGGCCCGAAAGTCACATGGCGGCAGAGACAGTGGGAACCATGGCTGCACGGAATTTTTGGTGGCGCCCACATACAGCCGCAGGTGGCGGGACATAGCCGCAACTCCTACGTCATCAAAGCTGGTGGTGGGGCGGACTATCGTTGGAACCCGCGCATTTCGTTCCGCTTGGAAGGCGACTACGTGCGCACGGGATTTTTCAGCCAATCGCAGAACGACTTCCAGCTCTCGGGAGGAATCGTATTCCATTTCTAAACGCAGAAATTCGAAAAATCGGGCCGCTCAGTCAGCTGCCTGAAGAGTTTTTCCTTCCTCGGTGAATTCTCAAATCTGCTTTCTGCAGCTACCAGATTTTGCAGGATTGCTCACGTACCATGGCCTCGCCCTTCTTGCAACCGAAGGCTTTCGCAAACTCCGCCATATTCGAAAGCGGTCCATTGCCCCGAAACCTGGGCAGCGGATGCGGGTTGGTGTTGGCCATTAACCGCGCATATTCGACCCGCTCGTTGGCTCCCCACACTTGGGCCCAGCCGAGGAAGAAACGCTGCTCGGGAGTGAAGCCGTCTTTATCCGGGGGCCGCGGCTTGCCCTGAAGCGATTTTTCGTAAGCTGCATACGCGATGGTCAACCCGCCCAGGTCCGCGATGCTCTCACCGAGAACGAGTTTTCCATTTTCGTGCAAGTCTCCATCCACCACATAGCCGTCGAATTGATCGGAGACGCAGGCCGCACGCGCCTTGAAATTCTTCAGATCTTCCGGCGTCCACCAGTCTTTCAAGTTGCCCTGACCATCGAACTTGCTGCCGTGGTCGTCAAAACCATGCGTAATTTCATGTCCGATAACCGCTCCCACACCGCCGTAGTTCACGGCGTCATCGGCCTTCGGGTCGTAAAAGGGCGGCTGCAGAATGCCCGCGGGAAAGACGATTTCATTCATGCTGCTGTTGTTGTAAGCATTCACGGTTGGCGGCGTCATGCCCCATTCGGTGCGATCCACCGGTTTGCCGATTCTGTTCAGGCGGCGCGCGAAATCGAATTCCGCTCCGCGCCATTGATTCTCGGCATAGGACCCACGGTCGATTCTCAGCGCTGAATAGTCGCGCCATTTGTCGGTGTAGCCGATTTTGACAGCGAAAGCCGCGAGCTTCGCGCTTGCTTGCGCGCGTGTCTCCGTTCCCATCCACGGCAGCGTCTGCAAATCATCGCGTAGCGTGGCGATCAGGTTGTGCACCATTTCCAGAGCGCGAGCCTTGGCGTCCGGCGGGAAATACTTTTGCACGTAGACTTGGCCTAGCGCTTCGCCAAGCACGCGGTCGGTCGCCTGTACGCAGCGCTTCCAACGCGGCTGGATTTCCTTGGCGCCCATCAGCGTTTTGCCGCGAAAATCGAAATCTTCGTTGACGAATCTTTCGGGGAGCCCGGGAGCCGCTGCATTCACAAGATGCCACCGCAAATAAGTTTTCCAGTCGTCGATGGGCGTGGCCATCAATTGCGCGTCGAGGGCCTTGAAAAAATCCGGCTGGCCGACGTTGATCTGTTTTAGTTCCGGATGTCCCGCGGCCTTGAAATACGCTTCCCAGGAAAAATAAGGCGTGAGCGTCTTCAGGTCTGCCAGCGCCATCTTGTGGTAAGTCTTGTCTGGATCACGGAGGTCGGTATTCTTCATCGAGGCGGTTGCCAGCGCAGTTTCAATCTTCAGAATGGTGGCGGCTTCCACTGCCGACTGGCCTGCCGGATCACCCAGCAATTCGAACATCTTTCCGACATGCTTCACATAAGCCTCGCGAAGCTGCTTCGATTTGTCGTCTTCCTTCAAATAGTATTCGCGCTCCGGCAATCCCAGGCCGCCCTGAAACGCAGCGCCAATGACCTGCGTACTGTCCTTGGCGTCCTGAGTTGAATTGAAACGAAAAAGCGCGCCGATGCCTTGGCTGTGCAGGTGTTCCGCCACTGCTTGAAGGTCCGCCACGCTCTTGATTGCGGCGATTCGTGCCAGATCGGGTTCGATAGGTTTTGTTCCCGCCACGTCAACGGCCGCCGTGTCCATGCAGCTTGCGTAGAAATCGCCGATTTTCTGTTCGTTCGAACCTGGCGCCGCCTTCGCGGTCGCAGCGGCTTCGAGAATCTGTCGCAGGTTCTGCTGGTTCTTGTCCGCGAGTTGCGTGAAGGTGCCCCAGCTCGAATACTCCGGCGGAATCGGGTTAGACTTGATCCATCCGCCCATCGCGAACTGATAGAAGTCGTCGCAAGGCTTACAGGTTTTGTCGAGGTTCGCGGTGTCGAAGCCCCACGAAGTTGGCGTATCCGCCGATTCTGCCGAAGCGCCTGGGCCTGCGCTCGCCAGAGCTATCGCCAGGACAGCAATCGCCGCAAGGATACAACCAGTAGAAAAAAATCGTTTTGACATTGTTTGCCCCAGTTTGGATTGAGTTTGAAACCCGGCAGGCGCCACTCGTTAGAACTCCAGCCGCCGTACAATCTGCTTCGTAAGACGGAGGAAACGAACGTCACGTTACGTCCGCCTTGAAATTCAATCCGGCGCAGAAGCGCCGTTTACAAATCAGCGCAGGACCGTCCCGTAGAATACATTTCTTCCGCCGCGTAAGTCCCGACCGTAGGAAAATACCACAGTCAGAGTTCCCAGGAGTCGGACCTTGCACTGCGCGCCCGCGTCCCAGAGCCAGCGCCGCGAGCCGAAAAGGCCGGAAGAATCAGCAACGGCGCCACTGTCGAGAAATGGGCCGAGCTTCACGGTGAAGAAGCCGTTTTGATACAGGTTCTTGTCGATCCCCCAATTTGCGAGAAAAAATCGCCGTCCGAGCGGAGCGGAGCCCTTGCGTCCATCAATCGTTCCGGCGTGGCCGCGAAGCCACAGGTCGTTGTCGCGTTCGATGCCCAATTCAAACAGCTCGTCAAGTGTGGCGTTGCCGGCGGTGGCGCCGGCGCGAATCTGCGCTTGCATTTCGTAATCGTCACCCTTTGCGCGCGGGAGCCAATCCGCGCGAAGCGAGCCACGGAGCGTTGCGAAAGGCCCGAGACTGTCCGGAAACTCCCGGCCGGCCTTTGCCTCAGCCGAAGAATCGACTGTGAGCCGACGCGCCGGTGCGAACAGCAGAATTTGATGGATTCCTAGCCATCCCGCAACAGACGTCGCGTCGGTGAAAAATGTACGCTCGGCTGGCAGAGCAAGACCGCTGAGATTTCGGAAATTCCGATTGGCGACCTCCGCGCCGGCGCTCCAGCTTGTACGGCCATTCATAACGGATCGCACTTCCACTCCAGCTGCGGCGCGGCGCATGTTCAAGTCCGTCAGTGGCGTGCCCGTGCCAAGAAAAGTTTGCGATAGGTTCCAGTTTTCGTTGCGCGCGTCAGCATAGAATCGCAGTCGCAAACCAGGATCGCCATAGATGGGCATGGAAAGCGACAAGGAGATGCGGCGTTTCTCCGAATCCCATCG
>Ga0137403_10001980_pt1 | contig 25506 bp, 20 predicted proteins | sample CZOMad2_1_16fung_FD_122057 | JGI IMG/M metagenome (GOLD analysis project Ga0137403, IMG submission 122057) | Vadose zone soil fungal communities from Angelo Coast Range Reserve, California, USA - CZOMad2_1_16fungal (Hybrid Assembly) | ecosystem: Environmental > Terrestrial > Soil > Vadose zone... | reverse complement strand
GCCGGTCGGAAAAGCGCCAATCGGCAAGGCTCGTTTCATTTTTCGAACAAATTGATCGGTTCCAGTCGTTTGTCCTCAAGTCGATTATTCAGGACCTGATCATTTCGCGGCCCATTGAATGACTCACCATGCCGCGACTAGCTTCTGGGTAACCCTGTTAATCCAAAAGACGCCGGAAGCGTCAGCCATCTTCAACGTCCTCGTTTCACGACGCCGGCTCAAAGGCGCATTGCGCCAAAACCAGCTCGGTCTTTTCCGGTATTCGTTTTCCCTTCCTCGCTAGCGATGTTCAGATTTCGCTAATTTCGGTCCACAGCGGTTCCAAGTCCGGGTCATCCAGCGCCGCCAACTTCGACTTTGAAGCCGATCTGCTCCAGCGTCTCTTTTAGATACTTGGAACTCTCATACTCTTGCATCCCAGGTTCGCCGAAATAATAGAGCACATCGCCGACGGTCGCGATCTGATCGGCATTGCGATCGATCACTTCGACAGCAACGCGCTTGGGATCGTTCGGGGAGTCGGCGGTGGCCGCAGGAAAGATAAAGGCAACTGCCACAACAGCGATCACGAACGCAAGCGACACTTTTCTTAACCAGCAGGTTCTAAGAATTGGTCGTGGGTATGACATAGCAATTCCTCCTCCTTACGACCCACTTATCATGAATTGATTTACGGTTCATGCTGCGCCTGGTTGAAGCAGGGAGTTCACTTTCTTTCGTGAGAACTAAGTCAGTTTTTCCAGAGCTGTTTAAAAAAACCGCTCTGGTCGAGTTCTTGAAGCAGTGAAAAATCGACAAAACTCTCCGGCGCCACGTTCCTTGCCCGTGGCTGCTTTTCGGCCATTTCATCTAAGAGAAATTTTATCCCCTTGACGGTGGGCAAGGGGATTTTTTGCAGTCTTTGCGCGTAGAAGGTATAGGCGTCGTCCAAAATCTCTTTGTCGTCCACCCGCAGATACTTCTTTAGCACCCCAATGGAATAATCCCGGTCCGTCATAAAACGGTGCAGACCCTCCGAGTAGGCTTGGAGAAAAGACTTCACAACCGGCCGCCGCTCGCGCAAGTATTTGGTCGTAACCGTTACACAGGTCTGTTGCAGCTCCACGCCGAGGGCGTTCAGATCAAAAAGCTCTCTCATGCCGAGCCGTCTGGCCCGGCTCGTTTGGGGAGGATTGGCAAATCCTGCATCGACGGCCCCTCTTTCCATCGCCGTCACGATCTCGGGCAGGCCGCCCAACTGGATGATAGCCACGTCCGTGCCGCGCTTGAGGCCGAAGCGTGAAAGAAACATCGCCGCTCCGGTTTCACTCACCGCGCCGAATCTCGATATCCCAAGTTTTTTTCCTTTGAGGTCCTCGGGTGTCTTGATTTCCGGGCGGGCGTAGATCGAGCCGGACAGCCGGTCCTGCACGCTGGCTATGATTCTCACGTCCGCCCCTGCTAAGATCGCCCCTGAAGTAGAGACCCCGGTCGCCTGCGCCAATTGAATCTCGCCTGCGATCAGTGCCTGGGTAGCTGCGACTGCGGGAATATAGATGAGCTCCGCTTCGATCCCGTACTTTGAGAAGTACCCTGCCTCCTTTGCGATCCAGGGAGCCACCTGACCTGCCGTGAGAGCGGCGTAGCCTAGCTTGATGGTTTGAGCAAAGACATCGACGTTGAAACCAGACAGGACTGCTGTCAGACCCACCACCAGAAGATTACGGAAAAAGGGCCGGCCTCGTCTCCAATCAGAAAATCGATCGTCGAGTAACGTTTGTGAGCGAAAAAAAAAGTCCATCTTAAGATCCCCTTCGTCACATTGCTTCACATTGGCCTGATCTTTTTTACCTCTAACCCCTCCGGTTTGTTGGGCGGAATCGAAAATCTAAAATCGGCAATCTAAAATTACTTAATCCCCAGCTCCCTTTGCGCCTCTTTGAGAATCGACAGATCCTCAACTTCATTGATCGGCACTTCGCGGGTAACCTTGGCGGTTCTCTTTGCCTCTTCGATCACAAGACGAAGTCCATCTTGAGGTACGGTGCCGTCGTCATTGAATGCCTTGGAGACGCTGTCGTAGGTAGCCGTGGCCATTTCTTGATCGATCTTCAGCCACTCCGCTATAACCTGAATTGTCCCGGCGCGATTCTGCGGGATATATCGATTGGCCTTGATTCCTGCCCTGATGACCCGCTTAACTTCTTCCGGCTTTTCCTTGATCTTCTTAATTGTGGCTGCCAAGCCACTGGCAGGGTAACTGAAAAGCTCATGGGCGCTGGTAAGGACCACAAAGCCCTGTTTCTTACCTAGGAAATCTAACGGCGCCGAACCCAAAGTGGCAACGGTCAATCCCTGGCTCATAGCAGCAAATCGCGACTCGATCACACCCGTGGTCAGGAACTTTACGTCATTGTCCGGGTCCATGCCGTAATGTTTGACGATCAGTCTGCCGATGACCTCGATGGGGCTACCGTAGGTGTTGATCCCAATCGTCTTACCTTTAAGCTCGCGAACGGATTTGAACTCGGGCCGGGCGATCAGCGCAATCGGAGCGCTGGGAACGTAGCAGGCCACAACCTTGACCGGCAATCCCCGAATCGTTGCGGCGACCCCGGAGCCGATGGAAGTGTAATAATCAATTTCTCCGCTGACTAATGCCGCTATCGCAACGGTTGGCACGATGCGAATGAACTCTGCCTGAAGCCCTTCCTCTCTAAAGAAGCCGCGCTGCTCTCCCAAAGGAAGTGGGATAAATTGCGCAGCGCGGTCGGGGAAGCCGATCCTGATCTTGTCTACTGCATGGACTGAGGTCTGAAGAAATAAGATGGCGAGTAAGATCCCAAAAAGCGTCCTCATGGCCCTCCCTGTTGTGCCCAATGCAGTTAGTTTTTCCAGAGCTGCTTGAAAAAACCGCTCTGGTCGATTTCTTGAAGCAGCGAAAGATCGACGAAACTCTCCGGAGCCACGTTCCTTGCCCTCGGCTGTGATTCAGCCATGCCGTCTAAAATAAACTTTATGCCCTTAAGCGTCGGGTAGGGAATTTTTTGAAGTCTTGGCGAGAAAAAGGTATAGGCATCGTCTAACATTTCTTTTTCATCGACGCGCAAATATTTTTTCATCACCCGAATGGAAAATTCCCGGTCGGTCGCAAAACGATGAAGACCCTCTGCGTAAGCCTGGACGAAGGACTTGACGACCGGCCGGTGCTCGCGCAGGTATCTCGTCGTAACCGTGATACAGGTCTGCTGCAGCTCTATGCCCAGGGTGTCGATATCGAAAAGCTCTCTCATGCCGAGCCGTTTAGCCCGGCTCGAATTGGGAGGAGAAGCAAAGCCGGCTTCGATGGACCCTTTTTCCATCGCCGTGATAATCTCCGGCAGGCCGCCCAGTTGGAGTATCGCCACGTCCGTGCCACGCTTGAGAGCGTGGCGCTCAAGAAAGATACCCACAGCGGTTTCGCTCAAAGCGCCGAATCTCGATATGCCAAGTTTTTTTCCTTTGAGATCCTCCGGTGTCTTGATTTCCGGCCGCGCGTAAATCGAACCGACGATCCGGTTGAGCGAGCTGGCCACGATCCTCACGTCAGCCCCTGCTAGGATCGCCCCGGAAGTAGAGACCCCGGTCACTTGAGCCAGTTGAATCTCGCCTGCGATCAGCGCCTGGGTCGCTGCGACAGCGGGTATATAAATATACTCCGCTTCGATGCCGTATTTGGAGAGGTACCCACCCTCCTTTGCCATCCAAGCAGCGACCTGCGTTGCGGAGAGAGCCGCATAGCCTAGCTTGATGGATTGAGAATGGACCTCTGCGCTGAAACCTAACAGGGCTGCTGTCAGAGCTACCACAAGGCGTTTCTGGAAAAGGAGGCGACCTCGTCTTCGATCACAAATGCGATCTTCGAGCAACGTTTGTGGGCGATCATAAAATTTCATTTCAAGATCCTCCTCTGTTACATTGCTGCACATTGCCGCATCGCTACCTCTCCTTTATCCCCACTCCCGCTGCGCCTCTCTGAGCATCGAGAGATCGGACACTTGGTTGAAAGAAACTTCTCTTACGATCTGCGCGTCTATCTTCCGCCAATTCCCGTCTCCTTCTGAGCCTCTTTAAGAAGCGAGAAATCTGCGACTTCGCTCGGAGCGATCTCGCGCTCCACCTTGGCAAGCTTTTTTAGCTCGTCAATTACCAGGAGGAGCCCCTTTTCGGGCACGCTTCCGTCATCGTTAAAAAGCTTCAAGACGCTGTCATAAGTGGCTGTCGTCATTTCTGCATCGGACTTCATCCATTCCATCATTAACTGAATCGTGCCCGCGCGATTCTGACGGATATAGTAGGTAGCCTTAATCCCTGCCTTAATCACGCGCTTGATCTCCTCCGGCTTTTCCTTGATCTTCTTCACGCTGGCTACTACACCGCTAGTCGGATAACTGAAAAGTTCGTGGGCCCTGACAAGCACAACAAACCCCATCTTCTTGCCGAGAAAATCCAATGGCGGAGAGCCCAGAGTGCCGGCGGTCAATCCCTGCTTCATAGCGGAAAAGCGCCGTTCGTTCGTGCCCAAGGGAAGAAACTTTATCTCCTTGTCTGGATCAAGGCCAAAATGCCTGAAGATTAGCCTTCCCATCGACTCAAGAGCGCCGCCGGAGGTATTGAGTCCAATTGCTTTACCCCTCAACTCCTGAACGGTTTTGAATTCAGGGCGCACGATGAGCGCGCTGGCGGAGCCAGGCACGTAACAGGCAAGGACTCTGAGCGGAGCTCCCTGGATCGCTGCCCCGACCGAATTTCCGATTACCGTCCAGTAATCAAGTTCTCCGCTGACCAATGCTGCGAGTGCAACGGTGGGATTGATGCGGATGACCTCGCCCTGAAGTCCGTCCTCTCGAAAGAAACCCCTCTTTTCTGCCAAGTGAAGAGGCAAATATTGGGCGTTGAGTTCCGGAACTCCGATCTTGATTTTATCTGCGGCGTGGGCCCACGCATGGAGAACCAAAAGAGTGAACAATACGACAAGAACCTTATTCACAGGACACCTCCGTTCGTCACTCCGGCCAACCTTTACATTCTTATTTTGGATTCAATCTCAGCGGGTCTGATTGCCCGCAGCTTGCTGCGTATAAGCTGTTCCTAGTCCTCTAAAAGTTCGTCATTCCCGAATGCATCTATCGGGAATCCAGGCGAGACCGGAACCGGACCCCCGATTAAAACATTCGGGGGTGACGCCTTTGGGACAAATTCTCATCGCTATGTTCTGATACCCCGTCAGCTTGCTGCGGAGTAGTTTATTCGAAATTCAAAATCGAAAACCTAGAATGGCTTGATCCCCATCTCCTTCTGCGCCTCTTTGAGAATCGATAGATCCGCCACCTGATCGATAGAAACTTCTCGGTTCAGTTTGGCATTTTTCTTGGCCTCGTCGATCAGCAGTCGAAGCCCGTCTTCGGGAAGGGTTAAATCGTCTCCGTAGGTCTTCACGATGCCAGTGTAAGTGGCTGCGGCCATATCTCGATCGATCTTCATCCATTCCATCATGGCCCGAATTGTGCCCTCGCGATTCTGAGAAATATAGCGGTTGGTTTCGATGCCCGCTTTGATCGTTCGCTTGATCTCGTCACGCCGCTCTTTGATCTTTTTCACGCTTACGATCAAACCGCTTGAAGGGTAGCTGAAAAGTTCGTCGGCTCTAACAAGCACAACAAACCCCAGCTTCTTGCCCACAAACTCTATGGGAGGCGAGCCTAAAGTGGCGACGGTAAAGCCTTGTTTCATAGCCGTAAGGCGAGACTCCATTCCACCGGTGGCAAGAAGCTTCACGTCTTTTTCCGCGTCAAGACCAAAATGCTTAAACATTAACCGCGCCTGGCCCTCAAGACCGCCGCCTAAGCTGTTTATGCCAATTGTTTTACCCCTGAGGTCTTGGACTGATTTGAACTCAGGCAAGGCAATGATGGCCGTGGCAACCCGCGGCGTGTAGCAAGCGACGATTTTGATGGGAACTCCGCGAATCGCTGCGGCGACCGCGGGTCCGAGAACCGAGTGATAATCGAGCTCTCCGCTCACCAATGCTGTCAGCGCAACGGTTGATCGGATCCGGATCAAATCTGCTTGAATCCCTTCCTTTTGAAAGAAGCCCGCCTTCTGTCCCAAAGGCAGCGAAAGAAAAGTGCCGGAAGCGTCCGGATAACCGATCTTGATTTTGTCTGCGGCATCTGCTGATCCATAGAGAACACAAATGCTAAGCAAAGCCAGGAAAACCTTCTTCATGGGAGACCTCAGTGTTCTGCGCTTTTATCTTCCGCCAATCTCAAGCTCCTCCCTCTGATCGTCAGCCATTCAACCAGTAGAGGAGAGAATTTCCGTTGCTTATCGCGCGCCAGCGGCGCTGTAGAGTGCGTCGATGAAACCGCTTTCGTCCAGCTTGCGAAGAATGCGCGTATCGATCACATCTTCGACCTGGATTGTCGACACCCTCGGGTTAGATCGCGCAAGCAGGCGTCGAACGTTGTGGAGTCCTTCAACTGATGGGTACGGCTTTCGATCGAGCATCTCCAAAGCTCCCCGATAGGCTTCCTCGGCGCCCCGTTGGTCCACTCGAAGCCGCCGCGCCAGCGTCTGGCTGACCGCCTCACGATTGCCTGGGTGATAAATGAAGGCCAGCGCGCGTAAAAGCCCTTTGAGCACTCGCTCGACGAGCTGGGGCGATTGCTCAACGGTTTCCTTCAGAGCAAAAAGGCTGGTGTTCGTAAGAGGAATGTTGGCGTTGCGCATCTCTAGCAGAACGGGATACCCGCGGACCTTCAGAGGTTGGCTAAATACGGTTGGCAGCACCGTGACGTCGATAGCCCCGGCTTCAAGAGCGTTCGCGAGCTGGGGCAGGGGTCCGATCACCTGGATGTGGAGCCGGTCCCTTACAGGTTCCAGACCAAGGTGCTCTAAAGCCAGAAGCGCCTGCATCCAAATCCCACCGCCAATGCTCTGTACACCCACCCGTTTACCCCGGAGGTCTTCAGGGCGAGTAATACCCGGACGCGCCACTAAATCATACGTCGAGCGGTTGTTGACAGTCGCGAGAATCTTAAGCGGCGCTCCACCCGCGACCGCCGACATAACGGCCGTGCCGGCCGTCGACGCAAAGGGGACCTCCCGAGCGATCAGTGAGGCTACCAGCGTCGGGGCACTTCCGATGAAGACTAGCTCCGGGTCCAAACCCTCATGCGCGAGGAAACCTCGGTCGGCTGCCACCCACAGCGGCGCAATGACCGGGCTTATGGTCGCGAAGCCGATCTGCACACGCCGCTCCGCCGCAGCATAGACACCTGAAGCCACCGATATCAGCAGGGCGAACAGGCCAAATGCCAGGAGACCTACTTGATGTGGACCCGTCTTCTCAACGCTCTTATGTTGCTCCATGATCAGCATTGCAACGCAAGCCGCCATTTAATCCGGAGAATCTTCCTCATCAGAACTTCCTTCCAGCCATCAATTTTCCTTCGCAAACGAAAAAGCCCGGCTGGTACATCCAGTCCGGGCTAATATAAGCGATCGAAAGCGGTGACCGGATCTGAAGACCCAGTTCAGCCTGAGGGGTTATTTGGACGTGGTTTATGCCTCGGCAGGGCAGCTGTCAAGCGAATTATTTTAGCCGATCCAGACGACTAATGGCGCCGCCGCATGACTGGTTTGACAGGAGAGACGTCGTTGAACTTTGAACCTGGAACTTTGAACTTCCGTGCCCCTTCGTCAGTTAGGTACCCATGCAAGAGCGCCGCGGACCTCAGTAAATTCACGCGGCAGCTTGATCCACCATTCGCCGCCGTCGGAGCTGGCAAAGAGCTTCCCATAATGGCTGCACGCTAGAATCAGGTCGGGATCGGCGGGATGGGTCGCGAAGCACTCCATGTGAGTGTTCGGTGCGATGGGCAGCAGCGGCGTTTCCCACGTGTGACCGCCGTCCGAAGAGCGCTGTATCGAGCCGAGGCCGCCGAGGGCGTCGTCGCCGATAGCCGCCAGGATTACTCTCGTATCGTCCGCTTTAAACGTTATGCTCCGGCAGTAGGGCAAGGGAAATTTGCCGCGCACGCCGAGTGCCTCCCAATTCATCCCACCATCGGTGCTGATGCAGATCTCGTCGGGGAGAGTGACCACCGCGGCTCCCGATTTGCCGGGCAACGGTTTAATGTCATGAATATCGGACTCGTCCATCAGCCCGCCGGATGGACGCGTCCATGTGTCACCGCCGTCTTGGCTCACGCGGACGCCGTCGACTTCGACTCCCGCCCAGACGAACTTGTGATCTAAGGGATCCACCACCAGAGCAGTCACACGGGGTGTCGTAACATTTAGGCACTCCGTCGAAAAATCCGCCGTGAGCTTCTCCCAGTGCAGGCCGCTGTCACGCGAGCGAAAGAGCGCCGGCGGCGCGGTTCCGGCAAACATTGTATTCGGCTCCGCCGGATCGATGGCAATCCGCCAGACTTTGTAGCCATCCAGCGGCGAGTCGATATGCTCGAAGTTGGCGCCGCGGTCCTCGCTGCGATAGATACCGTCATCGGCGCCAGCATAAATCACGCGCGGATCTTTCGGGTGCACCGCGAGGCCGAAGACGGATCGGCCGCCCTGGTATCCCTTCCACAATTTGCCTCGAGCCCAACTCATACCGCCGTCGGAGCTGCGCCATAGACCCATGCCCAAAGTGCCGACGCAGATCGTGAAGTTTTTTGCCATAAGAGGCCTCCTAGGGTGGGATGATGGAGTAATGGAGTGGTGGAGCGCTGGGAAATCCTATGTCTCAATACTCCATTACTCCATTACTCCAATGCCCCAGTGTCTTTTCTCTCACACTTGGCTTTCGAGAACTTCCAGGCCTTCGTAGCGGTCCATCAAATAGAGTAACCCATTATCGCTGCGAAAAACGTCGTTGCTTTTGACCGTCTGTTGGCCTTTCCCTGGTTGGGGGACGTAGTAACCGACTTCTTGGGGACTATACGGGTTGGAAATATCCAGGGCGCGGAGACCGCCGCTGAACCAGGTGACGTAGAGCGTATTGTCGTAAACCTGTTCCGCCGGCTGATGGCACCCGACTTTAAATTCAGGGTTAGAACTCGGGCTCGGCGGAAGCACGTAAGTCGAGATCGGTACCGGGTGAGTCTCATCGGTAATATCAACGATCCAAAGAAACGCTGGCGGCAGGGGAGCACGCTTCTGCGCGTCTTCATCCGCCACCACCAGAATATCGCGGCCCATGATCTTCCATGGCATTGGCAAGGTGGTATGAATCGGGGCGGGATAGGGCGGGTTCCAGCTAAAGCCGCTGATAAACTTGGGGTGGCTCATATCGGATATGTCGAGGATCACGAACCCCCCATGCCAGTAGCTCACGTAGAGCCGGTTTCCCTGACGAATCGGATGATGGCATTTGTGCGCATCGCCATCCCAGGTCGGCCGCTCCCCGCCGGCGGTCCACTGTCCAGGCATCCACCATCGTCCGACTTCCTCAGGTCGTGTAGGGCCTTTGAGATCAACAATCATCACGATGTTGCCCACGTAACCTTCAAAAGTCGAAGAAATGTAAGCGTACCTCCCATCGAACGTAAATCGGTGCACGCCTTTGCCGGCGGTCTTGAAAAACGCAATCTCGCGCGGCTTTGCCTTATCTGAGATGTCGAAGACTTTGAGACCTGTCTGGGGCTCTTTTTTGGTTTGGTATCGTTCATAGTTGACCAGCATCACGTCGCCGCTGACTCGCACTTTGTGCGAATGAATTCCCTCCGGCACTTCGAGTTGAGAGACCAGCTTGGGATGCTTTGGATCATGAACGTCGACGATGGAAGTGCCATAGGGCGGATCGATATGGCCGACATAGGCGTAGCCGTTTTCCACCGTCACCAGTCCGCCGCCCGGCAAGTCGGTTCTGCCAACCTGCTTGATATTTTTGCTGATGCCGAACTCAGGCAAATTTTCGTGGCTCATAATGTTGCTCCCGGTTTATGTTTTTGTTGACAGCGCCCTTCTAACAGACCTGGATCACGGTGGTCAACCGCAGGGGGAATGGAGCAATGGAGTACTGGAGTATTGGAGTGTTGGGCGGTCATTATTGCAGTACTCCACTATTCCAACACTCCAATCTGGCATTGTGCAGAGCTTTGACCAAGCCGCTTTCGTCGCGCACGTGAGTTGACAGTTTGCGGTCGGGTGGCTGATAAGAGTATGAGAAAAGGAACACGCAGCGTTACTGAAAAGAGGATGGCCAACTCCCAAGCTGATCACGGTGCCGCATGAAAGCGTGGCTCTCAATGCAGCGTTGGGCAGCGCCATGGTGAGAAATCAACCTGAGGAGGTCGGGCCCGCGCTCAGACGCGGACTCGAACAGGTGCGCCGCGGCACGCCAGCGCTGATCCCGGCTTATTTGCCGACGCTGGTCGACGAACTGTCGCTCGCTACGCGGAAATGAATGCAGGGCATAACGTTGACGATGGTGTGTCGGTTGAAATATGGAAAGTTGGAATACTGGACTCTTGGAATATTGGGTTCCATCACTCCATCATTCCACTACTCCATTATTCCAGCATTCCTTCGAAGGAGGTAACCCATGCCTGGAGCTCTCCAAGACTTGCGCGTGATCGACTTTACCCACGCTTTGAATGGACCTTTCTGCACGATGCTGCTCGGACACCTAGGAGCGGAGATCATCAAGATCGAGCCGCCGAGCGGCGACCGCTTTCGCCGTTCATGGATGCCGCGCGACGCAAAAAAGGATGCCTATGAGTTTCTGTGGATTAATGTCAATAAAAAAAGCGTTGTCCTCAATTTGAAGAGCGAACGTGGAGTGGATCTCGCTCGCCAACTCATCGCTCGCGCCGACGTGTTGGTGGAGAACTTCCAGAAAGGGACGATGGACCGGTTCGGTCTGGACTATGATTCGCTCAAAGATCTTAATCCGCGGCTGATATACGCTTGCTCGCGTGGTTACGGCGAATCGGGGCCCTATTCAGCCTACGGCAATACGGCTCAAACCAACAACAGCATGACCGGATGGACGCACACGTCGTGGGGGTACAGCGGTGCCCCGGGGACGAAGTCCCTGGGCATTGGTGACGAGGCCGCCGGTGTCAGCATGGCACTCGGTATTCTCGCGGCGCTACACGCTCGCGAGCGGACCGGCGAGGGCCAGAAGATCGTGGTGTCGATGCAAGAGGCGGTGCTCGGTTTCATGATCAGCTCGATGCACGAGTATTTCACCGGGATCGGCGTCGGCAATCAGCCGGTTCAAGTAGCCGACGGTTTCTTCACGCTCCGGATTCCCGACATCAGCGATGAGGTCTGGTCCAAACTCGCGCATCTGATGGAACGGGACGATCTCGTCCAAGATCCGCGTTTTGTGACAGCGGCGGCGCGCCGCCAACACCAGACTGAACTGGAAGAGCTGAGCAAAGCATGGGCGCGAGGCAAGACTCGGCAGGAATTATGGGACGGCCTGCGGGACCTCGACTACTTTGGCGCCCCTGTTTTGTCCACTCGCGAGGTGCTCGAGGATCCGCACATTAAAGCACGGCAGGCATTCATTCAGCGCGATCATCCCACTGCTGGGCCGACGACATTGCTGGCGCCATGGATTCATCTGTCCAAGACGCCGGCCCGCATCCGCGACGATGCGCCGGCCATCGGCCAACACACGCACGAAGTGCTCGGCGATCTTTTGGGCCTGAGCGTGGCGGAGCTGGGGGACCTGCGCGCACAGGGAGTGATTAAGTAAACCACCGTACCATAGACTTCCGTCCGCAGCTAAAATAGGTAGGGGTTGCTCTGGAGATTTAGTATCGATGGAAACCGTAGGCTAGCCTATCGCGATGACGATCGAACACCCGTCATCTATTGTATTCGGGAAATGGCGCTCAGACATTATGGAATCGACGTTGAGGTTCTGCGCATCAAAGACTATGGCGCGTTTGAGTCGGCGATTTTTGACGGAGCGGCGGATATCTTGATCGATCACGTGGAATTTCTGTACGGCGAAGCAGCCAAGGATAGGCGGGTTACATTTTTTTGCGCGCCGAAAATCGTGCGGGGATTGGAGCTGGTAGTTCCGCAACACGTCACGACGCCGGAAGAATTCGTCGGAAAAACGATGGCCGTGAGAGATTCGGGACGTCCCTATGCCGTTAATCTTTGGCTGCGAATGATGGGACTGGAAAACAAGGTGGAAGTCGTAATCGTTCCCGATGGTCAAGTGGGGCGCTGGAAGCAATGGAAGAAAGTAACAAGCGGAGAATGCATCGCTTGCTTTGTCGATCCGCTCTATCTCTCTGATGCCTTGCAAGCCGGTCTACACGTGCTTAAGGTACCGGACCTCCAGGTTGTGGGACATTACGCCCAGGCATGTACATCTCGCTTGCAGAATTATGTGAAGGCAGTCGTTCATGCCCTTTGCCTGGTAAAGCATGACAAAGAGGCGGCGATGAAAATCGTCGCAGGCGAGCCCATGAGAGGGATGAAAGTTGAAAAAATAGAAGACATGGAAAACTACTTTGGCTCCATGGTGGCGAAGCTTCAGCTCAAGCCCTACCCGACGCCGGAGGCCATCGCCAACACCTACGAAATAGCGGTCAAAGAGTACAATGCCCAAGGCATCAACCCCATGAGCTTCTGGGATCTGCATTGGATAAAGGAGCTGGACGATGCAGGCTTTATTGATGGTCTGATAAAGCAAACGGCATCGCGATGAAACAGCATGGAGTTTGACGGTCCTCACTATCTTCGCTCTCGACCGACGCTTTAAGAGCAGACCCACCGCAATTTTCTTCCTTCTTGGGCTTCGAGTCCTTCATGGTATTTCTACGCCAGCCGGCTTGACCGACTAATTAGTCACCGCCGCCGCAAAATTTTCATCTGAACAATAAGATAGTTGGCACTTAAATGTTCAACGGCTAAAGCAAGATTCTCTTGACAGCTCGAGCCGTGTGTGGTTCGAGAAGGCAGGAGATCGCGTGAAGAAGCGAGCAAGCAAAGAAAGCGGGTCCACGGGCGAACTAAGAGTTAACTGACTGCTAAACTCGCGCTTCGAGTTACCGGAAAAAGAACTATGGAAACCCTTTCGTATTCCGTTATCCAAATAGGATGTTATCGTCAAGAAAATCCACTGAAGGTGAGATCTTGATATGATAAGCCGAGAAGAAAACCAATTGCTAACTCAAACCGGTCGGGGAACGCCCGCTGGAGCGCTGTTGCGGCGCTACTGGCAACCTGTGGCTCTTTCAGAGGAGTTGCCTCCGGGAGGAGCGCCACTGGCCGTGAAGATTCTGGGCGAGGATCTGGTCTTGTTCCGCGACGATAAGGGGCGGGTCGGACTTTTAGGGATTCACTGCTCGCACAGAGGAACCGACTTGAGCTACGGACGAATCGAAGATGGCGGTTTGCGTTGTCTCTATCATGGCTGGCTCTACGATATTGGCGGCCGGTGCCTGCAGCAACCGGGGGAGCCCGGTGGCGGCGAGCACAGGGATGCGATCCGGCAGCTTGCCTATCCTTGCGAGGAGGCCGGAGGTGCTGTCTTCACTTACATGGGACCGGGAGAACCTCCCCTGTTCCCCAATTATGATTTTCTCAAAGCATCCTCAGAGCACGTCTACGTTGCCAAGATTTTTCACGAGTGCAATTACCTGCAGGCCAACGAGGGGAACATCGATCCGGTTCACCTCTCTTTTCTGCATCGCTTTCTTGAGAACCGAGAGGAGCGATATCGCGGCGTGCGCGGCGCCAACGAGTCGCATTACAATCTGGTCGGTAGAACCATCGCGCCCACCATCGACGTGGAGTTGGTCGACTTCGGAGTGCGCATTTATACGGTGCGGCCGATGGGCGCCGACAAATCCTACCTGAGAGTCTCCTATTTTATCCTTCCTAATTTGAGTGCGTTTCCGGGGCAAACAGGCGGCGAGGGGTATTCAGTTAACTGGCACGTTCCCATCGATGACGCGCAGCACTGGAAGTATGCTTTTATCTACAGTTCGGGCGCGCCCCTTGATAAAGCCGTTGTGGCGCGAGAACGCTCTGAGCTCACCTCAGATTACCGATTGGTTCGAAACACTGCCAACCGATTTTTGCAGGATCGCGAAGCTATGAAAACAAAAACCTATGCGGGCATGGGGCATGGCTTTCAAGCTCATGACGCCTTCGCTACTGGGAGCCAGGGAACGATCCAGGACCGGGCGGATGAGCACCTCGTTTCCTCGGACAAAGCGATCATTGCGGCGCGCAAGCTGCTGGAGAAAGCCATTCGGGATGTTCAGGAAGGACGGGATCCAGCCCATGTGGCCAGGGATGCGAGCCGGGACCGCTTTCCTCATCTACTGGTGATCTCGGATATGATCTCCAACACCAGCGACTGGAAGGACTACACCAAAGGGCTGGAGCTAGAAGCTAAGGCAAAGTCGTAATTGAAGCGTTCGCTGAGTCTTTCCATGTGCGGTTTTTAATTGGTATCAGAAGAAGTGCGGCGGCCGGCGCAAGAGTTCGCCAAACACATTCTTCCAAATAAGAGTGCCCAACCGTATTTGACGAGCCAGTTGTTTATGTACGTCGGTGGTTGCCCGGCGCCACCGTCATCGCTTCTTTTACGCCGTCGATCCAGTTCACATCATCGGGAACAACGATAGAAGCGCCGCGGACGCGGTAAACGCCTGGGTCTTGGGCGCCCGGCGGAACAGTTCCTTTTTCGCGCAGCGCCTTAGCGGCATCGAGTAACTTCATGCGCGCTTTGATCGTGCTGATATCACCCGCGCACAGGTGCTCCTTGGTGCGGTCCATGATCGGGCCCGGGCCTTCGTTTTCGGTGACGCACACATCCTGCAAATTGACTCCCGCGATACCGATGCGCCGCGTCTTGTGAGTCTCCCAGTCGATCAGGTAGTCATTCGATCGTTTCGCTTTCATGCGAATATGGCCGAAGGGAACCGAATTCGTCGGCGGATCATAGCTCTCCTCGGGAAACGATTCGCGAACTTTCTCTTTGGTATTCTTAGCGACCTCTTCGGTGGGATACCAACGTACCTGCCACTTGACGCAGTTCTCGTCGTCCACCGGCACGAAGGCTCGCGCCGCTTTCTGGTCGGCGCCCGGCGGCATAGTATAAAATGGCAGGATAAACTGATTAACGCGCCAAAGGCTCTTACCCCCGTTCAGCGCCCGCTTTGCGCCGTAGGTAAAGCCGGCTTCGTGGTCGAAAATTTCGACATCCTCGGGCGTTTTATCTACTCCCGACTTGTTCGCCGCTCTTTGCTGCGCCGGTTGTTGTTCGTTCATTTCTTCGTCCGACAAATCGTAGGGCGAATGCAGCCACATGACGTGGGTCGGATCGATGCCGCCTTCGAGCACCTGAAGGTAATTCGCTTGCTGAAAAAACAATCGATAAATGCGATGTTCATCGGGGACGCGCAAGAATTCAAAGTCGGGCAACTCAGGTGGGGCTTTCGCCAGCCCCATATAGGTCCAGATGATGCCGCCGCGCTCCACGCAAGGATAACCGGGGTGTTGCACTTCTTCCATGAATTGTTGCTTGGGCGGTATATTGGGCATCTCGATGCACTTGCCGTTCGGGGCATACTTCCAAGCGTGATAGGCGCAGCGCAGTCCGTCTTGTTCCACGCGCCCGAAGTAAAGGGGCGCGAGCCGGTGCGAGCAGTAAGCCCCAATGAGCCCGACCTCCCCAGCCTTGGTGCGGAACAGAACCAAATCTTCGCCAAGGAGTTTGATGCGCAGCGGCCTGCCGACGGGCTCGCTTAGATGCGATACTGGCACCACGGGGATCCAGTATTGGCGAAATAGATTGCCCATCGCCGTTGCGGGTCCTATCCGAGTCAAGGTTTCGTTTTCCTCGCGGGTGAAGTTGTGCAGATCCTCTCTGCGAACTTGGAACATGCTTTCGGACTTCATTGCTTGATTCCTTTTTGTGATTGTTTCTCGTGTGCTTGTATCACACGGGTTCAAGCTGTCAAATATTTTGCCATCGTGCGCGACATGATCGCCATTATTCCCGACGTTCATGTGCGCACGCCCTTCGCCGAGCGTGCCCTGGGCAACGACGAGGTGTGCATCATCGGTGGCGCAGACCGATGAAGTGAAGCGCAATCTCGAACGCCTCCAGCCTGTGGTTGAGAAATACGGATATTAACCAGCCGGAGATACTTCTCCTGCCCCTGTGATGATCACTTCTGCGCGGCGTACAGGCGGTCGATGAAGCCGCTGCGGTCAAGCTCCGATAGCGGGCCCGGTTCGATGAACTCGGCGGGCTTGCGCTGAGCAAAACGCCCGTCTCTTTCCGCAAGATGATTCAGGGTTGCCTGCACTGCACTTTCCGTCGCGTAAGGTTGAGGCTGGAAATTTAGCGTATCGATAGCCCTCCTCCAAGGCCTCGGTGTTATCCGTCGCCAGGAACTTTGCAAGGATGCGCAAGCTTTCCTCTTTGCGGCTATAGAAGAAATGAACGCCGCGCACGATAGCGCGAACTACGCGGCGGGTCAGATTAGGGTTGTCCCTGATAAAGGATCTGCGGCTGGCCAAGGTGGATCCCTGGTATTCGATCTTGAGATCGGCGAGATCGACGAGAAAATTCATACCTGATTTGCGCGCAAGAAGAGTCCAAGGCGGTTGTAGTACGGTGGCCGCGACCTTTTTCGTTTGTAGCGCCGGCCACATCAGCTCGTTGCTGCCGAGATACAGAAACGACACATCTTTATAGGGATCGAGTCCTAAATGGCGCAGCGCGAAGCGAGCATTGATTTCGGTGGCGTCGCCTGGACGCTGTAGCCCGATGATTTTTCCCTTGAGTTCTTCAGCCGTCCGGATTTCAGAACGGGATATCAGGGTCATGGTGGCATAGCGCCCGAATGCGCCCAGCATGATGACATCGCCGCTTTGAATCGAGACCGGGATGAGGAGAAATGCTGACATGATGGAAAAATCCACCTCGCCGGCAATGAGGGCCATGGGTGCCACGGATCCGGCCGTTTGCACGACTTCCACCTGCAGGCCTTCCTCACGGAAGAGCCCTGCTTGTGCCGCCAGGTAGGGAATGGGCTACGACTCGGGCTGCATAGCCGATGCGAACTTTCTCCTTTTCAGGCTTTCCCTGAGCGCTCGCCGCATCGGCGACGGCCAAAAGGAGAAGGAGGAGGCAGCCGACGCGGCCCTTCATGGTCCACCTCCTGTTTTCCATAAGTTTGGAGTTTTCTGAGATTTAAAGTTGCAGTTGATTTGAAATCAGAAACTAGCAACCAACCTTCAATTGCCTCATGGCGATTTGGTTAAAACCGTTCAAAGGAGCTTAAACGTTGAAAGCGGCTTCTTCATGAGATTTTTTTGAACAGCCTGTAAACGGAGTTTTTTAGGACTCTGCCATAGGATCTTACGTTCTTATGCTTTGGCAGTGAGGGCTTGGATAGTTTCGGAAAAGTCGCCCAAACGATCGCAGTAATACCGCAAAGGAAAAGCATCGCTCCCAAGATCGGCATCGAAAATATGAACCCCACAGCTCCGAGCATGAGAAGCCATACCCCGGCCGTTACTGGGCTGATTGATCGTTTGCCGCGTCTGGCTCGCTCACTTTTCTGAATCGTGCTTGCTTCTCTTTCAATGAGAGCGGCAGCGGTTTTCCTGACTTCTTCTTGGAAAGCGACGTCTGCCTCCTTACTTACGCCCGCCTCGCGCATGATCCTCTCGATTTCTTCTTGCCGCTTTTGCCGTTCTGAGCTCATCGTAGTCAAGATAGTTCAAGCGGTTCAAATCGTTCAAGCATTTCAAACCGTCAAACCGATTTCCTCACGGAGATAAGCCAGCATCGGCGGCACCGATGGGCGCCGAAGGTCTTGCGACCTCCGCACCCGGAGCACCGGTAAGTCCGCGGATTCTTCCGGCTGCGCTCTGCTAGCTTCAGTGGGGTTATTGCCAGTAGGATCTCTCGAATCTGCTTTTCGGTCGCCCGCTCTGGGCACTCGCCTTGACGTCGGAGCCAAGGCCACAAGAACACAACACGGTCAGGCTTGGTTGCCTTCAGCGTTTGCAGCGCGCGACGAGTTCCGCACCCGAGGTCCTTTTGCAAGCGCGCGCACCTCATGATGGCCATACCGCTCATTTTCATCGGACACCAGACCATCCCCGTCGGATAGGCAAAGGTTTCCGCTGGGACGGATGATATGGTTTTTCTAAGGCCGGGCATCTTTGGCAATCTTCAGCTACTAGGGAGATATTTCTATCCAATAGCTCAGACCGATCTTGAGGGCAATATGCAAGCTGCTGAAAAAAAATCCGTCCGGTAAGCATGGAAAAGTGGAAAAAGTGATGAAGACACCGCGACCCAAAGGCGCCTGTTCCGAGGCAATCCCGATCCGGAAAGGCGTTAGTTTGACTGGGCGTTTCAGCCGAAAATGTGCTTGCTGTAATGGCTGGGTTAAGTGTTAAATAGGCCGCAAGATAAAATAACAATGGCATTAAGCGAGAAGGTTGATGACCGGCGCAGTTAAACTTTCAAAGGAGGTGTTACGTGCGGACTTCAGTCAAAGCAGGTCTTTTAGGCGCATGGCTGCTTAACATAGCGCTTGCCGATGCTGCCAACGGAGACTGTAAGCAGGAATGGGAAAAAACCGTGGCCGCCGCCGAAAAAGAAGGCGAGGTGACCATGTACGCGCAATCACGCGCCGGAGTCGGCAAAGCCCTTCTTGCTTTCAAGGACGCGTATCCCAAGATCAACATCAATTTTGTCGGCGGATCGGGAAGCGACCTGGCCAAGAAGATCATGGCGGAGAAAAGGGCGGGCAAGCATCTGGTCGATCTTAGCGTCGGCGGCGGTGGAACCATGGTGTTGGTCTATCATAAGGCCGGGCATTTGCAGCCGATTCCGCCGCTGTTGATTCTTCCCGAAGTGATTGATCAGACGAAATGGTGGTCCAAGAAGCATCTTTATTCCGATCCGGAAGGGCAGTACGTTTTTATGGCTCAAGGGGATGCCGGATCGGGTATTGGTGCGATCAATACGAATTTCATCAAGCCTGGCGAGATTCAGTCCTGGTGGGACCTGCTTGCACCCAAATATAAGGGCAAGATCGTCATGACGCACCCGGACTCCGCCGGCAATATCGGGAACTGGAGATTCATCTATTACAGCCCTGATCTCGGCCCGAAGTTCATCAGACGGTTGCTCACCGAGACACAAGTTACTTTCGCTGAGAACGAGCACCAAATGATGGACTGGGTCGGCGCGGGAAAATATCACATGCACGTGCTGGCGAAATTTGAGAACACGGAAAACGCCCGCAAACAGGGCTTGCCGGTCATGCAGATTTTTAGCGAAAAAGAGGGCGACACGATCAGCACGGGCTCCGGACATATCATCGCTTTCAAAAACACTCCTCATCCCAACGCGACCAAGGTCTACCTGAACTGGTTTCTGTCGCGTGACGGCCAGTTAATCTGGCAAAAATTAACCGGCAGAAATTCCTTTCGAACGGATATCCCGAAAGACATGATTCCTTACAAGGATGAGCAGGTGCCGAAGGAAGGGGGCAAGTATCTGCTGTCCAGCCTACCCCAATACGAAGACGTAAAGCCTTTACGGAAGCTCGTCGACGAAGTTTTGGCGCAGGTTAAACAGAAATAGAACGCGATGGTTCAAAAAACTAACTCCTGGTGCGACGAAACGGAGCCGTGCTCCTAGGGTTGGCCGAGGGGATGAAGAGAACTCCGCGATGTGGTGAGCTCCGGCGAATCGGTTGAATGCGGCGCTTCGGCAAACGGACGACACTGTAGACTGAAGAGCCAGCATAGGAGCAAGCATCGAGCAGATAGGGACAAAACTGGAAAGCAGGAACGCTACGATGAGGACAAAGGAAAATTATGATTTCTAAAATCGCTCCGCCGCAAATCCGCGCCACCACAGGTCTGGAGCTTGCCGCCGGTTTGTTTACGAAGTGCTCCGACGAGCTGGCGAGCCAACTCACGGTTTCACTGACTTCGGGCAAAAAAGAATCTGCGCAAACACCGCTGCGCATCGGCATTAACGGCGATGTGTATGGCGGAATGAAAGCACCGGTGGAGGTAGGCGCGCGACGCGTGGATATCGCTTACGTCAATCCGTCGGCGATGGTGACGATGGCTTACCGGGGCAAAGGTTACTACAAACAGAAAATGGCGCTGCGGGTTTTAGGGTCGTTTCCGTCCTGGGATCGAATTGCCATTGTTGTCTCCAAGGATTTGGGAGTGAAATCGCTGCATGACATTGCGCGCCGAAAAATCCCGTTGCACGTCTCCACGCGGTTTTCGGGTGTGGACAATGCCACCTACTACACGATCTCGACAATTCTTTCATTCTACGGCCTCTCTTTCGAGAAGATTCAGCGCCGGGGCGGCCAAGTGCAGGAATGTCCTCGGCCGTTCGCACCGGAGCGCCTGAGGAGCATCGCCAAGCGTTCCATCAATGCGGTGTTCGATGAAGGCGTGAGCACTATTGGGGGCTGGTTGGATCGAGCGCTCGAGAACGGCTATGAGATTATTTCACTCGAACCGAAGATCGTCAAAAAGTTGGAGCAGATAGGATATAGCAAAGCTTTCCTGCCAAAGAGCCGCTACCGGCAATTGAGAGAGGATGCCTTGACCATCGACTTTAGCGGCTGGTCCTTGGTGACCCATCGATGGCTGCCAAACCGTTTGGCTTACGCTGCAGTGGAAACTATCGATGAGAGAAAAAAATTAATTCCAGTGGACGATGACGAACCGCTCGACATGAGAAATCTATGCCGCGGCACCGACAAATGCTCGTTGCAGATTCCACTGCATCCGGGCGCGCTGAATTACTATAAGGAAAAAGGGTATCTGTGAGCTTCGCGTAGTGGAGTAAAAGGAAAACCCAAAGCAGCCTCAAACCAAGCGCACCCAGGGTTTCTGCAAAGAGGTCGCGTAGCCGACTTCACCGGCGTCCTTGACGCCGGCGGCGTGGAGTTCTTCGACGAGTTTGGCGGCGTGCCGTTTTCCAACGGCGATCAGGAGACCGCCTGAGGTTTGGGGGTCGATGGCGACTTCGACCAGGCCTTCGCGGATGGACTTCTCAATGGTGATCTTGTCCTGCAGATATTCGCGGTTTCTCTTGCAACCGCCCGTGATATACCCTTTTTCGGCTAAACGAGCAGCGCGGTGAAGCAAAGGCAGCTTCGCCGATTCTATGACTAGTGTGACACTGCTGCCGCTCGCCATCCCGAGTGCGTGGCCCAGGATGCCGAAGCCGGTCACGTCCGAGCATGCATGGACGGGAAATTTCCGTGCGACTTTCGAAGCGACAGCATTCAGTGTAATCATCGACTGCACCGCTGCGTCGATACTCTCTTTCGAGGCCTTCCCTTTTTTAAGCGCAGTGCTGATGATTCCGGTGCCGAGAGCTTTGGTTAAGATGAGCGCATCACCTTCCTGCACTCCCACATTGCGAAAGATCTTGTCGGGATGGATGACTCCCGTGACGGCCATACCATACTTGATTTCTTCGTCGATGATGCTGTGCCCGCCGATGATCACGGCGCCGCTTTCTTTCACTTTATCGGCGCCGCCCCTTAGAATATCGCCGAGAATCGCGATTTCCATTTTCCCTTTCGGAAAGCAAACGATGTTCATGCAAGTCTTGGGTTCACCGCCCATGGCATAGACATCGCTCAGAGAATTGGCGGCGGCGATTTGGCCGAAAATATAGGGGTCATCGACGATGGGAGTGAAAAAATCGACGGTGTTGACGATAGCGAGGTCGGGCCGAAGACGATACACCCCCGCGTCGTCGGAGGTTTCCGTTCCGACCAGCATGTCGACGTTGTCAAACTTAGGCAGGCCGTGCAAAACTTGCACGAGATCGGCGGGGCCGAGCTTGGCAGCTCAACCCGCGGCCTTGACCTCTTGCGTCAGCCGGATTGCCTTATTTTTACCGAGCTTCATAGGAAATTAACTCTAATTCTATTGGTGCTTCATTTCAATGCGAAGGTAGTATTCTGGATTATTCATGAGCTTATGGCTAAGCCGCCGGGGTTTTTGGTAGGGGCGGGTTTGAAACCCGCCCCTACTCCTTGGTCCATTGCGTCCGCGCTTTGCCCATGACATGAACAGTCCGATCATTTCCCAGCGGCAGGAGAAGACTTGAGGCGTCGAATATCGCCGATTCTGATGGTGAGTCCCTCGCGATCGAAATATTCCAAAAGGGGAATCGTGTACTTGCGGCTGGAGCCGATAAGGTCGCGAAATGACCCGGCGGTAATCTCGCCCTTGTCCGAGAGAAACTGCTTGAGAACAGCTCTCACCTGGTCGACGGTACTCGATAAATAGTAGAGATCCGTCGCCACTCGAATCACGGACCGGTCTCGCTCCAACAACCGTATAACCTCAGTCAGCTTATTGCGGTTGACGCCCAGCTGCTTTTCGACGTCTTTCAAGTCCGGCGGTGACATCGGTTGCTCGCCGAGGATCTTCTTGATCCTTTCCATGACGGATTTTTCCTGGCCGCCGAGCTGGACCCGATGCTCCGCCGTGCGCAGCAGATTTTCTTCTTTGGCGATGGTCTTGTCCGAAATGAGAGCATCGACGACGGCGCGAAAGATCTTCGCCGAGAGCAGGTACGGGAGTTTGCCGCGTAATTCCTCCATGTCCATTCCCGGTACAAGAGCATGGGTTTTGTGGAACTCTTTCAATGTGGCGACGATCTTGTCTTTTAACCGTTGCCATTTGCTGTCGGTGGTGTAAATTCTTTCTCCCTCGGCATTGAAAGCGCGGAGATTATTAATCTGCTCCAGCTGCGCAAGCACCACCTCTTCCTTTAGATTCAAGAACTGGTGAATGGATTCCATGGGCAGAGCAAAGTCACCGCTTTCGTCAAGAAAGCTCTCGATGAGGCGGGTCGCGTTTCCCGCGTGGAGCGATTCCAAACGGTTTTGCAGGTCCGGCTCTGCGCGTTTGTGCTTCCTGGCCCAGGGATGGATCACGATACCGCCGGCGAGGGTTTTCCTCGCCGTCTCGTCTCGGACGATGAAATGATCGTTGCGCAGGGCCAACACAGGCTCCGAAAGTGTGATTTGACAGTAAGTCGACTCTTTTGGACCGACCTTATCCTTGGTGCTGAGAAGAATAATTTTGGCAAGTCGTTCCGCTGTGCCCAAATGCACTCGGATCCGCTGATGATTCTTGATTCCTTTTGCCGCTGCCGGTCTGACTTCCAAAAATGCATCGAATCGGTCCGACGTTAGAGTTAGTTTCTCGTGACAGATGACATGTCCCCGTTCGATCGAGGCTCGCTCCGGTCCGCTCAGATTCAGCGCTACCCTCTGGCCCCATCCACCCGTGTCCAGCGCACGTCCATGGACCTGCAGGCTGCGCACGCGAAAGAGCTCGCCCCCCGGCAAACAGCGCACATGATCTCCGGTTTTGACTTCGCCACTTAGAGCCGTCCCTGTGACCACGACGCCATGTCCTTGCATGACAAAGGCGCGGTCTACGGGCAGTCGAAAATAGCCGTTTCGCGGGGCTTTGTCGCAGCTTTTCAGCGTCTGGGAAATTAGCTTCTTCAGCTCTGGAAGTCCCTGTCCCGTCACTGACGATACAGCTATGATCGGAGCATCCTCCAGCAGAGTGCCAAGGGTGAGGATTTTGATTTCTTCTTCGACCTCCTGAATTCTCGCCGGAGGAACCAGATCAGCTTTAGTAATAGCGAAGACCGCCATCTTCACGCCCAGCAGGTGGACGATATCCAGGTGCTCTTCGGTCTGGGGCATGACGCCGTCATCGGCGGCCACGGTAAAGAGAACCAAATCGATGCCGTGCGCACCGGCGAGCATGTTTTTAATGAAGCGCTCGTGCCCGGGGACGTCGACGACTCCCGCTTGCGTGCCGTCGGGAAGATCAAAATGAGCAAATCCCAGATCGATGGAGATCCCGCGCTCCTTTTCTTCCTTTAGCCGGTCCGTATCCTGTCCCGTCAGTGCTTTGATCAGGCTGGTTTTTCCATGATCGATGTGGCCGGCGGTACCGATAATATAGGGCATAAAACAATTTTAGGTTTTAGATTTTGGATTTTCGATTTTGGATTTTCAGATGAGCCCAAAGAAACTTTACAAACCCAACTTGGAAACTTAACATATTGCTTCGTTAGCTATTGTTCCCTCTCCCCTCGCGGGAGAGGGTTAGGGTGAGGGGGCATGCAAGTTTGATCACCCTCACCTCATTCCTCTCCCGTCGAGGGAGAGGAGGAGGAAATTGAATATCGGACGAAGATCAATCCTTAACACCTCCGTCGAAGAAATTCGGAATGACATCTTCGGGGTCGAAGATGGTTCTCAAGTCGAGCAGGAAACGATCGTCGTTGATTCTGCCGATGATCGGCGGGTGAGCGTCGCGAAATCTCTTCGCGATTGCCGTGGCGCTTAGCTTGGGGTGTTCGATGGCAATAACAACGGTGGCCAGCTCTTCCGTGGGCAAAGCGCCGCTGCCGATCTGAGAAGTGGAGTCTTCCAGCATAAGACGAAAGCCGTCTTCCAACGTCGCTTGAAGCTTTGGCAAAACAGCTTCGCCGAACTCGCGGATCTCATCAAGGGGACGAGTAAAGGCCCGTAAAGTCGGAATCGCTTGAGTGATGTTCGGTGATTGGCAATAGAGTCTCAGAGTCGCCTCTAACGCAGCCAGAGTCAGTTTGCCGCAGCGCAAGGCTCGTTGCAGGTGATTCTTGTTGATCCGGCCGATCCATTCTCTGCTGCCGACCATCAGTCCCGCTTGCGGGCCGCCGAGAATCTTGTCACCGCTAAAGGTCACAACGTCGGCGCCAGCCCGGATGCGTTCAGAGACGATAGGTTCCTTCGGCAAGCCATACCTGCTGAGATCAATCAACGCGCCGCTGCCCAGATCTTCCATGACCGGAACGTTGTGCTTCCTGCCAATGGCGACCAGCTCATCCAGAGTCACCTCGGAGGTGAAGCCGACGACCTTGTAGTTGCTCGTGTGCACCTTCAACAACAGCGCCGTCTTATCGTTGATCGCGTTTTCGTAGTCTATCGGGTGGGTGCGGTTGGTGCTGCCGACTTCTCTTAATATCGCGCCGCTTTTAGTCATGACCTCGGGGATGCGAAAAGCGCCGCCGATCTCGATCAGCTCGCCGCGGGAAACGATCACTTCCTTACCTTGCGCGAAGGTGTTCAACCCAAGGAGAACCGCCGCGGCATTGTTGTTCACGACCGTAGCGGCTTCCGCTCCGGTCAGCTCCACCAGGAGTCCCTGAATCATTTCTTCACGCCGGCCGCGTTTGCCGGTCGCCAGATCATACTCCAGGTTAACCGGGTAACCGGCCACCTCCGTCATGGCATCGATCGCTGCTTGGGGCAGCAAGGCGCGCCCTAAGTTGGTGTGGAGGATCGTTCCGGTGGCGTTGACCACGCGAACATGACCCGGCACACTGTCGGCGCGGATGATCGCTTCAATTCGTGTGATGACCGCGTCGTCCTCAATATCACCGGGCAAAAGGCTTCC
>Ga0137403_10001979_pt1 | contig 25510 bp, 21 predicted proteins | sample CZOMad2_1_16fung_FD_122057 | JGI IMG/M metagenome (GOLD analysis project Ga0137403, IMG submission 122057) | Vadose zone soil fungal communities from Angelo Coast Range Reserve, California, USA - CZOMad2_1_16fungal (Hybrid Assembly) | ecosystem: Environmental > Terrestrial > Soil > Vadose zone... | reverse complement strand
GGCGATACCGCCACCTCACTTGCGTCTTTCTACATTCTCGCGTCCGCCGTTCGCTACCGTGTTCCCAAAATCACGTGGCTGCGCATGGGCCTTAATATCGGCATCGATTATCTTGTCGGATCATTACCGTTGGTTGGGGATCTATTCGATGCGTGGTGGAAATCGAATCAGAAAAATATTGCCTTGTTGCGTGAGCGGGCGATGGTTTCCGCAAAAGACGCGCGCAGTGGAAAGCTCAGTGATTGGCTGTTCGTTGGCTTGATAATTTTCTTGCTAGCGGGTTTAGCGCTGGCTGCGGCCGCCCTCAGCATTTATGTGGCGGTGATTATTCTTCAGCAGCTATCGCGGGGGTTGGCTTGATATCCGATGACCGTAAACTGGGAACCGGAAACCGAGGAGTGAGTTTGCCTCTGATTCCTGATTCCCAGTTCATTCCTCAGTTCACGATTCCCGGTTTACAGTTCACGGTTTACAGTTTTCGGTTTACGCGTTGAGCGTCTTCTGACCAGGCTTCCATTCGGTCGACCATCAAATGAATCTTCGCGGGTCACGAAAGTTGCGGGTGACGAGCGGCGTAATCGACAATAGTTTTTACGTAACTTGGAAACGGTGGGCAGGTCACGCCGTGAGGCCCAAGTAACTGCCCAGCTTGCGTCGTGTCGTAATTCTGCTTCAGGAAAAAGTAAGGAACGCCGTGATGAGGCAGGCCGGTGATGGCCGGTGACGGCGGCAACATCAGCGAAGATTCGACCAGCCGCGCCGGCACCGTTATGCGCGCTTCTTTTCCCACCAAATGCCGCGCGATCGTGTTAAAGAGTTCGCGAGTCGTTAGTGGTGTGGGGTCGGCAAGTTGTAAGGTCTTTCCGATTGCGTTTGCGTCCGTGGACAACGCCGACATTGCCTCGACCACAAAATCTACTGGCACCAGATTCAAGCTGACGTCGTCGTTGCCTATGTTGAAATTGGAAAGCAGCGATGGCCATTTCAGCAAGTAGTTGATCAAATAATAGATGCCGTCATATTTGGCCGTCTCACCGGTGCGCGAATCGCCACACACAACCGAGGGCCGGTGAACAGTAAGCGGCAGTTGCGATTTGAGTTCCTCTACCTCGGTTTCCGCCAGATACTTGGTCCCTTCGTAATAATTGCGGAAGCCGGCGTCATGCCGCAACTCGCTTTCAAATATCCGGCCAGTGCGTTTACCCGCGACATAACAGGTCGAAACATAATGATAATGGCGCAAGGCGGAGAGTGCCTGTGCAAAACGATTGACGTTGCGCGTACCGCCGACGTTGATACGCATCGCCAGATCCTGGACCACTGCCAAATCGTAAATTGCTGCAAGATGAAACAGAACAGTTGATTCAGAACGCGCTCGCTCGAGGTCATTCTGAGAAAGACCCAGCTCCGGTTCGGTAATGTCCCCCGCCAAAACCTGAAAATTCGAGATGTTTGTTCCCGTTTCTTGCGCGATAACTTCCAGTTCCCTGTTGGCTTGAGCAACGAAAGCCGGCTGCACCAGCAGCAGGAAAAGGCCATCGCCCTCGGCAAGCCTTCGTAACAGGCGACTCGCGATGAAGCCGGGGAAACCGGTTATGAAAAATGTTTCCTGCGCCATGTTCTTGTTTTAGAGTCGAAAGCGGCCGCGATATTTTGCCAGGTCAGAGCTGTCGTCGGGCGTTGCATAAAAACTTCGCATCACTTCCAACCCTCTGAGTATAATTCACGTTCATTAAGCCGATACAATCCAGTCCCCCAACTCAATTTCGTTTTGCGCTAAACCAGCAGCGGAGATAAAGGATGATACTTAGGAAAACCATAACGCTAAAGATGTTGCTGGCTTCTCTGCTAACGCTGTCGTCCGTTTGCTTGCTTACAGCCCAGCAGAGGACAGACTGCACCGTTCGCGTGACCTTGCTGCAAGTAAACGACGTCTACCAGTTTGCTCCAGTCGATGAAGGCAAGCGCGGCGGCATCGCGCGCGTTCTTACGCTCAAGAAAGGGATTGAGAAGGATTCGCCGCACACCTTGTTTCTGCTCGCCGGCGATACTATCTCGCCGTCAGTTGAATCCATAACCTTCAAAGGCGCACAAATGATCGATGCCTGGAATGCCGCTGGTCTCGATTACGCAACCTTCGGCAATCACGAATTTGACTTTGGTCCGGACGAGTTACGCAAGCGCATGAACGAGTCGCACTTCAAGTGGATCGTTGCCAACGTCATTGATAAAAAAACGGGCGAGCCTTTTGGTAACTCGGTTCCGTTTGTTATCCGCGAATTCGACGGTGTCAAGCTGGGAATATTCGGACTGGTGTTGGAAGAAACGAGAATTACTTCGCGACCGGGAAACGACGTTGAATTTCTCAATCCCTGCGAGACAGCAAAAAAAATTGTTCCGCAAATCCACGCTCGCGGCGCACAAGTTGTAGTGGCTCTTACTCACTTATCAATGTCGGAAGACAAGCAGGTGGCGCGCTGTGCACAGGTGGATGCCATCATTGGCGGCCACGAGCACACGTTGTTGGAGTCAGCTTCAGGAGGTGCGCCCATTTTTAAGATGACTGCGGACGCGCGCGAGCTGGGTCAGATAGATCTCAACATTTCCAAAACGACCGGTGCGCTGGAAAGTATTGACTGGCGAGTTATTCCGGTAACCGATCAGACCAGGGAGGATCAGACTTTCACTGCTATCTATCACAAATACGGTGGAATACTAAAAGAGTTGTCGCAACTGGTTGGCCGCACCAGTGTCGAATTGGATGCGCGTAGCGCCGCCGGTCGTACGCAGGAAACCAACATTGGCGATTTTATTGCGGATGCCTTTCGCACCGCGACAGCGGCCGACGTGGCAATAATGAATGGCGGTTCCATTCGCGCCGACGAGATTATCAAGCCGGGCACGCTAACCCAAAGGGATGTATTGTCGATTCTTCCCTTCAAGAGCAAAGTTGTAAAATTGGAACTCAGCGGCGCGCTGCTGCGCCAGGCCCTCGAGCACGGAGTGGCCCGCAGTGCGGAGGACGCTGAACCGGGCCGCTTTCCGCAAGTCTCGGGAATGCGCTTCACTTTTGACGCGAGCCGGCCTGCGGGTTCGCGGATTGTCAGTTTGACTGTGAATGGCAAGCCTTTGGATGACAACCGGAAATACACACTGGCGACCACCGATTATGTCGCCCTCGACGGCGGCGATGGCTATGCAATGTTGAAAGAGGCACGAGTAATGATTCCGCGAGAGAGTGCGCAGTTTGATTCTGAGGTTCTGCGTGCCGCGATTGCCGCTAAGAAGATAATCGCGCCGCAAACTGACGGCCGCATCAAACGATTGGACCAACGGAAACAACAGACAAGCAATTGCAATTGATTTTGGAGTGTGGCATTGCTGTTTATTCTTTGCTGTTTTCTGTTTGCTGAAAAGCGATGAACGAAGAAGTTTACGAAGATGATGCCTCGCCGGCTGCGAAGTACAAAGCTAAACAGCTTTTCCAGGAAGCTTATCAGGCGCAGCTTGCCGAGAATTTCGAAGAGGCAATCGAGCTTTACAAACGATCAATTGCAACCTATCCGACTGCCGAAGCACATACGTTTCTTGGTTGGGTTTACAGTTTTCAAGACCGCTACGACGAAGCGATCGAGGAATGTTTGGCAGCAATTCGCGTCGATGAAACGCTGGGAAATCCCTACAACGACATCGGCAGTTATCTCTTAGCGAAGGGCGATACGTACTCGAGCGTGCGCTGGTTCAAGCGCGCGCTTTATGCGCCGCGTTATGAATCTTACGCTTTTCCGCATTTTAACCTCGGCCGCATTTACGAGACGCGCAAGAAGTATCTGGAAGCAGCGCGGCATTATGGAAAGGCTCTCGAACAACAGCCCGGCTTCACTGAAGCGGCCAGCGGCCTTCACCGCATGCAGGCGCTGCTTAATTAGTAAATCGTGAATCGTAAATCGTAAATAGTTAAAGCCGTTGCGGTGATGAGTTTTGTTCCAACATACGATTGACCATTTAAGATTTGCGATTCACGATTTGCGATTCACGATCCTTGTTTTCTGTCGATTCTCGTCCACTGCAACGTAGACAACCTCGGCTTCGGTAACTCGCACTTGCTCTTTCGATGAGACCACTCGCTCAGTTTCAACAATCACCCGCACAGTGATCGAAGTGTTGCCGATGCTGATTGTCTCGGCGTAAAAACTCACTAAATCGCCAACAAATACGGGCTTGTGGAAGATGACTTCGCGCATGGCGACGGTGACGAAGCGATCCATACCCGTGCGCCGGTGAGCCTCGATCGCTCCGGCCATGTCGATGTAGCTAAGAATGACCCCGCCAAAAATTGTGCCCGCGGAATTAGTGTCGCGCGGCAGTAGCGTGATGCGGATTGCCGGGTCGCGTTTGTCATTTATCATTGCAACTAATTCCTTATCATAATTTCACTGCTGGAGGCTGCGATTAGCCCAGTCGGTAATGGCCTGCTTCAGCTCTTCCAAGTGGCCTTCGAAGAAATGATCCGCGCCCTGGATGATCTTCAGTTGCTTTGGCTCGTCCAGCAATGCGAACAGCCCTTCCAGATCCTCCGGCGATCCGAACTGGTCGAGCGATCCCTGAACAAACAACTTCGGCTTATGGCATTGGGCGATCCCGGTGAAGTCATAGTTCGAAACGGGAACGCCGGCGGCGACCAGGGCGCGGGCGCGGTCGTCACATGCAGCCGCCCGAAGCATCATTGCCGAGCCGAATGAAAAGCCTGCCAGCCAGAGTTCAACGCCCGGATACCTTTCTTCGATGAACGCGATCGCCACGCGCAAATCGTCCTGTTCGCCGAGTCCGTTGTCGTGTTCGCCCTCGCTGCGACCAGTGCCTCGGAAGTTGAAGCGAAGCACCGCGAACCCCGCATCCTGAAACGCCCGCGCGATTCGAAAGACAACCTTGTTGTGCATCGTCCCCCCAAACAACGGGTGAGGATGGCAGACAATAGCCGCGCGGGTTACTGGTCCAGCGGGTTCCTTGATGATTGCTTCGATTCTACCGCCTGGTCCTTCGAAGAATGTGTTGCCGCTCAAGTCAGTCATGCGTCTCTCAACTTTTCGATTGCTGATCCTAGCACGCTGTTCTGTGACAGGCGAGTTGACTCCGCAAGCGCGAGCCGCGTAGGCTGACACGCGATGAGAAAAGGGATGCTCGACGGAAGATCAACCTGGTCGGTCGAGCGTGCGCATGTGCGGTCATTTCCTGTGTCGGGGGCGATAACGCTTGTCGTATGCCTTGTCGTATGCCTTGCTCTCTTGTCGTTCCCAAGCCCGAACCTCACGGCGAGGTCATATTCAGCCGAACGAAATCAACAACCGGGCAAACAAGGATTCGGCAACCAGGAGTTTCAAAGGGTCGGGCGCGGAATCGAGCACTTGCGAATCATTCGGGGTCACAAATCAGAGAGTGAGGTTACGGGTCCGTGGGTGATCAACGTGCTGAGGGTTGATCTCAAGCAAGTGGACTGTCACATCGCTCACGCGCTCGATGAAGGCGTGGGTCTTGAAACCACAAGTTCGATTGCCTCGCGGTACGGCGCAAGCGCCGCGGTTAACGCGGGGTTCTTCAGAACAACGGGCACGTATCGGGGCGAGTCATCGGGCGTTCTTGTGCTCGAGGGCAAGCTGATCAGCGAGCCGATCGAGGGGCGGGCGGCATTTGGGTTGACTAAGAGATCGGCCGGAGCTGAAATCATCTTCGGTCATCTGAAGTTCTCCGGATACGTGGAATCAGTTCGAGGCCGCCGCCTGGCTATCAGCGGCCTTAATCGTCCGCGTGCCGCCGATGAGCTGATCGTTTACACACCCGAGTTCCACAGGACCACGCTCACGACGCCGGACGGGGTTGAGGCGATAGTTCGGCGAACCAGGATCATTCGAATTCGCAATGGGGAAGGGAGCAGCGCTATTCCGCCCGATGGCTGTGTGATCTCTGCCTGCGGAAGCGCGCGAGAATGGATACTTGCGAATTTGCGCGTGGGCTCCGTAGTCCGCCTGAGCTCGAAGCTAGTCCCGGTCGAAAGCGAGATGACCGATTCGTGGAAGGGGGCGTCGTTTATCGTTGGAGGGGGACCGCAGTTGATTAAGGAAGGCAGGGTCGCGATACCCTTCGAAGACGAAAAGATCGCAGCGAAGTTTGTCAGCGACCGTCACCCTCGCACAGCAATCGCGCGGTTGAAGGATGGCCGAATGCTTGTAGCGACAGTTGACGGCCGCCAACCTGGAGTGAGCGCCGGGATGTCGCTGCCAGAGCTCGCAGATCTCCTGCTCGAGTTTGGTGGTTCAGAAGCGATCAACCTCGATGGAGGCGGTTCGACGACGATGGTCGTGAACGGCAGGCTCGTCAACAACCCTTCCGATCAAACCGGCGAACGGCCGGTGAGCGACGCGATTCTGATGCGCCCACGGAGCCTTCAACAAAAGGACAAAGTGCATTAGCATGGCTCTTTGAGAAGCTATAAGGATCAGGCAGGAGTCACCATCATGAAGACCTTGCTGCTGCTGCGACACGCGAAATCAGACTGGGATGACACTTCACTGAGGGACTTCGATCGGCCGCTTGCCGCGCGTGGTGAGCGCGATGCTCCGCGAATCGGCAAGGCGCTTCGCAAGCGCGGTCCGCTGCCCGATTTGATAATCAGCTCGCCCGCCGTGCGTGCGAAAGCAACGATCGAAGCTGTGATCAAAGCGGCGCAGCTGAAACTCGAGATTCGGTTTGACGAAACTATATACGGCGCTTCATCGCCAGAGCTGATGAAGCTGATCAGGCGATTGCCGGACGGCAATTCATGCGTTTTGCTCGTTGGGCACAATCCAGGATTTGAGGATCTGGTTGAGCGGCTGACTGGCTCGCACGAACGGATGCCGACCGCGGCTCTTGCTTGCATAGAGTTTCAGATCGACCACTGGGAAGATGTGAAGGACGGAGAAGGGAAGCTTGCCTGGCTGCTCACTCCGAAACAGATCAGGCACTAGGATCATGTAAGGGCATCCCTGCCTGCTTGGCATTTGCGCGAGAGGTTGCAGGCAGGGATGCCTGCGCTCCCAGGCTGAAGGCCGTCCCTACATGGATGATTCCAGGTTCGCCGGCCGCGATTAGGAGGTCTGTAATGGAAGAAACAGTTTTGCGCGCGCAACTTGTAGAGCTTCTGGATGGCGGCGAGGCGCATATCAAAGCAGACGCTGCGCTCGCCAATGTCAGTCCTCAATTCCGCAACGTCCGTCCGGCGCCGAAGGTGCACTCGATTTGGGAAGAGCTCGAGCATCTGCGGATCGCCCAGGAAGATATATTGCGGTACACGATCGACGCGTCATGGAAGTCGCCGGAGTTTCCCGGCGGTTTCTGGCCTTCCAAAGCAGAAAGTGTTACCGACGAAATGTGGAAGGCTTCGGTTGAGGGGTTCTTCGCCGATCTCGAAGAGGTGATCACGTTGGTTCAGGACGCGAAGCTCGACTTAACCGCCGCGATCCCTCACGGGGAAGGGCGGACCTACTTGCGCGAGGTCCTGCTAGTTGCCGATCACAACGCGTATCATCTCGGTCAGATCGTACAAGCGCGAAAACTGCTCGGCGATTGGCGTGATTGATCAGCGTCTATCCGGTGTCTCTCAAACCGGTTACCTCATAAAGAGCATATTCGCCTTTCTTACCTGGAAGCGTCGCGCAAATAGTCTTGCCGACCAGGACCTGATCTCTAACCTCGTTGTGGGTCTCTTCTGAAATCAGAAGCCTCGTCCCGGCTTGCTTATTCGCAGCTTCGATTCGGCTTGCGAGATTGACCGCATCGCCGATTGCCGTCACTCGCCTCAAGCTCTGAGCCCCGATCGCCCCAACCACCACCTCGCCGTAGTGGATGCCTACTCCGATCTGAAAGCTCTTCGCATAGATCGCTTGCAGATAAGGCTTCAGATGTTCCGTCGCCTCGAGCATTTCGAGGCCTGCCGTTACTGCTTGCAACGCCGCTTCGGTTTGATTTTCCATTCCAAAAAGAGCCATCAGACCGTCTCCCATGTAATTGTCAATTTGGCCACCGTTGCGGCTGATCACGACTCCCATCTCGTGGAAGTAGCGGTTTAGAACGTGAACGACATCATAAGGCGGAAGCGCTTCGGCGAAAGGAGTGAACCCGCGAATATCGGAGAACAGAACGGCCAGGCGCTTCTCCTCGCCGGCGGAGGTAGGCGCCGCGCCGGCAGATCGCTGGTCGGTCAGTTGAAGGTCTTCGTCGTCGAGCACCAGCCGTCGAAGCTTCACGTCTCTGCCGATCGTCGTCTGGCAAGCCAATCGAATGTCCGGAGTGAAGTGGAGCCGGTCGGCCAGCTTTTGCTCACTGTCATTGCGCGCGACGCAATACTCGAGACCTTCGAGAATCACAACGCGACAGGTCGAACATCGAGCATTGCCGCCGCACGCGTGAGCATGCGGGATGCCCGCGCGTAGAGACACCTGGAGAATGGTCTCGGCCGGTTCGGCTTCGACGGTCTGCTTCTCGAGAATATAGAAGACGGTTGGCATACACAGTCCTTTCGGATGAGTGAGCTCTCTCGCGATCTGCTTCGGTCACGTCTGGATTCTCCAACCCTTGCCGACTCGCTGATTCGAATCGGTTCATGGATGCACAGTCTCGCCGGCTACACGAGACCGCGCGCTCTCGTTGTTGAAGCGATCGACGGCGGTCACCCTGTAGAAGTACGTTTGATCGATAACAACTAGATCATCCCTGAATGTCACCGGAGTCAATGGCTGATCGTTCAGCTTGATCCAGTCCTTGTCGGGGGTGTCCGCTGAGTTCGCCCTGTAGATGTTGTATCCGAGCAAGTCGCGTTCAGGGCTGCTCGGCCAGAACAAGCTGATCGTTCCATTTGCAGACGCGATTGAAACTGGATCGGGAGCGGAAGGTGGGAATATATCGACGGGTTTGAACGATAGCGGCTCGCTGTCTGCGCTCTCGACTAATCCGCTCGCACCTTGCGACAGCGCGCGCACAAAGTAAACATAGTCAACCAGATATTGGAACCTGGTATCGGTGAAACTCGTGCCGCTGACGGGCTCGGGATTGAGCAACTCGCCCCCGAAGTCTCGCTTCGCCGCTCGCCGATAGATGTTATAGCCAACCACGGAGGCCGGAGTAACTCCGTCAACGTTTGCTGACGGCGCATTCCAGGAAATCGCGACCGCGTCTTGAGAGTCGTCCTTCGCACTTAAGTTGGCGGGGGGCAGCGCGATCGCCAGAGCCGGTTCGATCGCGACAGTGTTTGAGAAGGCAGCCGCTTGCCCCCGTTTGTTGACATACCGAACCGCGTAGCGCAGCCGGGTGTTCGCTTGCTGTTTCGAGTTTGTGAGATTCACTGGATCGGTAAAGTGCAGAAGGCCGGCCGCTTTAACTTGAGCCTCAATCGCAGCTCGGTCCATAAAGCCGATCACCTGGGCGGTCTCGGCGTAGTCCTCCGGGTCGAGCACCGGCTCCTGATCGCGCCGCTCGGTCAGACGATAGATGTCGACGCGTGAGATGTAGAAACGGCTCGACTCGTCCTGTACGAGGGCCGGCGACGGCCACGAGAGCAGAATGCTTGCCCCACGCTGGATCGCGGTCAAATCTGCCGTACGCTCCGACAGCCGCGAGGGTGCCACGGGCGCACTGACCTTGCCGCAAGAAGTCCCGATGAGCACGATGCTCAAGACCCAGATGAAAGCGTTGACTTGGATTAACCGATGGCGTTGGGACACGCGGATAAAACGTGCTTGAAGAGTTCCGATAAGCTTATGGCCGAAGTGTTCGGAACGAATCACAGGATATACCGACTGAGGTCCTCGTTCTTCACTATCTCGGCCAGTTGCTTGTGCACGTAGGCTGAATCTATGTTGACGTTTTTGTCCACAAGGTCGGGCCCCTCGAACGAATATTCATCCAGCAGCGTCTCCATGATGGTGTGCAGCCGGCGTGCGCCGATGTCTTCGGTTTGCTCGTTGACTGAGAAAGCGAAACGCGCGATCGAGTCAATCGCATCTTCAGAGAACCGGATATCGATGCCCTCGGTCCCGAGCAATGCGGTGTATTGGCGCACGAGCGAGTTCTTCGGCTCGGTGAGGATGCGCTTGAAGTCTTCGATGGTGAGTGGTTTCAATTCCACCCGAATCGGGAATCGGCCCTGAAGCTCGGGGATCAAATCGGAGGGTTTTGAAACGTGAAAAGCGCCGGCCGCAATGAAGAGGATGTGGTCGGTCTTCACCATGCCGTAGCGTGTGTTGACCGTTGTGCCTTCAACTATCGGCAGGATGTCGCGCTGAACGCCTTCACGCGACACGTCCGGACCCTGACCGCCTTCGCGCCCCGCAATCTTGTCAATCTCATCGAGGAAGATGATACCGGTTGATTCGACGCGTTCGATGGACAGCCGAGCGACCTGATCCATGTCGATCAGCTTCTGCTCTTCTTCCTGGATCAGGTACTCCATAGCCTCATCAACGCGCATCTTCCTGGATTTTGGGCGTGCGCCGAACATGTTGGGAAACATGTCGCGCAGGTTTATGTCCATCTCTTCGATGCCCTGGGGTGTGTAGATCTCGAAGTGCCCCGGATTGGTCCGCTCCTGCACCTCGAGCTCGACTATGCGAGCGTTCAAACGCCCCTCACGTAACTGCTGTCTCAGCTTCTCACGAGTGCGTTCAAATTGCTCGTAGGAAGAGTCGCTCTCAGGCTCCTCGACCTGTTTGGTTCGCGGCAACAGCAGATCGAGCATGCGCTCTTCGGCGTTTTGTTCTGCCTTTTCCGCAACCTCGGCGATCTTTTCTGCTCTGACCAGGTCGACTCCAATCTCAACCAGGTCCCGGATCATCGACTCCACATCGCGGCCGACGTAGCCAACCTCAGTGAACTTCGAAGCCTCGACTTTTAAGAACGGCGAGTTAGAAAGCCGCGCGAGCCGGCGCGCTATCTCGGTCTTACCGATGCCGGTCGACCCGATCATTATGATGTTCTTTGGAATAACGTCCTGAGCGAGGTCAGCCGGCAGCTTCTGACGGCGAATGCGGTTGCGCAACGCGATAGCAACTGCGCGCTTGGCAGCGTGCTGGCCGACGACGTACTTGTCCAGCTCTTCGACGATCTGACGAGGAGTCATTTCGTCGAGCCTTGGTTGATCCTTCACTTCTCCGGATAGATAGATGACCATAATGATGTTTCATAACGTGGCTCAACAAGGGTCGACCACGATGATTGCTAGATTATAACTCTTCGATGACCAGGTCGGAATTGGTGTAGATGCAAATCTCGCTGGCGATCTTCATGGCCTCCTGGACAACCTCTCTCGCAGACATATCGGTATGGCGAAGCAGCGCGCGAGCTGCGGCGGTGGCGTACGGCCCCCCGGACCCGATCGCGACCACGCCGTCGTCGGACTCTATGACGTCGCCGCCGCCTGAAAGTATCAGGGAAGTGTTCTCGTCGGCCACGATGAGCAAGGCTTCGAGATGGCGCAAGTATTTGTCGGTGCGCCACTCTTTGCCCAGTTCCACAGCTGCCCGCTGGAGTTGTCCGTGATACTGCTCGAGCTTTGCTTCGAACCTCGTGAACAGCGTGAAGGCGTCGGCAGTCGAGCCCGCAAAACCGGCGATGATTTTGTCGTTGTAGAGGCGGCGGACCTTTCGCGCGCCTGATTTCATGATCGTCTTATCGAAGGTAACCTGGCCATCGCCCGCGACTGCGACGTGATTGTTTCTGCGTACTGCAAGTATTGTTGTGCTACGAACCCTCGGTCTTTTGCGGGGGCGGGAAAGCTTAACTGACATAGAAGCCGAATATAATCCGCACTCCTGGCATTGTCAAGAAATGCCACCTGAGGCGCGGAAAGACGTGCGGTAGTTTCAGGCCGGGGACGCTTCGAGCAAGCAAAATCTAGTGTCGGGATCGACGCCCAATTGACTCATTGCCACATGGAAAGCGCTGTTGTTCTTTTGAACCGTGACGGATCCGGACGTGAGCAAATTCGTCAAGAGTAATTGGCTTTCGGCGCCGGCTTCGCGGGCGACCGCTGAAACGTCCATCTGCGGCGAATTGAATTTGTGCCACGCTTCGGAGATCTGACCGAGATAAGCTATCAGCCGTCGCTGGTCTTTCCTTATAAAACCGAGTGTTCCATAGACGCCAGGGTCAAAGAGTGCAAAATCGCCCGTCCTGAAGACGTCATCATTAGTGATCTTCAAGAGCTGACTGTAAGCATCTCTCAATGCAACGTCCGCAGGTTCGTCCGTCAACGCTCTGATTCGCTGAACCGGCAGCCGTTCATGCTTACCTTCCATCTGACCTTCATGTATTAACACAGACCCTGGAATTGAAAGCATCAAGGCCAGCGCAGCAAGATGATCCGATTTGCCGAACACCGACGCAGCCCGTGGCTCATCGTGATTCTCGATGAAATAGAGTGAGCCGCGCAGCGCCTCCGCATCCCTTCGGAGACGCTCCAACACCCGCCCTAAATCGTGACCGACTAGCCCGTCGTACAATTTCTTTTCATAGCACAGATCGAAGCCGAGTGCGCGGAGTTCGTGCTCCTTGTCCCAGTAAGCCTCGGCGATAAACCTGAAGGCTGGATTAACTCTCCTTACCGCGTCGATGGCCTGGTCCCAGAACTCCCCGGGCATCACCTCGTCAAATGCCGAGTCGGCCGCCAATGGATACCACAGTCGTCGAAAACAGTCTCTCAGAACCAGCATTGCCATGTCGCATCGAACGCCATCTGCATAGCGGCTGATTCGCTTGAGCTCTTCGATCATTCGCGTCCTCAGCGCTTCGTTCGCGTAGTCGAGCTGAGCGGTGTCATTCCACGGAGAAAAGTAGGGATCGCGGCCAAAAGCGACTACTTCACCGGATTGATGCAGAAAGAACTCGCTCGTAGACTGCTTACGCGCTCTTGTGTCGCTTCGTATGAACAAGTCCGGCCATTGGGTGATCCAAGGCGAGTCCAGCGCCATATGATTTGAGACGAAGTCAACAACCACCGAAAGGCCAGCAGCGTGCGCCCGCTTCACCAGCCGGACAAACTGACCGCTTCCACCTAACTCGCGATTGATTTCGTACGTCGGCACTGCATAAGGAGACCCTTCGTAGTCCTCTGATGTAATCTTCGATATCTTCCTTGCGCCCTTGCTGATCCGCCACACCCCCATCATCCACAGGGCGTCGAAGCCGAGCTGTGCCAATTCTGCCAACTCGGTGGCTGTGATCTGATCAAATCGGGAGCAATGTACGCGCGAGTTGATTTCGTAGATTCGCAATGTCACCCTAACAGGAAGCCTTTAACGACCTGGGACATTATCGCTCGAAGGGCCAGGGCCTGATTCGAATCCCTCAAGCGACAACCGAACCGCTGCGGCCAAGTCCATTCGCTTATCCGCAGGCAAAGAACTGAGATATCTGTCGCGGTTCTTTAGCGCGTCTTCGGTGATGGACTTAAGCACCTGACTTCCGCGTTCGCTGAGCGATACCAGCAACTGCGGACGATGGGAGTTCGATTCGTAAGTAAGCTCCAAAAGGCCCAGCTGCTGCATGCGTTTGCATAGCTGGCCCGTAGCGGTCCTGTCCCTTACAAGGTGCTCCGCAAGCACCCTAAGCGGCAGGCTGGAATCGCCCAGGCAACGCACCGCCAGCAGCACCAGGTAATGCTCGAACGTCGTGTTGTGGCTGACCGCGGCCTTAGCATAGAAGTCGTCCAGTCTCCTAAGATAGTTGCGCGCGGTGTTGAAATGCTCGTAAATTCCACTGATCCCGTAACTTACGCTTTCGCTTGTAGACATCCTACGTCCTCACTATTGCATCTAGATAATTAGCCAATTATGGTGTATGATACGGGTTTGGAAAAACACCATATTATGTATTGCATTGCAGGATGTCAACCATTATCTGGTTGCTCCAAGGAGGCGCCGCTGGTATGGGGGCGCCTTTTAGTTCGGGTCTAATAACGAGCGCATAGACGGAAGATAAGATGAAAACGAGAATGGACAAGGACATCCTCATAACCTCTCCGGACGAGGCACAGGAGGACTTCGCTCCCGCGGGCGGCATAGAACGCATCGTTGCGGAGATCGATGAAGACGAGGCTGAGTCGCTGTGGGAAGCGGTTGCCGTTGAGGAAGAGGAAACCCCGGAGGTCGTCGAGGAAGCGACCGAAGACGTAGACGTTGATCTGGAACCAGGAAAAGACGAATCCCTCGATCCTATGCGGCTCTATCTCCGCGAGATGAGTTCGGTGCCGTTACTCACTCGTGAGGATGAGATTCGGATAGCCAAACGGATCGAGCGTGGGAATAAGCGCATCTACAAGGCGCTTTCGCGGTCCTTCATCACCATCGAGGAGATAAGCGAGCTCAATAATCAGCTCGTCGAAGGAGAGATCAATTCACAGGATATCGTCGACGTAGCAACTGACCCTGAAGCTGAAGAGGCGTTGGAAGAACAGCGTGAAGAGATTCGGCTGCACGTTATGGCCGAGTTCGAGGAGATAGTCAAAGCTCACGACAAGCTCGTAAAGCTGTCCGCCAAAATCGAGGCAGAACCAAAGTCTTCCAAGAAGCTCAAGAGGTTCCGCCGCCAGTACGCACACCAGCTCATCCACATGTCGAAGCGTGTCCGCGGGTTCACCTTCACCGCCGAGATGCGAAGGCGTTTCATGGAGGCCATCGACGGCGTAGTCAAACAGATTCGTGCCGTCGAGGCCGAGCTCAACCGGGTTGAGCGCGCATTGGAGTCGAAGCGGCGGAAGGATGTCGACGATCTCAAGCGCCAGCAACGCGCGCTTCGCAAGACGATCCGCGAGACCGAGCGGCGATATGCAGCGTCCGCGGTTGACATAAAACGCACCCAGCAGACCATCATCGCGGCCGAGGCGGAGGTCGAACAAGCCAAGCGTGAAATGATCGAAGCAAATCTCCGGCTGGTCATTTCGATCGCAAAGAATTACATCAATCGAGGGCTGCATTTTCTCGACCTGATTCAAGAGGGAAACATAGGATTGATGCGAGCAGTGGAGAAGTTCGACTGGAGGCGGGGATACAAATTTTCAACTTATGCGACGTGGTGGATTCGCCAGGCGGTGACGCGCGCCATCGCGGATCAGGGCCGCACGATTCGCGTCCCGGTGCATATGGTCGAGGTCATCAACAAGATCCTCCGCACACAGCGATTGATGGTTCAGGAACTCGGCCGCGAACCGACTCACGAGGAGCTTGCCCGCCGAGTGGACATGCCGGCGTGGAAAGTGCGCAAAGCATTGAAGATCGCTCAGCAGCCAATCTCGCTTGAAACGCCGATCGGAGATGATGGCGAGACTACGATCGCGAGCTTCATCGAGGACCGGCGTTCCGCTAATCCGGCGGAGACTGCAATAACCAACAACCTGCGCGAGTTGACTGAAGACGTGCTCTCGACGCTGACTCCGCGGGAGAAAGAGATCATCAAGATGCGTTTTGGTCTCGATCAATCCGGCGAGGAGCGGACGCTTGAAGAGGTTGGGAAGCACTTCAACGTCACACGCGAGCGCATACGCCAGATCGAAGCGAAGGCGCTTGCGAAACTTCGTCACCCGTCTCGCTCGCGACGGCTGCGTGCTTTCCTCGATGGGACGGCGATGGCGCCTTAGCCGCAGGATTGAATGAGACGTTATTCGGGGCCGCCAGTCGGCCCCGTTTCTATTTCGGCGCAGGCAGTCAGTCAGCGGGCTCATTTGCGCGGGCGTTCGACGGCGGCCTTTACTTCTCTAAGACTTCGCTCTCGGGTGTCGGTAGGAACCGAACAACCTGGAGTGACGATCAAGCCGCGCGTTCCTACTTCGCGAATCGCGTTGTCGATCTGTACGCTTATCTCAGGCGCCGAGACGTGACTGGCATTGGCTTCATCAATCCCACCCATCACGGTTTTGCCTGATCGCATCTTACCTGCGTTGAGAGATGGCTCGGTCGCGAAATGGGACCAGTTGAACGCGTTGACTGGATAGTCCAACAGCGAATCGAAGTGAATTCGGTTGCCGTGTATGTGCAGCACATTGAACGGTGCTTCGCGAACGGCTTCGAGGATTTTAAGATCGAACGGGCGGCCCCAGGTCTCATATTCCTCAGCGGTCATAACATCATCGGTAGCAGCACCGAGCGATAGGAATATACCGGCCGCGCCCCGATCCAGAACCTGTTTTGCATAGCCGGCGAGGGACGTTGAAATGGCATCCATGGCTGCAAGCACCGTCTCAGGATATCGCTCGCGCGCGTTTGGTAGGGTTCCGGATCGCGCAAGCCTTCGAGCGGTGGTCCAGGTGCTGAATATCGTCTCGATGAACATTGCTTCCTCGGCTATTTCGTCGCTGATTGTCGAAAGTGCCGAGAGCTGTTCGCTCCAACATCCGTTGTCTGGAGCGATGGGCTCGATTCTTCTCCAATCTCCTTCGGTCTCAACGGCTTCGACACCGTCAGGCAGCGGGTAAGGATAGTCGCTCATCACCTTCAGGAAGTCCAAATCGTATGCGCGATAGAAGTCAACCTCTGCCTCGGCGTGTTTACGGCCCGCCATATGCTGAAGTCCGAAGTGATACCAGAAGCTGAACGGCGGGCGGTCAACCTCTTCTCCTTTGAGTGCACTGGTGACACGTTCGATTTTGTTCAAGGCGTTCTCCTGTTCGTTGCGAATGGCCCAGTTAGTCTACTGTGTTGGGTAGCGTAGAACAATCATTCGCACATTCCGGAGCTCGTAGTTCGACCTTTAGGCGGAAGCTCGTATCGCTGGTATCTCGCCTTTTCCTTCCGCTTACGAACTTCCGCCTAAAGGCCGAACTACGAACTTTGCTGTTTCAACACTGGCCTTGCAATCGCGGACCGAGAACGCATCCGTACCTCTGCAATCTGCCCTTGATTGACGCGTCCCATTCCAGCCGGTACCATAATGGCTCATCCCCAGCAATTCTGAACTATGAACGACCCGCGCAAGACAACTATCGACGGGCGAAAAGCAGCCCAAGATCCCAGCTCCGGTGATGATGAGGCACAGGTCTCCAGTGAGCGAGTCCTGGAAGTGCTCGCTCAGATAGCGCAAGGTGACCTCAGCGTGCTGGCGAATGGCAAGCAACTGGCATTGGCGGGAAAAGACCGTCACCTGCTTTTGAATCTCGATGGGCTAGCGCGCCGTTTGCGCTACATTGTCGGAAGACTCCAGCGCGCCGCTGACTCAATCGAAACTGTCGTTGGTGAAGTACTGCGGGGAACCCAGATGTTGTCGGCCGGTGTGCTCGATGAAGCGAAATCGGTCGAAGAAACGTCCCGTTCCATTGCTGAAATCAACGCTTCGATGCACTCCGTCGGCGATAGTCTCCAGACTCTCTCGAACCTCTCTCAATCGACCTCGAACTCGGTAATGAGGATGGCAACCTCGATCAACCAGGTCTCCGAGAATGCGGACGAGCTTGCCCAATTTGTCGAGGAGACGGCTTTCGCCATTGAAGACATGGCGAACACCGTGCGTAAGGTAGCTGATTCCACTGAGGCGCTGGCCGAGTCTGCAGAGAAGACCGCGCGAGCAATGGAGGCGATCGACAATTCGACTCGGAGCATCGGTGAATCGGTCAATGAAACTACTATGCTCGCCGACGAAGTTGCACGCTCGGCCGACTCCGGCAGCGAGCTTGTCGCTGAGACTGCGACAAGCATGTCCAAGATAAAAGACGCAATCGATGCCGCGACCGAGACCATCACGCGCCTTGGCAGGAGATCCGACCAGATAGGAGAAGTCACTCACGTCATCAACGAGATCGCTGACCGGACTCACCTGCTCGCGTTAAACGCAGCGATACTTGCGGCGCAAGCGGGCACTCAAGGGCGCGGCTTTCGGATTGTCGCCGACGAAATCAAGGAGCTGAGCGAGCGTACGTCGGCCTCGACACGGGAGATCGAAGAAGTCATCAAAGCTGTTCGCGAGGACGTGACCGAAACGATCGAGCGTGTAGCGGTCGGCGGACAGCGTGCCGACGCGGGCGTTGATCTCGCGTCGCGCGCGGCGGCGCTGCTCGCAGAGATTCGCGAAAAGACCACGGCCGCATCAGATCGCATTCGGCTGATCGCCGACTCGACGGCGATTCAAGCAGCCGAGAGCCACACGGTGCTCGAAGCCGCCGACCTTGTGCGGCAACAGGCTCGGGGGATCGAGCGCGCGACCGGCGAGCAGGCTCTTACATCGCGGCACATCGGTGAACGCGCACTCCATATGAGCGAACTAACCGAGCAAGTGCGTCGAGCTACGCGCGAACAGGCAAAGGTATCCAGGTCCATTGCCGAGGCAATGGAAGAGCTCACTGGGGCAGTCGAGCAGATTCGCGGGGCCTCGGATGAGCAGTCTGCCGGCGCCGATCAGGTCTTGAGAGCCGTTGATACGATCAAGGAAGTAGTCAGCCGGAATCAAACCTCGATCTCCGGAATCAATAGCGCCGTCGACCTTCTGGTGCGCGAAGCGGAGCTGCTAAACCGCGAGGTCGAGACCTTTCACCTGCCGGTGCCCGACCGCGGCGGCCATTTGCGCTTCGCGCTACGAGCTTCGCAAGTGACCCTCGATCCGGCGACTATGTCGTCACTTTCGCGCGTTGACGTGATGTCGAATATTTTTGAAGGTCTGGTGCAGTTTGGCGAACGCGCAGAGATTCGGCCGGCAGTGGCCGAACGGTGGGATATTTCACCCGACGGTCGAATATACACTTTTTATTTGCGTGAGGCAGTGCGCTTCCACAATGGGCGGCGCGTCCGCTCCGAGGATGTGAAGTATTCGTTCGAGCGGCAGATGCGGCAGAACGAAGATGCAGCCGCGTGGGCCTTCAGACCACTGGTTGGCGCAGACCAATTCATGTCCGGCGATGCCGATTCCGTAGCCGGGATACGGGTTGTTAGCGAGCAAGTACTAAGGCTCGAGCTGATCCAGCCCGTTGCGTTTTTCCTTTCGACGCTGTGCACTGAATACAGCTACATCGTTCCGCGTGAAGAGGTTGAGCGGCCCTCGATGGATTTCGAGATTCGACCTGTGGGATCGGGTCCGTTCCGCGTGGTGGAGCCGGTGCTCGGCAAGGAAGTACAGCTCGAACGATTTGCTAATTATTGGAATCCGGTTCTGCCTTACGTTGACCGGCTGACCGTTTTTTTCGGACTTAGCGCTGAAGAGATATTCGACACATTTCTACGAGGCGAGCTTGATTACGTCAGCGATTTGCCGCTCACCAACCTGAGCGAGCTTAAAGAGCGCGCAGCAGATGTGCAGGTGCTGGAAGCCGTACAGCTCCAAACGCGAATGTTGGTCTTCGATTGTGAGCGTCTTCCTCTCTCAGACAGGCGCGTGCGTCAGGCTATTTGCCTTGCAATAGACCGAAGGCGATTCTTGCGCGAGGTGTACGGCGAGATGGCTGAGCTGAGCATCGGTCCAATACCTCCTGGCGTGCTGGGCTACGACGCCGGCGAGCGCGGGTACGATTACGATCCCGACCGCGCGCGGTCCTTGCTCCAAGCTGCTGGATACGACAATGGGTTCGACACGGAAGTATGGTGGCCACAGTCTGTAAGTTCGGCTGTTGAGTGCCTGAAAGAGGACCTCGCCGCGGTGGGGATCCGCGCCGAGTTTCGTTATGTCGAAGCCGAGGAGATGGAGCGCGGGCTAAGACTGCGCACGGTCCCTATCGCGGGGCGCGACTGGTATGCTGATTATCCCGACCCTGACAATTTCACTTATGTGCTTTTCAATTCATGCAATCGCGATCTGTTCATCAGCACCTATTCGAACGACGAGGTTGACCGGTTGACCGGCGAAGCTCGCTCGGTGATGAACCGTGAACAGCGAGACGGCATTTACCGTGAGGTCACAAAACTGTTGCTCGAAGATGCGCCTTGCGCCTTTCTGGCTCATCGAAGGAGCTTCGTGGCGCACCGATCTGATCTTGAGGGCGTGACTTTGCATCTTCTCTCGCCCTCGGTCACACCTAAGGACTTGTGGTTTGCAAAAGGGGCAGACAAGACCGTAGCGGCCGGCGAGCGATGACCTGCCGGCTCGCTCATTCTCGCCTCTATCGTCACTTCAGATTCTTAAGCTCGTTGATTCGTGCGCGCACCGCCCGCACGAACGTAGTAACCTCCTGGTCACTGAACCCACCAGCGCGGAACGCATCCGATAGCTGTTTGTCCGAGAGGCGGCCCATAAGGTTCCCCATCCATCGAGCGTTCTCGACGGTTATTCCCTCCAGTACTTTCGGGTCTTTGCCTTTGTAGTTGAAGAGGACCTGACCATTGCTCACTTTGGTGATGAACACCTGATCCGAGTAAGGGCCGGCCTGGCCTTTTGTTCCGGCTGGTGCGCTCTGGAAGCCTGGAATCTTGCGGAAGGGTGATCCCGTCTTGCCAAAGGTCGCTCCCAGATCCGACACGTAGTAGATCGTCTCACTCCGGTCACCGCCGCTCTTCTTCGATGGCTGGATAATCTTGTTGTTTATCTCTTTCAAGTCCCAGTTGTTGAGCAGAGCCATCAAAACCTTTAAACCTTGAAGCTCGCGCGTGCCGGCGAACGGATTCGAATGCCAGGACCATATGCCCAGGTCTTTGAAGCCATCGTCGCGCCGCTTGAAGCGCACGTCCCATACATCAAACCCACCCCGTCCCTCGATGTGGGTGCGTTTGACGAAGTAATCAGTGTCGACGTGATATCCGACCGCCCACGCGATACGCCCAGCTGCGGGCGCCGGCTTTGCTTCGGCTCCAAATTTGACTTGCCACTTGCGTCCGCGATCATCGTCAACATGAATCTTCTCGGAAGTGCCCGTCTTCACGCGCTCGACGAAGGTGAACTTGCCTTTAGGGTCGGGTGCCCCTTCCGCGCCGCCCGGTCCGTTGAAGAGATCGCGGCTCTCAATATCGGTTGGCTCCTGCCACAGTACTGCGTGGGCCTCGGCGGCGGCGCCACTATCTTTCCCATCCTTCTTCTTCTCTTTCTTTTCTTCTTTCTTCTCTTTGTTTGGTTTATCGCTTTTGTCCTTCTTCTGTGCGCCGGCGAAGGAACCGGACACGCCTACTGTCGAACAGATGAAAAACGAAATCAGCGTTAGTGCGCAGATGTTTTTCCGCTTGACCAGCATACTTTCAGCCTCCTGACGATTGTTCAGCCAGCCCATTATAGACATTTGGCATCCGCGCGCAAAGCGCCTTTAGAGTTGATATTGGTGAGGTCGTTTGTGGAGAACGGAAAAGCGGCCGCTGCAGGTCAAATGTATAAAGGCGCGTCGATCACTTCCGACGCGCCCTTGTAGTGTTCGGGTTGGCTCAATTGGAACGCTCGATCATATCGCCGATCTGAACTTCCGCCGTAGTTCGCGTGATGAGCGCCACGGAAGCGCCCTTCTCAACCTTTATGATGACAAGCTCGCCGAGCACCTTGTGGGGCAGAGGCGGACGCTCGCGCATCACTTGCTCTTGGGGGACGCGCGTCCCCTGGATCGAATAATCGCCGCCGTGATAACGATCGCCGCTGTATCCGTTGCTGCGGGTCTTCACGACTTTGTCTCGAGGTGTGTTGGTGATGCCCTCACCGCCGCCGATCTCGCGATAGATGGTGAACAGGTCGCCCGGATGAACGTCCTGTCGACTGCCAATATCGATATAGACGACTCGGTTCGCGGAAAGATTCTCGTGAAAACCGGGCGACATGACGATCTGTCCTTTCGTTCCCCCTGACCCTTCACCGAAGCGGGGCAATGGCCGGGCCTCGCCTACATTGGGTCCTGCGTATTCTTCGTAGGGCTTGAGCAAGTCGCCAAATTCTACAGTGTCGCACGAAACTGTTATCTCAGCGGTGGAGGTCTGATCCGCGACTTCGACTACTCGAAGCAGACCAAGCTCACGCACGAGGAAGCCAAGCTTCTTCTTTGTAAATGGATGGGTCACCTCACCCACGGGCCGGATTATGTAATAGACAGCGCCGGGCTGAACGCCCGCGCCGCGTCCGCGATTCAGGAATACTACGTCGCCCTGCGCAAAGGTTACCTTTAGGTTTTCCTTTTCGGCGCCGACGACCTGCAGGTCGACTCGCGGCGGAGTATCGGCAATGAAACCTGTGCAATAAATGTCCGACCGTCGAACCAGCGTTTCGGATTGGTTCGAACTCTGCTGTCGGGCAACGACCGAACTAGTTAGAGATCCAACAAGAAAGATGATGAGCGCGACGCCCATTCGGGCTGTACTTTTCATTGCTACTCCTTAGAGGTGTGGGGAGCGATTTGAGACGAATCCAAAGGGGCAAAAAAAGCGCGTAGGTTCTGCCCGGAAAGTAACAAAGTCTTATCCTCAAGTCAATAATTAAAATCGCATTGTTCACTCACAGGTTCCGATTGGCCGCTATGTCGGGCAGTCTCATTGCAGGGTCGGCGGATTTAAGTCCGGAAGGCCCAACCCGGCCCGCGGTCCTGCGACAATTTGCTTGACACCCATCTAAATAGAGCGATAATGGCAGGCATCCCGTTAGGTTGTATTCTTAGCCGGCAATAATAGTAGTCTATACCCGAACTTAGTAAGATTGCAGCGAACCGGAGTATCAGGTGGTTCCGTCCTTCAAGGGACGGACGATAGATTAGTCCTAAACTCGCCGCCGCATACACACGATAAACAGAAGCTGCGATTGGTGCGTGCGCCTCACGGGCGCGAGTCGAGCAAGGGAGGAGACCCAGTGCAGGAGTACACGGACAAGGTTCTGCGGTGCATAGATTGCGGCGAAGAGTTTATCTTCAGCGCTGGAGAGCAACTGTTCTTCGCGGACAAGGGATTGAGAAACGATCCGAAGCGGTGTAAGCCGTGCAAGTTGAAAAAGAATGACCGTATCGCAGCTAACATGCAGGCCTACGGTCAGCCTTTCCCGCGAGAGCGCATCGAGGTCACTGTAAAATGCGCGCTGTGCGCGGTCGAAACCACGGTACCTTTCAAGCCTACCCAGGGACGACCGGTCTACTGTCGAGATTGCTTCTTGAGGATGCGCGCTTCAGCCCACATTCATGCACCGCTTCCCTAGGCCGCTGCAGACCGTCGCGAGTTTTCACCTTACCTCTCGCACGCACCCAGACCCTTGTAGGTTTTCCAGATTGTATCTGCCTTTTAGCTTGGCCGGGTGTTCAAGTAGTCACGAACTTTCTTCATGTCCTCCCAGACTTCGCGCTTTTTTTCCGGCGAGCGCAGCAAGAATGCCGGATGAAAGGTTGGCATCACTTTGACGCCGTTCCAATCACGCCACTCGCCTCGCGCTCTGGTAATCGGCTCTCGTGTTCTGAGCAGGCACTGGAAGGCCGGCGAACCGAGGGCGACGATCACTTCGGGGCGAATGAACGCGAGCTGGCGCAACAGAAAAGGCTCACAGGTGTCCACTTCGTCGCGCTCAGGCGTGCGGTTTCCGGGTGGCCGGCACTTGACAATGTTCGCGATATAAACGTCCTCTCGTTTCAGACCGATCGCCACGATGATCTTGTCGAGCAGTTGACCCGCGCGCCCTACGAAGGGGCGGCCGCTGGCGTCTTCGTCGGCGCCCGGACCTTCACCGATGAACACCAGTTTCGCGCGAGGGTTGCCCTCTCCGAATACAATCGTTTTGCGATGCTCGTGAAGTTTGCATCGCCGGCAATCGCCGATATCTTCTCTAATCGCTTCAAGGGAGGGGTCAAAGGTCTCTATGACAGGAAGGGCCGCGCCGCCGCGCCGCAAGCTGCCCTGTTGGCCGCCCGCAACGCTCTCGCCAAACAGTCCGACCTGTGCTATCTGCGACGTTCTTTGCGGCGCGGCTTCTTCATCTCGAACTGGAGGAGCGGCTTGCATGGTTTGCGCTACTGCGGGCACCCGGGCGGAGCTGACAGCCGCTGAAAATGACTCCGTGGAATGGGCTGTGGGAGCCGATTCCGTTGCGAGTGCTGAGCCCCCAAGGTCCTCGAATCCCATATCAGCATAAAACTTCAACTGGTTTTCGATATCGCCGGCGATGGCCAAAGTCTCGTCGATAATCTCGTTTGACATTGCAACGAATTCTCCACAAACCTCTCGGAAGGGTCAAGCTGAAGGACGGTGCAGATTGCACAAGGAGTGATGCCAAGCGAACCACCCGGCGCCGATACGACTCAAACGACTCTTGGTTAGGAGTAAAGAAAAAAGCGGGAGGCGACCGGATCGCCTCCCGCCCTTTTGGCTTTGCTCAAATCAGAAGCTCAACTTCAACGCGAACTGCACAACCCGCGGCGCCTCGCCTATCGAAATGATCGTAGCGGTCGAGGGTGTGGACGCCGATGTGCAGCATACCCGTCCAAAGGCTGACGAGGTTATGCTTGTCGAGCCTTCAGTCGAATTGCGCGGGTTCTCGTAGTTCACATGGTTGAACGTGTTGAAAGTTTCGAGACGAAATTGCAATCTAACTCGCTCGGTGATGACGAAGTTCTTGAGCGCTCCGAAATCAAAGTTCCAGAACGAAGGGCCGTCAAACACATTGCGGCCCTGGTTTCCGTTTTGACCCGGAGCCGGAATGCAGAGCTTGCTGCCGTTGCCGAAGTCAACACAGGCTGTGTTGGGATCGAACGCGCTCGCCTCGAACAACACAGGGCCGATCACATTAGCCGCGCTAAACAGCCCTGACTTAGGTTTCGGCCCGATGATGTCAGCTCGCGAGATATGGGAAGTGCTGGCCGTAGCAGCGCCTGAATGGATGCTGAATGGCTCGCCTGACTGGTAGTTGTAGATGCCCGTTATGCTCCAGCCCCCGATGATCTGGTTGACGAAGCCGGGTGCGTTGGTGAGGAATCGGCGATCACGACCCACAGGAATATCCCATAGCGTATGGACGACCAGGACGTGCCGGTTGTCGAAGTCGCTGCGACTTCTATCCAGACGCCAGTTGAAAATGTCTACCGGAACTGAAGAAGAAGTCGTTGGAGTTCCTGTAGTGCCGATCCTTCCGCCCGATGTCGCGCCGACCGGATCAACCGACATATCATCAATCGATTTGCCAAGCGTGTAGGCCAACCCCATATCGAGACCCCTCTGGAAGTGGCGACGGAGTTGCAACTGGAATGCGTGGTAGTAGGAGTTGCCGCCCGAATCGATGTATAGGATCTGACTGAACTGCGGACTCGGCCTGAAGAAGTTGGCCGGGAAACCCTTGGCAGTGATGTCTGTTCGATCGATCCTTTGAATCATATTGGCCAGGGCGTTGCGTTGCAGGTCCGTCACGCTGGCTGAAGCATTCAGATTACTCGCCCCAAACAGAGTGAGCAGTATGCCGGGATTCTGCCCGGTGACTCCTGTCGGGCAGCCGGTGCCGTCGGGGTTGCAGCCCTTTCTTTGGTTGGACTGCGCAACCAGAAACGACTCAAGCAGACCGTCGTGGTTTATCTTCATCTGATTGATGTCGTATGCACGAAGCAATCTGAGTCCGCGTTTGCCCACGTAACCAGCCTGCGCGACTA
>Ga0137403_10001977_pt1 | contig 25521 bp, 26 predicted proteins | sample CZOMad2_1_16fung_FD_122057 | JGI IMG/M metagenome (GOLD analysis project Ga0137403, IMG submission 122057) | Vadose zone soil fungal communities from Angelo Coast Range Reserve, California, USA - CZOMad2_1_16fungal (Hybrid Assembly) | ecosystem: Environmental > Terrestrial > Soil > Vadose zone... | reverse complement strand
ATGCCGTCGCTGGGCTTGGAGGATTTGCCGTGGCCGATGCTATCGGGAAGAATTATGTAGAACTTGGTGATGTCCAGCGGCTGACCCGGGCCGTAAAGTTCGTCCGCGAACTGCTTGGCGAAGAATTGGTGGCCGGTGCCGCCGGTGCCGTGAAGAATGAGCACGGCGTTGGTGACGTGGCCTTTGGCGTCGCGCGTCGGCTGGCCCAGCGTCGTGTAGTGCAAGCGCAATTCCGCGAGCGATTCGCCCGAGCGGAACTTGAAGTCATGCGCGACGTAGTCGCCTTCCTTCGACGGATAAGTCGGGCCTTGCTGCGCTCGCGTACTCCCAGCAGCCATCACGACAGGGCAAATCACAGCAAGAAGAAAGCCAACCGGCTTGCGCATCCGTTCCTCCCGTTTCTCGAAACACAAAATCTAGCACACGCAGCCCGCTCTACGCCTTGCGAAATCGTTCGTGCCAGAGCACAATCACGCCCGAATCGAGGTCCGTTCCTTCAACGAGGTGCTGCCGTGCGTCGAATCCTTTTCAGTGTTGCAATGTTGTGCGTCTCCACGAGTGCCGCGTACTCCCAAACGTCGGCGCAACTTTCTCCTGCGGTAAAGCAATTTGTCAAAGTCGATGCTCCCGCAGTGGTGCTCAATCACGTTCGGGTGATTGATGGCACTGGAGCCGCGGCGCGTGCGGATCAAGCCGTAGTGATTCAGGACGGAAAGATTGCGTCGATCGGTGACGCATCTTCCGCGAAGATTCCGGACGGCGCCAAAGTTCTAGACCTCAGCGGCTATAGCGTTATTCCCGGGCTGGTGGGAATGCACGATCACTTGTACTACACGGCGGACCGCTCCGGCGGCGCGCCTGGCCCGCTGATCAATCAGATTACGTTTAGCGCGCCGCGTCTGTACCTTGCTGCCGGGGTCACAACGATGCGCACCGCTGGGAGCCTTGAGCCTTACGCCGACCTGAACCTCAAGCGAAAAATCGACGCCGGGCTATCTCCCGGCCCGAACATTGACGTTACCGCGCCGTACCTCGAGGGCCCGGGCAGCATCTTCACGCAGATGCACGAACTCACCGGGCCGGATGACGCGCGGCGCATGGTGACTTTCTGGGCGGACTCGGGCGCTACTTCGTTCAAGGCGTACATGAACATCACGCGCGACGAGCTTCGCGCTTCCGCAGAGGAAGCGCACAAACGCAAACTGAAAATCACCGGGCATCTCTGCTCCGTGGGCTTCCGCGAAGCCGCCGAGGCAGGCATCGACGATCTCGAGCACGGATTTATTGTCGACACCGAATTTGTCCCAGGAAAGAAGCCGGATCAATGTCCGGCGGGCGGAATGCTAGCCGTGGGCGCCTCATTTGCGAATCTGGATGGCAACAGTCCGCAGATCAAAGAACTCTTTCGCGTGCTGATCGAGCATCACGTCGCCATCACTTCCACGCTGCCTGTTTTCGAGCTACTCGTGCCCGGCAAGCCGCCATTGCAGCAACGCGTGCTGGACGCCATGTTGCCGGAAGCGCGCTCCAGCTACCTGACCGCGCGGGTGCAAGTGCAATCCAATTCGCAAAACGGATTCGCGGCAGTTCTGAAAAAGGAAATGGAGTTGGAACACGCGTTCGCAAAAGCGGGTGGGCTCTTGCTGACCGGCCCCGATCCGACCGGAATCGGCGGCACACTCCCCGGTTATGGCGACCAGCGCGGCGTCGAATTACTGGTGGAAGCTGGTTTCACTCCCGTCGAAGCGATTCGCATCGCTACGCTTAACGGCGCGCAATTTGAAGGGCTGGCGGACAGCATCGGCACACTGGCGGCTGGCAAAGTCGCGGACATCGTGGTGATTCATGGCGATCCCTCCGCGAAAATCGACGACATCGAAAAAGTGGAAATCGTCTTCAAGAATGGAATCGGCTACGACCCCGCGAAACTGATCGAATCCGTGCGCGGAACGGTCGGTTTGCACTAAGCGCCGGAGCTACGGAAGCAGATTCTTCCCATCGGCCGAGGGCAGCGACAATCCGGCGGCGTGCGCGAGCGTCGGCGCGATGTCACGCATGTCGATGAGCCCCAGGTCGCGCGCCGCGGGAATGCCTGGCCCGACCAGAAAAAACGATGCGCGCAAATCCGGGACGTCCGGCAACTGGCCGTGCGTGCCGCCAGGTTTAAGTTTTGAGAGCACCGGCTCGTCCAGTTCGTGGCCGGTGCGCCATCCGGGGTTCAAGCTCACGAGAAACGACGCGGCGGGATAGCCGCCGCGCGCGTGCAGTTCGTCCGCTTCCAGAATCCGGTCGATGCCGTTCGCGGAATTGGCGGCCAGCTTGTGCAGTAATTCACGCACGTGCGCAAGGATCGCCGCATCATTGGGATCCTTCAGCACAATCGCCGCCGATCCTCCCGTCACCCAAGGCATGGCCTTCCAGTCGGTGATCTTGTTCTTAGCATCGGCCGTAAGAAGCTTGGCGTCGCGAAACGCGGGAAACAAATTCAACTGCGCATCGGTCTTGGCGAATCCGTGGTCCGAGACAACAGCAAGAAAAGTGCGGCCCGGCGCCAGGCGTTCCGCCGTCTCCCGAATCTTGCCGACGATCGCGTCCAGTTGCTCCAGCACCGCGACCGCTTCCGGGCTGAACGGCCCTTTCTCGTGTTCGATGTGATCGAGGGCCGTCAAATGCACCGTGAGCAGCGCCGGATGCTTCGTTTCCAGAATCCACTGCACGTACCGGCCCCGCACTTCATCGCTGTCCGCCGAGGTATCGATGCCGCCTTTGTATTCTCCTATGGCATTTTGCGCTTCTTCGAGCAGGCCGGGCGTGGCCACCGCACGCAGCAGCTTGGCGTCGTCCGGGGTGCTGGCGCGCCAGAATTCTGGAATGTTCCACGTGATGTGGGCGCCGACGGTCACTGGCCACTGCACGCTTGCAGTTGTGCGGCCAGCCTGAGCCGCGGCGTCCAACAACGTGGGCACGCGAATATCCTCGGCGTACCAATACCAGCCCTGTGAATTCTTCCGTAGTGGGTCAAACGTGGTGTTCGCGAAGATGCCATGCTTGGCTGGCCAGACGCCGGTCACCAGTGTCGTGTGACTCGGATAGGTGACCGTGGGCACCACGCCCTGCACGCCATCGGCATACGTGCCTTCGCTCAGGAATCGCCGGAGATTCGGCGCTCTCACGCCATGCGCTTCAGCCGCGGTGATGTAATCCGGGCGCAAGCCATCGATCGAAATCATCACCAACAACGGGATCTGCTGCTGCGCACCACAAGCGCCGGCCAAGAACATCAGTGCGAGCAATGACAGCACGAAGCAACGGTAAGAGGAGTGCATAAGCTTCAACGCGGGCCTCACTTTTTCTCAGCGAGCATACCTCAAGGCGAGGATCGTTAGATGAATTGTCGCAAAAAGCGCTGAAATTTAGGGGTACATGACTCAGGTGAATTACTAAGCGATTCTCCGTCAAAAAAGGTCGTTTTGCTCCCGCGAATGAGATAGAGTCCCGTGCAGCCTTCGCCCGAACCAGGGCATCTTAACCAAGTTTGCGCCCACGCGAAGCGCGTCGGCACTGAAAACAGGTGGCTTTCTTGACCATGCACTCTGCCAATGGCAGTCATTCGCAGTCCTGCACTATCGCCGCAACCGCGACGGCCCTCCCGCCGCACAAGATCACTCGCGACGACGTGAAGTACTACATGGGCCGCGTCTTCGACATCGCCGAACGGCGGTTGGACGCCATGATGGCCATCGTCGACAACGCCCAGGTTCACACCCGCCACACCATTTTCCCGATCGATTACACCGTCGAGCCCCGCGCCCTGCACAAAACCAACAACGAGTACATGGACCACGCCATCAAGCTGGGCCGCGAAGCCGCCGAAAAATGTCTCGAACGCGCCAACATGAAGGCCGACGAGATCGATTTGATCATCACCGTTTCCTGCACCGGCTTCATGATTCCTTCTCTGGACGCCCATTTGATCAATCTCATGGGCTTCCGCAGTGATGTTCGCCGCATGCCCTTCACCGAATTGGGCTGCGCCGCGGGCGCCATGGCCATGGGTCGCGCGGCCGACTATCTCAAAGCCAAGCCCGACGCCAACGTCCTGATCATCGCCGTCGAACTGCCCTCGCTCACGTTCCAACGCAAGGATATTTCGCAAGCCAACCTGATTTCTTCGATTCTTTTCGGCGATGGCGCCGCCGCAGTCATTGTCACCGGCAAGAATCGTCCCGGCCCGAAGATTCTCGTCTCAGAAACCTACACCTTCCCCGATTCGCTCGGCGCCATGGGCTTCGACCTCCGCGATTCCGGCTTTCACATCCTGCTCGCCAAGGACGTCCCCGAAATGATCGGCGCGAAGATCGAAGGCCTGGTCGACGGCTTCCTCGAACGTCAGGGCCGCAAGCGCAAAGATATCAAGGGCTGGATCCTGCATCCCGGCGGTGCGCGCCTGCTCGGCAACGTCGAACAAGCTCTCGGCCTATGCAAGTGCGATACTCAGCCGTCTTGGGACATTCTCGCCAACGTGGGCAACCTCTCCAGCGCCACCATCCTCTTTATCCTTCAGGAGTGGCTCGAAAAACGGCCCCTCCAGCGCGGCGACTATGCCCTGGCTGCCGCTTTCGGCCCAGGTTTCAGCGCGGAGTTTCTGCTTCTCCAATGGAACTGAGCGTTCTCCTTTATCTCGCGCTTCTGCTGGCCGTAGCTGCGCTGCGTCTGCTCGAACTACGCGTTTCCAGGCGTCATCAAGAGCAGATGGTCGCTCGCGGCGCAAAAAAAATCGTCGACCCAAAGTTTCGCTGGATGGTTCTCGTTCATACCGCGGTCCTGCTCGGCTCGGCGTGCGAAGTCGTGTTCCTCAGGCGTCCCCTGATTCCCGTTCTCGCCGCCGTGATGTTCGCTCTTTTTCTCGCCGCCAACGCTGTACGTTGGTGGGTCATTCGCACCATGGGCCAGCATTGGAACGTGCAAGTCGTCGACTCGACGGAGCTAGGCGTGGTCACTTCCGGACCTTTTCGCTTTGTGCGTCATCCAAACTACGCTGCAGTCTTCGTCGAGATGCTGGCCCTGCCGCTGATTCATACAGCGTGGCTCACCGCCGTGGCAGGCGCTCTCGCTCACGTTGTCGTCCTGGCCCAGCGGCTTTCCGCCGAAGAGCGGGTACTCTTGGCCAATTCCGACTATCGCGCGGCCATGGCCGGAAAGCCGCGGTTTTTGCCGGGAATGTTTTGAATTTTGCGTCCGAAGGACTCTACAAATCTATGCTCTCGCGGCTCATCGCTCTCGCACTCGCGCTTTTACTTTGTAGCACCAACGTCGCGGTAGCCGCGCCTCCAGCCGATGACCCTGTCGTCTACCCCGCTTTCACCAATGTCCCCGAGCTCACTGACGGCTTCAATCTCCTCTACGAACAAAAATTCGACCAGGCTCGCGCCAAATTCAACGACTGGGAATCCCGCAACCCCGACGACCCTTTCGGTCCCACCACCATCGCCGCCAGCTATCTCTTTGAGGAATTCTACCGGCAGGGCGTTCTCACCAGCGAATTCTATTGCGATGACAAGAAATTCCTTCACGGCATCGAGAGCAAACCCGATCCCGAACGCCTCAAGGGTTTTCAGCATGCCATCAGCAGCGCCCGTGGGCTGGCCGGTGCGCGCCTCAGGGAAAAACCAGGCGACCCGGAAGCCCTCTTTGCCCTCACTATGGCCGCCGGCATGGAATCCAACTCTCTGGTCGTCTTGCTCAAAAAACACCTCGACGGCCTCAAGCGGATGAAAGAAGCCAACGACTACGCCAAACAAATCCTCGCCGTGCGTCCCGACGCGATCGATGCCTACGTCGGTCCTGGCTCAGCCAACTACATCATTGGCTGCCTCTCCGGCACCACCCGTTTTTTTCTCTGGTTTGGTGGGATTCACGGCGACAAGAAGCTGGGCATGGAGCAAGTCACCAAGACCGCCGAGGGCGGCCGCTATTTGAAGCCTTTCGCCAAGATCCTTCTGGCATTGGCCGCTCTGCGCGAAAAGCAATATGAACTCGCCAGAACCAACCTTCGCGAACTCACCGAGCAATATCCCGACAGCCCGGCTTTCGCCGCCGAATACGCCAAAGTGATGAAGCGCCCCATCCGCGCGGAAATTCACCCGTAATTCCTTCTACGCTGCTAAAACACGCTTTGCCCGCCGTGGCACAGCGCTTCAAATTCGCTCTGCTTGCCATACTGCAAGCCCACCTGCGCGCTTTCCGCCGGCGCCCGAGACCCTTGGGCGAAACCCTTCGGGCTCCCATCCGCGCGAAATGAATCGGCCAGCGAACCGTTGTCCTCTAACAGCAGGTAGGAGCCCTTCCAGTAGCCGCTGAGCCGGAAAGTCAACACTGGCCGCACGCCCCGCCGCGTGGTCACCAGCATCTTCACCTCATCTGCATGCAGCCATCCGCTCATTTTCCCGAACACATCCATCGTTAGCGCCGCTCCTTGTGGCGTGCACACCATCGCCGTACCCTGAAAATTGTCCCGCTTCCCCGATTTTCGCGACGCCATGGCCATCGGCCCGATATTCATCCACACCAGATAATCCGCGCCGGTCGAGGAATGCATCTTCCCGAACCCGTGCCACACCATAGCCGGCGTCCACCGTCCTCCCATGTGCAGCGCCCACGGATATCCCATCACCGTGATCAGCACAATCACCAGCAGCAGAATCCCGCTGTATCCCAGGCAACCAGCCCGCCGCGCTGGTCGCGAAGCTGGCGCACTTGGAACACGGTTCTGCGGGGAATCGCTCATCTTCCGAACCACTGGTATTCTTACACCACGCAATGCGCCTCGCCCCCAAAATTCTCTTTCTTCTGTTGTTTCTCGCCTGTTTCACCGGGTGGATTTCTCCCCCGGTCGCTCTCTTGATGGGCATTCTCTTCGGTCTGGCACTGCCGCACCCTTTTATCGGCGAAAGCCGCCGCGGCGCCCGCATGCTGCTGCAGGCTTCCGTCGTCGCGCTCGGTTTTGGAATGAATCTGCATGACGTTCTGCGCGCCGGGCACAACGGGTTTCTCTACACCGCTGCTGGAATCTCTTTCGCCATCTGTACCGGGCTGCTGCTCGGCGGATGGTTGCGTATTCGCGGCAATTCCTCCTATCTGATCACCGTTGGCACCGCCATCTGTGGAGGCAGCGCCATCGCCGCCGTCGGCCCCATCTTGCAGGCCGATCCCGAGGAAATGGCCATTTCCCTTGGCACCATTTTTGTGCTGAATTCCGCGGCGCTGCTGATTTTTCCGCCGCTCGGTGCTTCCTTGCATCTATCTCAATCGCAATTCGGCTTGTGGGCCGCTCTCGCGATTCATGACACCAGCTCCGTCGTCGGCGCCACTGCCCGGTATGGCCCGGAAGCTCTGGTCATCGGCACCACCGTCAAGCTGGCCCGCGCCCTTTGGATTGTCCCGGTAGCTCTGGCTACCGCAGCGGTTCGTCACAATAAAGCCAAGCTGCAGCTTCCCTGGTTCATCGTCCTTTTCTGCCTGGCCGCTGTCGTGAATACTTACGCGTCGGCCGCCTTCCAGGCTTCTCACTATCTTTTCCTCGCGGGCAAATTCGGCCTGGTCGCCACGCTCTTTCTCATCGGCAGCGGTATTACTCGCGCCACGCTAACCTCCATCGGCTGGCGCCCTTTGCTGCAAGGCGTCTTGCTCTGGCTGGTTGTTGGCGCCACCTCTCTATACTTGGTTCATTCCGGCCTGATCGCCTTCTAGCGGCCTTCTGTTCTTGCTCCCAGCGCCGCACGGAAGGTACACTCACCCGGCCCACTTTTCTCAGGAGGATTTTTGTGAATCGCAGAATCGTTTTCTTGCTCTCTACGCTTCTCGTCGCCGGATTTCTTACCGCTCACGGCGTTTTCTCCAAATCCGCGCCCCAATCCACGCGCAAAGCTATTAACGCACCCGAGAAAACCGTCCAGGCCCCCTATAGCGACGGCATCCTCGCCGGAAATACCCTCTATTTAGCCGGAAGAATCGGGCTCGATCCCAAGACCGGCAAGCCCCCTGCCGAAATCGAAGAGGAAGTGAAGCTCATGCTCGACAGCATGAAAGGCACCCTCACCCAGACCGGCATGACCATGGACGATATCGTCTACGCCCAGATCTTTTGCAGCGACCTTACGCTCTTCGACAAATTCAATGCCGTCTACAAGACCTACTTCAGCAAGGATTTTCCCGCTCGCGCCTTTATCGGGGCAGGCTCGTTGCTCCGCGGCGGTCATTTCGAAATACAAGCCATCGCCGTTCGCCACTAACCTAGCGTCTTGTAAACATCAGCTTCTTCGCGTCCGGCCAAAATTCGTCCCAGGCGTTCGAAGCGACATCCGCCAGCAATCCGAATCCCGTCCGTTTTAGCGCGTCGCTGGTGGTTGATTCGCTGGGCACCCGCCAGGTGTTGGACAAGAAGTTGTTTCCGGGTATGGCGATATAGCGCGCGTACGACGGAATCAAGCGCCCGCTCCGGCTCCTTGCCGCAAACGTCATCACAAACACATTCGCGACGCGCGCTTTGAAAGGCCTCTGCGCCACTCGCACATACCTCGGATCTTCGCCCCACAGCGCACCCAAGCCCGCCTCGATCACGTTGCTGGACGCCACGCCCGTGAATCGCATTCCGTAGCGCTTCGCGAAACCATCCCAATGCGCTTCATATTCTCGCGGCGCGTTTCTCGCCGTTCCCAAGCCCGCGCTGAACGTTCCCGTCAGCAGGCTCTCAGGCCCAAACGTCTGTATCGCCGCCCACTCGATGCGCTGGTTGCCCGTGATTCGATGGTAGGGCCCCGTCGCCGGAATCACCGTCAGATCATCCGGAGAATGCGCCACCGGTTGCTTCGGCTTGGTCTCCTGGCACACGGTCGTGGGAATCAGCAATGCACAGCACGCAATAAGTAGGAGGGATTTGCCCATGAGTGGCGCCTCAGGGCGCAACTCCGAGGATGCCCCAAACTAGGCCGCAGAGCAATCGGGTCTTCCAGTGAGACTGGGCGGGAAGGGCCAGACGAAGCGAATGCCCAGATATCGCCACCTGATGAGACCTAATATGGGCATTACTTGCATGCTACAATCAGGTCGAATGCCCATATACGGGCATAACAGGCCGCCGAAGTGACCTCCGAACCTTCGCTAACTCTAAACAAATGATAAGGATACAGATGAACGAGAATTCAAACCTTTTGGCCACCTCCCTGCTGTCTAATCACGAGGGCGTGAACCATGCTTAGAATCACTACGGAGAAAAAACGCGGCAAGACGGTGCTCAGCGTCGAAGGGCGACTGGTCGGCCAATGGGTCGCGGCCCTCGAGGAATGCTGGCGCAACCTGCGTGCGGCCTCTCCCCGCGAAAGATTTAGCGTCGACCTCTGCGGCGTCAGCTTCATCGACGCCGCTGGCAAAGTTCTGTTGCGGACCATTCACCGGGACGGCGGGCAGTTGGTCGCCGAAGGGTGCTTGAACCAGGCCATCGTCAGCGAGATTGCCGGCGCCGAGCCGGATTCGCAGCAAGGTCATGGCTCCAAGCGCAATCCAATCATCTTTTATGTTTTGATGTGCGGCTTGCTTGGCGCCCCACATGCCTCCTGGGCTCAGTCCAACAAGACCTCCTCCCCGCTGCCGGCCAACGCCCCCAACGGAGTGGTCCGCCTGACCCTCGAGCAAGCCGTTAGCCTCGCCCTCAAGCAGAATACTACCGCTCAGATCGCTGTCCTGACCGCGGCGCAAAGCGAGCAGGACAAACGAGTGGCCCTCTCGCAGCTCCTGCCACAAGCGAATTTCAGCCTCCAGGAACAACGCCAGCGCATCAATCTGCAAGCTCAGTTTGGTGGAAATCCGGCGAACGTTTTCCCGATTCCCGGCGGCGCCTCTTTTCCCAGGGCCGTCGGGCCGTTCAACATTTTTTCCACCGGCGTCGGCTTCAGCGGACCGCTCTTCGATCTTACTTTGTATCACCGCCTGTTGGCGGCCCGCGCGACGGAGAGCGCCAGCAAAGCGGACAGTCTTTCCACTCGCGAGCAAGTCATTCTTCTGGTCGTTTCCCAATACATCGGCACGCTGCGCGCTGTCGCCGATGTGCAAGCCTCGCAGTCCCGCGTGGACCTCGCCCAGGCTCTTTACGATCAGGCCGCCGACTTGCAAAAAGAAGGCGTAGGCACGGGCATTGACACGCTGCGCGCCAATGTCGAGCTGCAAAATGAAAAACAGCGCCTCATCGAAGCGCAAGCCGATCGCGAGCGCTCGCTTTATGCCTTGAGCCGCTTGCTCAATCTCGATCCCCGCCAGCAAGTCGAGCTGGGAGATTCGCTCAGCTTTTTTGACACGCCGCAGCCCGAGATGGAAGCGAGCATCGACCTGGCTCTGGCTGCGCGCCAGGAATGGAAATCCATCGAGAGCCAGGTGAAAAGTACCGAACTCGATAAGAAGGCCTCCTGGGAATCCCGTCTTCCTTCCATACGCTACAGCGGCGACTGGACGGAACTGGGCACTTCGCCCTCCGCCATCATTCCGACGTACACCTATGCTGGCACTGTTTCCGTCCCGCTTTTTACCGGCGGCAGGATTCGCGCCGAGACCGTAAGAGCGGACTTGCAGATTCAGAAATTTCGTGAGCAGCAAGCCGACTTGCGCAACTCCATTGGACTCGATGTCAAAACCGCGCTGATCAACATGAATTCCGCGCGCAACGAAGTGCAAGTCTCCAACCTCGGCGTGCAACTCGCCAAGGAAGAAGTCGACCAGGCGCGCGACCGCTTCAAAGCAGGCGTGGCCAACAACATCGAAGTGATTCAAGCGCAGGACTCCCTGGCGCGAGCCAACGACAACCAGATTCTGGCGTTGTACCGCTTCAATCAGGCGCGGGCCGATTACGCACGCTCGGTCGGCCAAATGGAAAAGGTTTACGCGAAATAGCAGGTCGCAACGCAGAACGAGAACCGTGTTACCGGGAGTGGGGTACCGAGGAAAACGATGAGTGTTGAAATCGAAGTTGGCTTTGAGAACGCGACCAAGGTTCAGCCGGAACGCATTGACCTGCCGTTGCCTGAGCCGCCGCCCAAGGGTCTGGCCAACCCCAAAGTCCGCGGTTTGCTCATCGCCGGCGCGGCCGTGCTGTTGGCCGTAGCCGTTGCCCTGTTTCTCTACTACCGCAATCGCGAGAGCACTGACGACGCACAAGTCGACGGCCACATCACTCCGATTGGCGCAAAAATCTCTGGCCGTGTCGCCGCCGTTTTAGTCGACGACAATCAGGCCGTAAAAGCCGGCCAAATCCTCGTTAAGATCGACCCGCGCGACTATCAAGCCGCCGTGGACCAGGCCAAAGGCGCGCTCGGCGTCGCTGAGAGCGAAGCCCGTTCCGCTGGCGTAGACGTGCCGCGCACCCGCGAAAACACCGCCAGCGGCACTTCCAGTGCCGACGCCCAGTATCTCGGCGCCGTCGCGGATGTGGCTCGCGCGCAGGCTACTTACGAGCAGGCGCAGACCGCCGATCTCGCCTGGGCCCAGGCCAACATCGAAAAGAGCCGGGCCAATGCGCAACTCGCTCTGGCGGATCTCGCGCGCTACACCCCGCTGATGGAAAAGGGCGAAATCTCCAAACAGCAGTATGACGCCGCCAAAGCCAACGCTGACGCCACTGCCAGCGCGCTGAAGGCCGATCAGGAAAAGCTGGCGCAAGCGCAGCGCAATGTGGACGTCACCAAAGCCCAGCTCGATGCCTCGAGGGCGCGCGTAGCGCAGTCTCAAGCGGTGGTTGCCGCCGCAAAAGCGGACGTCAAACAAGTCAGCATGAAATCGGCGGACGCTCAATCCAAAATCGCCAAAGTCGAACAAGCGCGCGCATCGCTGGACGCCGCGCAGCTCAATCTCAGTTATACAGATGTAGTCGCGCCCGTCGACGGCGTCGTTACCCACAAACAAGTGGAACCTGGGCAAATCGTGCAAATTGGACAGGGTCTGATGGTCGTGGTTCCTCTGCACGACGTATGGGTCACCGCGAACTTTAAGGAGACGCAACTCCGCGGGATGAAGGCCGGGCAGCGGGCGCACGTGAAGGTGGACACCTACGGCAGGACGTTTGACGGGCACGTGGATTCCATCGCCGGCGCGACCGGGGCAGTGCTGAGTTTGCTGCCGCCGGAAAATGCCACTGGCAATTACGTAAAAGTAGTGCAGCGCATTCCCGTAAAAATCGTGCTGGATCCGATTCCGCAGGAGAAGGCGGTTTTGCGTCCCGGCATGAATGTGGAAGCCACGGTCATCACGGAATAGCGGACGCGGGCCATTGGAATAACCAGTGGAATAAAGAAATACCGAGCAGTGTCAGTGCGTACGAGGGAATAGGGAGCAGTGAGAACCAAGCGCAATGATCGAGCGACTTACATCGAAACTGCGTATGCCCGACGGCACGATCAACCCCTGGGTGATCGCGGTGACGGTGACGCTCGCGACATTCATGGAGGTGCTGGACACTTCCATCGCCAACGTGGCGCTGCCGCACATCGCGGGAAATTTGTCGGCGGGAGCGGACGAATCCACATGGGTGCTGACCTCGTACCTGGTATCCAATGCTATCGTGCTGCCTCTTTCCGGCTGGCTTTCCGGATTGATCGGACGCAAACGCTTTTACATGTCCTGCGTGGCGCTGTTCACGGTGAGTTCGTTTCTGTGCGGTCTGGCGCCGAGCCTTGGCGTGCTGGTGCTCTTCCGGATTCTGCAGGGCATCGGCGGCGGGGGATTGCAGCCGAGCGAACAAGCGATTTTGAACGACACCTTCGCGGTCGAGAAGCGCGGCATGGCCTTCGCGGTGTACGGAGTAGCGGTGGTGGTGGCTCCGACGATTGGGCCGTGGCTGGGCGGATGGATTACCGACAATTTTTCGTGGCGCTGGATTTTCTACATCAACGTTCCCGTCGGCATCATCTCGTTGGTGCTCACCTGGATACTGATCAGCGATCCGCCGTACATGAAGCGGCAGAAACTGAGGACCGGCTTCCGCATCGACTACATCGGAATCGGCTTGATCAGCCTGGGTCTCGGCAGCATGCAGATCATTCTGGACAAAGGTCAGCGGGAAGATTGGCTGTCGTCCGGATTCATCCGGGTGTTCTTCGTGCTGATGCTGGTCGGGATTATTTCGGGAATTTTGTGGGAACTGCGGGAAAAAGAACCGGTGGTCGATTTGCGAATGCTGAAAGACCGCAATTTCGCGATCTCGACCGTCGCCATGTTCTTTCTGGGTTTCGTGCTGTACGCGAGCACCGTGCTGATTCCGCAGTTCCTGCAGCAAATGCTGGGATACACGGCGGAGCTGGCCGGGATGGCGCTGTCGCCGGGCGGCCTGGTGATCATGCTGATGATGCCGGTCGTGGGTGTTCTGGTGTCGAAAGTGGATACGCGCTACTTGATCACGTTCGGATGCATCGTTTCGGCGTCCGCGCTGTTCGTAATGGCCAGCTGGAATCTGGGCATCGACTACGGCCACGCGGTTCGCGCGCGCATGTTGCAGAGCTTCGGGCTGGCGTTTCTGTTTATCCCGATCAACGTGGCTGCGTTTGCGTACGTGCCCAAGGAAAAAACCAATATGGGCACGGGGATCATCAATCTGGCGCGGAACGTGGGAGCGAGCGTGGGCATCGCCACGGTCACCACGCTGCTGGAGCGGCGCACGCAATACCACCAGTCGCAACTGATGGAGCACGTGAATCCGATGAGCGCGGCGTTCTACAGTTTCGTGAATGGCACGCAAGCGCGGCTGATCGCGGCGGGATCGACCACGGCGCATGCGACCACACAGGCATATGGAATGGTCTTGAACACGGTGCAGCGGCAATCGGCGATGCTGGCGTTTCTGGACAATTTCAAAATGCTGGGCGTGGTCTTTTTCGCGGTGATTCCGGTGCTGATGCTGATGAGGAAGCCCAAGGGGCCCTCGGGCGGAGCGCCGGCGCACTGACCCTGCACTGAAAGTTGCGCTTTGAGCAGGGCGTGGGAGTTTGCAAAGAGAGTTTTGTTATGGGGGAAACGATGGCAACACAAGTGGCAGCAGTTGGAATACAACTGAATGAAAACAAGCTGATCCGTGCAGGGCAACGCGGCGACCAGCAAGCGGTGGAAACGCTGTTCCGCCGTTACCAGCGGCCGCTTTTCCAGACGGCGCTGCGGGTGCTGGGAAACGCCGAGGACGCGGAAGATGCATTGCAGGACGGGATGCTTTCGGCGTATCGCAACCTCAAACGGTTCGAGGGGCGCTCGCAGTTTTCCACGTGGCTGACACGCATTGTGATCAACGCAGCGTTAATGCGGCGGCGCAGTGCGAAAGCACGTCCCGCGGTTTCGCTCGACGAGACTCCGCGCGAAGACGAATTGCCGGCCACCGAGCGGTACGCGGACGACGGTCCGAATCCCGAGCAGGTGTTCGTGGGGACCGAGCTGCGCGAGATGATCAACTCGAACCTGGACGAACTCTCCCCGCTGCTGCGAATGGCGTTTGTGCTGCGCGAGGTGGAGGGCTACTCCACCGGAGAAGCGGCCAAGAAGTTGGGCGTGACCGAGAACACGCTGAAGGCGCGCCTGTGGCGTGCGCGGCACCAGCTTGCGGAACGTCTGGGGCGTCGACTGCGGCGCATCCAGGACGATGTGACCGGCCGCAGCGGCGATGGCGCTGGGATGATGGGCAACGAAGCCTGCAGCTATTGCTGATTTAGGAAGCCGGCCGTTGTCCCCGGCATTGCGCATAGTCGCGGTGGAATCAGAAGAAGACACTTTGAGCCGATTGTGAAGATCGGCGGCCACATTTCGATAGCGCCGAGACCGGTAGCCCTAAAAAGACGGCCCCCGAGCATCCCATGCGCTGCCTGTGCGTTGACAGGCCTCCGGGGCACGCGGCACACTACTCGTTTCCAATTCCTGGCTTGAGGTCTCCGTGCGTTATCTCATCACCGGAATCACCGGCTTCGTTGGTCCGCATCTTGCGAACTTGCTGATCGAGCAGGGTCACGAGGTCTGGGGATTCGTGCGCGCCGCCAACGGTCGTGAAGACGACATCCGCGATATCGTCCCGGATCACAATTTCCAGAAACTGAATTTCGTCTACGGCGATTTCTTCGACTACGATTCCTGCGTAACTGCCATGAAAACCGCGAAGTTTGACGGCGTCTATCACCTCGGCGCACAAAGCCACCCGCCCACGAGCTTCGCGGACCCGCGCGGGACTTTTCTCGCCAACGCTACCGGTACCGTGAACCTGGCCGAAGCCATCCGCGCCGTCTCACCGCAAACGCGCATGCTCTTCTGCTCCACTTCCGAGGTCTACGGCGCGCCGCTCGAATCCGAAGGCCCCATCAACGAGAATTTCCCTATTCGTCCGGTAAATCCCTATGCGGTAAGTAAAGCAGCCGCTGATCTCTACGTTCGCGAGCGCGCTGCCTCGGTGAAGCTGGCTTTCTTCGTTACGCGGGCCTTTTCGCATACGGGCCCGCGCCGTGGCCGCCGGTTCTCCATCGCTTCGGATGTGTATCAAGTCGTCCGTATCCTGAAGGGATTTCAGGAGCCAGTGATCAAAGTCGGGACGCTCTCGAGCAAGCGCGTCGTCATGGACGTGCGCGACATCGCTCGCGCCTACGATCTCCTCATGCACAAAGGCGTTCCCGGCGAGGCCTACAACATCGGCGGCGACGAAGTCTTCACCATGGGTGAGCTGCTTGACCAGCTCATCGAAATGACCGGACTCAAAGGCCGGGTCACCCAGGAAGTCGATCCCAAGCTCGTTCGCCCCATCGACATTCCCGTGCAAATCTGCGACAGCCGCAGATTCCGTGCCCTGACCGGTTTCAAGCCGCAAATCCCCATCCGTCAAACGCTTGCCGACCTGGTCGAATACTATCAACGCAAAATCGTTTGACGCAAAAGGAACGCTATCACTCCGTCGGTGCAATGCAATGGGCACATGCTGCGTAATAGTAATAAAGGAAGTGCCCAAACACCGCAGTCCATAGCAGAATGGAACAGGCCCAAACGCGCTGGGAATCAAGCATGACGCTTTTCGACGACAACAAGTTCCCGAGCCAAGATCCCGGGCCCGTGCGCCTCGAGTCCGAGCTTTCCGCGCAATCGCAACAATCAGCCCCGGCCGAGTCCCTCGCAGGTGATCCAATTTCGTACCGCGCCCACGCGCTCCTGGGCGACCCGATTCCCCGCGGCGCGATCGCTGCTCCCGTTTCCCTCTCCTCTCTCCCCGAAGACCTGCGTATCTCCTGGTCCTGGCCGCACCTATTGCTCTCGATTGTGTTTTTCTTTGGAAGCCAATTGGCCGTAGGCATCGGTCTACTCACCTACTACTCGATCGACCGGCACCTCTCGCAAAATCAGATCAAAAGACTGGTCGAGTCCGATCCAAAATTCCTTGTGGGCACTACGGTTCTTTCGGCTGCCTTGATGATTCTCTTCCTATACATGACGCTCGCGGTGCTCCGCGATTTGCCTTTCTGGAGTTCGCTGGGCTGGAGAAAAATCCGCGGTAGCGCAACCGGCGGAAAGGGCCGGCCCTGGATGTATTTTGTGTCCGGTTGCGGCCTATCTATCTTTGTGGCTATCGCCAGCTCCGGTGTGAAAAATACGGACAATCTGCCGATTCAAGAACTCTTCAAGAATCGCGCCGGCGCCATGCTGCTGATGGCCATGGCCGTGTTCGTGGCGCCCTTTTTTGAAGAGACGGTCTTTCGCGGTTATTTGTACCCCACCTTGGCGCGTCTCATTTCGTCCCTGGCGCGATTTTTGGGTATGGAGTCTCCCAACGCGGTGCGCGCGGGCGTGGGTTCGAGCATTCTCGTGACTGGCGTGCTCTTTGGTCTGCTGCACGCTCCGCAACTCGGCTGGACCTGGGGCTTGGTGTCCTTGCTGATCACGGTTGGCGTAGTCTTTACGTTCGTTCGCGCCTGGAGTGGCACGGTTCTCGCCAGCTTTCTGCTGCACCTTGGTTACAACTCGACGATCGCCATTACTTCGATCTTGGCCACGCGAGGTTTCACGCATCTGCCCGGCAAATAGCCCTAGGGAGATCGCGGATTCGTTTTCCGCTTGATCCTTCGTTACAATGAAAGTCGTGTTCGCTTCACAGTCAAACGGTCAAATGTATGTAGCTCAGCCCATTGAATGGACTGACGCCGGTGTAGTGATGCTCGACCAGCGCCGCCTGCCCGCCGAAGAAATTTCGTACACATATACGGACTATCGGGAAGTTGCCAAGGCGATTCGTGACATGGTGATCCGCGGAGCGCCCGCAATCGGCGTGGCAGCCGCGATGGGAGCGGCTCTGGGTGTCCTGCATTCGTCCGCGAAATCAGTCGGCGAACTGCAAGCGGAATTTACCGAGATTTGCGATGTGCTGGCGAAGACGCGACCGACGGCTGTCGATCTTTTCTGGGCGCTGGAACGCATGAAGCGGCGCTTTGCGCACTTCGCTGCTGAAACTTCCGATCTGGCCGCGATCAAGAGAAGTATGGTCGCGGAAGCGCGGGAAGTGCATCTCGAAAAGAAGACCACGGACGAAGCTATCGGACGCTTCGGCGCGGATCTGATGCCGCGCCAGGGCCGCGTCATGACGCAGTGTAACGCCGGCGCGCTGGCCACGGCGGGCATCGGTACTGCACTTGGCGTGATTCGCGTCGCCGTGCAGCAAGGCCGCGAGATTCACGTGATCGTTCCGGAAACGCGTCCTTATTTGCAGGGGGCGCGGTTGACGGCCTGGGAACTGCAAAAAGGCGGTATTCCACTGACGCTGATCACGGACAACATGGTCGGCCATTTTCTGAAAACTGGAAAAGTGAGCGCCATCGTCACCGGAGCGGATCGGGTCGCTGCGAATGGCGACACCGCGAACAAAATCGGCACATATCAAATCGCGGTGCTCGCCAAGGAAAATGGCGTTCCGTTCTATGTTGCCGCGCCGATCTCCACGCTCGACCTAACCATCCCGGACGGTGATCGCATTCCGATCGAAGAGCGTTCCGCCGCCGAAGTTACGCACCTGCAAGGGGTACGCATCGCGCCCGATGTTCCCGCCGCGCATCCGGCCTTCGATGTCACCCCCGCCCGATACATCTCCGCAATCATTACGGAGCGCGGCGTCGCCCGTGCGCCTTTCGCGGAATCGCTTCGGGCGTTGACGGCTTCTCAGGTCACCGCCAGCGGGTAGGTTTACGGAGCACACCAAATACTGACTCGCTTCGTCTGTATCGGCATGAATAGAACGCTCAAACTCCGACGTGCCCTCACGCTGCTCCTGGCAGTCACTTTTGGCATTACGGCTCGGGCACAGTTCCCGGATACTCCGGCGGCGCAACAGTTTGCGGCGTGGCTGGCGGCTTTCAATAGCGGCGACCGGACAACTCTGCTGGCATTCCTGCAAAAAAACGATCCAAGCCACGCCGATCAGATCGACAACCAGATGGGCTTCCGCGCGCAGACCGGCGGGTTTGAGTTCAAGAAGGCTGAAGAATCGACACCCACTAAATTCACTGGAATCCTCAAGGAGCGTGGTTCGGATCAGTTCGCGCGTTTCACGATGGAAGTGGAATCCGCGGAGCCCCACCACATTACGCAGCTCGGACTAGGGGCCATTCCTACTCCCGCGGAGTTCGCGCTGCCACGGATGAGGCAGGCCGATGTACTGGCTGCTCTGCGGCTGGAAATCGAAAAGGCGGTTGCTGCCGATCATTTCGCGGGTGCTGTTATCGTTGCCAAGAATGGGGAGCCAATTTTCACGGGTGCGTATGGTCTAGCTGACCGCGAAAAGAAAATTCCCAACAAGCTGGATACGAAATTCCGCATCGGCTCGATGAACAAGATGTTCACGGCCGTGTCCGTCCTGCAACTCGCGCAGGCGGGCAAGATCAAGCTCAGCGATCCTCTGGGGAAATATCTCACCGACTATCCGAATCAAGACGTGGCCAGCAAGGTGACCATCCACCATCTGTTGACGCACACCGGCGGCACCGGCGATATTTTCGGCCCGGATTTTCAAACACATCGGCTGGAGCTGCGGACGCTGCAGGATTACGTGAAGCTCTACGGCAAACGCGGCCTGGAATTCGAGCCTGGCAGTAAGTGGGAGTACAGCAACTATGGCTTCCTGCTGCTGGGCGTGCTGGTCGAGAAAGTCAGCGGGCAGAGTTACTACGATTACGTCGCTGAACACGTTTTCAAGCCTGCGGCCATGACCTCTACAGCCTCTCTTGCCGAGGACCAGACGGTCCCGGACCGCTCGCTCGGCTACACGAAGTTTGGCGGGGGTGAAACATGGAAGCCGAACACTGACACGCTGCCGTATCGCGGCACGTCCGCCGGCGGAGGATATTCCACGGTCGGAGATTTGCTGCGCTTCGCTAACGCTTTGCAGAATCACAACCTCCTGGACGCTCAACACACGGATTTGTTGACCACTGGGAAAGTGGACACGCCGATGGGCGGCAAGTATGCCTACGGGATGATCGACCGGTCCGTCAACGGGGTCCGCTGCTTCGGGCACGGCGGCGGGGCTCCGGGCATGAATGGCGATTTGCAGATCTGCCCGCAGTCTGGATATGTAATCGCGGTACTTGCCAATCTCGACCCGCCAGCGGCGCAGCGCCTCTCGGAATTTGTTGGCAATCGCCTGCCGGAAAAGTAAGCCCAATTTTGGCGAACCTTGCAGGAAAGCTGATTTGCGAAGGCGTCCAAGCAATGGGAAAATATCCGCATGCGAAAATCACTCACAGCAATAGCAACGACACTGACGCTCGGCGGAATGCTGGCTAGCAACGCCGCGGCGCAACAATCAGCGCCATCGACCGGGCCGGCTCCCGCGCCCGCCGCTGCGCAAACTCCGGCAGCAACTCCGCAAAAGCCGGCCGCGCCCAGACCGAAGACTCCCGCGGCAAAACCGGGAACGCCAGCCGCCAAGGCTCCATTGACCCTGAAAACGCAGAAAGAGAAGGCCAGCTACGCAATCGGAATGAGCGTTGGCAAGGGACTGCACAAGGATCAGGTCGATGTGAATCCGGCCATCCTTGCGCGGGGGCTGCGGGACGCGCTGGCGGGCGGCAACATGTTGCTGACGGACGACGAAGCCAAGGCCGCCATCGCTGTGCTGCAGACCGAAATGCGAAAAAAGCAGGAAGAAAAAATGGCTGTCGTCGGGGAAGAGAACAAAAAACAGGGCGAGGTATTCCTGGCTGCTAACAAGAGCAAGGACGGAGTCGTCGCGCTCCCGAGCGGACTTCAATACAAGGTACTGAAAGAGGGAACCGGGCCGAAGCCTACAGCGACGGATTCCGTGGTCTGCAACTACCGAGGGACGTTAATCAACAACACGGAATTCGATAGCTCCTATAAACGCGGGCAACCTGCTACTTTTCCGGTTACCGGCGTGATTAAGGGCTGGACCGAAGCGCTGCAGCTCATGCCCGTTGGCTCAAAGTGGGAGCTTTTTGTTCCATCGGACCTTGCTTACGGCGAGCGCGCAGCCGGGCCCGACATTACGCCCAACTCAACTCTGATTTTCGAGGTTGAACTGTTGTCCATCCAGCCGAAAATCGATGTAAAGCCGGACGCCAAGCCCGAAACGAAACCACAGAACTAGCAGGCTCCAGCGCAGCGGCAGGCCTACGCGGGGCGAATGACGAAACAGTTGCGGCCTCGGCGGCTGAACGAAGCGAAGAAGTTGAGGAGTTGCTTCCAGGGCCAGTATTTTTTGTTGAGTAACCGGTTGGCGGACTCGGCTTCCGTACCGGTGATGATTTGGGCGCTAGCATCGACCCAGGGACCGATTACATTACCGCGCATGTCGCAAGGAGCGACGCGTACGCGTCCATTGTTGCGAATGCGCTTCACTTTGCCGGAATCGCCAATGCTGTAAGCGTAGAGCTTCGCGGCAGGGTTGGCCAGATCGGCGGCGGGATCGGCGGCAAACCACACCGGGGTCTTCACGCCTTGACCGTTTTTTCTGAAGGTCTCCAGGTTCAGATACTTCTGATCGGCAAAAGCTTCAAATGCCATGGTATCGCTCCTGCTGGCGTACCTGCCAATTCGATGCACTCTATTCTATAGGCGGCACAGATAAAAAAAAAACGGGACGGATTTTTGCGATCCGTCCCGCTTCGGGTTTTTCCGAGGTTGTCGAAGCGCTGCTCGAGCCCGGCATCCGCGGCGGCTACTGCTTCGGGAAATTGGGGTCCGCTTTCACTTCCAGGATTTGCAGGGTGTGCCTGCGACTATGCCCGGACATGAACAAGATCCACTGATAGGCATCCATCGTACCGAAGACGGGTACCGGATGATCGAAGAGATGGTCGCGCAGATCTTCCTGGGTGGTCTTGACGTAGTCGATGCTATGCGCGCGATTATCCAGGAACAGTTTGGTGGCTTCGTCGCCGGTCATAGACTTGTTTTTTGCCGGATCGATTTGTTCGGGAGCGGTGGCTTTGTGCGTCCGATCCTGCAGTATGGGGATAAGTTTGTCGTCCTTGCCCGCGGCGGCAGCCCGCTTTTCCGGGTTGGCCGGAGCTTTCATGATTTTGTCGGTGATGATGCCAAAGATGAATCCCTCGGATAGCGCGATGTGTTCGGAGCATTCCGCGACGGACCAGCGTTCGGGCGCAGCTTTGAAGTTCCACTGCGCGGCTGAGAGGCCTTTGGTGGCGTCGAGAAAGGCTTTCTTCGAGCCTTCGAGTTCGGCGACGGCTTTGTCGCGTTCTTCCTTGCTTAGAGTTTGCGTGGCGTCGGCCGTTAGGATCAGGGCCAGCGCCAAGAAAATCGCTTTCATGTGTTTCCTCCGTGGCGATATTGTAGCGCGTTATTTTGTCCGGATGTAGGTCACATCCTCGGTGAACGCGTCCTTCTGATCCTTCTGAAAGGTCCAGCGCGTCTTGAAATGGTCGCTATCGAGGAAAGTGTAGACGGCGTGGTGCATATGGCCGTCGTTGAGGCTCTTCAGGTTGGTGGCACTCTCGAAATCGAACGTAAGTGTCTTAGTTTCGGGCGCGTAGGTGGCGCGCATGGTGGGCTGGTTTCCAGCCATGCAGTAGTGCGTCATTTTTAGCTGGTTGCCGTCCAGATAATAAAGCGTAATCATTTCGACTGGCTTGCCGTCCTCGATAGTCCTGAATCTCTCGATAAGAGCCGACCCTCCCGCCGTGAGCTCAAGGTCGAACTCGGCGTTTTGCCGATTGGTTTTTTCGGTCTCCCAATGCCCCACGAGCGACTTCAATTGCCCGAAGGCTGCTGCGCCACCGCTGGCTGCTGAGGTGCGCTGGCCTCCGAACATCGCCGCGACTAGCAATCCCGCCATGACAATTCTTGTTACAGCTTTCATTGTGTTTTCTCCTTCTGTGAAATCTTGCGACCCGCCTAAAATAACCCTTCGTTTCGACCACTCAAAAATTAGCGCGCGGTTTGCGCGTTGGTTCCGAAACGCTGCGTTGCGAATCCCACGATTACGCCGAGCAACATGCCCGGTAGCAGAATGTCCCAAAACAGCGCCATACCGGCGCGCAGAATCACGAGTAGACTTAACGCCGAAGCGATCACCGCGCCGGCGAGAATGCCGAGAATCATGGAATGCAGTCTCTGTGCTACGTATCCGATAATCACCCCGGCGATTAGTCCCTTCAGCAACGAAAAAGTGATTACGCTGGTCATCACCGGCGCAAGTCCGGGATACAGGAAGCCGCTCAGGCCGTCCATCAGCCCGAGCGTTCCCCCCACAGCTAACCCGAGTACCGGTTTCGAGAGACTCATGCCGCTCTCCCCTACACGCGCACGCCGATTTGCCGACAGATCACTTAGCATTCGCATCCGGCTGCATTACGCCGAAGAGATTGCCTTCCGTATCTTCGAGATAAGCGAAATAGCCAACTGTAGGAATGGGCGTTTTCGGCATCACCAACTTTCCTCCGGCGCTCTTCACGGTTTCGATGGCTTTGTCGACGGACTCCACGCCGATGGTGTTGGTGGTGACGGTTACCGGAGTGCTTTTCTTCAGCAAGCCGCCGTTGATTCCCGGCTGGCCTTCAGCTCCCGTGGACACCATCCAATACTCCATGGGGCCGGGCCACTTTTCGATGTTCCAGCCGAAAGCCTTCTTATAGAAGGTTGCGGCACGCTCCGGATCCGACGCAGGAATTTCAAAGTGAATCACTCTGGACATAGTTCTCTCCTGTGGTTTGGTGCTGCTAGAAATTCGCCGAGTGTTTCTTGGCTAGCGGGCCGGCGCCGGCGTAAGGCCGTATCGCTGTGTGGCATAGCCGACGATCATGCCGACGATGCTGCCGGGAAGAATGATCTCGAAATAGTAGCCGTGCTGCAGGTAGGCCACCAGGAAGGCGAGGACGAATCCGATCCCGAGCCCGAACAAAATGCCGAGCGGCACCGAATTCACTTTGCGGGCAAAAATTCCTGCTGCAACGCCGGCGATGAGTCCTTTGATCGTCGAGCCGATGATGATCCCGGCCATCTGGTTGCGGACCGCCGGGGTGAACCATGCGGAAGCGCCGTCGATGGCGCCGAGCACCGCCCCGAGAAGCAATCCGAGCAAGATCTTGTTCATCTTCGCCTCCACGTTCGAGCTTGTTTGGTTCTACTGCTATTTACAACGAGACCCGAGAATCCTTTACGTTCATCGCTTCAAAAAGACCAGGAGAAGCAAGCGCATCACTAAGTACGCCAGAATCAGCAGGATAAAGAAGCGGTAGCGGCGGTAGAAGCGCAGCGATTTCTCGAGCAGCGATTCGCGATGTGCGCCCACAGCCAAGCCGTCCAGGTACCGCGAGATATCCAGCGCCAGTTCCTGGACGGATGGATAGCGGCCTGCGGGGTCAGCGGCGGTGGCCTTCGCGCAAACCGCTTCGAGCGAGCGGTCCAGGCGGGTGTCGCTGGCTGAAGCACTGGCATCTTTTTTCAACAGGTACCGCAGCACCGCTCCCAGCGAGAAAATGTCGCTGCGCGCATCGAGTAAGTGCACATCGCCGCGGGCCTGCTCCGGCGACATGTACCCGGGCGTTCCCATGACCGTGCCGTGGCCGGTAACCCCGGAGGTTTCGGTGGAATTGTCCCCAGCGGCGGAAAGTGCCTCAGTTTGCAGAACGGTAGCTCCGGACTCGGCGCCTTCCGAAGCTGGCTTGTTGGCGCTGCCCAAAATCTTCGCCAGGCCCCAGTCCATCACCAGCACTTCGCCGAACGGGCCGACCATTACGTTGGCGGGCTTGAGATCTCGGTGTAAAACGTCCCGTGCGTGAGCGAAAGCAACGGCATCGCATATGCGCAGGAACACGCGCAAGCGATCCGGAAGCGAAGCGACGGTGGAGATATATTGATCGAGACGCTGGCCTTCGACGAATTTCATCGTATAGAAAACGCGGCCATCCGCGAGGCTGCCGACATCGTGTACGGGAACGATCCCCGGATGCTCGAGCAGCGCCAGAACGCGCGCTTCGCGAATCAGGCGGCCTGCGAGTTCGCCTTCTTCGCCTGGGACTTCGAGGACTTTCAGGGCCACGCGGCGGCGCAGCGTCTCATCCTCCGCGGCGTAGACGACGCCCATTCCGCCGCGCGCTACCTGGCCAAGCAATCGATAACGTGTGCCCGCCAGATCGGGAAGCTCGGCTCCATCGCGGAGGCGTGTGAGCGCCTTGTCCGAAAGAAATTTCACTGCGGCGCCTCCCAGCCGAAAGCGGCTTTGGCTTCGCGCTGGAATTCGTCTTCGCTGCCGCAGATTTCCCGGAGGCGTTCCAGCGCGATCTTGCGGAATTCGCGGCGAGCCCAGGCCAGCGCGTTGGTAACATCCGTCACCGCGATCCCAAAATGCCCTGCCAGGCGTTCGTACGAGACTTGGTCATCGTCCTCCAGATCGTAAGCCTCGAAGAGGTGAAAGGTCCGTTCGCGGTCGTTTTCAAGACAGCGCCTGCGCAAATCCTCGACCGCGAGCCCAAATAGACTGCGCACCCATTCTTTCTCGAAGTATTCCTCGAGTGATTCGGGAGACGCCAGCGAAGCAGGGTCGAGCGTGGCCACGCTCAGCTCTTCTTCCACTCCGGCAAAATCGAGAGCGAGATGCTGAACGTTGCCGCCGCGTTTCTGCCGGCGAGCGGCCTTGTCTTCATTCATGACAAAGCTATCGACGCATATACGAAGGTACGTGCGCAAGCGGCTTTTGGCGGCGTCGAAGCGGTTCAACAGCTCGCGTTCGAGCATCTCGGCGAAAAATCCTTGCGTGAGGTCCTGCGCGTCGGGCGCTGAGCGATTCCAGCGCAACCGCACGTATTTGTAGACCGGCTTCCAGTAGGCGGCGCACAGAGTTTCGAGCGCCCGCTTGCGTTCCGCGCCGTCCGGGCTTTGCGCGGCTTCAATCACCGACCATCGTGTAGGTGGAAAGCGTCCACCGCCGGCGGTTGCGTTGTCCTGAGTCATAGCTCGGAAAAGCGATTCGCAGGGATTCTAGGCAGGATACCCTGCGCTGACAAG
>Ga0137403_10001976_pt1 | contig 25522 bp, 18 predicted proteins | sample CZOMad2_1_16fung_FD_122057 | JGI IMG/M metagenome (GOLD analysis project Ga0137403, IMG submission 122057) | Vadose zone soil fungal communities from Angelo Coast Range Reserve, California, USA - CZOMad2_1_16fungal (Hybrid Assembly) | ecosystem: Environmental > Terrestrial > Soil > Vadose zone... | reverse complement strand
CACCTAAGAGCGCTTTCTCCAGAAAAGTCTTAGTTACAAATCGTTCAAAACAGTGTCATGAGGAAAACTGATCAATGTGGATAAGAACTGGTTCCAACTCGACTATGCTCATCTTGATGATCGTCGCCCTGTTGCTCCGCGTCTCATCATCAACCGCGCAAACTTTACCTAACGAGACACCGGACAAGTTCACGCCGACGAATGATAGCTTCGAGTACACGCGGCGCGAGGTGATGATTCCGATGCGCGATGGCGTGAAGCTGCATACGGTCATCATCGTGCCGAAAGGCGCCAAACATGCGCCGATTCTGCTGACGCGCACGCCTTACAATGCGACTGAGTTGACCAGTCACGCGAACAGTTCGCATCTGGGGCCGATCTTGAATGGTTATGACAATGCGCTCGAAGTCATCGTCGAGGGTGGTTACATTCGCGTCGTGCAGGACGTGCGCGGCAAGTATGGTTCGGAAGGCGACTATGTAATGAACCGTCCGTTGCGTGGGCCGCTGAATCCGACGAACGTCGATCATGCGACTGACACTTATGACACCATTGACTGGCTGGTCAAGAATACTCCGGAGAGCAATGGGAAAGTCGGCATCCTGGGTATTTCTTACGACGGCTTTCTGCCACTGATGGCGCTGGTGAATCCGCATCCGGCTCTGAAAGTTTCGGTGCCGATGAATCCAATGGTCGATGGGTGGATGGGCGACGACTGGTTTCACAACGGCGCGTTCCGGCAACAGAACCTGCCTTATATCTACGAGCAGGACGGCTCGCGCACGAATGAGTTCCATTGGTGGACCAGCAACTTCGACGATTACGACATGTACATGCAGGCCGGTTCAGCGGGGGAGCTAGGCAAGCGTCGGGGGCTGGAACAGGTTGGTTTCTGGCGCAAGCTGGTTGAGCATCCGAGCTACGATTCCTTCTGGCGAGAGCAGGCGGTCGACAAGCTTTTGGGGAAAGAGCCTTTGAAAGTGCCGGTGATGCTGGTTCACAGTCTGTGGGATCAGGAAGACATTTACGGCGCGATTGCGGTCTATAAAGCGATCGAACCGAAAGACACGAACAACGACAAAGTGTTTCTGGTGATGGGTCCGTGGCATCACGGCCAGGAGATCGAGGACGGCAGCAAGCTCGGGGCCCTGAATTTTCACAGCGACACCGCGCTTTATTTTCGTCAGCACATTCTGCGGCCGTTCCTCGATCATTACTTGAAGGATGAGGCGCCAAAGTCTGAGGTGGCGCCGGTGACGGCGTTCGAGACGGGGACGAACGAATGGCGGCGTTTGAATTCGTGGCCGAGCGGCTGCGATCGCGACTGCACCGTGAAGGGTACGCCGCTTTATCTGTACAGCGGATTCAGTCTTGGCTTCCGGCCGCCGTTGGCGGCAATGGAAGGCGGTCCTGTTCCTCTTGGAACTCCTACGTACGAGGAGTACGTTTCCGATCCAGACAAGCCGGTTCCCTTCCGATCACGGCCGATTTCACCAACCGGTTACGACACGTGCGCGCAGTGGCCGTGCTGGCTAGTCGATGATCAGCGAGAAGCGTCGGGACGGCCTGATGTGCTGGCATTTTCTTCCGACGTTTTAACTAAGCCGGTGAAAATCAGTGGTCAGCCAATTGTAAATCTCATCGCCTCGACCAGTGGCACTGATTCCGATTGGGTGGTCAAGGTAATCGATGTCTATCCGGATGAAGTTGGGGGCGACGCGAAGATGGGTGGCTATCAGCTCGCGGTGTCGATGGATATTTTTCGTGGCCGCTATCGCGAAAGTCTTGAGACAGCTAAGCCAATAAAAGCAAACGAGCCTTTGTTGTATCGCTGGAGTTTGCCGACCGCCAACCACGTGTTTCTGCCGGGCCACCGGATCATGATCCAGATTCAATCGAGCTGGTTTCCGCTCTACGATCGAAATCCGCAGACGTTCGTTGAGAATATCTTTTGGGCCAAGCCGGGAGATTACCGAAAGGCGACGCAGAGGATCTATCACGCGCCTGGGCGGGCGAGTTTTGTCGAGTTGCCGTTGGTAGCCGGGCGATAGAGGACTATCCGCAGGTTTCGCAGATTACACAGAATCATTTTCCATTTCTCAATTGACAGCCTTCATTCGCCATTAATAACGAAAGAAGCTCGGGCATTGCTGCTGTGTAATCTGCGAAATCTGCGGATTGTCTGTTTTGAGGAAACGACGTGACTCAAGATTACAAAATCTGGCAAGTGATCGGCGCCTCTTCAGTGGGCACGATGATCGAGTGGTACGACTTTTATATTTTCGGCAGTCTGGCCACGGTCATCGCGCCGCTCTTCTACCCGCAAGGGAATAACACGCTCGCGCTGATCGCTTATCTTTCCACCTTTGCCGTCGGTTTTGTGGTGCGGCCGTTCGGCGCACTCTTCTTTGGGCGCATCGGCGATCTGGTCGGACGCAAATATGCATTCCTGGTTACATTGCTGATCATGGGCGGCGCTACGGCGCTGATCGGTTTTCTGCCGACGTACGCCACGATTGGGATTGCGGCGCCGATCATTTTGCTGCTGATTCGAATCCTCCAGGGGCTGGCCCTCGGCGGCGAGTATGGCGGCGCGGCTGTCTATGTCGCCGAGCACGTGCCCGATGCGCGCCGCGGCTTTTACACAAGCTTCATTCAGATCACGGCTACGCTTGGGTTGTTCGTTTCGCTCGCCGTCATCCTTACATTTCAGAACACGATGAGCAGGGAGGCGTTCACTTCGTGGGGCTGGCGGCTGCCCTTCATCGTCTCGATCTTTCTGGTGGCGGTGTCGCTTTACATTAGATTGCGAATGAAAGAGTCACCCATTTTTCAGCAACTGAAGAGCACCGGCATGACTTCGACCCAGCCGCTCAAAGAAGCGTTTACCAAATGGAAGAACCTGAAGCGCGTTCTGATTTCGTTGTTTGGCGCAACGGCGGGGCAGGGTGTCGTCTGGTACACGGGACAGTTTTATGCGCTCTTCTATCTGCAGACTATTCTGAAAGTAAATCCCACGTCTGCCAATTACATAGTCGCGATAGCACTGCTAATGGGAATGCCTTTCTTTGTCTGTTTCGGAGCGCTGTCCGATCGTTTTGGCAGGAAGAAGATCATGATGTTCGGCTGCATCGTCGCGGCGATTTCTTACCTGCCGATATATAAGGCGATGCAGGCGGTGGCGGGATCAAATGTCGTCACGGCGATCTCGCAACGGAATCCGGTCACAGGGGCGATCAGCCTCACGCCGCAGGCATCGGCCAACGGAGTGCTGCAACCGGCGAAAGAAGCACTCACCTATATTGACTTCGCGCATCTGCTAAGCGATCCAGTCGCGTGGAAACTGATTCTGCTCGTCTTCATTCAGGTCATCTTTGTCACCATGGTCTACGGCCCGATTGCGGCCTATCTGGTTGAGGCGTTCCCGGCAAAGATTAGATATACATCGCTGTCTCTTCCTTATCACATCGGCAACGGCGTGTTCGGCGGACTGCTGCCGTTGATTGGGCTGACGATAATTGCGCAAACCGGAAACATCTATGCGGGTCTTTACTACCCAATCATAGTCGCCGGGTTAACTTTCATCGTCGGGTCGCTACTGCTGCGCGAGACCAGGCACGTTTTGATCTGGGAAGAATTGAAGGAATGAAGTCAGTACCACCTGCGGTAGCGGGTGGGCCAAAGACTCAATTGAGGATTGATCGTTGGGCCCACCCGCTACCGCAGGTGGTACTGACTTCATTACGCAGTTGACCCTTGCCCGTAACCTTTCTCCGCCCGCGAAGTTTATATACATTGAGGAACAATGTTCGGCAGTGAACCTGCAAAGGAAGATCGCCCCAATAAAGAGAGGGAGGCGGAATCGAGGCGTCTGGTTGAAGCGGCGCAGCGCGACCCTGCCCGCTTTGCCGACCTTTATGAGCATTATTTTGAATTGGTGTATGCATACGTCGCGCGGCGCTTGCGCAATCGCGCAGAGACCGAAGACCTTACTGCCGAAGTTTTTCGCAGGGCGCTTCAGAGCCTGCCGCGATTCAAATGGACGGGCGCGCCCTTCGCGGCGTGGCTGTTTCGGATTGCATCGAACCTGATCGCTGATCGCGGCAAGCGCGCCGCGCGCGAAGGAGCTTCTGAGTCCGGCACTCTGCCCCGTGGTCAATCGGGCGCGACCCATACCCAGCAAACCGATCTGGAGCATTGCGAGCGACAGGCACAAGTGTTTCGACTAGTAGGTACGTTAGCTGAGGATCAGCGGCGCGTGTTGGTGATGCGATTCGCGGAAGAGAAAAGCATTCGCGACATTGCGCAGGCGCTGGGGCGCAGTGAAGGCGCGGTGAAGCAATTACAGTTTCGGGCGCTGGAGAATGTACGGAAAGGAATTCACCACAGAGACAAAGAGGTTTGAGTATTAGATCATGAGTGAAGTCGTCTTAACAGAACAACTCGATCAGGCGATTGAAGCGATGTTTCGCACGTCGGAGCCGCCGTTTGTGGCTGCCGATCCGATACTTGCGGAGTTGGTGAGCATCGCGGTTGAGTTGCGGGCGCTGCCGCGCGCGGACTTCAAAGTCCACTTGAAGAATGAACTCGAAGGTGAGGCGGCAATGATTATTGAAAGTGAATCAGATCAAAGCCGCGACGAGTTGCCGCAGCCGGAGAGTCCGATGCGCGCCACGTTCCGCACCGTGACACCCTACCTTACGGTGGCGAATGTGCACGAAGAGATTGAGTTTGTGACGAAGGTGTTTGGCGCTGAGGGCACGATTTACGGGCTGGGGTCGGCAGGCGGTTATCACTCGGAATACAGGATTGGCGATTCGATGGTGATGATTGGCGGTGGCGGTGAAGGCGCAAAGTGGAAGGGCACGCCGGCGCCGGGCGCGATGCATCTTTACGTTGAAGATGTGGACGCAGTTTATGAGCGAGCGGTGCAAGCCGGCGCCACCGTGCTGATGCCGCCGACGAATCTGGACTATGGCGAGCGGGGCGCCGGGATTCAGGATGTCGGCGGAAACCATTGGTACATCGCCACGAGCAATGGGCCGCAGTACATTCCCGAAGGCTTGCCTAATCTGATGCCGTTTTTCAATCCGCGCGGGGCGCCGAAGATGATCGAGTTTTTGAAAGAGTCTTTCGGGGCGGAAGAGCTGGCAGTCTATAAATCCCCGGAGGGAATCGTTCATCACGCCAGGATTAAGATCGGCGATTCGATCGTCGAGATGGGCGAAGCGCATGGCGAATGGCAACCGCGGCCGATGACGTTCATGCTTTATGTCGATGACGTCGATGCGTGGTATGAGCGCGCAATGAAAGCGGCAGGGGCTATTTCAATCACAAAACCCGGTGGTCAAACCTACGGCGATCGCGTCGGCGCGGTGAAGGATCCGTTCGATAACACCTGGTATATCGGTACGCATCTGCAGACGAAGAAATCAGAGATGACAGAATCAGGGAGGATTTCGATGGGTGTTCCTAAATTGTTCCGGATAGCTGTGCAAGTGGCGGATTTGGATCAGGCGTCGGCGTTCTATGCGAAATTGCTTGACGATCCGGGCCGGCGGATACCGCGGGGCTCGCGTCATTACTTCGATTGCGGTCCGGTAATTCTGGCGCTGGTCGATGTCGCGACAGGAGCCGGACTCAAGCCGCAGCCGATTCCGGACTACGTCTATTTCGCGGTCGGCGATCTCGAGCAGGTGTATGAACGCGCAAAGGAGATGAATTGTCTGGCTACGGAGGGTGTTCACGGCGAATCCGGAGGCAGCATTGTGAAGCGCCCCTGGGGCGAGGTTTCGTTCTATGCCGAAGATCCTTGGGGCAACGGGCTGTGCTTTGTGGATGAGACGACGTTGTTTACCGGGAAGTGATTCTATTGTTTCCCCTCTCCCATTGGGAGCGGGCTAACATACTTGACTCATCAAATCATGTGATTGGCAGGTTGTTGTCTTGAGCGCCGAAGGCGCGAAATGTAATAGCCCGGCCCAACGGGCCGGGTGCGGCGATTGTCGTTTGATTGAGCGCTGAAAGCGCGAAATGCGTTGATCCCCGAAGGCACCTTTCTCGAAGTATTGGCGCCTTAGCGCATCCACATGTCGCGCTTTCAGCGCTTCCGGTTAATGCGCGAATCATACCCGGGCCGTTGGCCCGGGCTATTACATCCCGCGCCTTTGGCGCTTCGGAACTCGCGTCCGAGTTGATTGATGAGTCAAATATCTTGGTGCCATTGGGCGAGGGCTAAAGAAACCCGTTGACGGACTTTTAGTCTATGATGCAATAATTCAACAGAGGAGGAGTTCATGAATTCGAGAGTGTCACATCTGATCGCGGATCATCGAACCGCATATCTGCGATGCTTACTTCTGGTGCTGTGCGGGCTCCTGGGGTTGAGTACCGCTGCGGCGCAGAACGCTAAGCAATCTCAAACCGAGTCGCGTTTCGCTTCGCTTGACGGAGCCCGGATCAGTTACCAGAGCTACGGCAAAGGCCGCGAAGCGCTGGTGCTCGTTCACGGGTGGACCTGCAGCGTGGGCTATTGGAGCGATCTGATTCCCGACTTGAGCAAGCGCAGCCGGGTAATCGCGATTGACCTGCCGGGCCACGGCCAGAGCGACAAACCACAACTGCCCTATACCATGGACCTGTTTGCGCGCGCGGTTGATGCCGTGCTGAAAGATGCCGGCGTCAAACGCGTGGTGTTGGTCGGCCACAGCATGGGGACACCCGTGGCGAGGCAGTTCTATCGCAAGTATCCGCAAAAGACTTTGGCGATCGTGATCGTGGATGGCTCGTTGCGTCCATTTGGCGACAAAAAAATAGTGGACGGCATGATGACGACTTTGCGCGGGCCAAACTATAAAGAAGCCGGCGCGCAGATGTTGGCGGGGATGGGCGGCCCAAGTCTCGCACCCGAGCTTCGAGAGCGAATCCAAATTTCATTTCTAAACACGCCACAACACGTAATAGTAAGCGCGATGGAAGGAATGGTTGACGAATCGATCTGGGGCCCGGACAAAATCAACGTCCCGGTCCTGGCGATCCTGGCCAAATCGCCGTTCTGGCCGCCCGACACGGAACAGTTTGATCGGAGCATCGCCCCGAACCTTGATTTCCAGATGTGGGACGGTGTGGGTCACTTTCTGATGATGGAGCGGCCCAAAGAATTCGATCGGGCGGTGATCGCGTTTCTGGACAAGAATGCGCTCTTGAAGTGATCGCACCTCGTTGATCGGAGTGCGGGGTTTATTCCCCTCCCTTTGGGAGGGGTTAGGGAGGGTGCAAAGCTTGACGCGGACAAAACCCTCTCCCCGGCCCTCTCCCAAAGGGAGAGGGTGAAAAGATTTAAATCAAAGGAGAGCATCATGGCAGTCAAAACAATTCCCGACGGTTATCACTCACTCACGGCATACCTGATCATCTCAGGCGCAGCCGACGCGATTGAGTTTTACAAGAAAGCCTTTGGCGCAACTGAGTTAATGCGGATTGACGCGCCTGGTGGAAAGATCGGCCATGCTGAGATCAAGATTGGCGATTCACCAATCATGCTGGCTGATGAGTTTCCCGAGATGGGCTATAAGAGTCCAAAGACGCTCGGCGGCTCGCCGGTCAGCATCATGATTTACGTGGAAGACGTTGACACTGTTTTCGCCCAGGCCATCGCTGCCGGCGGCATGGAACAGCGTCCAGTGAAAGACCAATTCTATGGCGATCGCTCCGGGACTTTGGAAGATCCGTTCGGGCACGTCTGGCATGTCGCAACGCACAAAGAAGACGTTTCCGCCGAGGAAATGGAGCGACGAGCCAGCGCGCATACCGCCGCGGCGACGGGCGGTGAATAGTACGTTGTTACAGAACCGGGAGCGGTAGCGACCGGATCCTAGCCTCAATTCCCTGAGACAACATTCAGATCACGCCTCCCCCGAGCTTGCGTGCAGGACCCGCCGGGCTAGCGCAAGCGATTCTGTACTGGTCTGTTTTTGCCTCGCGCCCGCCTAACGTTGTAAAGTCTGCGCACAATGAAAAGATCAATCATCTCCGCCGGTGTCTTGCTGGCTATGTCGATGGCGTGCTCGGCTTGCGGCAGCAAGGGCGCGACGTTTGTGTCCAGCTCGCAGTCGAACACCGCTCAATCCAAGTCGTCCACAGCAGGTGCGTTGATCTACAAAGCGCCCGATGGCTGGGTAAGCGAAAAGACTTCATCGACCATGCGCGTTGCGCAATACAAATTGCCCAAAGCTGAAGGCGATCCCGAAGATGCGTCGTTGGTGATTTATTACTTTGGTGCGACGCAGGGCGGTGCGGTTCAGGCGAACATCGATCGGTGGATCGCGCAAATGCAGCAACCCAACGGCAGCGCTTCGAGGGACAATGCCAAGAGCGAAACCAGCACGGTCAACGGCTTGAACGTCACCAGCGTCGATGTCTCGGGAACTTATACTGCTGAGATGGCGCCGGGCACTCCCGGTCAACGACACGACGAGAACTATCGTCTGCGAGCGGCGGTAATTGAAACGCCAAAAGGAAACTACTTTCTCAAGCTCGTCGGCCCCGCCAAAACGATGGGCCATTGGGAGCAGGCAGTTACGGACTTTGTGAAATCGTTTGAGTTCAAATAGCAAGTCCGAAACCGCCTGCAGTTTTGCAGAAATCATAGACTCGGTCGCGGCGAGCGTCGCCGATGATGATCTGCGCGCGACGTGCTTGAATTCCAAAGCCGTCCAGACGGTGAGGGATGGGGCAAGGTAAAGCCGTGAGGACGAATCCACAGATTGCACAGATTTCACAGATTAAAACCGCGTCAGAGGAGAAACAAGGATGAGCACGGCGGTCCCGACGAAATTAACGAATCAGGTTTTAGAAGAGGAATGGCAGGTACGCGTCGATCTGGCGGCGGCGTACCGGCTGGTGGCGCTTTACGGCTGGGATGATTTGATCTTCACGCATATCTCGGCGCGCGTCCCCGGCGCAGAGCATCACTTCCTGCTTAATCCCTACGGCATGATGTTCGAAGAAGTGACGGCGTCGAGTCTGGTCAAAGTCGATCTCGCCGGCAACAAAGTTACAGAGTCGCCCTACTTCGTAAACCCGGCCGGGTTTACGATTCACAGCGCAGTCCATGCGGCGCGCGAGGACGCTCTGTGTGTCATGCATCTGCACACTGATTACGGCATCGCGGTCTCGGCACAGAAGGACGGTCTGCTGCCGATTTCACAACAGGCGATGTTGGCGCTGGCCTCTTTGGCTTATCACGACTATGAAGGATTAGCGCTGAACGATGAAGAAAAACCACGCCTGGTCAAAGACCTCGGCGACAAGAACCATCTGATCCTGCGCAACCACGGATTGCTGACCGTCGGCCGCACGGCGGCGGAGGCGTTTCTGGCGATGTTTCTTTTAGAGCGAGCTTGTAAGATTCAGATTCTGGCGCAAGCGGGCGGGGAGCTGGTGAGCATACCTGATCCGGTTCTGCGCCTGGTTGAATCACAGGTGAAAGCCGTCACCGTGGGCCAGGGCGCGGCTTTGACCTGGCCGGGATTGTTGAGAAAGCTCGATCGGATTGATCCGTCGTTTCGTGATTAGATCGCACTCGCGACGTAAAGGTACGGAACCGCTCGCGGTAGCGAGCGGGTAGGCCCGCGGCGAGTCTGACCCGGTCGCTGCCGCGCCCGCTTCTGTACCTTCGTTTCACGGGAAGCGAATCCTTCACCTTAGGATCACCCCAGGGAGTCATTATGAAAACACCACGGAGCAACTTCACAGTTAAGTCTCACTTCGAAGACAAAGATCCAGCCGTACGCCAAATCTATGATCGATTGTTGCAGGCCGCCGGAAAGTTTGGCCCGGTAGCTGAAGAGACAAAGAAAACTTCCATTCATTTGATGAACAAGACCGCATTTGCCGGAGTCGCGACTCGCAAGACGGCACTAGTGCTAACTATCAAAAGCGACCGCAAACTCTCAAGTCCACGCCTTCACAAATCCGAGCAGACCTCAGCAAAGCGGTTTCATCACGAAGTGAAACTGACCTTGCCCACTGAAGTCGACGCTGAGTTGGTTAAGTGGCTGAAGGATGCTTACGCGTTGAGCGGCTGATTTAGATCTGGCTTCAGCCGGGTGATTGCCGAGAGCAGTGATACCAAAAACCGTTTCAACGGTTCGGCAACGAAACCATTGAAACGGTCGGCTGGCTCACCGCACTCGAATGCGGTGCGAATGAGACTTCAATCAGGCAACTTCTCGAACCTGATTACTGAGCAGATAGATCGCTTCCATCACCGCTGTGTGCACGTCAGCGGGCAAGTTCTCGCGCGAAGCCAGATTGCGAAACGCCGGCAGGATCTGGGGTTGGCCGCTCAGGGCGAGCAACTTGACGGCAGTGAGCCGCACTTCCTGGTCCTGATGTTTGCCGATGGCTTGCAATAGCGGTTGAACTTCGCCGGCTTTGGCCATCAGGAAGAGGAGAGAGAACGCATCGTAGGTTCGATCGCGGCCTTCGCCCGTCAGGCTGTTGATAGCATTTGTGGCCAAGCCCGATCCCGCGATGGCTGCACCGATTCTTCGCCGGCGCTCCGGCGAGGCTTCCCTTAAAGCGCGGGTAAACGAAGCCGCCAGATCGGGATTCATGTGGTAGAGGGCGCGCGCCGCCGCGTTGCGTACTTCCACGCTGGAATCGTCGAACGATGTCGTGATCAGACCAAACACCTCATCGCCGCTTTGGTCTGCCAGATCAGCCAAAGCCGAGGCCCGGTGCGCCGAATTGTCGCTTTGCAGGCGCCCGAGAATTTCGGATGAGATCGAAGGATCGTTGCCGTTGGTCGGCATTCCGCTTTCCGGTTTGACGGCGCCCCCCGTACTAACTGAGTCAGAGGAGACAGCCTGACGGTGACTTGGTGGTTCAAAGACCGCTAAATCCGCTATGGTTTCGGCGGTGACGAATTCAATTTCCTTGCTGGCAGAAGCCCCTTTGGCGGGACCATCCAGATCAACGAAGAGCCAGGGGTCATCCGTCTGGTTGTGCGGATTAGCCTCAGTGATAACCGTTTCGAGAGACACTGGTTCTGCCGACGACAGAGCGTGGCCGGCTATTTCAACTTCCGAAATAACGTTAACGTGATCCTCTTTCGCCTGAGGCAGGGCGTCGATCTTCGAATTGAGCGCGTGCTCCTTTGCTTTTCGCTGCTCGGCTTCCGCCTGGGCCTTTTCGTAAATTCCTTCGAGGTGGCTCAACAGCTGCAGTTCCTCATCGGCGCGACGCTGCGCTTGCGCTTCCGCCTTGCGCACGGCTTCTTCGTGACCGGGAAGACGAGTTTCAGCTTCCTTAATTCGGTTGAGCAGTTCGATCTCGCTCCGGCTCAGCGTCTCGATTTCGGCAACTACTTTTTGCTCAGTCTCACCCAATTGCTTCACTTTCGCGCGGGCCGCCTGGCGAGCTTCCTCCTGCGCGCGCAACCGGCTTTCGACGTCCGCGATTCGTTTTAGTTGCTCTGCTTCGGCTACTCGCAGCGCTTCGATTTCAGCGCTAAGCTTCAGTTCCTTCTCGGCCCGTCTTTGCGCTCCCACCTGACCGCCTTTAAGAGCTTCTTCGTGGGCGCGCAGACGGAGCGCAGCGTCCTCGACCAGCTTGAATCCTTCGTCGCGGTTCTTGCGGGCGTTTTCCAATTCGAGGTTGATTTGCCCGGCCTTCTCAAAGTGCTGTTGCGCTTCAGATTCAGCCAGGTAACAGGCCTTGACCTGCGCCGCCAACTGCTCCTGAATCTCGTCGATACGTTTGACGTGCTCTTCTTCCTGGTCGCGCAACACACCAACCGCAACGGTGAGCTGTTGTTCCTGCTCGACCAGCAACTCCGCCTCTTCCGCGGCCAGCCGTTGGGCTTCTGCAAGGGCCGGAATCCGCGTCTTGATTTCTTCGATTCGTTCAATCTGGGCCTGCTCAGCCTGTCGCAGGCTTTCGATCTCTTCGATCAGCTTTTGCTCTTTCTCGGTTTGCTGTTTGGCCTGGGCTTCGGCGAGTTGGCGGGTTTTTGCCTGCTCGACAAAACGAGTTTCGACTTCGACGATGCGCTTGAGCAAGTCCTGCTCCGCTTGGCGCATCGACTCAGTTTCGGATCTAAGCGACTGCTCCTTTTGAGCCAGCCGTGTTATTTCCGCTTCCTGTTCCTGTCGAGATTTTTCAGCGCTCGCTACCAGGGCATTGCCATCTTCGATTCGTACGAGTTGTTCCTGTGCCGCCTGGCGGAGGGCTTCTAGTTTGGCATTGAGTTGCTGTTCCTGTTCGGCGCGCTCGTTTGACTTTGCTTCGAGCTCTCTTCCGACAGCTCGCAACTCTTCCATCCGGCGTTCCTGTTCCTGAGCGTGCAGGCGCGCTTCGGCCTCTGCCCGCTGATGCGCCTCTTCATGAGCGCGGAACCGGGCCTGGGCTTCTTCGGCGCGCTTAATCTGTTCTGCTTCAGCCTGACGCAACGCTTCGATCTCGGCGTGGATCGACTGCACCTTCTCGGCGCGTGCCTGCGTCGCAGCTTCGGCCTGAGCGCGCATTGCTTCCAACTCAGCCAGTTGTTGCGTCTCTAATTCGGTGCGCTGATGAGACTCTGCTTCAAGCCTTTTCCCAACCGCCCGCAGCTCTTCCAGCCGCTGCTCCTGTTCCTGAGCCCGAGCTTGCGCCTCAGTTTCGGCGCGCTGATGCGCCTCTTCGTGAATACGGAACTTAGCCAGGGCTTCTTCGGTCCGTCTCGCCCGGCCTTCCTCGGTCTGACGCAGCGTTTCGATTTCTGCGTTGAGTGACTGCTCCCTGGCGATCAGTTGCTGGACTCTGGCTTCAATCTGTTGCCCGGCCTCAGTTCTGGCCGTCACAACCGCCTCGGCCTCTTCGATTCGCTTCTGTTGCGCTTGTTCCGCAAGGTTGAGCGCCTCGATTTGGGATTGAAGGGATGCTGCTGTTTCCGAGTGCTGAGCTGCTGCTGCTTCGGCCTGACTGCGGCGGGTTTCCAGCTCAACCAGCCTCTCTTCGTCGTGCTTGGCGCGGAGTTCGGCTTCGATCCTGGCCCTGAGATGGGCCTCCTCCTGAGCTCGAAGCTGAGTCTCGGCCGCAGCGATGCGGTTCCGCTGCTTCTGTTCCTCGACCTGCAGTGTTTCGATGGTCGCGTTAAGATGCTCCGCTTCGCGGTTTAGCTCTTCCGCCTGGGCGACGACCGATTGGTGGACTCCTTCCTGAGTGCGGAGTTTGGTTTCGATCTGCGCTACCAACTCGCGCTGCTCTGCTTCAACGTGCAGCAGAGTTTCGAGTTTCTGGTGAAGTTGGTTCTCCTGCTCGGACAGTCGCGTGCTCTCCAGGGCAACTTTCTTAAGCGCTTCACCCAGTTCAACTATCCGGGCATTCGCCTCCTCGAGCTTTCCAATCTCGTCCTGTCCGGCCTTTTCCAGAGCTTCAATCTCGGCGGCGAGTTCCCTTGCCTTCTCGGTTTCGCGTTCAACTGAGGCTTTGGCTGATTGCTGAGACTCCTGCAAGGCACGGACGCGCGCTTGAGCTTCCTCTTCCGCGCTTCGCAGCGCTTCGGCTTCGGCCTTCAGCGCTTGTTCCTTTTCGAGTTGTCGCCGGGTTTCAGTTTCGGCGCGGTGTCGTTCTTCGAGTTGGCTCAGCAGACGCGCCTCGACTCCTTCAACCAGCCGGCGTTGTTCCTCTTCTGAGGTGCGCTGAGCTTCGATTTCAGCGGTCAGCCATTGCTGTCTCTCGGCCCGCCGCGCACTTTCAGCTTCAGCGTGGCGTAATGACTCCTGTTGCGCGCGGAGTTCGGATTCAGCTTGCTCGATGCGCTTGAGCGCTTCCTGCTCTGACGCGCGTAGCGTACCGATCTCGGCGTTCAATTGTTCCAGTCTTTGGGCGCGCTCCTGGGCTTCTGCCTCGGCCTTCGCGCGAATGTCATGAAGTTCAGCCAGTTGTAACGCTTCCGCCTCAGCACGGCGCTGGGCTGCTTCTTCCTCACGACGTCGTTCTTCGTCGGCCGCTCTCAGGCGTGTCTCTGCTTCAGCTTTCTTCTTCGCGGCTTGCACTTCGGCGCGGCGACGCTCGAGTTCCAACTCAGCCTGCTTCAGTGCTTCTTCTTCGGCGCGCAGATCGTCGGCGGGGACGACTGATCGTTCCAGGCTTCGGGCCTTAGTTCGGCGTTCGAGTTGCGCTTCGAGATCCGCGGGTGATTGAGAAGGAGCTGCATGACCTTCGTTGAGAAAAGCTTGCCGCGCGTGCGCCAGATTCTCAAGATTGCCGCTGGCCAGTGCGGCCATTAGTTGGTCCGCAACCATGCGCCGGCCCGACGGATCATTCGCTCCGTTCTTACCAGAGCTACCGTTCTGTCCGCCAGGCAGATTATTTTTTTCAGGGTCAAACTTTGGGGGTTGTGAAGACGATGGCTCCATTTTTGAATTCTCCACCTTCAGCAATTAACCGACGCCGAAGGACGGCCTTGGGGTTACAGGCTCGTGATAAAGACGGTTCAGCCTAACATTCTTCCTGAGCGCTTCTGACTTGTCAGGGTTCCAATATTACGACTTGATAAGTCGCAATGGCGAGGTGGACGATGCAACTTCGTCCGCTGCAGTAGTCCCCGATGGTTTGACCATCTGAGACTGCCTTGATTCTCGCAAATCCAGGGCAGGCAGGTCAATAGCCCTTTTTTGGATTGCCGACGGATAACCAGGGACCGTCCGCCAAAGCCGCGGTTGACAGGCGACAGGATGACCGAAATTCGCGGAAAACCCTTGACTCAGGCACGTTCTGACAAAAAACGGCAGCGCACCGGTGGGGCGAAGATGGTGTGATTGACTCAACCTCTGAACGGTCAGATCGAGAAACGCTTCAACCCACCCGTTTCATTTTATTACGTTGACGAGGCGGGCGATGGAGATTTCGAACTTCTTCGCACGCCAGTTGAACTCGGCCTCGTCCCTGATTGGGCAAAGGCGCTCGCTCTAAAACATTAGCAGTTGAGCGCGGCCTCTTCTACTCGTTTTTCTCTCAGAATTTCTCTCAGAAGCTAAAGCGAAGCGCAGCCTCGATCAGCCGATTGTAAGGAGACGATCCGCCACCGCCGCGGCCGCCGCCAAACCCGCCAAATCCGCCGCCGCTCGAGTTTGAAATCCCGAACACCGATGAACTGAGATTGCCGACCGGCCGGCCCAGATTTGTGTGATTCAGAATGTTTTGAAAGTTTACAGATAGCGTCAGGTTATAACGTTTGGGCGCCTCACCACCGCCAAAACCTCCGCCGCCGCGGCCGCCGCCGCCAGCACCCCCGCCGCCGGCGCCACCTCCGCCACCGCCACGTGCTGCGCCGGCGCCACCAAGACCGCCGCGAGGTGCGCCGCCGGTCCGATCTCCGCCACCCGCGCCGCCGCCGCCGCGATTACCCTGGCCCGGCGTCTGTGAAGCCGCCGTGCGTCTTTCACCACCAAAGCCCCATGTCTTGCTCACTCGCAGATTGGCAATCAGTGAACCTGGTCCACTGCCATAGTTGCGCGGAATAATTTTCGAGCCGGCCGTCGGGTTCGGATCAAACGTCCCGAATTTAGTGACTATCACGCCTGGCTTAGTCAGATCGGTCGCGAACGCAGGCCGGTCGGTGAATAGCGTGTCGCCGTTTAAGTCGCGCCCGATCGTGATGTTGAAGGGCGAACCCGAGGCGATGATCAGGAAAGGACTCATACTGATTCCCCAGCGAGTCCGGAAGTTACCGAACAACGAGAATCGATGCCGGACGTCGCTGCCCGCGCGGCCGTATTCGCTGCTGAAGTCATATGGATTGGAGGCGAACGAGCCGGAGCCATCACTGTCACTGTTGGTCCTGCTATAGGTGTAGTTCGCGTTAAAGCTTACGTTCCGGCTCAGACGGCTGCCGGTGGTAATGATGAGTTGGTTCTGATTGAAACGGCCGGTCGAGTCGTACTCGAAGAAATTGTTCGTGCTCCCGAGCGGTCGCACGCCGCTGCCGGGCACGCCTGGAATGAAGGTGCCGGGCAGTGGTGCGTTAATGGCGCGCGCGCGCAAGAGATGCAGAGTGCGAGCATGACTAAAGGTGACGCTGCCGGTGAAGTTATGCGGTAGAGATCTTTCGAGGCTGATGGCCGACTGCATCGTATAAGGCGAAGTAAGATCGGTTGACAGTTGATAGATCGACACCGGAGTCTTGAACGCTGTCAACGCAGCGATCGACGGAACGACGGGAAATGAATTCAATACTGTGGGATCGGTGACGATAAACTGTTGCTGATTGGTTCCGTTGAGTCGATTGGCGGTCATCGTCAGATTCTCGCTGACGCGATCGTAGAAGACGCCAAAGCCGCCGCGGACAGTAGTCTTCGAGGGATGTTGCCGGCTCGCGGTGCCGGGTTGCCAGGCAAACCCAAAGCGCGGCGCAAAGTTCAAATTGCTGCTGATGTTGTCCTGGTTCTCATAACGCAGTCCAAAACTCAGCATCAGGTTTGGCCGCATCCGCCAATCGTCTTGAGCAAAACCGCCCAGGTCGATCTGGCTTACGGTGTTCAGCGGATTACCAGCGACGATCATTAGTTGGGTCGCGCCGCCGCCCGCCGCCCGAATTGCCGCCGGTGTCAGTCCAGCTTTCAAACCCTGCAAAGTGATCTGATAGGCCTGAATGCTTGTAACCAGGGTGGGGCTTCCAATCTGGCGGTTGCCAGAGAACGTCCAGGTGCCGCCAAAGTTCTGCGGCGAGATACTGGTAATGTGCGTGCCGCGGACCCGCGCCCCGAATCGGATTGTATGCAGCCCGTGGGCGAGCGAAGTATTGTTGGTCAACTCCCAGCGATTTGTACGATTCGAAGTCTTGCCGATCTGTGATCCGCCGCCGGTGAATCCTTCCTGCACACTGATGGTTGGAATTGAATTATCGGCCGTGTCTCCCGATGTCTGATGGATGAACTGAAAACGCGTCTCGTTAACTGTAGTCTTGTTCAGGATCGCGGTTTCTGTCAGTCGCACCGTTTGCTGGGTGCTGAACGCGCTGTACTTGCGCGAGCTCAGCGAGTAACCGCCGACGCCGGTAATGTTGCTCGAGTGTTCAAATTCATAACGAGCTACCAGAGTGTGCTTGGCATTGATCTGGTAATCGACGCGCGGACTGAAATCATAGCGCCGGTTTGGCAGTAGCACCGACTCGCTCAAAGTCACGATGTTCAAGCCCGCGTCGAGAATTGTCGCGTTCACAATAGCTTCATCGTTGATGTCGCGTTTTTCAAAATCGAAAAAGAAGGAAGCTTTCTTTTTGGAGATCGGACCACTGAGTTGGCCGCCGTATCGTCGCGACATGTAGGGCGCGCGGACCGGTTGAAATGGGTTACGTGAATTGAGCGCTTGATTGTTAAAGTTGAAAGAAGCCTCGCCGCGAAAACGGTCAGTGCCCGGCTTGGTCAGGATTTCAATGCGGCCAAAACCCGGCCGGTCATACTCCGCCGAATAAGGGTTCGAGTTGATGCGGATTTCGCGAATGGTGGAGAGCGGCGGTAGATTCCCGTTACTAAATCCGTCGATAAAGATCTGACCGCCGTTTGGTCCGGCGCCGGGACCTGCCAACGCCTGGAGCGCCGCCGCCAGATCGTCAGGATCGTCGGGCAGCGAATCGAGGTCGGAGCCCTTCAGCACTATCGCCCCGACATTGTTCTCAGGTTCAGTATTCACTCCCGGAGCATCAGCGGCCACGGTCACCTTCTGCTGTTCGATCGTAACTTTCAGAGTGACATCAAGCTGCTGCGTCCGCCCACCAACCACGTTGACATCTGCGTTCTCGTACTTGGCAAATCCCAGCGTCGTTATTCTGACCGTGTACTTGCCGGGGGCGAGTCCGCTGATCGCATAATTGCCGTCGCCATTTGAGGTGACCGTCTTCTCGACACCCTTGGCATTGATAGCGACCACTGAGGCGCCGACAATTACGCCGCCGAATTCGTCAGAAATCTGACCCTTCAAAGAGCCCGCGGTCTGGCCGAGCGCGACGCCGGCACAGAACAAGAGAATTAACAACAAGCGTCCCATTCAGATGATCCCTTAGCTTTCTTCAGTAAAAGTGAGCGGTACCCTGCCTGTTAGCTTAGACGAAGGGGGGTGGATTTTGGTTACATAAGATGAACAACGAGAGCGGATTGGGGATAGGAATCACCGCGAATCTGGAAGGCTGATATTTCTCACATCATGACCATGATTTCTTTGCGCACTCTGCGCCCTGGCGCCTTTGCGAGAGATTGGTTCACGCAAAAAAGTATGATCCAGCCGGAGAAGCAGGGAACCTGAATTAGAAAACCGGCGCCAGGAAAAGAGCGCGACCCCACAGCTGCGCTCCTTTCAGTCGACGCCGGTTGCGACGCGCAAGTCGATCACCTGCGCGCGGACCGAATGCGCTACTAAGGTTGTGGCGGAAAACCCGGAGGCGGTGGCGGCGGGCCCTGACGCTCAAACTGTTGGCGCTTCGCAGCCAGTTGGGTCTTCTGTTCGGCCGTCAACGCTGCGGCGATTTGCGACATCATCTTCGCGTGCGAAACCTCCAACTCGATTACGATTTTCGCTCGCGCTTCCGCGGCGGCGCGTACCGCAGCTTCGTCAAAGTTACCGCTCATCGGATCGGGCTCGCTGCCGTGCAGCGCTCGCATCTGATCGTGCAGGGCCTTGTCGCCTTCTTCAAAGCTTTGCGTGATCTTCTTGATCTGAGCTTTCTGATCTTCGGTTAGGTTCAGGTCGCGTCCCAACGGTCCGAGACCATCGCGTGGCCCCGGTCCTCCAGGTCCGCCCGGCCCCCCACGAAACCCACCGCCAGGCGGCGGACCCTGAGGCGGTCCTTGCGAAAAAGCCACCGCGGCCGCCGCGGTCAACACCAGCATGCCGGAAATCGTCGCGATGCTGAAATTCTTCCAGTTTAGTTTCACGTTCGTACTCCTTCTTCAAGTAAATCGAATAATTGATGGCGAAACTCGCCTCAGTTTGGTTTGTTCAGTTAGTTAGTCGCGGAGCAGACGTTGTTTGTATGACAGGCGAGTGAAGACTTCCGTGGAATGTAAGCACTCCAGCTCGGTTGCCAGATCTCCGTCATTGACAGTCTTAGTTGACCTGCTAGACTTCGTGGTGACTGAGAGGTGAATATCTTTGATGGAACACGTTTCGCATTTGTTTCCGTTGGGTTCGGAAGTGCTGAAGGAGTCGAGATAGGTGACGACCGTTGAGGTGAAACATGGGGCGTAAGCCTACGCCGATTACTCCGGGCGAAATCTTGTTGATGGAGTTCATCAAGCCTCTCGGAATCAGCCAGAGCAGGTTAGCTCACGATCTCTGTGTGCCGGTTCGGCGAGTTAACGATATCGTTCAAGGGAAACGCGCAATCACGCCTGATACCGCGTTGAGGCTCGCAGTTTATTTCAATATGACCCCGGAGTTCTGGATGAACCTTCAGAGTCACTACGACCTGAAGCTCGCTAAGCAGACCTTGTTGCCGAAAATTGAACGGAGTGTACGGCCGGCGGAAAAGCAATCTGCGTAAAATCAGTCGTCCGCGAAGCGGACGGATTTAATAGCCGTGGGCACCGCCCACGGATCGGTGAAGAAAACAAACGCCGACCCTGTAAGGGTCGAATTCAATCCCACAGATAGCGTTCATCGTATTCGATTCCATATTCATTCAGAAATTGAATCAATTCTTCATGAAAGGATCGTTTGCGATGATGCTCCTTTTGGCTGGCTAAATACTGTTTTAATCCAGGAATGTCAGAGTTCCCAATCGAGAAACCTCCGTAACCATCTTGCCAATGGAAGTTGCTCAAACCCTTTCCTTTTGTCTTGACCCATGAGGAGCTATCTTTCTTAACATCCTTCATCAACGAGCTCAGCGCTATGTTCTTGGATTGTGAGATTAACAAATGAACATGATCAGCGGTTCCGCCAGCATCAATCAATCGCGATTCTTTATTGCTTGAGAATCCCGCCGACGCAGGCAAATAGTTCTGGTTCAATCTCTGGTGTAATCAGCGGTTCGCGATTCTTGGTTCAGAAAACAACATGAACCATGAGACTGACGAGGGTTTGAGCCATGGGACTCTCCTTACAGCATTCGACCCTTTCAGGGTCGGCGACGTTTGATTGACCATTCCGTGGGCATTGCCCACGGCTATTCAATTTGTCCACTTCGTGGACAGAATCCTAATCCTCTTCCGCCACCCGAATCCTGCCCTCATCCTTAGCCTGCTGCACAATCTTCTGCGCAATCTGGCTGGGGACTGGGTCGTAGTGCGAGAACTGCATGTGGAAACTGCCGCGCGCCGCGGTGATCGAGTTCAGCGTCGATTGATAGTTGAGCATCTCAGACATCGGTACCTGCGCTTTGACAACCTGCTGTTTGCCGCGCGTGTCCATGCCCTGCACGCGGCCCCGGCGTGAATTGAGATCGCCCATGATGTCGCCACTGCATTCCTGCGGCGCGTCAATTTCAACATCCATGATCGGCTCGAGCAGCGCGGGCTTCACTTTTTCCATCGCGTTGCGAAATGCTTTGCGGCCGGCGGCACGGAAACTGTGCTCGTCCGAATCGACGTTGTGATACGAGCCGTCGACTAGCTGCACTTTGAAATCGACCAGCGGATAACCGGCTATCGCGCCGTGCGAGGCCGCTTCGATGATTCCCTTTTCAATCGCCGGCCGAAACTGTTGCGGCACCGAGCCGCCGAAAATCTTGTCCTCGAAAAGAAAGCCGCCGCCCCGCGGCATTGGTTCAAAGACGCACTTGCAGTCGCCAAATTGTCCGCGCCCGCCGGTCTGCTTTTTATGCCGGCCCTGCACTTCGGCGCGCTGCGTGATCGTCTCCTTGTAAGGAACCTTCGGCGGATGCAGCATCACTTCCACGTTGTAGCGCTTCTTGAGTTTGTCCACGATCGTTTCGACGTGGACCTGGCCTGAGCCGGCGAGCAGAAACTCCTTCGTCTGCGAATCGCGAGTGAAGCTGAGCGCCGGATCCTCCTCAAGGATTTTGTGAATCGCCACGCTGATCTTTTCTTCGTCCTGGCGCGACTTGGGCTCGATGGCGAAAGAAATTGCGCCTTCCGGATACTGAACAGGGTCGTAGATGATGGGCTTGGCTTTGTCGCACAGGGTGTCGCCCGTCTGGGTTTCTTTCAACTTTACGCAGGCGATGATGTCGCCGGCGTTCGCTTCGGGAACCTTGTCGAGCTGCTTGCCCTGTATGGTATGCAGGGCGCCGAGCCGCTCAGAACTTCCACGGGTCGAGTTGTACACGGTCGCGTCCGTCCCGACCTTGCCGCTAACGACCTTCATCACATTGATGCGGCCGGCAAATGGATCAGCGATGGTTCGAAAACAATAAGCCGAGAGCGGTTCGCTGCTCGAGTACTTTCGCGTTGCGGGTTCACCTTTCTCATCTTTGCCGTGCTCCTCTTCGTGATGCGCGGGGTCGGGAGCAAATTCAACGATGTGATCGAGTAGAGTCGACAGCCCAACCAGGGTCGTGGTCGAGACTGAGTAAACCGGGCAGAGCTTGCTTTGCGCAATCGCATTCCCGATATTCGGCAACACATCAGAGTCATCGAGCGTACCCTGCTCGAAATATTTTTCCATTAACGCATCGTCGGATTCGGCGACCAGTTCAACCAAACGTTCGCGGGTCTTGTCGACCACGTCGCGGCCTTCGGTGGGAATATCGATCTCTTTCGCCTTGCCGTTTTCATCAAATGTGTAGGCCTTCATGTGGACGACATCGACCACGCCTTTGAAGTCGTGCTCTTTTCCGATCGGCAGCGTGAAAGGAATAATCGCGCGGTTGAAAACTTTGTGCGCGCTGTCGAGCGCAATTCCGAGATCCGAATGCTCTTTATCTAACTTGGTAACCACCATCATCCGCGGCAGGATGAACTCATTGGCAAACGTCCAAACCTTCTCAGTCTGCACTTCGACGCCCTTGGCGCCGTCGACTACTACGACCCCACAATCAGCCACGCGCACCGCGGGCCGCGCGTGCGAAACGAACGCCGCGTAACCGGGCGTATCGATGAAATTGATCTTGGTATCGCGATGTTCAGCGTGAGCGAGGCCGAGATTGAGCGTGATCTTGCGGGCAATGGAATCTTCTTCGTGATCGGTCGTGGTCGTGCCTTCATCGACCTTGCCCCAACGGGGCGTGGCGCCTGCGACGTAGAGAAGCGAACTAACCAGTTGCGTCTTCCCTGCGTCGCCGTGTCCAATGACCGCAAGGTTGCGAATTGCTTCGGTGGCGTAGACTTTCATAAAAGCGAAACGGTCCTTTCAGAGATCGAGTTGCGTCCGATTCAGGTGACAGACATCCCTGCGTTTCATTTGCGAATGAAAGAGCGGAATGTGACTGCGGGTTGAGCGATAATTTAGCCGAGCGGGAAGGGAAATGGCAAGCTGGGTGGTCAGATTCAATTAGCCCAAAGGAGAGAGCGCCGCTAGGCGCGAAATATTTATAGAACCAATTGCCATAAAAAGAGATTGCTCCCTCAGGAGCCGCTCTGCGGCTCCTGAGGGAGCCGTAACGTTTGTGGGTCGGAGCTATAAATATTTCACCGCTACGCGGCTTCGGAAATCTCGTCAGGTTGCGGATCTTATTCTGCCAGGAGCGTCTTAATCACACTCTCTGTCTCGTCATAACGCCCTTCGCCAACATGCACCCAGCGAACTCGCCCTTGCTTGTCGAGCACGACAATCGTGGGCCACGCTTCCACTCCATAAGCCTTCCACGTCTTGTAATCATTGTCAGTGACGACGGGATATTTGATTCCCAGACCGGGCACTTCGCGGCGCACGCTGTCGAGGTTGTATTCGCTGTTTATCTCAGGCGTGTGCACGCCGACAATCGTCAGGCCGCGATCGCGATACTTCATGTCCCACTCCTTCACTGAAGGCAGAGTGTTGCGGCAGTTGTAGCAGCCGAAGGTCCAGAACTCGACCAGCACCACGCGGCCGCGCAACTTGTCCAGGGTCAACGTATCGGAGTTGATCCAGTTGCCTTGGGCGAACTCAGGAGCCGCGATAGCTTTGTCCGCTGGAATCAGCGTGTCAGACTCAAGACTCGCGAGCGCGTCACCGGAACCAGTAGCTGCCGCCAACCCGTGCGTGATCGCCGGTTGAACGACTCGTTGGTATTTAGCGATCGCTACGATTGCCAGGCTGGCGACGACGATCGCAATGATGGCGATGATTGAGATTTTTTTGATCACCATTCCCTCCAGTTGCGTTATTGTATCGTGCTGATGGAGTAAAGAGTAGTTCGCAACGATCGAGTATTAAACGTTTAGAGGCGGGCTACTGCCCGCCTAATGATTGCCAGCGGGTTGGCGGGCGGTAGCCCGCCTCTAAACGACCAACGCATGAATATCCCGTCCTCATCATCCGATTCAAGCTGCAAACTGCGAACTTTCTTTGCGGGCGGCATGCTGATCGTCGTCGCGATCGCACTGGGCAAACTAGTATTTCATTGCATCTTCAATAATCGCTACGGCTACTTCCGCGACGAGTTCGATTACATGTCGTGCGGCAACCATCTGGCGTGGGGTTATGTTGACCAGCCTCCGCTCCTGCCGTTTCTGGTCAGGATTAGTCGAATGGTGTTGGGAGATTCGCTTCGCAGCATTAGATTTCTTCCTGCCCTGGCTACCTCGGCGGTCGTGGTTCTCACCGCGATGATTGCGCGTGAATTCGGCGGCCGCGGCTTCGCTCTGATACTCAGCGCCGTAGCTGTTTTAATCGCTCCGATTTATCTCTCCGGCGGCAGCCTGCTGACCACGAACTGTCTCGAACCGCTGCTGTGGATGAGTTGCGTGTACTTTGCGATTCTGGCGATCAAACGTGACGCTCGTTACTGGCTGTGGTTCGGCGTGGTCGCAGGGCTCGGCCTCGAAGAAAAGTATTCGATCGCGGTGTTGGGTTTCGGAATTGTCGTCGGACTACTGCTGACCAAGCAACGCAGCCTGCTCATGAAAAAGTGGTTCTGGGTTGGCGGCGTGGCCGCGTTTCTAATCTTTCTACCGAACCTGATTTGGAATGTGCAGCATCAATGGCCTTTTCTGGAATTGATGCACAACATCAAAACGACAGGTAAGGATGTCGAGCTTTCGCCCCTGGAGTTTTTCAAGCAGCAGATATTGCTTGCCCAGCCCTTTACTGCCCCGATCTGGATTTCGGGGCTATTCGCCTTACTTTTTTGGCCGCGCCTTAAACCCTACCGCTTTCTCGGTTGGTGCTATGTGATTACCTTCACACTTTTTGTTGTTTTGAAGGGCAAAAACTACTACTTGTCGCCAATCTATCCCATGCTTTATGCGGCGGGAGCTGTTGCAATCGACACCGGGATCGAGCGTATCCATCAACCTTGGCTGAAGCCGGTGATCGTAGTCCTGTTACTTGCCGTGGGTGCATGGCTCGTTCCGCTTGTTGTGCCAGTGCTGCCCGTCGATCGTTTTATCACCTATATGGACCGGTTACCGTTCAAGGTGCCCCGGACCGAACACAGTCATGAAGGTGCGGCCCTGCCCCAGCACTATGCTGACCAGTTCGGCTGGAAGGAGATTACTTCGAAGGTCAACGAAGCCTGGACCAAACTTCCAATGGAAGAGCGGAATGACTGTGCCATCTTCGCTCAGGATTACGGTCAGGCGGGTGCTATCGATTTCTTCGGCCGCCAGTACGGGTTGCCCCATGCACTAAGCGGCCATCAGAACTATTTCCTCTGGGGACCGCATAACTATTCGGGTAATTGCATGATCATTCTTGATGACGAAAAAGAAGATCTGGAGAAGCGATTCGATGTTGTGGAATACATTGGGAACTCGGCGAATAACCCTTATGCCCTGGAGCGCGAGATTCCGGTCTTCATTTGCAAGGGCGCAAAATTTGGATCGCTCCAACAGCTTTGGCCACAGGTCAAGCGTTGGCGCTAAATGACATGAAGTGGCCTCGATCGCATGAAACAATCGAGGCCACTTCGAATAATAACCTGCCCGAAATAAGAGCTACTTTGCCGCGGCTCGCTTTATTGTAAACTCTGTCTCCCCCCATGGTCCGTGTGCTTTCAATGTCGCGGTGTCGTCCTTAAACTTCCCCTCATTTGTAATTACAGAATCCCCTACCTGGACATTGAATGAAAACGCATCGCCGTTTACTTTGCCATCCGTAAGGGGAACCTGCCCCATCTGTGATTCGACAGTACCTGTCAATTTATCTCCGTCGACCTTAAAGACATATACAAGAGAAAGTTCGTCGCCGTCCGGCCCTTTTACTTTGCCTTCCCAACGGCCACTGAGGTCCGGGGCAAATCCCAGACCAACTAAAGACACGACCACCAATACTGACATAAATGCGATTCTAATCATCGTTTCACCTTTACCAAAAGAGTACTAACGAGAAATTGGATTCACCCACGACTCCGCGCAGGATTTCGGATTAAATGTTAGGAAACTAACATTCTGTTTTAAACAGCAACTCACAAAATCGCCCGCCCTGAATTCATTCAGCA
>Ga0137403_10001975_pt1 | contig 25536 bp, 19 predicted proteins | sample CZOMad2_1_16fung_FD_122057 | JGI IMG/M metagenome (GOLD analysis project Ga0137403, IMG submission 122057) | Vadose zone soil fungal communities from Angelo Coast Range Reserve, California, USA - CZOMad2_1_16fungal (Hybrid Assembly) | ecosystem: Environmental > Terrestrial > Soil > Vadose zone... | reverse complement strand
TAATCCAATGTTTATGTGGTAAATTAAATTTTATGTGGAGGACCAGCTTATGAGGATATATGAAGCTTAAATTTATATTTTAGGTGTCACAAATTTTGAAGTTAACCATGTTTTCAAATGTTGACCACCACTTGAAGTTTGGAAATAGAATTGGACATTAGTGAATATAACAAAATTTGACTAGAGTGCAAATTTTTGTCAAAATTTCAAGTTTGGAGCTAGATTTAGTTGCTAGTTGGCACTAAAAGTTGACAACTTAAACATATGAAAAGAAACTTTGAATTAAAGTTTGAACCCGATTTAAATACTGGAATTGCCGCTGTGTGATTCCCACAGCCACGCGCACGTGCTCCAAACCCGCTCTAGGAATGACGCGCGCGTGTCTGGCTATCTGCGTGGGTGGCGGTAGGCGATGGGCCGGGGAGGGCGAGGGGCTATAATAGGCCCAAAGGGATTTGAGATGGAAGCATGCCGTGGTGGGGTGCTTGACCTATAGAACAGCGTCTGTCAGCTACCGGGTTGACATTGGAGGTTATCCGGGGGGCAGTGCTACATTTCTGGATGTCGGGAAGCTTGTGCGAAATGACTTGCTCATTGCTAAGCAGCTTTGACAATGATGTAGCGGCGATGCCTATGCTGTAGCGAAGTCGACGCCGCTGATCGTGTTCTCGCACTCGCCGCTCTACAAGCTATATCGTCCTTGGAACTTCTGGACCGACGACGCGGAGAACGTGCAAGCGCTGTTGCAGCGCTTTGATCGCGTCACGGTCCTGCACGGGCACACTCATCAGGTGCTGACCAATCGCATCGGCAATATTCAGTTCCATGGCATGTTGTCCACCGCCTGGCCCTGGCCCTATGCCCCGCAAGGTTTGCCGGCCCTGACCGTGCAGATGAACCGGCCGAATCCCTTCGACTCGAATGACGGCCTCGGCGACGGTTCGGTCACGGTTCACCCGGACGGCCTCGTCGACAAGCTCTACAACCTGTGGAATCGCAATCCCATGCAGGTGAAAGCGAGCTACCTGAGCAGCGGCGGCAAGAGCGATGTCCCCGTCGCGCCGACCCTCGCCAGTTACTGATCGGACTCGACCGGAGCAATCCCATGAATAAATCCCGATTTCTAGCGCTGATCCTGCTGGCGTCGACGCTGGCCGCCAAAGCCGACAGCCAAAGTGCGCCCGCGCAGCAGCCGCCGGCGGCGCCAGCCGCTTCCGGCAGCAAAACAGTCAAGCTGTGCGACAACAAGACCACGGTGCAGGTCCCGAACGACACGCCCAAGACCCGGGCGGAGGGCCAGAAGATTTCCGATGCGCTGATGGCGCAATGGAAGGCGAGCAATCCGAACAGCAGCTGGGTTCAAGGAGAGGTGGAAGCCCACCAAGTGGTGGTTCCGGCGGACAATTCCAAACTGGTCGGTACCGGCCAATCCGCCACCTACGGGACTGTGACCCAGCAGGACGTGCAGGTGTGGAAGAACGAGACCTATAAAACGGCGGTGTACGGTTCTAAAGTGTTCCACAGCGGCGACGAACTGGGCAGCGAGATCGCCGTGTCCTGCGACATGTGCCATCCACGAGCGTCCAATACGCATCCCGAGTCCTACCCCAAGTTCCAGCCGCAGCTGGGCCGCGTGGCATTGCTGCGCGATATGATCAACTGGTGCATCGAGCATCCGGTGCGCGGCAAGGTATTGGCGCCGGACGATCCGAAGATGCGCGCGCTGGAGGCCTACATCCTTGCGCAGCGCAAGGGCGTGCCCTTGGACTACGGCAAGCGCTGATCGGGCTACAGGCGCTTCCCACGGCTGCACGCGCCGATCGCGCCTGCAGCCGCGGATCGCGGTTAAAAGGCGCGTGGGTTTGCAAAAGCGCGTGTTTCCGCCACGACGGCGTGCGTGCCGCTCGGCGGATTGCTTCTGACCAACTCGCCGAGCAGCCCGAGGTCATGCCCTTTCGGATAGCCTCGGCGCCACACCAAGCCGATACGCCGGCTGGCGTTGGGGGATTGCAATGGCCGCACGACGAATGGGGGCTCGGGACCCTGCGGCGAACGTGCCGCCAGCGCCGGCAACAGGGTGCAGCCAAACCCTGCGGCGACCAGTTGGCAGATCGTCTCGAGGCTCGCGGCGCGGAAATCGTCGATGCCCTCCTCCTCCGCCGCGACGCGCCCGCACGCAGCCAGCGCCTGACCGCGCAGGCAGTGGCCATCGGCCAACAGCAGCATGGGTTCGTGGCGGATATCGGCTTCGGTGACGGTTCTCAACTGCGCCAGGGGATGTCGCGCAGGACAGGCAAACCAGAACGGCTCATCGAACAGCGGCAATTCCTCGAAGTCCTCACCATCCAGCGGCAGCGCCAGCAGTGCGGCATCGATGTGATAGTTCCGAAGCCGCTCCAACAGGTGCTGGGTGAGATCCTCATGGACCACCAATTGCAAGCCGGCGTAGCGGCTTTTGGTGAGAGGGAGCAGCCAGGGCAGAAAATACGGCGCGAGCGACGGAATGACACCCAGATTGAGGGGTCCGGTCAGCGGTCCGAGCGGCTTGCGCGTCGAGGACAGCAGCGCATCGACCTGCGTCACGATCTGGCGCGCCTTTTCAACTACGTCATGCCCGATCGCGGTCAGCACGAATGATTTTGCGTTGCGCTCGATCAGCGTGACGCCGAGATACTCCTCCAGTTTCCTGATCTGAGTACTCAACGTCGGTTGCGATACGTGACAATCTTCCGCAGCGCGCCCGAAATGCGCGCGATTCGCCAGAGCCACCAAATAGCGTAATTCCCGTAACGTCATGGTCGCTCGCCTGTCGCTTCTTGCTTCTCGCCCGTGGCTTCTTGCTTCCCGGCCATCATCCGATCGCCGCACAACTCCCGCGGGATTAATACCCGATAACCCGGGAGAATCCAATTGATTGTTTCTGCACCATCGATAGCCCATGTCTATATCGAATCACGGTGCGGCAGCCCCGCCTGTGCCGATACGGAACGGTCGACCATGGCAGTCATGCCTTACATATATTCAATTAATTCAAATAGTTATAGCCATTTATTCATAGCTTTATTTACACGAAAGCGATCCTTCAAAAGTGTGCCGCCCATGATTCGCACCCCAGGCTAAACTGTTTCACGCGACCCCGGTACTCACGATGGCATACTGCGCCTATTCGCCGGGCGTCCCAGCCATCGCTTACGAGAGTCGCAATTTGTCCGCCATACCATTTGCAGTTCCCCCGAGCCTCGAGAAACTGCCTCTGGTTGCTCTGTATGTGACCGATCGCTGCAATTCGCGATGCGTTACCTGCGACTACTGGCGTCATGGCAAGGACGACATGGACCTCGCGGCGGTGACGCGCCTGCTGCCCAGTTTTGCGCAACTACGTACTCAGGTGGTGCTCCTGTCGGGCGGCGAGCCGCTTCTCAACCCCGACTGGGCGGCGATCGCTCAGATGTTGCGCGAGAACGGCCTCAAGGTGTGGTTGCTGACGTCGGGCCTGGCGCTCGCCAAACACGCTCCTCGCGCCGCTCCGCTGTTCGACGCCATCACCGTGTCGCTGGACGGAACCGACCCTGAGACCTATGCGGCGATTCGCGGCTTGGACGCGTTCCACAAGGTGTGCGAAGGCATTCAGGCCGCCGCCGCCCAGGGAGCGCGGCCCGGTATCCGAGTTACCTTGCAGCGTGCCAACTATCGGCAGCTGCCGGCATTCGTCGATCTGGCGAGAGAACTTGGCGCCCGCCAGGTTTCCTTTCTGGCTGTGGACGTCGCCAACCCGCATGCATTCGGCCGTACGGATGATTTCGTCTCCGATCTGGCTTTGAAGCCGGAGGACCTGCCGCAGCTCGAGCGAATCTTGGATTCCATGGAGCGAGATCACGTGGAAGACTTTCGCTCCGGCTTCATCGCGGAGAGTCCGCAGAAGCTGCGGCGCATCCTGCAATATTTCACCGCCATTCGGGGTTTTGGGCCCTACCCGCCGGTACGCTGCAACGCACCGGAATTTTCCGCCGTCATCGGCGCAACCGGCCGCGTCCAGCCGTGCTTTTTCATCTCCGGGCCGTCGGCTGCGCGGATATCAGGCGCCGGGCTCGGCGGCGATCTCGCCGGTGTGCTGAACGGCGGCGGCATGAGTGCGCTGCGCACCGCGATCCGCGAGGGCCGGCGTGCCGAGTGCAAGACCTGCGTCTGTTCGCTTTGGCGGGATCCCGCAAGCCTCGAGACCTCGGCAAGACTCCTGGGCTCTGTCTTGGAGGCCACGGTGTGACGGCGAATTTCACCGCGGAAACGCTTGCGGCCTATGAGCGCTGGGCGCCGCTCTACCCCCCGACAGCCCACAATCCCTTGATGCGAGCCGAACAAAAAGCAATGGTGGCTCGTTGGCCGCCGGTGGCCGGCAGGCGCGCACTGGATCTCGCCTGCGGTACCGGACGGTACTCGCGGTTACTGGCGGAGGCACAGGCAACCCAGATTGTGGCGATGGATTTTTGTGTGCCCATGCTTCGTCAGGTGTCGGCTGCCGCCAGGGTATGCGGCAGCATGATGCAGCTGCCGTTTGCAGGCCGGGCGTTCGACGTCGTGATTTCGGGCCTCGCGCTCGGTCACGCCTCGAGTGTTCACGTTTGGATGGCCGAGGTGGCCAGAGTGCTCGAGTCAGGCGGCACCTTATTGTATTCCGATTTTCATCCCGAGGCCGCACGGGTCGGGCTCACCCGGTCTTTCAAAGATGAACAGGACGACACTTGCATGGTACCGCACCATTGCTATGACGTGGCTCTCCAGCAGGAAGCTGCCGCGGCGGCCAATCTGACCATCGACATCGTGCACGAGGTGCGGGTGGGCGTGGAGCTGCGCGAGCCATTCCCGAAATCGGAGGACTTCTATCGACGATGGGACGGCCTGCCGATCGTGCTGGTCGTCCGGGCTCGAAAGTGATGCGTCCCACCCCCCCCGGCATCACGCTGATCAACGCTCGATCGAAGGACGGCGAATTCACCAGCATGCGTATTTTGGGTCCGCTCATCGCCGCCTTGGGTGAGGATCCCCACCCTGGCGATTCGATAATCGACCTCGAGGGCGATCGCCTGCTGCCGGGCCTCATCAATGCACATGACCATTTGCAGCTCAACAGTCTACCGCGCCCCGAATTCGGGAAGTCCTACCGTCACGTGCGCGAATGGATCGCGGACGTCGATGCGGCTCGGCGATCCGATCCGCAGTTCGCAGCGGGCGTCGCTGTCGCGCGCGATGAGCGTCTGCTGATCGGCGGCGTGAAGAATCTTCTGAGCGGAGTCACCACCGTCGCCCATCACGATTCCCTCTACCCCTTTTTGTCGAACGCTCACTACCCCACACGCGTCGTTCGCGATTACGGTTGGGCGCACTCCTTGTATGTGGACGGTGAGGAAAAAGTGGCCGGCTCCTATCGGACAACACCGGGAGGCTGGCCGTGGATAATCCACGCCGCCGAGGGCCTGGATGATGAAGCCGGAATCGAGTTCGAGCGCCTCGATGCGCTCGGATGTCTCGGACCCAATACCTTGCTGGTGCATGGCATCGCCCTCGACCACGCACAACGGGCACGGCTCGATCGCGCGGCTGCGGGGCTCATTTGGTGTCCCTCGTCGAACCTGCACTTGTTCGGAAAGACGGCGGACGTGGCGGAGCTCGCGGCACATGGCCGCGTCGCGCTGGGCACCGATTCTCGCCTGAGCGGCGCCGGCGACCTGCTCGATGAGTTGCGCCTCGTTGGCCGGCTTGGTGTGGTCGATGATTCTTCCTTGGAGTCTCTGGTCACGAGCGACAGCGCCCACTTGCTGCGGCTGACCGACCGCGGAGAACTGCGGGCGGGCGCTCGTGCCGATATTCTGATTCTTCCCGCGCGAACCCGCTTTGCGGATTCGCGCCGCGCGGATGTGCGGCTCGTGCTGATCGATGGAATCGTACGCTACGGAGATAAGGATTATGCTCAGCGCATGGTGCCCCGCGCGGAGTGGACGGAAATTCGGGTCGACGGCAGAGCCAAGATCCTGGACAGTCATATTGCGGAACAGCTATCTCATGCGCGAACGAGCGAGCCGGGACTCGAGGTTTCAAACGTGACATGGAGGGCGGCGTGACCGCTTCTACGGACAAATCCGGTGTCCAAACCACACAGGCCGGCGGAAAGCGACTCAAGGTCGTGCTCTACAATCCCCAAGCGGTATTCTTTACCATGCCGCTGGCATTGCTCGCCGTCGGTTCCGAGCTCGACCCGGACGTCTACGACGTCGTGATCATCGACGCCCGACTCGATCCGGACGCCGAAAATACCGTCTTGTCTCATGTCGGCGACGCGCTGTGCCTTGGCGTCACCGTGCTCACCGGCGCGCCGATCTCCGACGCACTCCGGATTTCACGGGCCGCGAAACGGGCGCGTCCGACGATTCCCGTCGTATGGGGAGGTTGGCATCCTTCCATGTTCGCGCGCGAATGTCTGCTCGAGAAATCGGTTGACGTCACGGTTCGCGGTCAGGGTGAAGAAACTTTTGCGGAGATCGTCCATCGGCTCGCCGAAGGGCGTTCACTGGCAGGCTGCGCGGGGTGCACGGTCAGACTCGAGGACGGCACCATCCAGGAGAATCCGGCCCGAACCCTCGCGCAGGTCGACAAGTTTCGCGCGCATGACTATGGGTTGGTTCCTGTGGAGCGCTATTTCGAACTCAAAGGCAAGCGGCAGCTGGACTTCATCTCGTCTCAAGGATGTAATTTTCGTTGCGCGTTCTGCTCGGACCCGTTTGTTTACGGGCGCAAGTGGGTAGGACTCGAACCCGTCCGCATGGCGCTGCGATTGAAAGAGCTGTGGGATCGGTATCACTTCGACGACGTGAATTTCCAAGACGAAACTTTCTTCACGAAGGCCGGCCGCGTGCACGCGCTTGCCGATCAAATCGTCGAATCCGGCATGAAGATCACATGGGCCGCGACCATGCGAGCCGACCAGGGTATCCGGCTGCCCGATGAAGTCTGGATACGCTGTAAGCAATCGGGTCTACGGCGGCTTCTCGTCGGCGTGGAATCCGGCTCCAATGAGGTTTTGAAGCGCATTCGCAAGGACATCAAGATCGAACAGGTCTACGAAACCGCCGAGAAGATGCTCAAGCACGGCATCGCCGGACATTTTCCCTTCATCGTCGGCTTCCCGGACGAAACCGATGCCCACATTCAAGCTACTCTCGACTGCGCCAAGCGATTGCGCTCGATGAGCCCGGACTTCCTGACCCCTATTTATTATTTCAAGCCGTATCCGGGCAGCGCCCTGGTCATTGAAGCCGTCGCGCGCGGTTTCCGCCTTCCGGATACACTGGAGGCCTGGGCCGAATTCGATTACGTGGCGGGCGAACCCGGCCCCTGGGTGTCGCCGGAGAAATTCGAACTCATCGAGCGCTTCAAGTTCTTTCATGAACTCGCCTGGAAACGCGTATCCCGAGGCAAGCGATTCTTACAACGCCTCGCACGCTATCGCTGCGGCAGGGACAACTATCGCTGGCCGGTTGAAATGCTGTTTACCCGCTGGCTGGTCCCGGTGCAGAAACTGTCATGACTCCTCAAAGGCACATATTGCTGATCAACCCGACGATCACCTCCCGGCGCAGCGCGCGCTTTCCTCTCGCGGTCCTCAATCTGTCCGCGGCGCTCGACGGAAAGTATGCGTCGAGCATCATCGACGGCAACAAGGACCGGGACTTCATCACCACCGCTCTGCGGGCGCTGGCCAGCGGATGGATCGACGCCGTGGGAGTCAGCGTCATGGGAGGCCCGCAGCTTCGGACCGCCATCGCAGTGTCACGGGCTATTCGCGCAAACTTTCCGGCGACACCGATCATCTGGGGTGGTCATTTTCCCTCCATTTGTGCGGAGCCCGCCCTCAATGCTCCGTACGTCGATTTCGCCATCAGAGGTCAGGGCGAAGCGACCCTGATCGAACTCCTCGATGCGATCTTTCATGGGGGCAACGACACGCTCGCGGCGATCGACGGTCTGTCGTGGCGTACGGGCGATCTGATCGTACACAATAGGAATAGGGCCTTTACGGCGGCAGGTCTTTCAAGACCCCTTCCCTACGAGCGTCTGGGAAACACGCATCAGTACCTCGGCAGAACCTTCCTCGGCCGCCGCACCACCGGTTACCAAGCGGCCTTGGGTTGCCGCTTCCGCTGTACTTTCTGCGGAGTGGCATCGATGTTTCGCGGCAAGACCGCTTTGCCGGCTCCGCAGCGATTGGAACGAGACCTGGACTTCCTGACGAAGCGGCTCGGAGCGGATGCCATCCAATTCTTTGATCATAACTTCTTCGACCGAGAAGAAGACACGGCGCCACTGCTCGAGGTGCTCGCGAAATTTCAATTGCCGTGGTGGTGCTTCGCTCGGTCGGACGCTCTATTGAATCTTTCCGATCGTTCCTGGGCTCTGGTCCGAAAAAGCCGCCTGCGCATGGCCTACATCGGTGCCGAATCCCCCAGCGATTGGCTGCTGCACGATGTGCGCAAGGGAACCAGCACCGATCAGACCCTGGAGGCCGTTGAAAAGTGCCGCAGCAACGGTGTCATTCCGGAACTGTCATTCATGTTGGCGCCCCCGCAGGACCCTGAGGGCGAGACGGAACGAACCTTCGATTTCATCCGCCACATCAAGCGGATCCATCCCAAGACGGAGATCATGCTGTATATCTACGCGCCCCTTCCGCCCGCACCCGGCAGCAAGAACCCGCAGGTCGAGCGCGCGGTAGCCGAGCTTCCTGGCGGCGACGGCGAGCGCATCGTATTTCCGACGACGGCCGATGAGTGGGCCGAACCGCAATGGCTCACGTATTGGTGCCATACGGACGTACCATGGCTTACCCCGAGGATGCGGAGCCGAATCCGCGATTTCACGACGGTGCTCGGCTGTAGATTTCCGACGATCACGGATATCCGCTCGCCCTATTGGGGAAAGTCCGCCCTGCGCACACTCGCATCGTGGCGCTATCGATTTCAGCGCTACGAGCGCCCGTGGGAACTCGACTTCTCGAAGCGATTCATCCGTCTGTGGGACCCGCGTGTTTCGGGTCTTTGATGATCATCGCACGCAACTGAGATATGCACCTGCTGTCCGACATTTGGAGTGTGCTCACGCCGCGACAGAGGCGATGGGTGGTGTGGGCGCAAATGCTCTCGATCGTGATGGCGTTCTCGACCGTTGCGGGGATTGCATCGATCGCACCGTTCTTTTCGGTACTTGGCAATCCGCAATTGATCGACCACAGCGCACCTTTGCACTGGCTATATACCCAATTCGGATTCTCGGGTAAGCGCAGCTTCGAAGTCGCGTTGGGACTTGCGTTCATGACACTGGTGTTTATCGCGAATCTGATCAATGTCATGGGTTCATTCGCATTGACCAAACTGGCATTGTGGATCGGCACCGACCTGCAGTCCGCCTTGCTCAGAGAATATCTCGCCCGTCCCTACGTTTTCCATGCAAGAACTCACGGGGCGATTCTCGCAAACAACGTCATTCATGAGACCGCCCGTGCGACCCATGAAGTGCTGCAGAACGTTTTCTCCCTCGTCACGAACATCGCCACGGGAACCCTCATCATGATTTCGGTCATGCTGCTGAACCCGGCCATCGCCACTGCGATGATTGTTGCTCTGGCAGGAGGTTATATTCTGATCTACCTCGCCGTTCGCAACCGGTTGCTGCGTGCCGGCAAGATCCAGGCGCATTTCTACGCCGAACAGACCAAGATCGTTGGTGAAAGCCTGGGCGCAATCAAGGAAGTTCTCGTCCTTGGGGTCCAGAATTTCTTTCGCGATGCCTTTGAACGGTCCAATCAAGCGCTGGCGCGGTCGTCCGCTCACATTGAGTTGATAGCGAAGAGCCCCCGCCATGTCATGGAATGCGTCGCAGTGGTGGGACTCGTTCTCCTTGCTCTACTGGCAGGAGGCCGCGAGGACGGTATCGGTCCGTGGCTCGGCCAATTGACGTTTCTGGGGTTCGCGGCGTATCGGCTCCTGCCGGCCCTACAGCAAGGATTTTCGTCAATCGTAAAGATTCGCAGCGGGGCTCCGGGATTCGCCTCCATCGCTCCGGACTTGCGTCTTGCGCGAGTCGGAAAGCGTTCGGTCACCCCGATGGATTCCGCGTGGCAGGAGCGTCCCCGGCGAGAAATACGACTAAGTGAAGTATCCTTCCGCTACGGGCCGGATCGGCCGGCGGCGGCCAGCGGTGTGTCGTTGCGCATTCCGGCGCGGGCCGCTGTCGGCATAGTCGGCGCGAACGGATCGGGAAAGACGACGTTGATCGATCTGATCGCAGGATTGCTCGTCCCCGCAACCGGCCAAATCGAAGTTGATGGGATCGCTCTCGACGACGCGAACCGCGCCGCCTGGCAATCCCGAATCGCTTATGTTCCACAGACCATCTCTTTACTGGACACGACCATCGCGCAAAACGTCGCCCTCGGCGTTCCCGCGGAAGAAATCGACCGGGATCGGTTGCTCACGGCAGCACAGCTCGCACAGCTCGACACATTCGTCGACACTCTACCGAGCAGATACGACCATACAGTGGGCGACCGGGGCCGGGGCTTGAGCGGTGGACAGCGCCAGAGAATCGGTATCGCACGCGCCCTGTATACGGACGCTTCCGTACTCATCATGGACGAGGCGACGAGTGCGCAAGACGGTTTGACGGAACAAGAATTGATGGCGACGATCATGCGGCTCCGTGGACGCTATACGATCATCTTGATCGCTCACCGGCTCAGTACGGTGCGGGCGTGCGATGTGATCTTCGAGTTCGACCGCGGGAAAATGACGGGGAGTGGAACCTATATCGAGCTCCTCAGAAATTCGGAGACGTTTCGGCGATTGGCCAATGTGCTCTAGAGCGAATGTGATGACGCCGGACGGTCGCCGAACCGATCAAATATCACGATAGGCTGACTCCGCTATCGGTATAAAGAGCATGAGGCATGGACCTTCACTCGGCGATCTTGGCGTCCGCATCCGTTCGCTGAATACCGCGCCGATCACGCGCGACGAGTATGCCGGATACTATTGGTCTTGGGGCGGCAGTTTCATCCTTCACCCTGATGTTCTGGAGTTCTTTGAGCACACCTTTGGTGTCAAGACCAACTACCGCGGCTACTTCAGACACGGGCAATGCGTCGGGGCCGTGGGGATTTGGGGACCTTACATCGCGGGTGACCGCAACGCGCTTCGGGCCTTCAAATTGACGGATCAGGTCGATTTCGGTTTCCCGGTTCTCTATCTACCCATCGCGCCGGGGCATAATTGCACTGTGCTCTATCGGGCGGGCTTTTTGTTGAATCACCAGCGGCAGCGCATTGCCGGTGCCGTTTTCACGGGCACGAAAAGAATGTCAATCCTGAAGCAAATCCCGGACGAACTGCCGAATGGGAAAAGAAGATTCCTGCGTGAAGAACGCCGGTTCGAGCGGCTCGGCGGCACTTCGCGTGACATAAAGGACTTCCGTAGTGAAGAGATCATTTCCATCTACGAGGAGCTTTTTTTCTTGCGCTGGAAGCGCAAGCCGCACGCCATCGGGGCCCTAAAGCGCACTCTTGATCGGCTGCACCCCTATCTCTTTGGGAGAGTCCTCTGGCTGAAAGACCGCCCGGTGGCCATTCAGATCAACTATCGCTCCGAGACGAGCCGCACCATCTGCATCGACTACATAAATGGCGGCATGGACAAATCCGTCAACGGAGTCAGCGCCGGCTCGCTTCTCTCGTACATCAATGGCCGTGACGCCTGTGCGCAAGCGCGCAACAGCGGCAAGCAGCTCATCTACAGCTACGGCACATCAAACGCTGATTACAAAGACCTCTGGTGTCACCGCATAGCTCGAGGCTTTACCGGATTCTGGATACCTTGATGATGTCTGATCAATACGATGCCGAACGAATATCGAGGCTCTGTTCCATCAACGCCGTCAGCATGTTTCCGCGCACGACGTAGTATATCTCATTGGGTCTTGGAGCCCGACGAAGAAAGCTCGCAGGATCGAGGCTCACGCCGGCAATGTAGGCTGCAATTTCCTGCCCGATGGATTTCAGGATCAATAGCGTACTCTTCGGCTCCCCGTCAGCATAGCTCCGCGCAGCATGCATGGCCTCAACGGCGAAGTATTTGGCCTGTTGCGCGCCTGACTCGAGCGGATGCGAGTAAATGGAATCGGCCACCCACCCATCGAATTTTCCCGGCGGCAGACTCACCAGAGACTCGGCAGGCCCGAACGGATATGAGGGTGCGCCTCGGTTATGCACCACATAGAGAAGGAGCAACGGAAGCTTCCCTGGAAGATCGCGCATCGCACGCTCGAGCGCCACCGTCGTATAGACGTGATCCGAATGGATATCGACCAAGGGGTGCGGACATACGACAACGTCTGGTTGCGTCAATTCAAGCAACAGGCGAATTTCGCCGACCAGTTTTTCCCAGGTGCAGTCGGAATCCCCTCCTCGATATTCCGGTATTTGGTTTTCTGATCGGAGCTGTGAGCGGGGCAGGCTTTCTTCGCAGGCCAGCCGAAACGGACGAGACGGCTCTTGGTACATCGATTCTAGAGCCCCGTCCGGGTACACCAGATTCACACGTCGGCCCGGTGGTACCTGACCCAGTTGCGGAACCGACAGGCTGTCCGCAACGCGCAACAAAGCCGCCCAACGAGAGCGCGTATGGGTGGGAAACCTGCTGGGCAGATTTCCTGTCCCCCTTTCGCCTGCGGTGACGGTGGCCACCCATGATCGACTGGCCCCGTACATTCCGAAGGCTGCGATTTCAGCGTCATCCGGGTGCGGGGCAAGCACCAATACACGTGCGCCCTCGATAGCGGGCGCGTCGAACACCAGCAATGAAGCCTCGGCATCCCAGCGCATCGAACTGCCGCGCAAGCCCACCCGCAGAAGCGGACCTTCACCGCTCCGCCGAACAAAAAGGGGCGTTAGATTCAGATAGCGTTGCCCGGTCACACCTCGCTCGAAGTACTGGCGATGAGTTTTCTGCCCTTCTTGGATCTCGATGAAGGGATCGAATAGGCGGCCAAGCGGCAACACCTTGACGGTTATTTGCAGAAACACTGTTCGCCCTTGTAAGTTGAGGCCGTTTGCCAAGTCAAAGCCTTTTGGCTCGACAATCAGGCGGTACGTACGGTGGTTGCCGCGACAGCTGAGACCGTCGGTCCGTTGCGCCGGCAGGCGGAACCACCCTCGATACCGTCGCATCCTGAATAGGCATGCGAAGGCAGCCATTACGAAGACGATGGCAACTGTACCGGCGATCATTCAGGTAGCGGTCCGCAGATCTGATCGATCCGTCCCGGACTTCGAAATTTTCATCCGCGATGGCATGATGCCGCGGCGTGCGCGTTCCCGGAAGGCGCTGGCACGAACGAACGCTCTCCACAGTGCCGTTGACATGAGGCGTTCGGTTTCACCGAAGTGTTCCGGCCAGGTGCCGGAGCGCAGACATCAATGCCTGCGGAACAACCGGTCGAACGATTCCCTTCAGCGCGCCCCACCACCATCGCGGATAGCGCCACGAAAATATCCACGCTCTGCGTAGAGTAGTACAGGCCCCCCGAAAGTCCCCGTTATCGGCATGTTGCCTTGCGAGTTTCAACGATGTTTCAGCGCGCATTTTCGCACAGTGCGAGCGGAGTCGCGGATTTGCGGTGAAATTTGCCATCTTTTCGTACAGTCGCATCCAGTCGGCATGGTCGCCGATTTTATCGCTGCTGTAGTGTTCGTCATGAGTGCGCACCGAGCACAGTGACTCCCGTACGGCCACCACTTCGCCTTTCATTGCGAGCCGCAGGCACAGGTCGTGGAACTCACCGAATCTTTGCCGTTCGTCAAAGCCACCGACCTGGTCGACCAGATCTCTCTCAGCGACGACGGTCGGCATGGCGATTCCGATGTCCAGCTTGAGTAGCTGCTCGAAGATCCATCCTTCCGGGCGAACAACTGTTTTCAAATTCCTTTTGGCAAGTGGACGACCGTTCTCGTCGATGAAATCACAAGCCGTATAGCTCCAGCGGCTGTTGGCGCGATCACGCAGCGCCCCGATCTGCTTTTCCAGCTTAGACGGCGCCCAAATATCGTCAGAATCAAGAAACGCCAAATAACGGCCGTTGGCGGCTGCAATGGCGCAGTTCCGAACCCGCGATGGATTTCCGGAGTGCTCGAGCCATATCGTGCGCACTTGCGGGGCCGTCATACTGCGCAAATATGTTCTCGTCTCTTCGGCCGAACCATCATCTGCGATGATCATTTCCCAGTCTGTGTAGGTTTGCGCGTACACGGACGCAATGGCCGACCGCAGAAATCTGATCCGATTGAATGTTGGAAGAATGACCGATACGTTCGGCATGGACGGGAATTTAGTCATCAAGTCCGCCCACTCTGTTCACGCAATCCGACCTTGAGAGCCAGTGCGTACATGGCTCGTTTTGCGAATCTGGCCGGCCAAACGGGATCGTGTCGTGTTCCCGCCGCCGCGTGCAATATCAGCTTGCGCAAGTCGTACTGTTGAGCCGAGTAAATGGCGCCCAAAAGAGTATCCCGGGTACGCGCCCGCTTGATCAACTCCCGCGCGCGTTTTGGCAGATCAGGCTTACTCAAATAGAGGCCGGTCATTCTGTTGTGTTCGCGGAGGACTGTTTCCGATATCTCCTCGTTTCGGCCAAAAGTCATCGACCCGGGATGCATCCGGTATCGGCAAATCAGCTTTTTGGTCTCGACGTGTCGCAGGCCGCTGAATGCGAACCGGAGCATGAACTCGCGGTCCCCGGCCACTCTGTAACTCGCGTCGAACCGGCCGATCTTTGCGAAAACGGACGTGCGAAAGAACCACGCGTTGATTGACGGGTCGCCCAGCGTCGACTGGAACAACAAGTCGATTCCAACCCGCGTAAACCTATCCACCGCGATTTGATCGCCATTCGCGGCGTCACGAAAAGTGACGTCCTCGCCTGCCAGGGCCATGACACGTTCGTCCCGGAATGCGTCGATGACGGAGGAGAAGACATCGTCAGCGTAACAGTCGTCGGAATTCAATATACCGATGAGCTCCCCTTGGGCGACAGCCAGCGCGCGATTCAATGCGTCGTACATGCCACGATCCGGAGAGCTGAGAATCTTGAGATGCGAATACCGACTCAGGATCTCCAACGTGCTGTCCGTCGAGCCTCCATCGGCCACGATGTGCTCCGTATTGGCGTAGCCCTGCATCAAAACGCTTTCTATGGCGTCGCCGACATAGCGCGCGCCATTCAGACATGGAGTAATTACGGAGATTCTCGGACCGAATGGTTGAGCGCTCATTTGTGTCCGGTCAGACAATCCCGTGCAGATTGAGTCCGGAGAATATTTCTAGGCCGTGCTCGGCCGCGAGTTTGCGAACCTCATGATGCTGCCAAGATACGGCATCGGGGGTGAAGTGCTGCAGCCAGCCTTTCTCTCGGTACGGAGCCCACCAGGAATCGGGGACAGCGTAGATTTGTGTATCGCCATCCTCACGCAGCGTCCAATCGTATATCTGGTTCAAATCCGCCGGCGACCGTCTCCCCGGATATCGTAGGGTCTCGAACATCTTGTACCACACCGCTTTGCTCTGAAGCCTGGCTTTGTTGACGAACTGCAGGTGAAACAAGCCTCCACAGTTCTTGTCGGCAAACATGAGCCCATGATTGACGGCTTTGTAAGGAGCCCTATGGTGCAGCTGATATGCGGCCGGCACTTTCCGCCGTAGCGCGGGGGAATCACAGAACGCCCAGGGAATCTGATCGGTCTCACCCCACGGGCCATCCCACCGAAAGACATTGGGTGCGTGATAAGTTGCAATCATGGGCAGCGATGCAATGCGCCCCCGGGCAGGTTTTAGAGCAAGTTCGCGCAAGTCCGGAAATAGGTTTCCTGTGGGGACCTCGTCCGCGTCCACGATGACGAAATGGCTGCCGCCGAGTTGGCGGCCGCGATCAAGCATCTCCTGCCGAATATCTAGTTCCATCCATTCCTCGTCGTCAGTGCGACGAATGCTGATCTGGCGATCCGGAAACTCGGCCTGAGCTTCGTGGATGATCTGGGTGGTCCGATCCGTAGAGCGGTTGTCGGTAATCACTACAGCATCGCAATACGACAGGCTTACGCGCAGCGATAGCCCCAGAACCCAATCTTCGTTGCGAGTCGCGGTAAGTGCAACGACCTTCGGCGCCACGCTATTGGGCACCGGCCGACGGGTCCGTCTAAATAGCCTCCTAAACGACTCTGCGGTCTTGTGGTAAATCTTCACATTTCAAACGCTCAATGTTGATCAAGCATTATACGGCGAAAGTGTCCGCAATCGCGCCAGGTACCAAAATCAGAAAGCAATGACGAAATACTCAGCGCATACCACGGGAATTATGCCTGTTTAGACGTTTTTCTGCCGCCCCCGGCACAGTTCCGAATATTGACGGGCCATCTTCTCCAGATCCAGCAAAGTCTCGTCGAGGTCGGGCTGTGGAACTGGCTGTGGCCGAACGGGTACCGCGGGCATGCGCATGATTTCGGCGTTGAGCGTCTGGATATCGACGATCGCTGCGAGTCCCCGCTCGATCAGGTCCGAGAATTGACCACGAGCTTCTTCACTCAAAAAAAGTGCCGGCACACCAAATGCCGCAGCTTCCACCGATGCGCCCGAGAAACGTGATACCAAGACGCTCATATGCCGAAGCAGCGCCGGCAGCGGCAGGGACAATGCCTGCTCAACTATCACGTTCGGCATGCGAAGCGACACCAGGCGCATGTATTCCGCGTCTTGGTATGCGCGCGCCGACGGATGACGGCGAATCCACCAGCGCCATCCCGCGGGCGCAGCCATGATCTGCGCCGCCACGGCGTCCCATTGTGCACGAAACCCCCCGATTGGTTGGAGGGTGACTAGAATCTCGCGTTCAAAGGCTGCGCCCTTGCCCAAGGTGCTGAACTTTGCGTCCCACGCCTTGGTTTGCGGATTGCCGTCGTCCAGAAAGCAGGCAAGCTGCGTGTGGCCGCCGTGCACGCTTCGATGCCAGGGCAAGGCGAGTTTGTCCGCCCAGCTCCGGATATACGCCGCATCCTTTTCCGTCCAGTTCCAAAATAGGGCCGGCAACGTCGCATACCCCTTGTCCGGCAGTGCAGACCAACCATAGGCCTTATGCGCGCCTTCCTGCGGGCAATGCTGCAGATCGATGGACACAATACCTTGGCGGCGGCAGGCCAACAGAAACGCGGGACCAAGGTCGGCATAATAGGTGACCACGAACGCCAGAGTGGGTCTTACAATCCGCAGCACCCGCTCGAACGCAGCCGCAGTCGCGAGAACCAAGCTTGCGCGCTGCGCGAGCTTGGTCCGACTGAGAGACGGCGCGCGTACACCGTTGCGGGCGAGAAATTGGTGCACGCCCTCATGGTCCGGCAATTCGGTCGGCCTCGCCGCGACGAGGCTGGTCAGCCAACCCCGGGCGGCGACGCGATTCGCGGCAAAGGAGGGGCGATGCCATGGCAAGCGGCTCAGATCGCCACTCTGCATCAGAAATGTGCCCAGCCCTCGCGTCTCCAACGCGGCGATCAGCGGTTCGCTATATCGGTCCTGCCACGCATCGTTCACGCGATCCAACGAAACACCATCGCCTAGAAATATCGCATAGGCCGGTTTTGGACGCGCGATCCAATGGGCAAGATCGCGTCTGCTCTTCCACAGATTGGTCAGCGGTGTCGCAAGGCGTGCCATGGCGCGCAGCGGCAACGGGCGCGTTTCCGGCAGAGAGCCGCCCACATTGGCCCAAAACATGTCTAGGTAGAGATCCATCCGCGCCAAAGGCCAAATTTCCGCATCGCCGCTCTTCCAACGCGCCACGGGGAAGCTGCGCTCTATCTCATCAACGAGGGTCAGATAGCGGCGATGAAAGGGTATCGCCACCATGTCAATTCGCGGTAGTGTCATGGTGGGCGCGCACGCCTCATGTCATGGTGCGCAAGCGTTCCGCCGAAATGGACTCGGTGATATCCCCTGCCAGATGAGCGGCCACTTTCCTCACCACTTCCGCCGCGGCGGCAAAGTGCATATCGGGCGATCCGCCCGCGATATGGGATGTGAGAAATACATTCGGCAGGCGACGCAGCGGATGCGAGGCCGACAGGGGTTCCTCTTCGTAAGTGTCCAGGCAGGCGAATATGTCACCCCGCTCGAGGCGCGCGAGAAGGTCAGCCGGCTCAACCAGCGCGCCGCGCGCTACATTGATGAGCAGCGTTCCGGGGCGTAATTTCGCGAGTTCAGCCGCGCCCAGAAAGTGCCGCGTGCCAATGCTGAGGCCGCGGTGCAGCGACACGATATCGCTGGCCAAAACCTCGCTGAGAGAGACGGAGCTGGCCCCGCACTTGCTGATATCGTCTTCCGACGCATGCTCCGAGTAGACTACGACGCGTGCTCGCGCGCGAGCAAGGCGCTCGGCGAAAGCGCGCGCATTCGCCCCCCAACCGATGAGCCCGACAGTGGCCCCCTGTAGGTCGCGGGCCGGTGCTCGTGCTCCCGGCACGTCGACCAATGGTGCGGCTGCCTTCCAGATCCCCAAGAAAAATGATTCAAGCCCTGCCGCTTTTACGGCCGGACGCATATTGCGTGCCGCCCGGTTAGCCATGCCCTTAAATCCGGGCGTTCGAAGTACGGTACCCCAGCCGCCCTTGCGCATCACGTCATGGGAGATGAAGGCGCGACGGCGGCCCAGGATAGCGAGCCCGAAAGCGAATTCCGCCACGCTCTCGGCATAGGCTGCGCTTGCATTCACCAGCGTGATGCCGCGCGCGAGCAGCGCTTCAGGCTCATGGCGCGCGAGCGACAGGGCCATGATGCCGACGACGCCAAGTTGCGGAAGCTTAGCCAGTATGTCCGGCGGCAAGGGAGATGAGCCGCGGCCCAATATTGCCGCCCCGATGTCGGGGCGTTCGTTGACCGATCCTCGAATGTCCTCGAGAGACACGAGCCGGTATTGAGGCAACAGGTCCGCGAGCGCCGGCTGCAATTCGGCACACGGCACGACGAGGATCGATTTAGCCGTGGAATCGCGCGGCCGAGGAACACCTCGTGGAGGATCCGCGAGTGCCGTCTCCGGCAGTTGCACACGTCCGCTGAAGCCGCCTTCGATCAGCTCGGCGAGAAACATCGATGGTGCGATCGCGGCGATGCTGTGCGGCGGTTCCGTACCGCGTCGAATCGCTTGGAGAAAAGAATCATGCTCGGCCGCGAAACCGTCGTCCATCATCGGAAGCGCCGTTGTCGTGGCTGAATTATTCTTTTCAATGGTGAGGCCCGTGCTCGTGACGCTGCAGGTTTCGCCAAGACCATGGAAGACATACTCCTCGCGCCGCGAGCCTGCATTGTTATTGCATAGGAATACGCCTTGAGCGCCATCGCGCCAGCGCATGAGGGCGGAAAAAGCGCTCGGTTCCGACGCACCAGCTTCTCCCGCCAGCGCCGTCAAATGTTCAGGCAGGCCGCCCATCATGAACACGAGCGCATCCAGTCCATGAATGCCGTTCGCGCCAAGCCAGCTGCGCGCACCGAATGGCGGCGGCCTGCGAAATTCGGGTTTGTGGAATACCGCCTCGACAAACCGCCAACCCGCCTTTCCGGCGCGTGCACGGACTGCGGCAAGGGACTTGTAGAACCGGCGATTAAGGCCGCCTGCGGCCACGAGTCCGCGCTCCTTCGCGGCTTGCGCCAAGTTGCGCGCCTCCGCATAGGACGGCGCGATGGGTTTCTCGACGAACAGATGTTTGCCGTTCCGGAGCGCCGCCAGGCCATATTCATAGTGTAGCTGTGCGCTCCCGAAAATATAGACGGCATCTATATCCCGGCGTTCGAGGGCCGCAATACCGTCGCCGCCCTCTTCCAGGAATCCGAATTTGCGCCGCGCCGCCGTTGCACGTTCATGCTGTATATCGCAAATGAATACGAGCACGATCTCGCCCTTGTCGCGCAGCCGCGCAAGAACCGGCAGATGTGCAAAATCGGTAGTCGGGCCCGCGCCGATGACGAGCACGCGAACCGGGCGCACGACGGATGTTTCGGACGACATTCTTGCTTTCCTCAGGCGATCAGAGTTGCGGCACTCAAAACCCGAACATATGGTCGAACGAGAACCCGCCCGCATGATCGTCCACGCCATGAAACCCAAACAACCGACACGTCGTATCCTTGACCAGCACGTAACCGGCCTCCCCTGCCTTCCGCAATTCATCCCCGGGGAAATACCGCGATAGATAAATAATTGCCGAACCAAAGCATGAAATTTCAAGTCTCTGCGTCGCCAGTAAAACGCCGGCATCGCTGTATAGCTCTAACGACGTGTTGGAGTGCTCATGCCATTGGGCGGACGCAGGGTAGATCAGAACACAAAAACTGTCCCGTTTGCCGATCCCACGTTTCAGAAACAACCGGGTGGAAAGTCCAGGCGGCGGACCATTATAAGACTGCGGCTCGTCCTTATACGTCATGATCGTGTTGAACATGTGCGCGCCGAAGCTGCTCTCTGCCACATGCCCGGTCTCACGTTGCTCATAACGGAACAGCGCATGCAGCCAACCATTGGCGTCGCCGCCATCGCGAAAATCGTAGACCAGCTCGGCGTGTCCGCCCTCGCTCAGCGCATCCGCACCGAGAACATCGTCGAGATCGAGCGCCACCTCATGGTTGCGGGGCAACACTCCAAGATAATGTTCCGCGACCTTCGCGCCCTCATTGGTAAAAACGTCAAGTCGTAGCGGCGTATTTGCCTCGCTCACTGCCATCGGCGTCGGCTGCACAATAGTGCGAAATTTCGCTCTTGGCAACACCGGAAAGGGCAGCAGAAACCCGCGTCCCAATGCCGCCGATAATGTTCTGATTCCTGGATCAGCGCGCAAATCGCTGCGCTCTATGTTGACATGTGCAATCCGCGTGCGCCCATTCCGCGTTACCTCATATCGTGGTCGCACAACATGCCGACCCGCCCGCAACTCGATCTGCGAGGGCCAATGCAGCCCGGGCAGAAGCACCGAGACATCGATCGGATAACTTCCAAATGGCGGAATTTCATGGTCGATCGGCACCGGTGCCTCCGCGCCCATCCGGTCCAGCGCCATTGCGCCCGCGGGAATCGACACGGCATGGCTGTTCTGCAGCCACAAAATCACCTGTTCAACCGGCAACGGCGCCGGCAGACCCGCATACCTGTCGGCCGGCCACGCATTCGCATCATGTGTGCAGGACAGCGATGCACCACGATCGGTCGCGTACACGTCCAGCGCATATTTCACTACGTCGTGACCCGCCACCCCGACGGCGTGAATGAACAGCTGCCCGGTGAACGGCTTCAAACTGAATCTCCGCCGCACTTCGCCGCTATCTATGGTAATTCCGCCCGCTTTTTCCGGCGCATCTTGTTCCCACTCTGCCAGCACGCAGCCTGCGGCATCATAGAGCCGAATGAAAAACTTGACCGATCGGGCTCCGTATCCGGCCCAATAATTCGCTGTCGTGAGCCGTGTCCCGAAATGATCGTCATCGCGAAAAAACACGAAATTCGTCGCGAAATTGGCCGCATCCAGATAGCGCCGATCATTGGTAATCAAACTCGCGGGCAGTTTCGCTTCATCCAACGTCAGCACGGCGGCACCCGTGGGTATGAACGGCGCAATCCGCGCCGCGATCCACCCTGCGTCGAATGCCGCCATCAGGACGGTTGCCACCCTTGCCGCCGCCAGACCCGTCAGCGGACGTGCAATATGGGCGCCGCGCATCTGGCCCACCGCCAGCGTGTCGCTGACATAAAGGCCTTCCACGTCGATGGCCGGGCTCAATGCCAGCAGCGGCCGCGCGAACCCGTACGGATCGTAAATCGCCACGGGCCCGCCTTCGTTCAGCGATGCCGCCAGCCGCGCAAGACCAATCGCCGCCATCGGGTGCGCCAACGCCTTGTATGCCAAGTTGCCACCGCGCAGATTATCGAATGTTTCAATGTCTAACATCACTCTCATCCAGTGGACGGCAAATCCGCCGATCGCGACATATCGATGCCTCACATCGTCTCGCGCCGAGACGATGCTGCCTGTGCGGATTGGCCATCAAACGATTATGATGCAAGATGGTTGCGACTGCGTTTTCCATTCATCCGACGATCCGTCAGGCGGGCGATGAAATTTCCGAGCTTGGGTATATTGACAGAAGTCTCGCGCGTTGGCAGAGACGCCTTGCGCCGCATCCTACCTGGCTCGTACCGCAGAGTCCGGAGGCCGGTGGCTGGGCTATTTCAGCCCTATAATCACACATCGCCGGATCGCTATCCGTGGCTGTTCCGATTCGCGGCCGCTCAATTCGGCCCGAGCCAGCGCCTGCGCATCTTGTCGTTCGGCTGTTCCCGTGGCGAGGAAGCATTCACTCTTCGCAAATATTTTCCCGCGGCCGACATCAAGGGCATCGACATCGATCCGCGCAACATCGCCTGTTGCCGGGCGCGCGCGCAGGAGGAAGCGAGCGCCGGCATGACCTTCGCCACGGCCGCGACGACCGAAGGCGAACAGACGGAATTCTATGACGCAATTTTCTGCCTGGCGGTGCTGTGTCTCGGTGATCTAACCACGTCGAGCGCTCAGCGCTGCGATCCGCTACTGCGCTTCGACGATTTCGAACGGTTGGTGGTGGATTTCGCCCGCTGCTTGAAGCCTGGTGGGTTGCTGTTTCTACACACGACGAATTTTCGATTTTGCGATACGGTTGCGGCCCGTGAATTCGATACCGTGCTGGAGGCCGATTCTGCGCAATTGGCGCCTGATGTCCTATTCGACCGCGACAACGAGCTGATGAAAGGAGCGAGATATCATGCTGTGGCATTCCGCAAGCGGGGCTCGGCATGACCGAATCAATTCGATTCGGGGAACTGAGAATATCGTGGCGAATCTAGGTGCCGAGCCGGCGAAATCCAATCGGCACCTGAACATTCAGTTCCGGCCCGATATAGAAGGCTTGCGGGCCGTAGCGGTCATTCTCGTCGTTCTTTATCACGCCGGGTTGCCCATCCTGCAAGGCGGCTTCATTGGCGTCGATATATTCTTCGTCGTTTCGGGATATCTGATCACCAGTCTACTGGCAAAGGAATTGAACTCATCCGGAGGAATCAACCTTTCCAGGTTTTACGCCCGCAGAGCTCGCCGTCTGCTGCCCGCATTGACTCTCGTCGTGGTAATCGTTTGCCTGATTCAGGCCATTATTTCCAGCCCGATCGAGCAATTCAACGTTTTGAAGGCAGCTCTGGCGACGATTCTCTACTCCAGTAATTTATATTTCGCGCGCATACAGTTGTATTATTTTTTGCAGCACTCGGGAGAGGAGCCGCTGCTGCACACGTGGTCGCTGGCCGTCGAAGAGCAATTTTATTTGGCATGGCCCATTTTTCTTCTGTTGCTGGCGAAAGGGGTCAGGAGCGCCAGAATCCGAATACTGATTGTTGGGGCGACAACGATCATATCGTTCATCGGCTGCGTGTGGCTAACCGCATGGAATCAAGTGATGGCATTTTTCCTGTCGCCGCCCCGCGCCTGGGAGTTCAGCATCGGCGGGTTGCTGGCGTTTGTTCCGCTCCACTGGCTGACTGCACACGAGAATCTGTGCAAGTGGCTGGGAGCCGCAGGCTTGATCGTCCTGGTATTGTGCGGCGCATTGATGACCGATTCGGCGGGTTTTCCGGGATACATCGCGGCGGTTCCCGTTCTTGCCACACTCGCCGTACTCCAAGGCGGGGCCGGTGCGCCGGACTCACTCGGGGCTCGAGTGTTGACTTGGCGTCCATTGCAATACGTCGGGGGAATTTCCTATTCGCTGTATTTGTGGCACTGGCCGGTTCTGATGATGGCGCGAGAAATGTTTCCCAATGATTCGGCTGCAGTCCGAGCCGCGTGCATTGCATTGTCCATGGTGTTGGCAGCCATTACTCGTGTCACGGTCGAAAATCCCATCCGCTTCAATTCATTCCTTGGGTCGAGATCGCTGCTGAGCCTCGGCCTCGTCGGGCTCTCCATGACGATATGCATCGGCGGACTCGCGGCGTGGTGGGTCGCATTGAACCATTCGGCGCAGTTTCGCAAATTCAACGAGGCACGCAACGATATACCTTCTTTCTATAGGACGGGATGCATGGCCGATTTGGGTGATCCTAACCCAAAGCTGTGCTTTTTCGGAGAACTCACCAACCCGGAATCGACGGTGGTCCTGTATGGCGATTCACATGCCGCTCAATGGTTCCCGGCGATGAAGGTTATTGCTGAATCGCGGCATTGGAAGCTGGTTACCATCATAAAAGCTGCTTGTTCTCCGATGAATATTAGAATTTTGCGTGACGCGCGGGCCATTGAGGCATGTGAGCGATGGAGGAAGTTGACCGTAGCGGCCATCCAAGAGATTCACCCGGATACGGTCATTATGTCCAGCTCGTCGCTCTATCAACAACGCAATAGTCCGAGACTCATCGATGCCTCGGACTGGGAGAAGGGATCACGGGACACCTTTCTCGCGATCGCACGGCATGGGATCGCTCTGCGGTTCATCAGGGACACGCCTCACGCCGACTACGATGTCCCACCCTGCTTGGCGCAGCTCGCATGGAACGGCCATGCGACTTGTCCCCCGTTGAACCGAACGGCTGCGCTGAGCCCCGATATCTATCAAGCAGAGGTTCGTGCTGCCGCCGATATTGCAAATGTCAGAATCATCGACATGTCGGATGCAATCTGCGGCGGTGACAGCTGTGAAACGGAGCAAGGGGATCTGGTCAAATACCGGGATAGTGATCACCTGACATCACGCTATGCTGAGAGCCTCGCTGGTGCATTGCAGACCCAACTGTTCCAATCTTTGAAGTGAGAAAATAAATGACAGCCGAAAATCCTGCACTCGCCCTATGACCATCGATGTCGGCGAGAAGAGCGGGTAAATTGAATTAGGCGCTCCCAGCCCTGTTGCTTGGAACGAACGCCGCGAAATTACCGGCCTCGGTTACCGAACAATTGCGTCTGCAATGCATCAGCGAGGCTCTCGGCGTAGCTCGAGGTCAAGTGATCGGTATCCCGGTATTTCACGAGATCCCCTTGCTCCGTCGCACAGGTAGTTGTGCCGCAGATGGCATCCGCCATGTCGATGATTCTGACATTTGCAATATCGACGGCAGCGCGTATTACCGCCTGATAGATGTCGGAGTTCAACGCAGCCGCTCGGTTCAACGGAGGACAAGTCGCATGGCCGTTCCATGCCAACTGCGCCAAGCACGGTGGGACATCGTAGTCGGCGTGAGGTGTATCCCTGATGAACTGCAAATGGATCCCATGCCCTGCGATCGCGAGAAAGGTGTCCCGTGATCCCTTCTCCCAGTCCGAGGCATCGATGAGTCTCGGATTATCGCGCTGTGGATAGCGTGATGAGCTGGACATGATGACCGTATCCGGGT
>Ga0137403_10001974_pt1 | contig 25538 bp, 19 predicted proteins | sample CZOMad2_1_16fung_FD_122057 | JGI IMG/M metagenome (GOLD analysis project Ga0137403, IMG submission 122057) | Vadose zone soil fungal communities from Angelo Coast Range Reserve, California, USA - CZOMad2_1_16fungal (Hybrid Assembly) | ecosystem: Environmental > Terrestrial > Soil > Vadose zone... | reverse complement strand
GCCGCGGATTACGCCAGTCGTGATGGACGCGTCGCGCAGGATGAGTTTTTCTTTGCCGAACAGAATGCGCGTTTGGTACTCAATGCCGAACGATACTACCGCACAATGTTTCGCGGAAGGGTCGCATCGTGGAACCTGCGTGATCGACATATGGCGGACACCCTCGACGCGTTGATCGGTCATTTGCAATCGACGGGTCAACAGGCGAAGGTGGCTGTCTGGGAGCATAACTCGCACCTCGGTGATGCGCGCGCCACCTATATGGCCGAGTATGGTGAGCTTAATGTTGGGCAGCTCGTCCGGGAGCGTTACGGTGCGGAAAGTGTGTTGGTGGGGTTTACTACTTATGAGGGAATGGTAACCGCGGCTTCTAACTGGGATGGACCGGCTGAGCGCAAGCGTGTGCGCCCGGCATTGGCAAATAGTTACGAAGCATTATTTCATGAAACAACCGTGCCGAAATTTCTACTGGCGTTGAGGGATCGGCGTCAAGTTTCCACCGCTCTTCATGGGCCAAAGCTGGAGCGCGCAATTGGAGTAATATACCTGCCGCAAACCGAACGCCAGAGTCATTACTTCGAGGCTCGCTTATCCGATCAGTTTGACGCCGTGATTCACTTTGATGAAACTCGCGCGCTGGAGCCACTCGAGCGGTATGCGCTTTGGGAATCCGGCGAGCCGGCAGAAACATTTCCTTCGGGTCTGTAAAGGGGAGCATATTATGCCCACGCAAGAAATTTCACGTGAAGAATGGCCGACATTTCTCGAGCGATTCAGTCAACAGCATGAAGGCTGGCTGGCGAGTCTGGAGGTCTTGTCTAACGATATTGGCGCGCAGTTTGAGGTACGAGATCTGCCCTTTGCAGGCGTCACGGTCGCTTCGAAAGAAAATTCGCCGAAAACAATGGCAATCAGTTTAGGCAAGTCGGCGGAGGATCATGTAACGCATACGATCACCGAGCCCAGACATGTCTGGCTGGAACAGACATCTGAAGGAGCGAATGCAGCCTTGGAGGTGGAATCGGCCGACGAAGTAAAAGTGTTGCTCCGATTTCGCTCTCCCGTGCCCGCGGAAATGGTTGACGGAGTAGTTTTGGAGAAAAGCTAAGAACGATCTTGATTCGATCCGGCAGATCGCCGCGCCAACAGTGCAAGTGGTAATCCCACCAGTAACGCGTGTCCGATGATTTCCGTCAGAAAAATAGATGGGCGCTTTGGTGCTGATCTTGGTCCGATGGCTGAAAGCGGCACGACGACATAATTCATTCCCAGATAAGCAATCATTCCGTAAATCAATCCGCTGACAACAGGATGGCGAATTAACACCGGCAACATCCGGCTGGCGAGGTAGTAAACAGTAGCGATACAGGTAGCCACAACGAAATGAAGCAGAATGCCCAGCAAAAAAGTCCGGACTCCACCTTCAATCGCCGCCGTTCTCCCCAGCAATCCCGCAGCGACTGACTGGAAGATTCTGAGCGAGGGCACGCCCAATATCAGGCCGTAAAAAGTGAATGCGAACAGCAGGTCAAGGATGCCGACGACTAAACCTCCATAAAGGATGGTCTCGAAAGCACGTGGGCGCCCAAAGGACGTTTCTTTATGGGAATGCCCGACATCGTTTCTCTTCATGACGATCTCCTCTCAGCCTGCGCTTGTGGGTATCTTTTCAATTAGGATGTTGTCGTTACAGCCAATCTGCATGTCTTATCATTCAAGTCTCTATAGAACAAGTTGGGAAGGGGCAAGCGCAGCAACACACTACTCACTAAAGCGAAACTGAGCGCGCCCCCGCTGAGTTACATGAGCATGACTTTCAAAAACATCAGTGAAGTCAGATTAGAACATGCTATCTTGATTGGTGACCTTGAAAGTTGATACTGATGTAACTCAGCGGGGGGCGCGCTCAGTTTCGCTTTAGTGAGCAGTGTGTTGCTCCGCTTGCCCCTTCCCGACTTGTTCTATACAGACTTGAATGATCGAGGTCTAACGATGAAAGACGAAGATGCGAAATTATCGCGACGCGATCTACTGAAAGCAGCCACTATCGCCGGATTGGACTTGGCTGCTTTTGGGCTCGGCAGCACACATGCCGCCGAGCCTGATTCAACGTCGAGTGAGCCCAGGACCAGAGAGCGGACGATGATCGGGGTGAAGTTTGAGCCCCGAGATATAGTGCGAGTCGGGATCGTTGGCGTCGGGCTCCGGGGCACCGACGTGCTACGGGAATTCCTTGCAATTGACAAAGTCGTCGTCAATGCGGTCTGCGATGTCGTTAAAGAGAAATGTCTGCGGGCGGCACAGATGATCGAGAAGGCGGGCCAGAAAACACCCGCAATTTATAGTAACGGCGAACGTGACTTCGAACAGCTTTCACATCGCGACGATCTGGATTTCGTTTACATAGCTACGCCCTGGGAGTGGCATGTACCGCAAATCCTCGCAGGCTTAAGAGCGGGCAAGCATGTCGGCTCGGAAGTTCCCGCAGCCTACACCCTCGAAGATTGCTGGAACATTGTTGACACTTCTGAAAAGACGCGGCGACATTGCCTGATTATGGAGAATTGCTGTTACGACTATTCCGAGACGATGGTCTTGAATATGGTCCGTGCGGGATTATTCGGTGAACTGGTGCACGGCGAATGCGCTTACAACCACGACTTACGAGAGATTTTATTTGAGAACGCGAACGAAGGGTTGTGGCGCCGGCGCCATCACACTCTCCGCGACAGTAATCTGTACCCGACGCACGGGCTCGGTCCAATGGCCAGGTACATGAATATTAACCGCGGCGACGCGTTTAGCCAGATCATTTCTATGAGTTCATCCCACCTCGGGTTGGAAGAGTACCGCAAGGAGCATGTACCGGCAGGTGATCCGAAATGGAAAGAGGTTTACAAGTGCGGCGACTACAACACCAGCTTGATCAAAACTGCCAGGAGCCGGACCATTCTCCTCCAGCACAACGTCAGCACGCCGCGTCCCTACGATCGCATCAACCTCATCCAGGGAACAAAAGGAATCTTTCGCGATTACCCGCCGCGCATCTTTATTGATGGACAAGAGGGCGGCCACAACTGGACCACGCTGGAAAGATACAAGGAGCAGTACGAATCGCCGCTTTGGAAGAAGCAAGGAGAGACGGCGCGAAAGTTAGGGGGCCATGGTGGGATGGATTACCTCATGTGCTACAGGCTGGTCCAATGTATGCGCGAAGGGCTTGAACCGGACATCGACGTATATGACGCAGCCGCGTGGAGTGTGCCGGGCCCACTGAGTCAGACTTCGGTCGCGAATGGCAGTATGCCTGTCAAAGTACCTGACTTCACACGCGGGCTTTGGCAAAAACAACGATGAGCTTGGTTCGAGCCTTCCAAGTGGACTTAGTGGCAACTAAAGAAGCTAAAATTGAATCCACAGATTACGCAGATTATAAGAATTGCGAGGAAGTAAAAAGCAGCCGGCTGTGTTTTCGTAGTTCTTATAATCTGTGTAACAAACCGCCAAGTTCTTGTTTTTCTAGGTAATCTGCGTAATCTGTGGAATGAAACCGTTCCGGGTTGTCAGCGCTTTGTGACGGCTTTCTTTCCCGCGTCGTTAGTCTTCATTCGCGCCTTGATCAGTTTGGTTATAAGCGACGTGGGAAGTTTGCGATCGAGAGGAAAGCGAATGGTAGCTTTGGTGGTCTCGTAAGCTGATAGTTTGCGTTCATGCTCCTTAATCGTTGGGGTGGGTAAGTAGAGTCCAATGTGTGCTTTCCAAAAACTAAAGTAAGCCAGCCGGCCATTGTAGTGGTAGTAGGGCATGCCGTAACTGATGCGTTCGACCGCAGTGGGCGCACTTTTTCTAATTACCGATCGAAGCTCATTCAGTTTACCCCGTACTTCCTTTGGCGCTGAGGCAATGTAAGTGTCCACTTCTTTTGCTTTGGGTGCTTTTTTCATGATTTTGTTGGCGGCGAATCCCAATTAGTCTCGCTTTAAGTTAAGCCCTCGGGAAATGCATCGGCGATAGCATTTAGCTCGATATTATGTTCAAGGAATGCTTTTAGCCCAGCAAGAACCCAGGTAAAGCCTCCCTTCGAATCAAGCGCATCACTTACTACCTTATCTCCATCTCCCTGGAAACCGGAATTTGTAATGGTTACGTATGTCTTGTCGTTTCCATAAGGAGTGAAAAGCCATTCTACGGCAGTCATAGAGCCATAGTTTCCCCATTCAATCAGAATTCTCTTGTTTGCTTCGATCTCTTTTACATCTACCTCGATGGACATATTGTACATTTCCCAGGTCCATGTGATGTGTTGGCCGGCTTGTAATGGCCCACTGCTTTTGGTGAACCAAAACCTGCTTGTGATTGCAGGATTAACAAACGCTTCGAAGACCTTAGCCACTGGCTTGCGAATCAGCATCTCTGCCTTTGCTATTGGCGGTTTAGTTAGTTGCAGACTTTTCATGATTTTGATCTCGAGGTTTGATAGCTGTGGCTAAATTTATCAACCATATTGTTTTAAAGACAAGAACTAATGTGGTACTTCGGGACTGGAAGTATGCGATAGTCAAATACCACTCTTCGGCGCGGGCGATCCTGGTCAACCAATCCTAAGACATGATCCACGCGCATCACACGAAACCGCCTGCTTCGCAAGGCTCGCCAAAGCTTCGTATTACGAGCCGTGGTAGTAGTTCTCGTCCGCTCGTACAATTCGTTGCTTCGGAAGGCCTGAGCGATCTCAATCGCACCAATCCAGACCAGTCGGCCCCCATGGCTAGAACCGACCTACTTCAAGACCGTCGAGGAATCAAAAGTGAGAACTGAGAACCCACTGCGCTGCCCGCTGCTGCTGATTGCGGCGTTTGCCTTCATCGCGGCGTCGATGATCATCGCCGCCGCGCAGTCTCCCAACACGGCGTCGATGATCATCGTCGTGGTCGATCAAAATGGCGCCGTGGTTAAGGACGCCAAAGTTTCGGTGACAAACACCGCCACCGGCGCCCTGCGCGAGGCCCTCTCGGGAAACGACGGCAGCGCCACCATTCCGGCGCTGTCGCTGACTGGCACTTACACGGTCAGCGTGTCCAAGGATGGATTCGGCACCGAAGAGCGCAAGGACATCACGCTCCGCTCCGGTGAGACCGCGACTCTGAAGGTGACGCTCCTCCCCGGATCCCAGCAGGCGGAGGTTACCGTCTACGGCACTGCCGAAGGCGTGCGCTCGAATCCGCAGATCGGTCTCCCGGTCAACAGCCCGCAAATCGACGAGACGCCGATCCTTGGCCGCAAGGCAACGACCTTGCCGTTGCTCAACTCGGCTTTCCGGCAGGGGAAGGGCACAGGAGATTTGTTTGTCAACGCGACGTACTTTATCACCGGGGTAGGCTCACGCCGTGCAACCACCTTCACACTCGACGGCGCGAACAACGATGAGGGATGGGGCCGCCAGACGGCAATCGCCACCGTGCCGCTTGGCGCCATCCAGGAAATCACAATTCTCTCGAACGCGTTTTCTTCCGAGTTCGGCTGGACCTCCGGCCCGGCGCTGAACATCGTCACCAAATCCGGCACCAACGAATTTCACGGCGAAGGACTGTTCTTGATCCGTCCCGGTGGTAGCTGGCAGGCGAAGACCTTCTCAACCAAGGGCTTCTGTCCATCGTCCGTGCCTGGTTGCGTCACGCCCTCCACGCTCCGGGCTATCAACCCGGTGGACATTCCGGATGCGCTCTCGCAGCTCTCCGGCTCGATCGGCGGGCCGATCGTTAAGGACAAGACGTTCTTCTTCGCTACGGCTGACTACACGCGTCAGAATCGAACGACATTCCTCTCGAGCACGTTGCCAGCTTTCCTGTTGCCGGCTGATGGCCACCTCGACGTCACTGGTCACTACCGCCAGTTTCTCTTCGACGGAAGGGTGGATCACAAGCTCACCTCGAGGCAGACGTTGATGGCGCGATTTAACGTCGATCGGTTTTCCGATAACAACCCGCAGGACGCCGTGGGTGGCACTAACGCACCAAGCGTCGCGCGCAGATACTCGCGGCGTTCATGGACGGCTCAGGTCAATCACACAACGGTCTTCAGCACGAGTCTTCTGAACGAGGCGCGATTTGCCTACCTCCATGGCGATCCGATAACGCTCTGGGAAGCCCAGAACCTCTCAACTACCTATACACGCGGCGGGGCTGTGCCGTTCACCATTGGACAGTCGCGAGCCTCCGACATCTTTAGTCACCAGGTGCAGTTCGGGGACACACTATCGTGGTCGCTTGGCAAGCACTACCTACGCTTCGGCGGCAGTGTGATCCATCACACCTCAGGCGGAACGGGCAGCGAGCCGGGCACCGCGATCCTCGGCACGTTCAACTTCAGGAACAACACGACAGCGCCGTTCGGTCAATTGACACTGGCCGACGTGCAGAACTACACGCAGCCGATCGATTTTGGGATCAGCAGTTACAGGCTTCCCCAGTGGCTCTTGACGGGGTTCGTGCAGGACGATTGGAAAATGAGTCCCGATTTGACGGTGAATCTCGGGCTGCGTTACGACAGGCAGACCTTGACCGATGCGACGAAGAACTTCGCGCCGCGCATCGGCTTTGGCTGGCATCCGGGAGGCAATGCGCGCACGGTGATTCGTGGCGGCTACGGCATGTATTACACGCAGGTTCGCTCCAATGTGGTCGCCAGTTTCCTGGTAAACGGGTTGGACGGCCTGACAACCTATACCGCTATTTCCGGGCAGACCGGGTTTCCGACCTGTCTGACATGCGTCCCGGTGAACGTTGATCCGAGGACGCTGCCGGCTTCGCAAATTCCCGCGCGCGACATCACGATCAGAGCGGGCCGGCGGGCCTTCTACGAGGCTCAGTTCTCGAGGTTTGGTCTGAACTTCGACCTGCTGCCGAACTACCCCGATGCGTTGGTGAATCCACGCAGCCAGGTGATCTCCCTCGGCGCGGAACGCGAGGTGGTTAAGGGATTGTTCGTCGGTGGGGACTACGTCCATCAGCACTTAAGCGGCATTGATCGCACGGTTGATTTGAACGCCCCGTCGCCTTTCGATCGCACGGCGCCCGGACAGGTTAGAAGCGTTGCTGCGGCTAACAACACGCGCCCCATCCTGCCGGTACCTAGCGGCGTGCGCCAGGTCAACGTGTTGACGAACCTTGGCGTCGCCGATTACGACGGCTTACAGACCCAGTTTAGCTATCGCGGTAACAGGAAGATGTACGCCGCCATCAGCTACACTTTGTCCAAGGCTACCAACACCAGCGAACCCGACGGCAACGGCATTAACCCCAACGACAGCAACATCGCTAGGCTCGACGAAGTGGAACGCGGACCGAGCGTGGTCGATCAGCGTCATCGCGCAGTTTTCACGTTCACCTATCGGTTCCCGTATAACTTCACAGCCGGCACGCTGACACAGCTGGCATCGGCGCGTCCGTTCAATTCCACCACTGGAATTGACAACAATGGTGACGGCGCGAACAACGACCGGCCCGTAGTTGATGGCCGGGTCATCAGCAAGTCGGCGTTCCGCGGCACACCGACGTCGGACGTGGCAATCTTCATCGAGAATCGCATCAAGCTCTCCGAACGCACGGCCATCCTGCTCAGGCTAGAGGGCTTCAATCTGCTCAATCATGGGAACTTCCTTGGACGCGGAGTCACAACCTACGGAGATGCCGCCACACCCGCAGCCACGTTCGGCCAATTCGTGGGAGGCGTCGGCACAGCCACGAACGCGATCCCGGCCTTCGCCAACATCGACCCGCCCCGGATGTTTCAGTTGCAAGCGCGGTTCATCTTCTGAGTCAACGCGGCCGAGGTCCCATCCTCGGAAGCACATCCCTGAGATCAAAACTCTCAAGAACATCTAAAATCCCACCATTTCACTTATGGTGCACGAGATTCTCTAAGCCCTCAAAAAGACATAATTTTTCAATATTTCTACTAAGAATGAGGCTTTACATTTTCATTTTTTGGGCTTAGCCTAATTTTGTTTCCCATACAGGATCGCCAGCCTGCCGATGCCGCCCTTTATTCTTTCTAGTGGTGTCATCGGATTAGCCGTCGACGATATCTGACGGCCTCGCGTAGAGATCGGCCACAGAGCACCGAGACCCACCTCGGATTCGCACGGCCTCAAGGATTCTCCGAGCAGGAGAATGGAAATCGGTCGGAAGGCAATTATGACCGACCATGTTCAAATTGCGAGCGAGATAGATTCGCGCAATCCGCGAATCTGTCGCTTTACCTCACCGCGCACTCTTTATGTTGGCACGAAAACCGTATGCAGCGCCTATGAAGCCAACGAACCACTCGCCGAGAAATTGATAACCTTACCCGGCGTAGAAAAGATTCAACTGATCGGCCATCTGTTGGTGGTTACGAAAACCGCAGACAGTGAATGGAAAGATCTCGGAAGAGAGATCGAATCCATCCTTACTTCGTATTTGATTTCAGGTCTCGCCTTGAGTCCTCACGAAGTTCACGAAAAGATGATGCTCGCCGGAAGGAACGCCAGGGAGAAAATCCAGTACTTGCTCGACACCGAAATCAATCCCGGCGTCGCCGCGCATGGAGGGGCGGTGCAGGTAGTTGACGTTCAAGGTGAGAATCTTTATCTGAGACTCCATGGCGGATGCCAGGGGTGTGAGGCCGCGGATTTTACTCTCAAACAAGGAATTGGAACGATCATTAAACGCGCAGTTCCGGAGATTCGGCAAATAATCGATCTTACGAATCACCCGGCAGGTTCAAATCCCTATTATCGACGCCCTGACCTGAACGAGACAGTGAACTAGTCATGGATTAGTGGCAATGAGTAATTGGTGGGACAAACAAATCCAAAGAGCGGATCAGTTGGCCGCACAGGCTAACGGATCGAGAGAATTACTCACCTTTTACGCGCAGTTGCTTCGCGCGCAGAAAGAGATCCACGACTTTCTGCGCAGCCGCAGGGATTGGCTGCCGTCGGGAGAGCTTGAATTGGATTTGTCAGTGCTCAGTGAGGCCTTACCGGCATTCCTGAAAAAGATTGAGTCCTACGGACCTGCATCGCTCGCCGCCGAGGCTCACGATTTATCACGGACAGACTTTCAAATCGTGGCAGAGAAATTGCTGACCTACTGGTGTACGTCATCGGATATCAAATTCTTTGAGAAGGCCTTCTTACAACCTTACCTCAGATGGCTTGCCGAGACCGGCGCCATGCCAGTCGGACGAGACACTTCGCTCAGTGAGCGCAATTGCCCATATTGCGGCGGCAATCCGCAGGTTAGTTTCCTGCAAAACAAAGAGACTACAGCCGAAAGTGGAAATCGCGATTTGATTTGCGCGACGTGTCTGTCGTCATGGGAATTTCGCCGGGTAGTTTGCGCAAACTGCGGCGAGGAACGACCAACGAAACTTGGATATTTTCATTCCCCGAAATTTGACCACATTCGCATCGAAGCTTGCGACACGTGCAAACACTACCTCAAGGGAGTTGATCTTACTCGGGTTGGTTTTGCCGCGCCGATAGTCGATGAAATCGATGCTGCGCCTTTGGACCTATGGGCGCGCGAGCACGGGTTTACAAAGATTGAGTTGAACCTGGTTGGCATATAACAGCGTCGGAATCCCCCTGTTTTGAGTGTTCCCAGTTCCATCCCCCGCTAACAATTTGTAAGTGAAGGAGTGGTGCGCCATGGAAGTTTCAAGAAGAACCTTCATTAAGACTACTTTAATCGGCGGCGCTGGCGTCAGTGTCTTTGGATTCAGCCTCGCTCCGGTCTATGCGCAAACGCAGGGACTCAAAATCGCGCGCACTACGGAGACGCGCAGCACTTGTCCCTACTGTTCAGTTAGTTGTGGCGTGATCATTCACACACTGGGCGACAAATCCAAGAACGCGATACCGCAGGTTGTCCACGTTGAGGGCGATCCCGATCATCCGATCAATCGCGGCACGCTTTGTCCCAAGGGTGCTTCGCTCGAACAGGATATCGCGAACGAGCGGCGGCTGCTAAAACCGCAGGTGCGACGTCCGGGTTCGGACCACTGGGATGACATCTCCTGGGATGATGCTTTTAATGAGATCGCTCGCTGGGTGAAGAAGACGCGCGACGCAACCTTTATCGAAAAAGACGCACAAGGGCGTACCGCTAATCGAGTGGAAACGATCGGCTGGATCGGCGGCTGCACAGATACGAACGAATTTAATTACCTTGCCGGAAAATTCATGCGTGGGATGGGGGCCTGCTATTACGAGACGCAGGCCCGTGTTTGACACGGTCCGACGGTCTCCAGTTTGGGGCCCACATTCGGACGCGGTGCGATGACCAATGGTTATATCGACATTAAGAACACCGACATGATGTTGATCATGGGCAGCAACATGGCGGAGAACCACCCTTGTGGCTTTAAGTGGCCCATCGAAGCAAGATTAAGACGTAACGCCAAAATGATCGTTGTTGACCCGCGCTTCACCAGGACCGCGGCAGTAGCTGATCTCTTCCTTCAGATTCGAGCCGGAGCTGACATTGCCTTTCTCGGAGGCCTCATTAATTACGCGATTCAGAACAACCGGATCGCGAAAGACTATCTGGTCAACTACACGAACGCAGCATTTGTCATTAAGGAAGGTTTCAAGTTGCCGGAGGATGGTTTGTATTCCGGGTTCGATGCCTCAGCCCAGACTTACGACAAGTCCTCCTGGAACTATGAGGAAGGCGGTAACGTTGGTCCAACGCCGGCGGGAACGGGAACCGGAGGAGTGTCGAGCGGTGGAAACGAGCAGAAGCCTGCACCAACGCAGTTTGAGAAACAATCGCCCGCCGTAAAGAGCCAGTCATCGACCCCTCCGCCTACAAGAGCGGGAGCAGCCCAAGGCGAAACCGGCAGAGGCACAGGCGGCGGTCATCAAGCCGCTGGTCCAGTTGGTGCGGCAGCGCAGGGCGGTCTGAAGCCGCCACCAATGCTTCCAGCCAACACAGCATATGATCTATCACTCCAGAATCCTCGCTGCGTCTTCCAGTTGTTGAAGAAACAGTACTCAAGATACACACCTGAAATGGTCGAGCGCATTACCGGAGTTCCCAAGGAGCAGTTCTTAAAGGCCGCCGACATGTTCACGTCCGTGCGCAAAGGTGGTGACATGAAGAAAGCCGGGACAATCATCTATGCGGTTGGCTGGACACAGCACACCTTTGGAACGCAGATAATTCGCACGGCAGCGATAATTCAATTGCTACTTGGAAATGTTGGCCGGGCCGGTGGAGGCGTGAATGCGCTCCGGGGGCACTCAAACATTCAGGGGGCCACCGATATGGGCGGCGTGTTTGATATCCTTCCTGGATACTTGAAGGTGCCTTCTCCCAGCGACGTTGACCTTGCCGCCTACCTTAAACGAACCACGCCGACGCCGTCCAAACCTGGTGAGTGGGACTCTTTCAATTACTGGTCCAACTCACCAAAGTTTATGGTGTCGTACTTAAAGGCGATGTATGGCGATGCCGCGAAAAAAGAAAATGATTTTGCATTCGGCTACCTTCCGAAGGTGGATCGCAACTACGCCTGGGCGGAACTGTGGGACCACATGTATCGGGGCCAGGTCAAAGGCTTATTCGCCGTTGGCATGAATGGCGTGGCAATTGGGCCAAATTCGCAGAAGAACATCGACGCGCTGAAAAAAGCCGACTGGCTTGTGGTCGGGGAAATTTATCCGGAGGAAACGAGTGAGTTCTGGAAGTCTCCTGGGATTACTCCTGAAGAGATGAAGAACATTAATACCACTGTCTATCGTCTGGCCTGTGCGGGCTTTGCGGAGAAAGACGGGTCATTTACAAACTCCGCGCGCTGGTTACAGTGGAAGTATGTGGCTGTCCCCACGCCAGGCATTGCAAAAGTTGATCAGGAGGTTGTGGCGCAGATATTTCTAAGGTTGCGTGAACTATATCGAAAGGAAGGGGGCAAGTTTCCCGATCCGATTTTGAACCTCTCCTGGTCCTACACGACACCGGAGAATCCTTCGTTGTCGGAAGTCGCGAAGGAGATCAACGGGAAGGCACTCGCCGATATCACTGATCCACAGACACAGCAAACGATTAAGGCCGGCCAACAACTGCCGGGTTTTGCCTGGTTGAAGGATGACGGAACTACTTCCTGCGGCAACTGGATCTACTCCGGTAGCTGGACTGAAGCCGGACCTCAACTCGCACGACGCGGAACGGAAGACCCATCAGGCCTGGGAATCTACGCAAACTGGGCCTGGTCGTGGCCGGCGAATCGACGTGTGCTCTACAACCGCGCGTCTTGCGATCCGTCGGGTAAGCCTTGGGATCCCGAGCGCCGGCAGGTCTGGTGGAACGAAGCACAGCAGAAGTGGGTTGGTAACGACGTGCCCGATTTCAAAGCGGACTCGAATCCCAAAGATCACATGGGTCCGTTCATCATGAACCCGGAAGGTGTGGGCAGAATCTTCGGACCGCTCGCCGCATTTGCGGACGGTCCGTTTCCTGAGCACTACGAACCAATGGAAAGCCCTATAGCTAATCCGCTGCACCCGAATCAGTCGAATAATCCAGTGGCTAAGAAGTTCACGTCTGACCTCGACAAGTATGGTACTCCGGCAGACGGTTTCAATGTCGTCTGCACTACCTATCGTCTGACTGAACATTATCACTATTGGACGAAGAACAATCCGATGAATGTGCAGCTTGTGCCTGAGCCGTTCGTCGAAGTTCCAGCACAACTTGCGAACAAAATGGGAATTAGTGGCGGTGAGAAAATCAAGATCACTAGCGCGCGCGGCCACTACATCGCCAAGGCAATGGTCACTAAGCGAATCAAGCCGATGATGATCGACGGCAAGGAAACTTATCAGATCGGTATCCCGATTCATTGGGGTTATCGCGGCATCGCAGAAGACGAGGGCAAGACCGCGCTGACTCCGGTCAATCTGCTTTCGCCAGCCGCAATCGATCCGAACGCTTACACGCCTGAGTTCAAAGGCTTCCTCGTCAAGATCGAGAAGGTATAGAAAGGAGGGCATGAGATGAGTAATCCACGAACATTTCAGATTCAGGAAATCTCGGCCCATCCCGGACCCGTTCCCGGCCAAGGCACGCGCCGCGAGGATGAAGTCTGCAAGTACATCGACGTGACGACGTGCATCGGTTGCAAAGCATGTGAAGTGGCCTGTGTTGAGTGGAACGATCATCCGTTTCGCGAGACGACATTCGATGACACTTACCAGACGATGCCGTCGACTGAATGGAATTACTGGAATCTGATCAAGTTTGCCGAGGATGAGCGCGACGGCAATCTGATGTGGCTGATGCGCAAGGATCAGTGCATGCACTGCGAAGACCCTGGTTGTTTGCGGGCGTGTCCCGCCGATGGCGCCATCATCAAGTACGAAAACGGCATTGTCGATTTTCAGCAGGAGAATTGCATTGGCTGTGGTTACTGCATCTCCGGCTGTCCCTTCGATATTCCGAAATTCAACGAGAAGACGAAGAAGGTTTACAAGTGCACCCTCTGTTCCGACCGGGTAGGCCAGGGACTAGAGCCTGCCTGTATTAAGGCTTGCCCTACCGGCTGTCTCCACTTTGGCACTAAGACCGACATGGTGCAGATCGCCAACACGCGGGCGAAACAATTGCGCGAGCAATCAGGCTTTGTCGATGCTGGAGTCTACGATCCTCAATCGATCAGGGGCACACATGTCATCTATGTTCTACACGACCTCAAGCGGCCCGAGCGATACGGCTTGCCTGCGAATCCAGTCATACCTCCGATTTATACATACTGGAAGTGGCTGGCAAAACCAACCGGGCTGTTTATGGCAGTACTTGGAGTAGGTGCAGTCTTCTTTCATCGCATCTTCTATGGTCCGAAGATGCCGCAACCTGAAGACATACCGGAAGTCGAAACAAGACCGCAGGATGAAATCGAAGCGGCGCGAAAGGAGCAACCATGAGCCTGTCTGCCGAGGAATTCGATCGTCGCGCGCGCGGCGAGTTCGCGCGCCTCGGGAAGACCAGGGTGCATCGAGGCGAGTTGCTCCGCCATCCGGTTTACACTCGCTTCCTGCACTGGTCGGTGGCGATCTTTTTTATTCTGTCGCTGCTGACGGGCTTTGCGATCTATTCGCCCTGGCTCTTTCGTTTTCTCACGCCGTTGTTTGGCGGTGGGCCGCGAACACGTGCCTTACATCCGTGGTTTGGTCTGCTCTTCGAGGTTTTCTTTCTTTTTCAGTTCATCAACTGGTTCGGACCGATGGCTTGGACCGAGGCCGACCGGCGCTGGCTTCGTCGCGTTAAGCAATACGCTACGAACGAAGAAAAATTGGAGGCGGAAGAGGTCGGTTTCTTTAACGCGGGCCAAAAACTTTACTTTTGGTCGATCGCCATTACTGGATTGCTGTTCTTGATTACCGGATTACTGATGTGGTTCGATAACGCGGTACCACGCTGGATCGTAGCGATTAGTTATGTCGTTCACGACGTGTCGGCGCTTGTCATGCTCGGCGGGTTGATCATTCACATTTATGAAGGCACGGCGCACCAACCGGGAACGTTCCGATCGATGATCGACGGTACAGTGAGTGAAAAATGGGCCTGGACGCATCATCCTGAATGGTTTCGAGCGGTCACTGGACGCGACCCGCGCGAAGCATACGAGCGAGCACAACGCCGACAGGCCGAACGTCAACGCGCCATGAACGCGAGGGACAGCGAACCGGACGCGCGTAACAGTTCTTCGCCGAGCCGTTCCAGTTGAGGCGATTTGATATGAATGTCGATCGACCTATAGTTGTTGCAATAAGCGGCTTTTCATCAAACGTGGGAAAGACCACGCTCATGTGTGAACTGCTGCGTAGCTTGCCGGGTTGGGAAGCGATCAAATTGACGCGTGGTCATTATCGTTCGTGTGGCAGAGATCCGGCGGGATGCTGCGTTAGCGATCTGCTTCGCGACGAACCGGTGATTCGTTCAGGGCGAGAAGCGAATTATCAGGCCGGAAAAGATACGGGACTCTTTTGGGAAGCAGGCGCTTCAAATGTTCATTGGGTAATCGTCAAAGATGATCAAGTGGAGCAGGGGATCAAAGCCGCGCTGGCACGTGTCAAATCGGACGGCGTGCTGATTGAGGGCAATAGTTTTTTGAATTACGTCACGCCAGAACTCGCGGTAATGTGCGCGCTCTCGGACGGTGGCAAGATAAAACCGTCCGCGCGCGCCGGACTCAAGCAAAGCGACGTTTTGTTTCTTTCCTCACTCAATGTAGATGGCTGCTCCGCGCGAAAGCAATTCAATGATTGGCGAGCAAATCTCCCGATTGCTGTTGACTTCAATGGTCTACCCATTTTCACGCGCGAAGACATTCCCCGATTACTGTCCCTTATCCACCAACCGGGTGAGTTGGCAAAGCTTACATATGGCCATAATCGGTAAACCAACCCGCACTAATCAAAAGGCGCCTGGCGTAGCACATTGAGAGTCGAGATGTGATGAGTTCACCGCAGTAAATCGACCCTTCCCTTCGGAGAGGCAACCACGAATTGGGAATAAGCGCAGAGCGGCCTGCATAATCCATTGGCAAAATGGCGGAAGTCTCGGCAGCTGATGCCGATCTTCCGGCCTCTGGCAACGCGCGGCAGTGCTGCGGGACGTAAGAATCAGCCACGCCCGGATTCTCTCAGGCCATAGAGTCTTTCTAGTTTTCGCCAGGTCTTCACTTTGGTTAAGGAATTTGGCGGAGCAAACCTGAGACGTTCAGCCTTTATTGCCAGCCCGGCATAGCTTAGTGTGGTCCCGGTTGTATGTTTCAACTCGACGAGCGTGCGCGGCAGGCATTGATTCTGTCTGACTCCCATCTTGTTTAATTCGGCGATGAAATCCCGATCCGGAAAAATAAGTTCGGCTGCAAAGACCTCGGCTCCGATTTCCAGCGTCCGGCTTACATTGGATTGATCGCAGTACGAGATTCCCAGATCCCGATCTCGATAGAAGTGTTTCAATTCATGAGCCATAGTAAAAACCATTGGATCTCTCGGGAGATTTTTCGCCAGCATTACCGTTGTTCCCAGCTTGTCGCAGATAAATGCTCCCCGCAGGTTTCTCAATCTGTAGGGCCACAAGTCAACTTCAATACCATTCCTGAAATAAATGCGCCTCATATCGGCAGGGGTTACGCGAGCGGAGTTCAAACCGTTTTCGGCGCGTACCTGGCGCGCGAGTCGTTTGAGATCGTCGTAATAATCGTGCGGGTTCACTTGTGTTTACCTCCCTTGCGGCCAGGTCTTGGCCGGCTCTTCCCCTGGTATATCCTGCGGGCCTTTCGGAACTCGGCATATTTCATGAGTTCTTCCAGATCCGCCGGATGCAATTGCCTGGCAGTGCGCAGCAGCGCCATTACGCGGTCGTCATCGCTTTCGGTCCCCTCGGGCGGGAAGAAGCTCATCATCGATACGCCGAAGAAACGGGCCAGTTTTTCGAGATCTTCGAGGCTGGGTCGATACATGCCAGTTTCCCACCTGGAGATCGTATTTGGGGCAACCTTTATGTGATTGGCCAGCGCTTCCTGAGACAGTCCTTCGCCGCTGTTGTATGAGGTTCGTAACTGTCTTATTTGATTGGCTACATAGTCAAGAATTCGCATATGAGGCTTTTTCTGCATCCTCTTGCAGGATCATATTCCGACATTCTGGTTGACAAGGCAAGTTGAGTGGCGATATTATACCTCATCGGAATAAGATCGCAAGATTTCACTTTGATCAGCTATTAAAGACTACCTCACGATGAGCGATTTTACTTTTCGCAGGCGTGTATTTCTAGCGTCGGTTTCGACCGGCTTCACTTCGTACGTCTTCGCCGAGGTAGAGTCTAGTCAGGGTGGTGAATACAAGTGGGGCCACTACATGGTCAGTATTGCGGATTGTCGACGCCGGATCCAGATCGAGTTCTTTCTGGGGACAGCACGCGCCCGCCGCCAGAGTCTGGCAAAGATTGACCGGTTGCTTGAAGTGCTAACAAAATTTCGGCTCGCGTTGCTAAAAGAGGCGCACCTCATTGCCGAGTGTGAGAGGGAAGGGAAGCGCGTGCGAATTAAGGCTGTCACTCGAAAACCCGCCGGTTAAGTCGAACCTGGCCGACTCTGCAACTATTGAGCTAGTCCGACCCGGCGCAGCAAGTCCTGGTATCGCGGATCACTGCGCAGCGGGTCGAAGCCGGGCTCCACCCTCAAAGTGGCAAGGGTTGCCGAATGCTGCAAATATGCCTTTTCGAGATAGGCTAACGCCTGGTCCTTGTTGCCTACCCCCAGGTACGCCCAGACAATAGCCGCGGGATCAACTGGTTTTCGCTGGTCCCATTGCAGCAGTTTCTGGAGCGCACGCTCGGCTTGTGCCTGGTGCCCGGACCGGCCATAAACGTACGCCAGTTCAGACCAAGTCCAGGGCTGGTCCCCATACACATGGCGCCACTTTTCGATCTCCTCGAGCACATCCGTGAATAACCCCTTCTGTTCGTAAGCAAACCTGATGACACCGGTGCGCGGGAAGTTAGGATCCATTTCTCGGACGACACGAAATTTCGCGATGGCCTGATCATACTGCCGCGAGTAATACAACGTTGCGCCGTTGTCCGCCGCAATGATCAGAGAGAGCGGATCAAGCTGGCGCGCTCGTTCACTCTCGCTTAGCGCCTCGTCGAAACGTCCCAGCCAAGTCAAATGCTCGGCATACCAATGATGGGCGGTGGCGTAATTGGGGTTCAACTCAATGGCCCGCCGGAATTCATTCTCCGCAGTCTGCCAGTCCCAATCATAATTCTGGACGATCAAGGCCAATGCCGTGTGGGCTTCGGGAAGGTTCCCATCCAGCTCAACAGCCCGTCGCGCCGCGGCTCGCGCCTTTGGCATGAAATCTGGCTGCGAAAGCTCACTGTAACCACCTAGTAATGCATAGCAGTCGGCCAGACCGGCGTAGGCCCGCGCATAGCTGGGATCTTTGGTCGTGGCCTGTTGAAAATAGTCGATAGCCTGTTTAAATCCCGCAACGTTTCTCTGGTTGAAGAAGTACTGACCCTTAAGATAGAGGTCGTAAGCTTCGTAACTCGTTGGACCAGAAGAAGTCTGAGAGGCTTGCCCGGACGACGAGTGTCCACCAAGAGTCCGATGAATTTCATCCGTCACTTCCTTGGCGATCTCCCCCTGCAATGACAACAGATGAACTACCTCACGGTCATACTCTCGCGCCCAAAGGTGACTCTGGTCTTTTGTCTGAATAAGCTGGGCGGTGATTCGCACTCTATCCGATTCGCGCCTCACACTGCCCTCCAGGACGTATTGGATCTGAAGTTCACGGCCGATCTGGTCCATTGGCTCCCGGCTGTTCTTGTACTGCATGACGGAAGTGCGGGCGATCACACCCAGGTGATCTGGATCAAGATTGCCCAATTGCGTGATCATCTCCTCCGTGAGGCCGTCACTGAAGTAGTCCTGGCTTGCGTCGCCGGTGAGGTTCTGGAACGGGAGCACGGCCAGCATCAACCTGCCGTTTTCTGGCTGAGCGGTGGCCGAGGAGCGGTGCCGCAGCAATAGCAACGATCCGACCGCGCCCAGGATCATAGCAACCGCAGTAGCGGCAAGCAGCGTTTTCCGCCGGCTTGTGCGCGACATATTGCGTCCGGTCATTACCTTGAGCACGTAATCGGATCTGTCCGCTCCAGGTGACTCAATCTCGAGTGACTTCAGGAGACCTAAATCACTCTTGAACTCTTCACCACCAACTATAAATGGGGAATCAGCAGCTTGAACTCTGGTGGGGGCGATTTGATTGGTGGCTACGCTGCTATCCAGCGGTCCTTCGACCGGTGCAATGAACCGGTAACCACGTCTCGCAACTGTCTCAATAAAGCGAGGATGGCGCGCATCGTCGCCTAGCGCCTTTCTCAACTGTTGAATGTTAAAGCCTAAGTTCGCTTCCTCTACAAAAGTGTCAGGCCAGAGGCGATTCATCAACGCTTCTTTTTCAACGATCCGACCGCTGTTCTCAACCAGAATCAGCAGCGTGGCAAAGACCTTCGGTGTGAGCGGCAGAGGCTTGCCCTGACACAGCAGAATTCTCTGATCCGTATCCACCGTGAAATCTTCGAACCGATAAAAGTGCTTCATCGTCAGAGACATAAGGGCTCTTAAAACTTTCTTAGAACTTTCTTGTCGGACTCTCGGGACTTTTCAAAACCGTCAAGGCTAATTTGGAACCCTCCTAACAGAGGATGGGTTTTTGTTTGTTGATTTTAGCAGCGGCCTAGAGTGACAGCAATCCAGTCGCGTTGTGAGGCTGTGTCAGCACGTCACGGTCGCTTAAGAGACCACATGGAAAGACATCCCAGCAAGATTCGCAGTGCGATGTCGAATACAACTTCCGCTTAGAGTGTCTCCATAGTCCGCTGTCTTGGGAAGCCACTCAGTACAGAAGGGAGATAACAAAGTGAAGATGAAGACTCGCCTCTGGCTAGTTCCGGCAGTAATACTACCCGCCCTCGTCCTCGCCCTGTCCTGGCCGCGGTCTGTTACCAGGGGTGATCCTGCCCCGCAGAACAAATCAACCGAGGCGCCCGCTCCACGCAACCGCGTCCTGGCTCGGGCTCTGGATATCGAAAGGGGACGTTTGCGGCCGGAGAAACACGAACCACGACTCTCCTCGGGCACGCTCCGGGCGCTGCTTGCGGCCTCGGGGGAACTCGACAAGCGCGCCGCTGAAGTAATAGCACCAAACGCTGCGGCGGTGGCAACACAGGGTGCGGTGCAGTCAGAATCAGAGCCATTGTCGAACAAGGGTACCCAGGGTTGCGCAAATGTATTCAAGAGTGGTTCGCTCACTAACACTCGCGTGAACCAGGATTGTTCGTTTCGTTTCCAAGCCGAGGAGGTGATCGCCATCAATCCTAACGATTCCCGCAATCTCGTTGCGGGCCAAAACGATGGCCGCATCGGGTTGAATAACTGCGGTTACGACTGGTCATTTGACGGTGGTAAGACTTGGGGGGACCTGGTCCCGCCATTCTGGGGATTCTTTCTAAATGATTTCCATACGGCCGACGGGTGCAGCGATCCCACCGCCTCGTTTGACGCTCGAGGAAATGCATATGTAGGAGGGATTCTCTTTGACGTTTTCTCAGAAGCCAATGCCATCGTCGTCGCGAAATCGAACTCAGACATAGGCGGCGCATTTTTTCACAGCCCAAGGGCGGCGCTTTCCTTCCAGACCTACCGCAACACGCCTTTGGGCGTCGTTGTAAGTGACGACGATCCGAATATCTTCAACGACAAGGAGCTCATCGTGGCAGATACCAGCGCCGGCAGTCCTAAGGCCAACAATGTCTATGCGACATGGACGAGGATTACTCTTAACACAGGTACTGGCGTCGGCTTCAAGGCCCCGATCAACTTTAGCCAATCCACCAACGGTGGCGCGACATGGTCACCCAGTGTCGAAATCAGCGGCGCGAATGCCGCAATCTGCACATTTGGCAGCGGTTCCACCAACCCGAACGCCTGTGACGATGATCAGGCCTCGTTTCCGATTGTCGGCCCAGACGGGACGATTAACGTAGCATTTGGCAACTTCAACACGCCTGGGGCTGGTATCAATCAGGCCTTGTTCGTCTCCTGTCCTGCCGCGGCCGACTGCAGGCAGGCGGCGAATTGGACGGCGCCGGTTAAGATCAATGACCTTATTGATCTTCAGCCGCTCGGACCAGATCCTGCGACTGGTTGCGGTCTCTTCAACGGTTGCTTGCCGCCCAACGGCTACTTCGTACCACAGGAGTCATCCATTTCCATATCGGTTGATCGAGATAACAACCTTTATGCTGTCTGGGCGGATTTCCGCAACGGTGGCCCACCTTGTAACACCGGCGATGCTACGACATCAACACCGCCCTGCAACAATGACGTCTTCTACGCCTTCTCAACAAATCGCGGCGCAACTTGGAGCGACGCCATAAATCTCGCGCCATTGGGGCGCTTTGGACCCGCCGCGCAATGGCAACCGGGCAGTGCCGTGACTCCTGCCGGCGATGTTCTTTGGGTCGCCTATTATGATCGTTCCTACGGAGACTGCGAGTTTACGGGCTGCAACGATATCACCCTCGCCAAGATTGCTCAGCCCAGATCGCAGTTACACAGCCCACAGTATTCGCGGCTAACCACGGCCTCAATGCCGAACCTGGTTCCGGCAAACAACCCTTTTCAGTTTGGTTTCCTCGGCGACTATATGTGGGTCGCTGTGGATAGGGAGGGCCGCCCGCATGTGGTCTGGGCTGATACACGCGGTCGGAATGGTGCGGTCGAGGAGGACATATATTTTGCTAGAGCATCCACGCCTTAACTCGTTGGAGCTTTGTCGTAGGGAACGCATTATCAATGCTGCGCCTGGAGGGGCCGGGTTTTCATCCCGTTAGGGATGGCATGTTTATAGACCTTGCCACGCCAAAACTCGAGCGCCCTTCGGCGCTGGGATATTTCGCGATGGTTCGATCTATAAACATTTCACTCGAAACGGAGTGACAAGCCGTTGCTCAGAGTTGTTCAACTCAGAATGCGCATCGTGTAGCAAGGTGCGGTTGCAATTAAATCGCTGCAGCCCAAGATGCCAGCGGCGTTCCGACGCTACCGCGTTTTCGGTGCTGACCTCCTGTCACAACGATCCGGATTTCGACACATGCTTTAGGGAGAACTGACATGGAAAACACTTTCAGTCCCGTTTTGATCAACTCCACCCGAGACGGATGCGACATCTCGCATACCGACGCCGGGTTCACGCTCATCGAGTTACTTGTCGTCCAGGCGATCATCGCTGTTCTGCTCGGCATTACGCTTCAGGCAGTGCAGAACGTGCGGCTGTCCACTGCCCGCGCGCAAGCTGCAAATAACCTGCCTCAACTCGGCAGTGCGGTTCAGGCTTTTTATGTTGACAATGGCAGCCTTCCCCAGAGTTGGGGTCCGTTTGCCGATTGGTGCGCTCTTAATTCGGATCGCTGCAACCAGTCATTCATTCAATTGAAGCCGGACGGACATCTATATGGGTGGCAATACTCGATCGTCCAACCCGAAATTAACGGAACCCCAAGCGCCGAAACACCTCCTCCTTCGAGATTCCAATTGGAGGCTGAGCCAATCTATCCCGGCGTTACAGGGTCGAAAAGCCTGGTGATGACCCAGGATGGCAATATCACAAGCTCTCCCACTCCCGGCGCGGATGAAGGCCGGCGCCAGATGTTCGATCGCCTCCGCGACAGAGGAGCCGGCGTCATCAGCGATCTGCTAAGCATGAATCCCGATGCGTCATCAATGGTCCGTGCATATGTCGGTGCGACCGGCAGGACCGCGTCCGTTTTCAATATGCTCGATCACAATGGTGATGGGATCGTCGACATTGGTGAGCTGCAGAATTTTCCACGCGCTGACGCTGGGACTCAGGACCCACTTGTCTCATTCTTCGCGTTCGTCAACGATGAAATGAAGCTGGACCTAATCAGCCCGGATCTGAAGGCGACCATCGGCGTTCACCTGTCGGATCTTCACGGTGATCCAGCTGCGCAATTCTTCTCATATGACGGGCTTTGCGATTTGACTAGAGCATACGTAAACAACAGGAGCGACGACGACGGTGGAGTTGCCAACGGGTTATGCGCGAAGCTTGAGGCTGCAGAGGACGCGGAGGCCCGCGGTGATGATGAAGCTAAACAGCATCTGCTCGATGCTTATACGAATCAGCTGGCGGCTCAAACAGGCAAAAGTCTGACCCGCGTAAATGCGACAACTCTGACCCGCCTGGCCCAGACGCTTCGACCCGCCACAATCGCGGCAAACTAAATTGAGAGGAATCATCAATATCGATGGACCACGGCTTTGCAGAAAAAGTTCAATACCACACACGGAAGTGTGTGGATAGTTCAGATCCTTTCTACAAACAAATTAATCTCAAGTCTTGCGCGCGTAGCGCGCTGACGGTTAAGAGTCGCGTTTCTTAGACGGGATCTGAACAATCCACACACTTCCGTGTGTGGGATTCAATCCTCGCCTTACCACTGCCGTGATTAGGATCTTGGAGTTTTTGTGCAAAGCCATGGGACTACTGTCTCTCGCGAAAATTGGGGGGATCATGTTTAACCTAACCAGGTTCTTCCGACTCTCTATTTTGATCACCGTGCTTGTGCTCGTCGCAAACGTTGCGCGCGCCCAGACCAGCACGTTCACATATCAAGGTCGTCTGACTGATGGCGCCAAACCAGCAAACGGCCCATACGACTTTCAGTTCAAGTTGTATGACGCACTGACAGGCGGAAACCAATTGCCAATCGGTTCGCCAGTCACACTCAACAGAAGTGGAGTAGTTGCAACAAACGGCATCTTCACCGTGCAGCTTGACTTTGGGGCAAGCGTTTTTCCCGGCGCCGATCGTTTTCTGGACATCGGCGTCAAGCGTCCTACCGATTCATCTTACACGTCGTTAAATCCACGCCAGCAGCTGGCGTCGACTCCATACTCTGTGCAGGCTTTAAGTGCGACGAATGCTGTGAACGCCACTAATGCAACACAACTGGGCGGCGTGGCGGCAAATCAGTTTGTGCAGACGAACGATACGCGCATGTCCGACGCTCGTGACCCTCTTCCCGGGAGCACTAACTACATCCAAAACAGCACAGCGCCGCAGAGCGCGTCGAACTTCGACATATCCGGCAACGGTTCAGCCGCAGGCACATTGTCGGGTAATGTCGTCAATGCGACTACGCAGTACAACATCGGCGGCAATCGAGTGTTGAGTGCATCGGGGAACAACTTGTTTGCTGGACAGAACGCAGGTACATCCAATACGACTGGATCCTCGAATGCTTTCTTCGGCGCAAGTGCAGGCACGGCTAACCAAACTGGGTTTAACAATTCGTTCTTTGGCTACCTTGCTGGCAACTTTAACAGTAGCGGCGGCCAAAACTCGTTTTTCGGTTGGCAGGCAGGCGTTTTCAATACAATAGCCCTCAATGGTTCGTTCTTTGGCGCGGGTGCCGGACAAAACAACACGACAGGTAATTCTAATTCTTTCTTTGGCGCGGGCGCTGGCTTCTCAAACACGACAGGCGCAAATAATTCGTTCTTTGGCCAGTCCGCAGGGGCAGCAAACACCTCCGCAAGCGGCAATGCGTTCTTCGGTTCCTCCGCGGGCTTCCATAACACGACTGGGCCAAACAATTCGTTCTTCGGCTCCGCGGCTGGTAACGCGAATACGACTGGGTCCGACAACTCATTTTTTGGCTCGGGCGCCGGTGATCTGAACTCGACCGGTACGTCGAATTCGTTCTTCGGTTCATCGGCGGGCGCCGCAAACACGACGGGCTTCAGCAACGCGTTCTTCGGCTCGGCCGCAGGCATCAGTAATACCACCGGCACTCTCAATTCGTTCTTCGGCGGTAACGCCGGCTATAGCAATACAACGGGAGGCGCCAATGCGTTCTTCGGTCTTCAGGCTGGAACAAGTAACACGACGGGCAATGTCAATTCGTTCTTCGGCTACCATGCTGGGTACGCCAATACTACGGGCGCAGCCAATTCATTCTTCGGCGAACAGGCTGGACTACAAAACACGACCGCTAGTGAAAACGCGTTCTTTGGCTTTAATGCGGGTGTCAGCAACACTACCGGTCCAAGCAATGCCTTCTTTGGTGGAAACGCAGGAGCCTTTAACACAACGGCCGGCAACAATTCTTTCTTTGGCGCCTCGGCAGGTCAAAACAACACGACCGGCACATACAATACTTTCTTTGGCAGAAATTCGGGCCTTTCAAACACGACCGAAAATGCGAACACATTTCTCGGTAGTAACACCAATGGAGCCGCAGGCATCACGAATACGACGGCGGTCGGAGCCAATGCTAGCGTGACACAGAGCAATTCGCTTGTGCTGGGAAGTATTAATGGAGTTAACGGAGCGACTGCTGATACAAATGCCGGCATCGGCACAACCGCTCCAAACGCCCGACTCCATATCGCTGTCAATGGCGGTAACATCTTGCTCGGCGATGCCGGATGCGCTGCAGGGTCAACCGGTATAGGCTTCGGCTCATCGCTTTCCGGCTGCACGAATTACTCGCTGCGCGGAGACGGCACCGACACGAATATCAATCGCCCGACGGGCGGCGCAATTTACTTCCGCGAAAACAATACGGCGCAATTGATCATTGAGCCGGGCGGCGTACTCGCGATAGCCACTCTCGGCGGAGGTCCCGGCGCGACATTATGCCGTAACAATACTACGAAGGAAATCTCGAACTGCTCATCGAGCCTACGGTACAAAGACCACCTCGCATCGTTCACGTCAGGGCTCGACCTGATAAACAAGCTCCGGCCCATCACTTTCAACTGGAAGCAGTCGGGCGAGCGAGATCTGGGGTTTGCGGCGGAAGCCGTCGCAGCAATCGAGCCGCTGCTGGTCACCTACAACGACAAAGGCCAGATCGAAGGCGTGAAGTACGAGCGCTTGA
>Ga0137403_10001973_pt1 | contig 25562 bp, 24 predicted proteins | sample CZOMad2_1_16fung_FD_122057 | JGI IMG/M metagenome (GOLD analysis project Ga0137403, IMG submission 122057) | Vadose zone soil fungal communities from Angelo Coast Range Reserve, California, USA - CZOMad2_1_16fungal (Hybrid Assembly) | ecosystem: Environmental > Terrestrial > Soil > Vadose zone... | reverse complement strand
GACATGCGCAGCCACTTGCTCTCGCCCGAGGCAATGAACTGGTCGATGATGACCTGGGCGCCGTTGGCGAAGTCGCCGAACTGGGCCTCCCAGATGACCAGGGAACGCGGATCGGCCAGGCTGTAGCCATACTCGAAGCCGAGCACGCCGGCCTCGGAGAGCGGACTGTCGATGACCTCGAAATGGGCCTGTCCCGGGCGGATGCCGTTGAGCGGGAGATAGTGGGCCTCGGTTTCCTGGTCGACCAGGACTGCATGGCGCTGCGAGAACGTGCCGCGACCGGAATCCTGTCCCGACAGGCGCACGGGATGGCCCTCGATCAGCAGCGATCCGAACGCCAGGGCTTCCGCCGTGGCCCAGTCGATTCCCTCGCCGCTCTCGAACATCTGCTGCTTGCTTTGCAGCAGCCGAGTAATCTTGCGATTGGCGGTGAAGTCCTTGGGCACCGCGGCCAACGCCTTGCCGATCTCCTTGAGAGTCGTCATCTCGACCGCGGTCTCGCCCCGCCGATCCTCGCCCGAAGCGATCTCGAAGCCGGACCAGGCCCCTTCCAGCCAGTCCGCCTTGTTCGGCTTGTAGCTCGATGCCGCCTCGAACTCTCCTTGCAAGCGGGCCTGAAAATCGTCGACCACGCGCTTGGCATCGGCCTCGCCGATGACGCCCTCTTTCACCAGGCGATCGCTGTAGATCGCCCGCGTCGTCGGATGCTTGGCGATCTTCTTGTACATCAGCGGCTGGGTGAAGGCCGGTTCGTCGCTCTCGTTGTGACCGAACCGCCGGTAGCAGAACATGTCGATGACGACGTCCTTCTTGAACTGCTGGCGGAATTCGGTGGCGATGCGCGCCACATGCACGACCGATTCGGGATCGTCGCCGTTCACGTGGAAGATCGGCGCCTGGCAGATCCGGGCGACGTCCGAGCAGTAAGGGCCGGAGCGCGAGTTGACCGGGTTGGTGGTGAAGCCGATCTGGTTGTTGATGATGAAGTGGACCGTGCCGCCGACGCGGTAGCCCTTGAGGTCGGAGAGGTCGAGCGTCTCAGCCACCAGGCCTTGGCCGGCGAAGGAGGCGTCGCCGTGCAAGAGGAGCGCCATGGTCTGATCGCGGTTCGTGTCCTTCTTCTGCAACTGCTTGGCACGGACCTTTCCGAGCACCACCGTGTTGACCGCCTCGAGGTGGGATGGGTTCGCGGTCAGCGAGAGATGGACGATCTTGTCGTCGAACTCTCGGTCGGCCGAGGTGCCCAGGTGGTACTTCACGTCGGCAGAGCCCTGGACGTCCTCGGGATTGGCGGGGTTGCCCTGGAACTCCGAGAAGATCGCCGCATAGGGCTTGTTCATGAAGTTGGCGAGGACGTTCAGCCGCCCGCGGTGGGTCATGCCGATGACGACTTCGTTCATGCCCAGCTGGCTGCCGCGCTTCAGGATCTGCTCGAGGGCGGGGATCAGCGACTCGCCGCCATCCAGTCCGAAGCGCTTGGTGCCCGTATATTTGCGGTCGAGGAATCGCTCGAACAGCTCGGCGGCGGTCAGCCGCTCGAGGATCGTCCGCTTCCCGATGTCGGTGAAGCGGGTCTGATTGTGACTGACCTCGATGCGCTCCTGGATCCAGGCCTTCTGGGCCGGATCCTGGATGTGCATGAACTCGACGCCGATATTGCCGCAATAGGTCTCGCGCACGGCCTGCACGATCTGCCGGAGCGTTGCCGTCTCGTGGCCCAGGAGATAGTCGATGTAGATCGGCCGCTCCATGTCGGCGTCGGTGAAACCGTAGGTCTTGGGATCGAGCTCCGGGTGGCGCTCCCGCGGCTTCAGTTCGAGCGGATCGAGACTGGCTTCCAGATGGCCGCGCACGCGATAGGCCCGGATCAGCATGCGCGCGCGGATGGAATCCTTGGCCGCCGCCTTCATCGCCTCGACGCTGCTCGGTCCCGCTGCCGCTACCGACGGCGCGGCCGCCGCCGGAGTCCCGTTCACGATCACTGCGGGTCGCCGCGGCGCCCAGCTGGCTCCCCGCAGGTCCCGCAGCACGGAACGGCCGTCATCCTGCAGTTCCGCGAAGAAGCGCTGCCAGCTCGGGTCGACGGCGCCGGGATCTTCGACGTAGCGGGCGTAGAGTTCGGCAATGAAGGGGGCGTTAGGGCCCGACAATATGGTGGGGTCGATCTGTTGCATGGCGGATCCACTCACTCCGGTGCGACATGAAGCCGCAAACTTGTAACCTACGGCTCGACGCCGGCTAGCGCTGCAGGACCTTTAACATGGTGCTGCCGAGGCTCGCCGGCGAGTCCGCCACGGTAATGCCTGCATTGCGCATGGCCGCGATCTTGTCGCCCGCCGAGCCCTTGCCTCCGGAAATGATGGCCCCCGCATGGCCCATGCGGCGGCCGGCCGGCGCCGTCACGCCGGCGATGAAGCCGACGACGGGCTTTTTCTTCTTGGCGGATTTCAGGAACGACGCCGCATCCTCCTCGGCCGAACCGCCGATTTCGCCGATCATGATGATGCCCTTGGTCTCGTCATCGGCCAGAAACAACTCCAGGCAATCGACGAAGTTCGTCCCGTTGACCGGGTCGCCGCCGATGCCGATGCAGGTCGACTGACCCAGCCCCGCCGCCGTCGTCTGCGCGACCGCCTCATAGGTCAAGGTGCCGGAGCGGGAGACGATCCCGATCTTGCCGCGGGCGTGGATATGGCCGGGCATGATGCCGATCTTGCAGGCCTCTGGCGTTATGACGCCCGGACAATTGGGACCGATGAGGCGCGTCTTCGAGCCCTGGAGGGCGCGTTTCACCTTCACCATGTCGAGCACGGGGATGCCCTCGGTAATGCAGACCACCAGCGGCAGGCCGGCGTCGATGGCCTCGAGGATGGCGTCGGCGGCGAAGGGCGGCGGCACATAGATGGCGCTCGCAACCGCGCCGGTGCTGCGCACGGCCTCGTCGACGGTATCGAAGACCGGCAGATCGAGATGGGTGGTCCCGCCTTTGCCCGGCGTGACGCCTCCCACCATCTTCGTGCCGTAGGCGATCGCCTGCTCGGAATGAAAAGTGCCCTGGGCGCCGGTGAAGCCCTGGCAGATGACCTTGGTGTCGGCGTTGACGAGGACGGCCATCAGGCGGCCTCGCCGATGGCTTTGACCACCTTCTCGGCGGCATCGGCGAGGTTCTCGGCCGACAGGATGGCGAGGCCGGATTCGCGCAGGATCTTCTTGCCGAGTTCCACGTTGGTGCCCTCGAGGCGGACGACCAGCGGCACCTGCAGGCTGATCTCGCGCGCGGCCGCCACCACGCCCTCGGCGATCACGTCGCAACGCATGATGCCGCCGAAGATGTTCACCAGGATGCCCTCGACGTTGGGGTCGGACAGGATGATCTTGAAGGCGGCGGTGACGCGCTCCTTGGTGGCGCCGCCGCCGACATCGAGGAAGTTGGCGGGCGCGCCGCCATAGAGCTTGATGATGTCCATGGTCGCCATCGCCAGGCCGGCGCCGTTGACCATGCAGCCGATGTTGCCGTCGAGCTTGATGTAGTTGAGGCCATGCTTGCCGGCCTCGACCTCGGCCGGATCCTCCTCGTCCTCGTCGCGCAGTTCGGCGACCTCTTTCTGGCGGAACAGGCCGTTGTCGTCGAAGTTCATCTTCGCATCGAGCGCCATCACCTCGCCGCTGCCGGTGACGATCAGCGGGTTGATCTCGACGACGCTGGCGTCGAGATCAAGGAAGGCCCTGTACATGGCGATCATGAACTTTGTCGCCGACGCCACTTGCGGGCCTTCGAGGCCGAGGCCGAAGGCGATGCGGCGGGCGTGGTGCGGCATGAGGCCGGTCGCCGGATCGACCGCCACCTTGAAGATCTTCTCGGGATGGCTGGCCGCGACCTCTTCGATGTCGACGCCGCCATCGGCCGAAGCCATGACGGTCAGCTGCGACGTCGCCCGGTCGATCAGCATGCCCAGATAGAGCTCGCGCTTGATGTCGCAGCCGGCCTCGACATAGACGCGCTTGACTTCCTTGCCCGCCGGTCCCGTCTGCTTGGTGACGAGCGTCATGCCGATCATCTTGCCGGCAAGGTCGCGCACTTCGGCCAGGGATTTCGCGATCTTGACGCCGCCGGCCTTGCCGCGGCCGCCGGCATGGATCTGCGCCTTCACGGCCCAGACGGCACCCCCGAGGGTGCGGGCGGCCGCTTCGGCCTCTTCGGCGCTATAGGCAACGGCGCCGCGCGGGACGGCGACACCGAATTTGGCCATCAGGCCCTTGGCCTGATACTCGTGTATGTTCATCGACCTGCCGCAATTGTGCGAGTGGCGGCGGTACCCGACGCGCCCCGCCGAAGCGCGGCGCGTAATCTACCAGCTTCGGAGGGCGGCGCAAGTAAGGCCCCCTCAATTCCATGAGTACGTCGGGTAACCGCCGCCGCAGGCCGTCAGAAACTACTCCGGTACGGAGCTACTTCTTCTTGGCCTTCTTCTTTGCGGCCTTCTTTTTCGGCGCCGCCTTCTTGGTCGCCTTCTTGGCCGCAGCCTTTGTGGTCCTACGAGCTTTCTTCATCAAAGTCTCCTCTTTACAGTTTCCTCACCGCTTCGATGAGGCCCCTAACGGCCGAAACCGACTTCTCGAACATCGCCCTCTCGGACGCGTTCAGATCGATCTCGACCACCCTCTCCACGCCGCCGGCTCCGAGGATTACCGGTACCCCGACGTAGAGATCCTTCACCCCGTACTCGCCCTTCAGATGGGCGGCGCAGGGAAGCACGCGCTTCTTGTCCAACAGGAATGATTCGGCCATCTGGATCGCGGCCGCGGCCGGCGCATAGAACGCCGAGCCGGTCTTCAGGAGGCCGACGATCTCGGCGCCGCCGTCGCGCGTGCGTTGCACGATCGCGTCCAGGCGCTCCTGAGTCGTCCAGCCCATCTTGATGAGATCCGGGAGCGGGATGCCCGCCACCGTCGAGTAGCGCGCCAGCGGCACCATGGTGTCGCCGTGGCCGCCGAGCACGCAGGCCGTCACGTCCTCGACGGAGACCTTGAATTCCTCGGCGAGGAAGGTGCGGAAGCGCGCGCTGTCGAGCACGCCGGCCATGCCGACGACCATGTTGTGCGGCAGGCCGCAGGCCTCGCGCATCACCCACACCATGGCGTCGAGCGGATTGGTGATGACGATGACGAAGGCCTTCGGGCAATTCTTCTTGATGGCGGCGCCGACTTCGCGAACGACCTTCGCGTTGATGCCGATGAGATCGTCGCGACTCATGCCGGGCTTGCGCGGCACGCCGGCGGTGACGATCACCACGTCGGCGCCCTTGATATCGTCGTAGTTGTTGGTGCCGTAAAAGCGCGCGTCGAATCCCTCGATCGGCGCACTCTGCGAAATGTCCAGACTCTTGCCTTGCGGAACGCCGTCGACGATATCGAACAGCACGACGTCGCCGAGTTCCTTGAGACCGATGAGCAGCGCGAGCGTGCCGCCGATTTGTCCTGCGCCGATCAGAGCGATCTTCTTACGCGCCATTCAGAGTTCCCACTTTCGTCTCGCGCCGCCCGAAAAACTGAGCCTGACATGCATGGAACGGACTCGGACGTGGTACTAGGTGTGGTGGTATTACGCTCTTTTGACAACAATATCAAGCGTAACTGTCGCATTCACGTTATTTTTCATGTCAGGTGCGGCCGCCCGAGGTAAGCCATCGACTGCATCTCGATCAGGCGCGAGGCCGTGCGCTTGAATTCGCGCATGCCATCGCCGGCAACGTAGAGCTTGTCCGGCGCAGCGGCCGCCGCGCAGATCAGATTGGTTTTGTGCTCGTAAAGCGCGTCGATCAGCGTCATGAAGCGGCGCGCTTCGTTGCGCTGCTCCGGCGTCATCAGCGGAATGTCGCCGATGATGACGGTGTGGAAATGCGTGGCGATCGCGATGTAATCGGCGGCGCCCAAGGTACGCTCGCAGAGATCGCCGAAGCGGAATCGCGCGACGCCCTTGGCCGCCTGCGGCACTGCCAGCTGGCGCCCCTGCACGGCGAGCGTCGTCGCGCCGGCGACCGCGCCGTCGGTCAGCTGCGCGAAGGCCTCGCCCAGCGCCGCCTCGGCGGCAGCGCCCAACGGCCGGTGATAGACCGTCATGCCCCTGATGCGGTCGCGACGATAGTCGATGACGCCGTCGAGCTCGAGGATATCGAGCCGCTCCTTCAGGAGATCGATGAAGGGCAGGAAACGCTCGCGCTGCAGACCGCCCTGATAGAGATCGTCGGGTGCCGTGTTCGACGTCGTCACCACGACGACGCCGAGATCGAGCAGCGCCGCGAACAACCGCCCCAGCAGCATCGCATCGGCGATGTTGCCGACACTGAACTCGTCGAAGCACAGCAGCCACGACCCGCCGGCGATGTCAGCCGCCAATGGCGCCAGCGGATCGCCTTCAGCCCTGCGATCCTGCCGCTGCCGATGCAGGCGATCGTGGACCTCCAGCATGAATTCATGGAAATGCACGCGGCGCTTCTTCTCGATCGGCGCGCTCGCGAAGAACATGTCCATCAGCATGGATTTGCCGCGCCCAACGCCGCCGAAGATATAGAGTCCCTGCGGCGCCTCATCGCGACGGCGCGCCAACCCCAGCCGCTCGCGCCAGCCGGCGGGGCCCGATGCCGGTTGGTGGTGCACCAGCGCATGATGGAGGCTCTGCAGCTTTTCTGCCGCCAGCTCTTGCGCCGGATCGGCTTCGATTTGGCCGGCGCGGCGGCGGGCCCGGTAGAGCGCCAGCGGTCCGAGGTCCGCGGGCGGCGCGGCGCCGACATCCGTTGCGGTCGGGGTCACCGGCATGTCGCCTGAATGAATCGGATGAGGTCGATCAATCCCCACGCAGCGCACCGCGGTTGTCGCTGGCTGACCTTAGCCGTGTTCGAGTCGATCCGACAACAGCTACTTCACGGGCTTGGCGCGCGGCGGCGCCGTGTCATACTGCGCGGCATCCGACAGCAACACGCGAGGGAGCGATGAACGAAGACGTGCTGAACATGGAGATCAGGAAATTCCTGAAGCGCGTGGGCGTCACTTCGCAGCGCGAGATCGAGACCGCCGTGCGCTCGGGAATCGAATCCGGCAAGCTCAAAGGCCGCAAGACGGTGAGCGCCCGCATGACCCTGGTGATCGATGCGCTCGGCCTCAAGTACGAGATCGCCGAGGATATCGCGTTCGATTGAGAGCACCGCCCTTGAACGAAGGCGGCCGCCGGCGCAGGTGATGCGCGCGGCGGCCGCTGTCGCTTAGTCGGCCGTCAGTTCGAGCTGCTGGTGGTGTCGCCGGAAGTTGCGTCTGCCGGCGGCGGCGTGGAGTCGTCCGTCGTCCCGTCCGCGGGCGGCGTGCTGGCGTCCGGCGCCACGCTGCCGTCGGGCGGCGTCTCGCCGGTACCCGGCCCCATGAAGCTGAACTCCTTGCCATTCACCAGGAACTGTCCCTGCGGCGTGAAGTCGAGGTCGTAGTGATCGGTCACGGTGCCGTCGGCCGCCGTCTGCCGGTTGCTGAATCCGCGGATGACCTGGAGCTCGGCGACCGGCTCGCCCTGCGGTCCCGCATGGGCCGTCACCGCTGCGATCAGCGGATCGAGGCCGGTGACATCGATGATCATCTTGCCGACGGCGCCGAACATGGATTCCGCCGACGCCTCGACGACCCCGCTGACCTGCGCCCGCGCCAGCGCCAGCGCCAGATGCGAATCGGTCACATTGACCCGCGCCTTGCCGTTGACGAGCGATTGCTGCAGCAGCCCCATGAACATCATCATGGCCATGCTCGTACCCTGGTCGCTCGACATGTCGGCCGACGACAGGGTGTCGATGGCACCCTTCCAGAGCTCCTGCACCGGCAGGTTCTCGAGTGCGATATTGACGGCGACTTCCTGCGGCAGGAGATCCTTCTCGGCCGGCTCGATGTCGTTGACGACGAGGCCGGTATGACCGAGCGACAAGGCGATGCGCCCGATCGCCTGGTCGAAGCCCTCGGCGCCGAGGGTGAGCGCCCCCGTCGGCAGGCTGAAGACTTCCTTGCCGGTTCCGTCGCGGAAGCTGATGGCTCCCACTTTGATGTTCGTATTCCAGCTCGCGAACAGCGGGCTGGCGCCGCGCAGCGCCTCGACCAGTTGCGGATCGGGCAACGCCGCCGGCGTCGAGGGATTCGCCTCCATGCTCTTCGTCATCGCCTCCATGCGGTCGCGCACCGCCGCCAACCCTTTGGCATTGTAGTCGCGGGTGTTGGAAGCGGCGTCGACCGCGCCGAGCGCAAATATACCGTCGGGAGAGGTTACGCTCAGCGCGGTGAGATGGAGCGTGCCATCCTGGTCCCACCGGCCGTTGCCCTTGTCGGTGCTTGCGATCTTGGCGGCAATTTCGCCCAGCGACAGCGCCATGTTGTCGGAGGTGCTGACGACCTTGACGTCGCGCAGGTCGGCATCGAGCTGCATGAAACTCTCGAGCGAGCGCGACCACACGGCGGTGAATTGCTGCGCGGGCAGCGAGATGCTGCCGTCCACGCCGCCATCGGGAGTCTTGTGGGGAATCTCCGCCGGAATCTTCGCATCGCTGACATGGTAGAGATCGTCGCCTTCCGGCGTCAGGCTGAAGCTGACGGTGCCGATCTCGAAGTGCCCGGTCGCATCGGGCGCCCAGCGGAGATCGGGGATCGTCACCACATAGGACGATCCGGCGGCAGCGACATCGACGGCGCCGTGGGCCAGCGTGGCTTCCTCGCCGGCGGCGCCGGTTCCCGCCAGCGGCTTCAGGAAGTCTTCCACCTCCTGCTTGATCTGCGCCGCCTGGTCCTGAGCCATGGCCGGCGCGCCCGCGGCAACGAACAATGCCACGCCGAAAAACCACCCGATCTTACGCATCTATTCTCCCCTCTATAGGTATTGCAGGCCGCCGCCATGAGAGACCGCCGCGCCGGCCGCAGGATAGCGTAGGAGTGCCACGCTAGCCGAATCTTTGCGGCCGGCCTGTGACCGCCATCACGGAGGTTTGAAGTTACGGCGGGACGCTAGTGGTCTGATCCTGACGCTTGGTTCCCAAGCGTCAGGTGAATCAGCCCACCAGACCAATAGGCTGGTGGTTCGATTCACGCAACGAATGGGAACCATTCGTTGCGATCGAACCACTAGCGGATCGAGAGGGCAGCGGCCGACAGGTCGAACGCCCGTCCATTCACCACGACCGGCCCACCCGCCGTAACGCCGATGTCATAGCGATCGATGCTGGCGCCATCGGCCGCCGCCTCGCGCCGCGCCAGACTGCGAAACAGCATCAGCTGCAGCCAGCCCAGGTTGGAGCCGGGCTGCGGCGGCGCCGAGGCGACCGCGTTGACGGCATTGTCGAAGCCGGTGATCGCCAGGCTGATGTCGACGGCGGCATCGCGGCGGAGAAAGCCGCCCTGGCTCCGCGACCACAGGCCGGAGAGCCTGCGCGGGACGAACCGCCAGATGCCATCGATCCGCCCGCCGGCGCCGCGATGGGCAAATTCGTTCGTCGCCCCGACCCGGTCGACGCGATAGGCATCGCCGCCCGCCGGCGACAATCGGAAGCTCACGATGCCGACGTCGAGAATACCCGGATCGTTGGCCGCCAGCTTCATCGCCACGTCGGCCACCGTGACCCCGTAGGCGCTGCCCTCCGGTATGACCTCGATCGCCCCGTAGCTGAACCCTTGCGCCGGGTCGAGCCGCGCCAGCCGCGCGAGCGCCCGCTCCACCTCGGCCTGAACTGCCGCCGACCGATCGGCAGCGAAGACAGTCGTCGCCGCCATCGTGGCGAACAGCAACACCGACAGAAGTAAACCCAGCCTCCGCATCTCTCGCCTCGCTCGTGATTGCTGTCAAGCGACCGGCACGGGACCAGAGAATTGCGGCCATAGTTCGGCGGTCTTGCCGCGAACGACCCGCACTCTGAAGAGTCCCCTCTCCCCTTGTGGGAGGGTTAGGGTGAGGGGGCTCGCGCGGCAGCGCGAAGCGATCTCGCCCTGTCCGCTACACAGAAGCGTGCAAATAGACGTGCGCGATCGAAATTGCACGGGCAACGGACTCTTCGGCGCCTGCCGGCGCCAAGCCCCTCACCCTGTCCCTCTCCCACGAGGGGAGAGGGGACCCTGTTGCAATGACCGGTGCCGCCCGGCCGCTATTGCTGCGGCTGGCCCGTCATCGCGCCGAACATATCGAATGGCTTGCCGTTGATGGTCATCTTTCCGTCCGGCCCCAGCACGATGGCGTAGTGGTCGACCACCTTGTTGTCCGCCGTCGTCTCGCGATTGCTGAAGCCGCGGACCATGTCGAACGCGCCGCTGGCGCCGGCAGCATCTTCCGGCGGCATCGATTGCTTGGCGGCATCGGCGATGGCATCGAGCCCGCCGACCTCGATATTGGCGGTGCCGGACGCGCCCATGGGCGAGGCGCCATCGGCCTTGATGTTGCCGTCCATCTTGAGCCGCGCCGCCGGCGCTTCCAACTCGAGATTGGTGAGGCGGAACGCACTGCCGGCCTGACTGGCGAGCTGGACCATCTGCATGCCGAAGCCCTGCATCGCCTGTTGGGACGCCGCTTCGTTGCCCGGCTGCATAGCGCCGCTGGCGAACAGATCAAGCCATGCCGACCACAGCTCCTTGGCCGGGAGATCGTCGAGCGCATAGCCGAACTTCACCATGGTCGGAATGAACTGCTTGTTCTTGGCGACCTCCGGATTGAGATCGGCGGCCGGCACCTTCAGGCCGAGCAGGCTCATATCGAAGCTCAGTCCCGCCTTCGGCTGGTCCAGCGTCGTACCGCCGCCATCGATGACCAGATGCTCGGCGCTGAAAAGGTCGCTCGTCGCATCCTTCACCTTCATGCCCGCCAGATCCATATGCGTCGTCAGCGCGGCGATCACGCCGAGATAGCCCTTGAGGCGGGTCACCAGCGCGGGATCGGCGGGCTTGCCTTCGCCCGCACCCATAATCAGTGCCTGCCAGTCCGTGCCCAAGGCGCGCAGGTCGGCCAGCTTGGCGCCCTTCAGTTCGGATTTGAAATCGCCGCTGTCGAAGACGCCGGAGCCTTCCGGCCCGGTGATGGCCAGAGTCTTCAGCGTCCCCGTCGTCGTCTGATCGAACACGCCATTGCCCTTGTCGTCGCTTGTCGTCTTCATCGCAATCTCGGCCAGGTCGACCGCCCCGCCCTGGAGCGCCGGCCCACTGACCTTGATGCCGCCATACTTGGCGTCGGCGGATAGGAAGCTGTGGTATTTCGTCGACAACAGGCCCGCCCAGGACTGGGAGCCGATATCGATGACGAATTCGCCCTGCGGCCCCTTGAAGCTGAACTTGCTCGGGATCTTTCCATCGGTGAGGTCGTACTGGTCGTCACCCTTCGGTACGGCATGCATCTCGATGTCGCCGACGACCAGCGGATCGGCACCCGGGACGAGGAACTTCACGCCCTTGATCGTGACCTTGGCCTTGTCGCCGTCGGCGACGGCGTCGACGCCGTCATAGCCGAGATACTTGTGTCCCTCGGCGCCGGAGATCGCATCCATCTCGGCGGTGAAATCCTTCTTGACCTTGTCGAGATCGACCCCCTGCTTGGAACAGGAGGACAGAACGGCGAGACCGACGATCAGCACAGAGGCGTAGAGCAGCCGCATCGAATGACTCCAATTGATGCGCAGTTCGGAATTGAACCGCGCGGGGAAGGCGTTGGCCCGAATCGACGGTCGAGTATGACCGGCCGATCAGCGCCGCGCTACCATCAGCTTCTTGATTTCGGCAATGGCCTTGGCGGGATTGAGACTCTTCGGACAGGTTCGGGTGCAGTTCATGATGGTGTGGCAGCGATAGAGGCGGAACGGGTCCTCGAGATCGTCGAGCCGCTCGCCGGTCGCCTCGTCGCGGCTATCGGCGATCCAGCGATAGGCCTGTAACAGGATCGCCGGACCGAGATAGCGCTCGCCGCTCCACCAGTAGCTCGGGCAGCTGGTAGTGCAGCAGAAGCACAGGATGCATTCCCAGAGGCCGTCGAGCCGGGCGCGCTCCTCCGGCGCCTGCAGTCGCTCGCGCTCCGGCGCCGGCGTCTTGGTCTTGAGCCAGGGCTCGATCGAGGTGTACTGGGCGTAGGCCCGCGTCAGGTCCGGCACCAGGTCCTTCACCACGGGCATGTGCGGCAGCGGATAGATCTTCACGTCGCCCTTCACGTCGCTGATGTACTTCGTGCAGGCGAGCGTGTTGGTGCCGTCGATGTTCATGGCGCAGGAGCCGCACACGCCCTCGCGGCAGGAGCGCCGGAAGGTGAGCGTCGAATCGACCTCATTCTTGATCTTGATCAGCGCATCCAGGACCATGGGCCCGCACGCCGCCAGATCGATCTCGTAGGTATCGAGTCGCGGGTTCTCGCCGTCGTCCGAGTTCCAGCGATAGACCTTGAACGCCTTCGGCGTCTTGGCGCCCGCCTTCCCGGCGAAGCGCTTACCGTCGCGGACCTTCGAGTTGGCAGGAAGCGTGAATTCAGCCATGCGCGCGCTATCCCGCGACTACATTTGTCATCTTGTCACCCCCGCGAAAGCGGGGGTCCAGGGCGAGCGACGGGCCTGTTGCCCTGGATGCCCGCTTTCGCGGGCATGACAATGAAGGGGAACGTCGATGAAAAACTACGGCCCGCCGCATCTCAATACACCCGCGCCTTCGGCGGGAAGGACTGCACATCGTTGCTGAGCGGCTGCAGGTGCACCGGCCGGTAGTCGATGCGCGGCTTGCCGTCGTCGCCGCACCAGACGATCGTGTGCTTCAGCCAGTTGACGTCGTCGCGTTCGGGGTGGTCTTCGCGCGCATGGGCGCCGCGGCTCTCCGTACGATTCGACGCCGAGTTGATGGCGACAACGGCCTGGTAGAGCAGGTTGTCGAGTTCCAGCGTCTCCATCAGGTCGCTGTTCCAGATCATCGAGCGGTCGCTGACGGCAAGATCGGCGCGGCCGTCCCAGCAGCGGCGCAGCTTCTCCACGCCTTCCCGCAGCACATCGCCGGTGCGGAACACCGCGCAGTTGGCTTGCATGGTCTTCTGCATCTCCAGCCGCAACGCCGCCGTCGGCGTGCCGCCCTTGGCGTGGCGCAGGCGGTCGAACCGCGCCAGCGCCGCTTCCCCGGCATCGGCGGGCAAGGGTGCCTGGCTCTCGCCGGGTTTGATGATCTCGGCGCACCGCAGGGCCACGGCGCGGCCGAACACCACGAGATCGAGCAGCGAATTGGAGCCGAGCCTGTTGGCTCCGTGGACGGAGACGCAGGCCGCCTCGCCGATCGCCATCAGACCGGGAATGACCGTATCGGGATCGCCGTTCAGCTTGGTCAGGGCCTCGCCGCGATAGTTCGTGGGAATGCCGCCCATGTTGTAGTGGCAGGTCGGCAGCACCGGGATCGGCTCGCGCGTGACATCGACGCCGGAGAAGATGCGCGCCGTCTCGGAGATGCCGGGCAGGCGCTCATGCAGGATCTTCGCATCGAGATGCTCGAGATGAAGAAAGATGTGGTCCTTGTTGGGGCCGACGCCGCGGCCCTCGCGGATCTCGATGGTCATGGAGCGGCTGACCACGTCGCGCGACGCCAGGTCCTTGGCGTGCGGCGCGTAGCGCTCCATGAAGCGCTCGCCTTCCGAATTCGTGAGATAGCCGCCCTCGCCGCGGGCACCCTCGGTGATCAGGCAACCCGCGCCGTAGATGCCCGTGGGATGGAACTGGATGAACTCCATGTCCTGCAGCGGCAAGCCGGCGCGCAACACCATGGCATTGCCGTCGCCTGTGCAGGTGTGGGCGGAGGTGCAGGAGAAATAGGTGCGGCCGTAGCCGCCGGTGGCCAGCACGGTCATCTTGGCGCGGAAGCGATGAATCGTTCCGTCGTCGAGGTTCCACGCGATCACGCCGCGGACACCGCCCTCGTCCGTAATGAGGTCGAGGGCGAAATACTCGACGAAGAATTCGGCCGAATGCTTCAGCGCCTGCTGGTAGAGCGTGTGCAGCATCGCGTGGCCCGTGCGGTCGGCGGCGGCGCAGGTGCGCTGGGCGATGCCTTCGCCGAACTTCGTGGTCATGCCGCCGAACGGCCGCTGATAGATCTTGCCTTCCCCGGTACGGCTGAAGGGCACGCCGTAGTGCTCGAGTTCGATGATGGCGGGGATCGCCTCGCGCACCATGTACTCGATGGCGTCCTGGTCGCCGAGCCAGTCCGAGCCCTTGACCGTGTCGTACATGTGCCAGCGCCAGTCATCCTCGCCCATGTTGCCGAGTGCGGCGCTGATGCCACCCTGCGCCGCCACGGTGTGGCTGCGGGTCGGGAACACCTTGGTGATGCAGGCCGTCCGCAGGCCCTTCTCGGCCATGCCGAAGGTGGCGCGCAGGCCGGCGCCACCGGCGCCGACGACAATCACGTCGTAGGTATGGTCGATGATCGGATAGGCTTGGCCATTGATGGCCGGAGCGGCCGCACCGTTGCCTTTCTTATCCGCCATGCCGTGCCTAGCGTCCGAACGCAATGACCAGGAGGGCGATAATCGCGGCCAGCGCCAGCACCAGGCTGGCGAGCTTCGTCAACAGGACGAGCGCGATCTTCCCGCCTTCATGATGAACATAGTCCTCGATCACGACCTGCAGGCCGAGCTGGGCGTGATAGAAGGTTGCCCCGATCAGGAGCACCATCATTCCGAAGGTCACGGGCGAGCCGAGCCAGGCGCGCGTCGTCGCATAGTCGGCGCCGGTGTGGGCCACCAGCGCGATCGCGAACCACAGCGCGAGCGGCACCAGCGCGACCGCCGACACGCGCTGCATCCACCAGTGATGCACGCCCTCCTTGGCCGAGCCGAGGCCGCGCACGCGGCCGAGCTCCGTGCGAAACACGCGCCCGGCCTCGCTCACATCCCGCCTCCCCTCGATGCATAGCCGGCGATCCAGGCGATCAGCGAGAGCGCCAACGCGGCGATGACGACGGCCCAGCCGGAGGCATAGGCGGTGCGCAGCTCGAACCCGTGACCCGCATCCCACAGCAGATGCCGGATGCCGTTGGCGAGATGATAGAAGAGCGCCACCGTCCAGCCGAACAGCAGCAGCCGCCCCAGGATCGAACCGATGAATTCCTGCGCCGTCGCGAATGCCGTCGGACCGGCGGCGGTGGCGACGAGCCAATACACCAGCAGCAGCGTGCCGACGGCGAGCGCGACGCCGGTGATCCGATGCAGGATCGACAGCACCGAGGTCAGCTGCCAACGATAGATCTGCAAGTGGGGCGACAACGGCCGCACAGGCGATGGCATGGTCAAGTCCCCGGTTCCGGCCCCGATCGGTACAGGCGCGGCTCATTTAGACGGCGTGCCAGCGTCAAGTCAACGCCGCCATCGCAGCGCAACATGCGGGGCGCCGCGGCAGCGCAGGCTACGCACGATCTTCCGAAGTCGATTAATTCGCGCATGCAACCCACCGCGCCGCGAAGATTTTTCGAGTCGCTGCGAGGACGGAGACAGAGCTGCCTGTGGATCGAACTGGGGATAATTTGTGCAGCGATTGTGCGCCAACACGAAATTTACTCACAGAAATTTTCGCGAGTACTTAACTTTCTTATTGCGACGGTGAACGAGTTCTCTCAAGGTAGCGGTGGTACGCGTAAGCGTCGGATTGCCGAGTGCTTCGGTTCTCTTGGGTGGACTTCGGTGCATCCAAGGGAGCTTCGCGAAAGCGAGGATCACCGGGGCCGCTCCGTGCAGTCCGCGGGCGATTGCCTCCCGCAGGGGGCGCCAATCGTCCGGCGCCGACCGCCTCCCGTACGAGTACGCTCGTGCGGTAAACGGTCGGGATGGGGGTCAGGCGTCTTTCGTGACGACTTGCCTTCCGGTCGATCCGCCCTCTTCCCTGCGCAGTGCGGCGGATCGGACAGGCAACGGTGGAGCCTTCGGGCCAGCCGTTGACCGAAAGGTGCGTTTGGGCTCCGTCCCGGAGCGATCCGGGGTGTGAGTCGGGGCGCCGCCGGCGGGTCGGTTGAGAGATGCAGATCTTCCATGGGGCTAGGGCTCCCGCGAGGGAGCCGATCCAGCCGACGGAGTTGGGGATTCGCCAGAGTCCGCTACGACGGGTTGGATTGAAGTCCCGCCGCTTGTACGTGCCGGAGCCTGCCGGCTCCGAGAGGCGTCAGGAGCGCTCCTTCGGGAGTGCGTTGCGGAGGATCTCGGTCCCTCGCACCTGACGCCTCTCTCATTATCAAAACAGCCTTAACGAATCAACTACATTTTGATGAAGAATGTATTAAGCCCTCAACATGTTGGGGCACGGCCGTCCAGCTGTGACCTGCTGTGGATAGGAGCCGTTGCCGCCAATCCGTCAATCGCGTGAGAGTCGCTGGACGACGGAGACCGGCGTCGGTTCGGCGGCCTGGACCGGTGGACGAGCCGAACGCTGCGGCAACGACCCGATCTTGGTCCTGGACCGGCCGCCGACGATCAGTCCGGCGCCTCCGATGGCCGCAAAAACCGAGCCCATGCCGCCCAGAACCATCGGCAGCAGCCAGAGTTGAGAGAAGCTATTGATGCGCGCGTTGCCGGGGGAGGCAGGATCGTAGAGAACCGACACAGCCTCACCGACTTCGAAGGCCGGGCGATTGGAGCCGTTCGAACTGGTGAATTCGATCACGTCTCCCGACGGCGTGACGAACCGCACGCGCGGATAGTAGACGTTGTCCCCGTCAGAATCCGATCCGACGAAGAGGTCCATAACCGTTCCGTCGGCCGTCGTGCCGACGGCGATGTCGTGCCGCGTCACGAGGGCGTAGTGCCCCGCACCGCTCAACATTGCGAGGCCGGCAATGAGAAAGATGCCGGAGAAGGCAAAGTGCGATGTGACGGCCTTGCCTGATCGTTGGGCCTGCGAATTCTGCGGTGTGGCCATGGAGATCTTTGTTCTCGGTCAGCCGCCGACAGGCTAGCGCGGGATCATTACCCAGTAGTCAAGATCGAGAACGACGGATGGATGGGGCTTGCCGTCGGCGCCTGTATCGGGAAACTCGGCACAGGCCTGATCCTTGGTCGCGACCGTCCGCAGATGCAGCGCGCCGACGTCGGCTCGTTCCGCCAGCGCCGCCTTCTCCTTCACTTCGCTCCAGGCATAGATCGTGTCGCCGGCAAAGGAGGGTGCCACGTGGCGGCCGCCATTGATGGCAGCGATACGGAACGCGTTGCCGAGGCCATTGAAGGACAAGGCGCGCGCCAGGCTGATGATATGGCCGCCATAGACGATGCGGCGGCCGAAGCGGCCGTCCTTTTCCAGATGCTGGTTGAAGTGCACGCGCGCGGTGTTCTGGTAGAGCCGCGTCGCCGTCATGTGACAGGATTCCTCGATGGTCATGCCGTCGACATGATCGATGCGCTCGCCCACGCGGTAGTCGGCCCAGCGGTGCGGCGAGCCGGCGGCGCCCGCGTCATAGGCGGCGAGATCGAGCGTCCCGGGAATCGCAAGCTCGGCGGCCGACACGCGCGCCGGCAGGGTCGGCACCACCGCCTCGGGCGCCGGCGAGTTGCGGTCGCGCTTGCGCACCATGACCCAGCGCACATAGTCGAGCACGATTGCGCCGCGCTGATTGGTGCCGACCGAATGGACATAGACGATGCCGGTCTCGCCGTTGGAATTCTCCTTGAGGCCGATCACCGTCGAGCGGGTGCTGAGCGTGTCGCCCGCATAGACCGGCGCGCCGAAGCGTCCGTTGGCGTAGCCCAGATTGGCGATGGCGTTGAGCGAGATGTCCGGCACCGTCTTGCCGAACACGATGTGGAAAACCAGCAGATCATCGATCGGCGCCCGCTCGAAACCGAGCGCATGCGCGAACTCGTCGGAGGCATGGAGGGCGAACCGGCTGCCGGTGAGGCCGATATAGAGAGCGGCATCGCCCGCCGTCACCGTGCGCGGCGTCGCGTGGCGGATCTCCTGGCCGAGCCGGAAATCCTCGAAGAAGTTGCCGGGATTGGCCTTCACGCGGCGATAGCCTCGGGCAGCCGATTACGGACGTGAACTGCACGCGACTATAGTGAAACCTGGACCCCTGACAAGCCGGGGCGCTTCGTCTCGCATCGGCTGGACATTGCGGCGGGCGCGGGCGATAACCACGTGGAAATCGCGCCCGCCATCGTGAATATCCTCTCCATCCAGTCCCACGTCGCCTACGGCCATGTCGGCAATTCCGCCGCCGTGTTTCCGTTGCAGCGCCTGGGTCACGAGGTATGGCCGATCCACACGGTCGCCTTCTCCAACCACCTGGGCTACCCGACCTGGACCGGTCGCGCGCGGCCGCCGGAGGAAGTAGCGGAGATCGTCGCCGGCCTCGACCGCCTGGGCGTGCTGAAGCGCTGCGACGCCGTGCTGTCGGGCTATCTCGGCGACAAGGGCAATGGGGCCGTGGTGCTGGATGCGGTCGCCCGCGTGCGCGCCGCCAACGGGAACGCGCTCTATGCCTGCGATCCCGTCATGGGAGACCGCGGCGTCGGCCTGTTCGTGAAGCCGGACATTCCCGCGATCTTCGGCGAGCAGCTCCTGCCCGCGGCCGACATGACGTTCCCCAATACCTTCGAGCTCGAGCAGTTGACCGGCGGCACGACCGACCGGCTGCCGACGGCTCTCGTCGCCGCCGAAGCGTTGCGCGTCCGCATGCGCCCGGGCGCCCTCGTCGTCGTCACCAGCCTGCTGCGGGCGGATGGACCGGCTGGTCGCATCGAGGTCCTGGTCGACAGCGCCGACGGCGCCTGGCTGATCGACTCGCCGTATCAGTCGGGGCCGCCGCACGGCGCCGGCGATTGCTTCGCGGCGCTGTTCCTCGGCCACTACCTGAAGGCGCGCAGTATCGAGGAGGCGCTCGCCCGCGCCGTCTCGGCCATTCACGGCGTGCTCGCCGCCTCGACCGGCGCCGCGGAGCTGCGGATCATCGCGGCGCAGGATCAACTCGATCCGCGCGAGCCGGCGTTCCGCCCGCAGCGCATTCGCTGAGATTACGCCCGCTTGCGCTCGCTCGCGGGGCGCGCGTCCGTGAGATAGCCCTGCACCAGGCGCTCGGCGATCTGCACGGCGTTGAGAGCGGCGCCCTTGCGCAGATTGTCGGAGACGACCCAGAGCGAGAGGCCGTTTGCCACCGTCGGGTCCTTGCGAATGCGGCTGACATAGACGGCATCCTCGCCGGCGCATTCGACCGGCGTCACATAGCCCTCGTCCTCGCGGTGATCGACGAGCGAGACCCCGGGCGCCTTGCGCAGGGCGGCGCGCGCCTGCTCGACCGAGATCGGGTTTTCGAACTCGATGTTGACGGCCTCGGCATGGCCGATGAAGACGGGCACGCGCACGCAGGTGGCGGTGACGGCGATATCCGGGTCGAGGATCTTGCGGGTCTCGACCTGCATCTTCCACTCTTCCTTGGTGGAGCCGTCCTCCATGAAGACGTCGATGTGCGGGATGACGTTGAAGGCGATCTGCTTGGTGAACTTGTTCCGCTGGGGCGTGGCGTTCATGTAGATGCTGCGGGTCTGCTCGAACAGTTCGTCCATCGCATCCTTGCCGCCGCCGGAGACCGATTGATAGGTGGCGACGACGACGCGCTTGATCTTGGCGAGATCATGCAGCGGCTTCAGCGCCACCACCATCTGGATGGTCGAGCAGTTGGGGTTGGCGATGATGTTCTTCTTCTTGTAGCCGGCGATCGCCTTGGCGTTCACCTCCGGCACCACCAGCGGCACGTCCGGGTCCATGCGGAAATGCGAGGTGTTGTCGATGACGATGCAGCCGGCGGCGGCGGCGCGCGGGCTGTGAACGGCCGAGATCTTGGCGCCCGGCGAGGAGAGCGCGATATCGACGCCCTTGAAGTCGAACTTGGCGAGATCCTGCACCTTCAGCGTCTTGTCGTCGCCGAAGGAGACTTCGCGGCCGATCGACCGCTCCGAGGCCAGCGCGAACACCTCATCGACCGGAAACTCGCGCTCGACCAGGGTCTGCAACATCTCGCGGCCGACATTGCCGGTCGCCCCGATCACCGCCACCTTGTAACCCATCGTCGACTCCTACATCCGCTCAACAACAGAAAGGGCCGCTCCAGGCGGCCCTTCGGGTACCCAGAGCGACGTGAAACTCAACTGCCGGTTTTCGGCGCCGTCTTGGTCGTCGGCGGCGGAACCGGTGTCATCGGCGCCGTCCCGCTGGCGTCCGACGTGACGACCGGCGTGCTCTGCGCGCTCGTCTGATCGCTGAACGGGCAGGCCTGTGCCGGCAGGCAAAGCGCCAAGATGGCTAAAACAAAGAACGAGGCAATGAGCTTGGTCATGGGCGACCTCCGTCCTCGCATGCAAGAGCGGATAGTACCGGCTCCCGGCTGCCGAGTCGAGGAAATGTCCGTTTCTCAGCCATTAACCGCCGCCTGGTTTGCCACCGGCTGCCGGCATCACCGCCTTGCCCGGCGGCAGGGGCGGCGGCAGCGGCAGGTCCCGCCGGACCTGCGCGGGTGCGCCGTGTTTCCCGGCCTGATGTCCCCTGGGACAATGGCAGGCGTCGGCGGCGGTGGCCTGTCCCAAGACCAGGGCCGCGAGCACGGCCACCCTGACCAACCGCGCGAACGTCATCTTTGGCAGCGATCCCGCGGGTGCGGGATGGCGCCCTCTAACCGTTGACCGCCGGACCCGCCTTCGCGGGTGGCAGCGGCGGCGGCAAGGGCAGCAGCGGACGCAGCTGCGACACCGTGCCGTATTCCTTGATCAACTGCTCTTTCGGGCAGGAACAGGCCAGCGCACCCCCGGCCTGGACGAGCACGACCGCGCTGCAAGCGAGCGCCAGCGCGAAACGACTGAGGTAGGTCATCGGATCGATTCCCTTGCCGGCCGTACCCGCGGAATGGGCGCCGCCTTTGCCCCCATAGCTCGGCGGCTTCCGCATTGGGTCCCTACGACCGAATGCCTCCTTATACCACGATTCCTGAACGGCGGGCATGCCGGCGCCTGTGTCAAAATTAGGCCGCCGCCAGGCGGTCGAGCTGCTTCAGCACCGCGTCGCCCATGGCCGTGGTGCCGACCTTGGTGGTGCCCGCCGTCGCGATATCGCCGGTGCGGATGCCGGCGGCGAGCACGCTCTCGGCCGCCTTGTCCATGAGGTCGGCGTCCTCGCCGAGGCCGAAGGAATAGCGCAGCATCATGGAGACGCTGAGCAAGGTGGCGAGCGGATTGGCGAGGTCTTTGCCGGCGATGTCCGGGGCCGAGCCGTGCACCGGCTCGTAGAGGGCGCGGCGGCGGCCGGTGGCATCGGGGGCGCCGAGCGAGGCCGAGGGCAGCATGCCGAGCGAGCCCGTCAGCATGGCCGCGCAATCAGACAGCAGGTCGCCGAACAGGTTGTCGGTGACGATGACGTCGAACTGCTTGGGCTGGCGCACCAGCTGCATGGCGCAGTTGTCGGCGTACATATGAGAGAGCTCGACGTCCTTATACTCCGTTGCATGGAGCTTGCTGACCTCCTCGCGCCAGAGCACGCCGCTCTCCATCACGTTGGCCTTCTCGACCGAGCAGACCTTGCGGCGGCGCTGGCGCGCCAGCTCGAAGGCGACGCGGGCGACGCGAATGATCTCCGACGTGGTGTAGACCTGGGTGTTGACGCCGCGGCGGCTGCCGTCGGGCAGGGTCTCGATGCCGCGGGGGCTGCCGAAATAGACGCCGCCGGTGAGCTCGCGCACGATCATGAGATCGAGCCCGCGGACCAGTTCCGGCTTCAGACTGGAGGCGTCGACGAGGGCGTCGAAGACCAGGGCCGGGCGCAGGTTGGCGAACAGCGCCATGTCCTTGCGCAGGCGCAGCAGGCCGCGCTCGGGCTTCTTCTCGAACGGCAGGCTGTCCCATTTGGGGCCGCCGACGGCGCCGAGCAGCACGGCGTCGGCCGCCATCGCATCGGCCATGACGGCGTCGGTGAGGGGGACGCCGTGCTTGTCGATCGAGCAGCCGCCGACCAGGCCTTCCTGGACGTCGAAGGAAATGGCCCGGTGCTTGCCGAACCAGTCGAGGACGCGGGCGACCTGGCGCATGACTTCCGGGCCGATGCCGTCGCCGGCGAGGATGAGGAGCTTCTTGTTCTTGGCCATGGGGTTTGCTTTGCGCGGATGGAGGTGACGCCGGGTCTCAGGACCGGCCGCGCACCTTAGAACCCGCCCGCAATCTTGGCCACCCCGGGGCCGAGGCAGGCCGAGGAGCAGAGGCGATCACGAAAGGAACGACCTTCCTTCGCCCGCCGAAGCGGGCTTCGCGAAGGCGGGTGAACGCCGATGGTGGGCGGCTGTGAATTCGCACGATGAACCCCATGCCCAGCGGAGGCGCTGCAACCCAATTGATTCGCATCGGGACGTGCTGCGTGCGCCCGTGGGTCGTTTACACGCGAAAGCGCCGACGATGGCGTGGAGGCCGAGGAAGACGGGCGCGTGCAGCGCGCCCCTACGGGAGATCGGGAATTCGAGCGATCGACCCCATGCCCAGCGGAGGAGCCGGAGAGGCGGGCGCGAAGGGCGCGGGTGCGGCGGGCCTGGAGTCGGGCCTCACCCAGGAGGGCGCGGACTTGCGTCGAGCGGCCACCGTGTTTCCAGCGGGCGCGGCGGCTGCGGTCGAGGCCTTCGGGCGTGCGCGGGCCGGTGCTGAGGCCGCCATGAAGGCGGCAGCGGCCGTTGGGCATGGCGGGTTGGCGGCACTCGCCGCCGCAGCGGGTGCGGGCGCCGCAGCGGGGGGCGGCCAGGAAATCGCCGGGGCGGTTGCCGTTCTTCAGCCGACCGCGGTTGGCGAACCGCAGGCTGCGGGATGCCGGCTGGGAATCTGAGCGATCGACCCCATGCCAAGCGGAGGATGATGTCGACGGGAGGGGCTGGAGATGAGAGCGCATGACGAGAATGTTCGTGGTACGTTACGGGAACATCAGTATAGCAAGAGAACCACCTCTTGGTCAATCCGGCCTGTGACTGCGCGAGCCCCTCATCCTGTCCCTCATAGGCGCTAGGATAAGATCGAATGCCTGTTGTCTTCGCATTTCTCTTGGACTGTCACCCCCGCGAAAGCGGGGGTCCAGGGCAAGCGACGTTGCAGTTGCCCTGGATTCCCGCTTTCGCGGGAATGACATTCGAGAAAGTTTACAGAACCAGACTCCCTAACCTAGCGCTTATGCCCGCAAGGGGAGAGGGGACCCTGCAGGGTGGCCTTGTGCATCAGGTCGAGGGCGGACGAGTTTTGCAGCGGCGACGGCTTCGGGGCGTTGGACGTTGGTCCAATTCCATCGCGACCGGATATGCCGCTATCATGCTTGCCGCGGAGCGCAGAGGGCCCGCGCTGCCAGAGGGTGATCCGGCCATGACGGGTGTTGTTCGGTTCATCAAGGCCACGCTGATCGGCGGCTTTTTCGTCGTGCTGCCGGTCGTGCTGCTCTACCTGCTGGCCCTGAAGGCCCTGCAACTCGCCGTGAAGATCTCGACGCCGATTGCCGCCATGGTGCCGGCGGAACTCAGCCCGGTGAAGTCGCCGCTTCTGATTGCCGCCATCCTCATCATCGGCGCGTCGTTTCTGGTGGGACTGGCCATGTACTCCAGGGCGGCCCGACGCTGCGGCCAGTGGCTGGAGGCCCGCACGCTCCAACGCTTGGCCCTCTACAAGTTCGTCAAGGGACTGGAGGGAGCCGTGGGCGGCGCGGACGACGCCGGATTCCGCCCCGCCCTGCTGACGCTGCCGAACGGCGCGAAGGCATTCGTCTTGATCATCGAGGAGCATGGCGACGATGCGGCGACCGTGTTCCTCCCCTCAGCGCCGACGCCGACAGTCGGGACGGTGCAGATCGCCGCCCGCAATCAGCTGCAGATCCTGAATCTCAAAGGCCGCGATATGCTGCAGGTGCTGAGCCACTGGGGCATCGGCGCGCGCGGCCTGCTCGAGAAGGCCCGGGCCAACCCCGCAGCCCAGTCCGAAGAGACCGGCCGACGGCCTTAGACCGTGATCGTCGGGCGGCACGGGATCGAATTCGAGCGATCGACCCCATGTCCAGCGGGAAAAGCGGTCGGCGGGAGAGGCTGGAGGTCTGCGGACAGTGGCCTGAAGTTCCTGGGACGTTACGAGAACATCAGTATAGTCCGCAGACCTCCATTGGTCAACTAAGAGCCATTGGTCGGCTGGGCGTTGACCTTGTCTCTGCTGCGGAGCGGCGTGTCGTTGGCCGCGCGGGCCAGGGGTGTCGTGAGCCGGAAGTCGACTTGGCCAAGGAGCCAATAGTGGCGATCGGCGGGCGTCGAAAGCCATTCGGCCTCTTCGGCCGTATAGGGGAACATGGCGACTCTCCTCGGAAAACGAGCCAGGGGCAGGCCGCTCAGGCGGCCTGGCGCTCGTCCTCAGCGAAGCCGGGACGGCCGTTGCGCACGGCCTCGGGGATGGCGGCGCGGCTGAGGCCGAGGTCCTGGAGGTCCGTGTCGCTGTAGGACTGCAGCTCGGCGACGGCGGCGCGGTATTGCGCTTCCGTCAGCTGGCGGGCCGCACGGAGGCCGCCGAAATCCACGGGCGACTCGGCCTGGGTGCGCCACGGCCAGGCGCGGACGCCGTCCTCGACCAGCGCGGGCGAGAACCCGGCATCTTCCAGCAGGCGCGCATCGAGCCGCAGCAGGTCTTGCCGCAGGCGCGAACGTTCGATCCAGATCAGAAACTTCGAAATCATAGACATATCGTAACTCCTTGATTCAAAGACCGTTATAGATACGGCCTTGCCCTATCGTTCATGTAGGGTCTATTGTGCAATGCAACAAACGAGATTATGTCATCGGTCTGTTGAGGAATTCTAAACGGTAGGAGGTGCGCCGATGCCCGAGCGTTTGCCGCCCCTCAATTCGCTCAAGGCCTTCGAGGCCGCCGCCCGCCATGCCAGCTTCCGCAAGGCGGCCAACGAGCTGAACGTGAGCCCGGCCGCCATCAGCCACCAGATCAAGAACCTGGAGGCCTATCTGGGCGTGCAGCTCTTCCACCGGGAGCGCCGGACGATCAGGCTATCGGACGCCGGACAGGCGGCCCTGCCGCTCTTACGCGACGGTTTCGGCCGGCTGGCCGAGGCGGTGCAGCAGATGCGCGAGGAGGACGACCGGCCGCAGGCGCTGCGCATCTCGGCGCCGCCCTCGCTCGCCGCCAAGTGGCTGGTGCCGCGGCTGAGCGGCTATGCTGCGCTCAACCCCGGCCTCGACATCCGGCTCTCGGCCACGGCGGCGCTGATCGACGACGGTCCGACGCCGGCGGGGGCGAGCGGCGGCTTCCGCGAGGCGGAGGCCGACCTCGCCATCCGCTTCGGCGAGGGCGACTGGCCCGGCTGCCGCGTCGACAAGCTGATGGATGTTTCGGCGCTGCCGCTCTGCAGCCCGCGCCTGCTCGAGGGCCGGCGGCCGCTGCGCCGGCCCGACGACCTGCGCCACCACACCCTGCTGCATGACGACACCGACTACGCCGGGCGGCCGGAATGGCGGGCCTGGCTGGCGGCGGCCGGCGTGGCGGGCATCGACGCCGCCCGCGGCCCGCGCTTCAACCAGGC
>Ga0137403_10001972_pt1 | contig 25567 bp, 23 predicted proteins | sample CZOMad2_1_16fung_FD_122057 | JGI IMG/M metagenome (GOLD analysis project Ga0137403, IMG submission 122057) | Vadose zone soil fungal communities from Angelo Coast Range Reserve, California, USA - CZOMad2_1_16fungal (Hybrid Assembly) | ecosystem: Environmental > Terrestrial > Soil > Vadose zone... | reverse complement strand
TATCGCCGCAAAGCCCCTAAAGCCCTTACCGCCCCGTATCTCGACTACGCCCGCTCCCACCGAACTCGTGCACGCATCAACCGCATGCGCCGCCGCCGAATCCATCCAGCGACTGATCCGCGGGGCCGCCACTTCGACCTAGAAAAGCTTTTCGATGAATTGAATCAGAAATACTTCGAAGGAAAACTAACCCGCCCCCGCATCGGCTGGAGCACAAAGAGTTGGCGCCGCCAATTCGGCTGCTACGACCCGGGCCCAAGCCACATCCTGCTAAACCGCCGCATGGACCGCCATGGCGTTCCCAAATGCGCCGTGGAATACGTCCTCTACCACGAGATGCTCCACGTCAAACATCCCACGCGCCGCTCCGGCTGTTCCCTGATCTCCCACTCCCCAGAATTCCGCGCCGAAGAAAAACAATTCCCCCAATTTCACCAAGCCCGCAAAGCCCTGGACCACCTCGCCCGCTAACCCACCAAAATCCTGTCCCTTCAGCAAGCCCGTGTACGGGCGCAGCACTGCTGCGCCCCAAACGCCAACCCCAAAATTCGGAGCGCCGACCGTTCCAGCCGTAATCTTCCGAGACTACGGCTACAGATCTATCGAATCTCCTTCTTATCCTTCTCCGCTTCTTTATAAAGTTTCTCAATCCTCTTCCGAATCTTCTCCGCATCCTCCGCCTTAGGATACAAATCTAGATATCTCTGATACGACTTGATCGCCGGCTTCTTCAACCCCTTCTTCTCCTGAGCTTCCCCCAAATACCGAAACGGAATCGCGTACCCAGGTTTCGCCAAAGCCGCATCCTGAAACCGGTCAATTGCCGCATCCACATCGCCCTTACGCATGTAGTACTGCCCCACCTGCAAATCCTTCTCGGCCCGCAAAGGATCCCAGGTAGGCTGGTCCGGCGCCGACTCCGCGGCATTATCTTTATTCGCTTTCGGCGGCGTTTTCTTCGCAGGCGCAGCGGGAACTGGCCCCGCATCGTCAGGCTGCTGCGCCGGAGGTGGCGGTGGCTCCTGCGCTGCCACCAACCCGCCACTTCCGAGAGCCAAAGCCGCACCCACGACCGAAGTTCCCAAAAGCCATCGAGTAAATCTCATCTCACCGTCACCAGACAGAAAATAACTCCAGCGGCGCGTCTATTCCGACGGCAGCCTTAGATTCTACTCTGCGCTTTCAGCTTTAGACATTCAACCGTGTCGCGGAAGCTCGAAAAGCTTACGCTTCCCGTTTGTGAGGGTGCGCCAGGTAATGCTGCCGCAACAAATCCTTCCCGTAATCATTTCCGTTCGGCGTTCGCACCACGCAGTGCACGTGCTGCTGCGTAGGCTTGTTCGCATCCGCCGCGAACTTCCGCAAATTCGCCGGCTGCTGATGATCGAACTCAATCAAAATCACCGGACTCTGCACGCGGTAATAAAACACGCTGTCCGCCTGCGCCTCCCCAATCCACGCGAACCAGGTGTTGTCGATGTGCCGCTGCACCTCGTTCATCTTCACGCGCGCATGCCCTTCCGGCATGTTGCTGACATACAAATGCATCAGATCCGTCAAGCGTTTCCGCGCAGCCGGCTCCAAATTCGCTCCACGCACCCCCGCGTAATCCAGAACCACGTTGTCCTTGAACGCCTCGGTCAAATTATTGTTGCCCGTCTTCGAAAAATTCAGCACTGCCTTCCGCCGCGCTGCCTCCGGCAAACCCCGCAGCATTTCCAATCCCTCGTTCTGCTCCTGCTGCAAAATCTCCACGCCTTTATATTTACCCGAAGTCGCCTTCACCGGCTCCGATCCAAAAAAGTGCGGCGTCATCACGACCTGATCGCCCAGCACAAAATAGTTGATGATCGCGTGATGTCCGTCGAGTTGCCAGCCCCAGGGATCGGTCGCCGACGGTTTGCCCATGATGGTAATGAAATAGAGCCACTCCCCCAAAAACTCGTGGTCGTCCGAAAGCTCCGCCAGCGTCTCATTCAAGCGCATCACATTCCGCGTCAACTCAAACCCGCTGCTGCTCAGCGAAGCCCGCATCAATCCAAATGCCAAATCCCGCTGCGCTTCACTCATCTCCTGAAAGCTGAGCCCTTGCCGGTCGTAAAAGTGCTGATTCATCCACTTCCGCCATTTGACGTCATCAACCGGATACATCACCCGCGTCAGTTGCACGCTCGTCAGCGACCCCAGAAACTTCTCCGCCGTGTTCCGCACCGGCTCGGTCGAGACCCCAGTCGGCGCAATCTCAAACAGATTCGGCTGTACGGTGCCGTTCGTCGTGATCCCGCGAAACTGCTCCGTCAGCCCCTTCTCCTCATAGTTCTCCGACATCCGCCGAAATTGTTCCGCCGTCTCGGTCCGCGTGTGTCCTTGCCCAAACGCCAACGGCACGACAACGCCCGAAGCCAGCATCGACCACAAAAACTCCCGCCGCGAAGCCAACCCGTTCTTCGCGTGAGAGTGAGAGTGCGAATGTGAATGTGAATGTGGATGCGAATGCGGCTCTGAATGCGAATGCGGATGCAGATGCGGATGTATATGCCCCGGATGGTGCACGTGCTTTCCCATATATTCGCTCCTGACTCGTTCACCCGCCCAGACTTTGGGTCCACCAACGCAGCCCAACCGGCCCGCAATTGCCATGCAATGTAGGGGCGCGCTTCAGCGCGACCCACCGAGCGCTTCGCAAGCCGGCCTTGTTGCAACTCGGCAACTGTAGTTTCTTACTCCGCCCCCAACTCCCGCACCCAAATATTCCGATACCGCACGGGATGATTGTGATCCTGCAAAGCCAAAGGCAATTTCTCCGGCCCCGAGTTATATTCCGGCTTCGCGGTTGAAGTAGTTCCCTGAATATCCACATTATCCTGCACCAACACCCCGTTGTGAATCACGGTAACCCGCGCCTTCTTCACCAATTTCCCATCACCAAACTTCGGCGCATGAAAAACAATGTCATACGTCTGCCACTGCCCCGGCGCCCGCGAAGCGTTCACCAAAGGCGGATACTGCCCATACACTGCCGCCGCCGACCCATCCGCGTACGTCCGGTTGTTATAAGAATCCAGAACCTGAATCTCGTATAGTCCCATCAAAAACACCCCACTATTGCCACGATCCTGACCCTCTCCAATCGCAGGCGAGGGCGTAGCAAATTCCACATGCAGCTGACAATCGCCAAAAGCCTTCTTCGAATAAATGTAACCAGTCTTAGGCACTGTCTCGAAGTAACCACTACCCACCTTCCACTTCGCCGCAGTTCCATCCTTGTGCGCCCAAGTCGAAAGGTCCTTGCCATCAAACAAAATCACCGCATCCGCAGGCGCCTTCCCCACAACATCCTGCGTGCTAGCCACCCCTGGATCGACAACAACCGGCGCCGGCCGGTTCATGTCATGCGCCTTCCACTGCGTCTGCTGCGCCCCCACGACTCCGCTACAAACGCTGCAAACCATCGCCACACCAACGACCACCTCTCCCAGTAGCCTCTTCATCAGATCTCTCCCACATGTCCAAGTAGAATCCGAACAGAATCCCAACACTACGCTAAAATTGAATCTCAACGTAAACACCACCTCACCGTCACCACCACGCGCTACTCGCAACCCACAGTCCTATCACGCTTCCATCAACCCAGCCAACTTCGCATACTGCAAGAGCATAATCGTCTTACCATCCAAAATCTCCCCCCGCTCGATCATCCCCAACGCCTCTCCCAGCGGAATCTCCAACACCTCAATGTCCTCGCCCTCCTGCTCATCCCCTCCACCGCCCGAGGTCCGATGCTCGTGCTCGTACTCCGCCACGAAAAAATACAACTTCTCCGTCACCGACCCCGGACTCATGTAAGCCTCAAACACTTTCCTCGGGCTGTGCACCACAAATCCCGCCTCCTCCTCCGCCTCCCGCTTGATGCAAGCCTCCGGATCATCTTCGTCCATGATCCCGGCGCAAACCTCGATCATCATCCCGTCGTCCAAGCCGTTCACATAAGCCGGAAACCGAAACTGCCGCGTAAGCACGACGGTCCCACGGTCCCGGTTATAAAGCAAAATCGCCGCCCCGTTCCCTCGATCGTAAGTCTCCCGATTCTGCGTCTGCCAAGTCCCATCCCGCCGCAAGAAATCAAACGTAGTCTTCTTCAACACATACCAATCGTCCGACAGAGTCTGCACCGCCCGAATCCGCACCCGCCCAGTTTCCGTCACCGTCGAAGCCTCCTATTACATCTCCCAATTCGTCCGGGCTCGCCCGTGTACGGGCGCAGCACCGCTGTGCCCCTGCTTGCCCGGACTTCAACCCGAGAAGCCCTCCGCGGTCAAATCCACGTCGACCAATTCAAGTATCATAAGAGCTGTAGCGAAAGGGCGCACTCTCGCTGGCCACTATTCACTACTCACTTTTTCATCATGGAGCCCCGCGAAAAAGCCGCGCTACTCCCCGAAAGCCCCGGAGTCTACCTCTTCAAAGACGCCGCAGGCACGGTCCTTTATGTAGGCAAAGCCACCTCCCTGCGGAGTCGCGTACGTTCCTATTTCCTCGAATCCCGCTGGATGGACGCCAAAACCGGCTCGCTTGCCCGCGAAATTGCCGACCTCGACACCATCGTCCTCGCCAACGCCCGCGAAGCGCTGGCTCTCGAAAACAATCTAATCAAGCAATATCAACCCAAGTTCAACATTCGTCTTGTTGACGACAAAACCTACCCGTACATCAAGCTCACCGCCAACGAAAAATACCCCCGCGTCTATTTCACCCGCAAAGTAAAAAAAGACGGCTCGCTCTACTTCGGTCCGTACTTCCCAGCCAATCTAGCCCGACGCATCCTCACGTTCGTCCATAAGCGCTTCATGGTCCCATCGTGCAACGTCGATCTTACGCGCGATCATCCGCGCCCGTGCCTGCAGTACTACATCAAGCGCTGCCACGGCCCCTGCGTCACAGGCCTAACCACTGACGAAGACTACGCGCAGGCCGTCCGCGACGCCCGCTTGTTTCTGGATGGCAAACGCCAGGACTTGATTAAGAGTCTCGAAGCGCGCATGGGTGTTGCCGCCGAACAGGAACTCTACGAGCAAGCCGCCGCCTATCGCGACCTTCTCCGCACCCTGGAAGACATCGAAGAGCGCCAACGCATCGCCGCAGCTCAGGGCGACGACACCGACGTACTCGCCTACCACGAAGAAGCGCCGCTGGTCGCCGCCAACCTGTTCCACCTCCGCGGCGGACGCGTAGTCGACCGCCGCGAATTCTACTGGGAAGATCTCGACCCCTTCGACGTCAATGAATTCGTGCCGTCGCTTCTCAAGCAGCTCTACCTCGACGCCGCGTACTTGCCGAAAGCGATTCACGTCCCATTGGATTTCGAAGACCGCGCATTACTCGAGGAAGCTCTGACCGAGCGCGCCGGCCACAAAGTCGAAATCTTCACCCCCCAGCGCGGCAGCAAACGCGCCTTCCTCGATCTCGTCGAAAACAACGCCAAGCATGCCTTCGAGCAACGATTCCGCGTATTGAAACCCACTTCAAGAATGATCGGCGAGGCCGTACAAAGCGCACTGAACCTACTCGAAGAACCCCGCCGCATCGAAAGCTTTGACATCTCCCACATGCAAGGCACCGACACGGTCGCCTCCATGGTCGTCTGGGAGAACGGCCGCATGAAAAAATCCGACTACCGCAAGTTCATCATCCGCGGCGAGTTCGCCGGCAGAGCCCTGGTCCCGACGCCCATTGACGCCGCCAAAGTCTCTCCGCCCGCGAACGGTGACGCTGCGCAGGCCGCGCACACTTCCTCGCCCGATCCGCTCCCTATTCTCCACGAGCCGATGCCGCCACCGGTCCTGCCCGTTTCCTACACGCAAAACGACGACTTCGCCAGCATGCGCGAAGCCGTCACCCGCCGTTACCGCCGCGTTCTGGAAGAACAAAAACCGATGCCCAGCCTAATCCTCATCGACGGCGGCATCGGCCAATTGCACGCCGCCGCCGTAGCCCTCGAATCTCTCCAAATCATCAATCAACCGCTGGCCAGCATCGCCAAAAAAGAAGAAATCCTCTACATCTATGGCCAGGAAAATGAGCCCTGCAAACTGGATCGCCACTCCCCGGTTCTGCACCTGATTCAGCAGATCCGCGACGAAACCCACCGCTTCGCCGTGACTTTCCACAGGCTGCGTCGAGGCAAGCGCCAAACCAAGACCGCGCTGAGCGAGGTTCCCGGTGTCGGACCCCTTACCGCCCAGAAATTGCTGCGCGAATTTGGTAGTGTCGCCAACATCCAACGCGCAGGCGTGGAAGGACTTAGCAAAGTCGTTTCGCGAAAAAGTGCGGAGAAAATCCTCGCCTACCTCGAATCTTCGACCGTTTCTAATAACCTGTCGCGGTAGCGCATACCGGTTAGCTCGTATTGCACCCGAATAGTCCCTATGTTACGGTTTTCGCGGAGGTTGCTATGCCAGATAATGTTGGTTCCAAAGTGAGTTACTTCCTCGTCGGCTTGGGCGTCGGCGCGTTGGTAGGCGTTTTGTTTGCTCCCAAGTCCGGAGAAGACACCCGCGAGTACCTGACCAAGAAAGCCGATGAAGGCAAAGACTACGCGCAGCGCAAAGCCCGCGAACTTCGCGAACGCGCCGACGAATTGGTCGAGCGCAGCAAAGACGTAGCCAACCGCAAGAAGGATTCGATTTCCGCCGCCGTAGAAGCCGGCCGCGAAGCCTATCTCCGCGAATCGAAATCATAGCGGCAGTCGTTGTGCGGTAATTCCCTCGAAGCAAGGTGGCCGCACTGCGGTGCTTGACTCTGTTAGCGCCCGAAGTTCGATGTCCTCGACGTAACTTATGATCCGTTGTTGGCGTGGGTGAGGCAGAATGGAAACTTGGGTCGTCATCTCCGTTGTGGTTGCAGCCCTGGCCATTCTCTTCCAGGCTGTTATGCTGACCGCTTTATTTATGCAGGCGCGCAAGACCACCGAGCGCGTCGATCGCTTCACCGACAGCATGGAAGCGCGCATCGGCCCGATCATCACCCGCGTGCAAATCCTGCTGGACGACACGCAGCCGAAAATTTCAGAGATGGTCGCGGACGCCGCACACGTGGTCTACCTCGCGCGCGGGCAAGCGCAAAAGCTCGATCGCGTGGTCAGCGAAGCTTCAGACCGCTTGCGCGGCCAGTTGGTCGCCACCGACCGCATTTTAACCGGCGCGCTGGAAACCCTGGAAGAAGCTGGCTCGCAATTCAAACGCGGCGTGTGGCGACCGGTGCAGCGAGTCTCCGCGGTAGTAGCCGGAATTAAAGTGGGTCTCGATTTCCTGCGCTCGCGCCGCAGTCGCCCCGCGCGCTCCTCCGACGATCCCGTCGAGCACGAAGAAGAGCTGTTCATCTGAAGATCGGTTCGCTAGCGAATCCACCCGCCGCCTAATACCCGATCGCCAGCGTAAAACACTGCGCCCTGTCCAGCAGTGATGGCTCGCTGCGGCGAGTCGAAGGTCACGCGCGCGCTCTCGGCGCCCAACGGTTCCACCGTCGCGCTTGCCGGAAGGTGCTTGTGGCGAATTTTCACTTCCGCGCGAAATGGCCCGTCGGGATTTTCGAGCGCGATCCAGTTCACCTGTTCGATTGCGCATGTCGTGGTACGCAGCGATTCGTCATCGCCAACGACGACGCGATTGTTTGCCCGGTCGATCGAAAGCACGTAGAACGGCTTGCCCGCAGCGAAGCCCAGGCCCTTGCGCTGGCCGATCGTGAAATTGTGCACGCCCTGATGATGGCCGACGACGATGCCTTCTTCGTTGACGATTTCTCCGGCGGTGTTCGACAGCGGATTTCCGCCTTCGCGCGAATACGCTTCGATGAATTGCACGTAGTTGCCGTTGGGCACGAAACATAGCTCCATGCTTTCCGGTTTTTCCGCAACCGGAAGATTTACGCGGCGAGCGGCCGAGCGCACTTCGTCCTTAGTAAGTTCGCCGAGAGGGAACTCGCTGCGCGCCAGCTGCTCTTGTGTAAGTCCCCAAAGAAAATAGGATTGGTCCTTGCTGTCATCGCGCGCACGGAGAAGTTCCCAGCGGCCGGTGCTTTCGTTCTTGCGGATGCGTGCGTAATGACCCGTGGCAAGACGTTCCGCGCCGATTTGCCGAGCCATGCGCAGGAGCGGCTCGAACTTTACGTCAGTGTTGCAGTTGGTGCAGGCGATAGGCGTGCGTCCGGAAAGATATTGCTCGACGAATGGGCGCACTACGCGTGCTTCAAATTGCTCCTCGAAGTTAACGACGTAGTGTGGAAAATTCAAATGCTGCGCGACACGTTTGGCGTCGTAGACATCGTCGAGCGAACAGCAGCGGTGCTGTGCGGGGCCGTCACCTTGCAGTTCGGGTAGTCGACGCTGATTCCAGAGCTGCATCGTAAGACCAATCACCGAGCGCGATTGTTCCTGCAGCAGAGCCGCGACGGTAGAGCTGTCGACGCCTCCGGACATGGCGACCGCGACCAGGCCCGTCGCGATTTCATCGCGAACCGGCAGCGTGTCGAATGGGGCTTCGGTGGTCATGTGCATTTCAATTGTATCGGAAGAAGAGACGCTTGCTGCGGATCGAGTTTGCTGAAATGGGCGCAGGGGTCCTGCGCCCGTGCACGGGAATCGGCGCTGCGGCTGGCGAGCTGCGGCGCTCATGAATGCGCCTCGGCTTTGGCTTCCTTGCGATACGTCGGGGAAAGTTCGCGTAGTTGGGATACGGCAGCGGGGATGGCCTGCAGCGCGAAGTCGATGTCGGGGGCGGTGGTATGGCGACCGAGGCTGAAGCGCAGGCTGGCGCGTGCTCCGTCTGCGGGCAGGCCCATGGCGGTCAGCACGTGCGAAGGCTCAATCGCGCCGGAGGAGCAGGCTGCGCCGGTCGAGCAGGCTAAACCTTTCAAGTCCAGAGCAATGACCAGCGCTTCGCCTTCAATGCCAGGAAACGTGATGTTGGTGGTGTTGGGAGTGCGCGTCGCGCCCCCTCCATTGATGCGCGAGTCGGGAACGCGCTGCAGCAGTGCTTGCTCCAGCTGGTCACGTAATTTCGAGACTCGCGCAGCGTCGGTGGCCAGTGATGCCTTCGCGATTTGTGCCGCTTTGCCCAACCCGACGATCCCGGCGACGTTTTCGGTGCCGGGGCGAAATCCGCGCTGGTGGTGGCCGCCATATAGAAGCTGGCGCAAGCGCGTACCACCACGAATGTACAGGGCGCCAATCCCTTTCGGCGCGTACAACTTGTGGCCGGAAAGCGAGAGCAGGTCGATCTTCATCGCGTTCACGTCGATCGGAATCTTTCCCGCGGACTGCACGGCGTCTGTGTGGAAGTAGACGTCGGATTCGCTAGCGATGCGGCCGATTTCTTCGAGAGGTTGCGCGGTGCCGAGTTCGTTGTTGGCATGCATCACCGTGATCAGAACGGTTTCGGGATGGGAGCGCAAGGTTTCGCGCAGAATTGCGAGATCGATCTGTCCATTGTGATCGACGGGCAGGTAGGTGACGGAAGATGCGCGCTTCTCGAGGGCTTGGCAGGTGTTGAGCACCGCCTCGTGCTCGATCGTGCTGGTAATGACGTGAGCCGGCGGCGCAGCCGACTCGGCGATGCCGAAAATAGCGTGGTTGTCGGCTTCAGTGCCGCCGCTAGTGAAGATGATTTCCTGGGGACGCGCGCCGATCAAGGCAGCGACATGTTCCCGCGCCGTTTCGACGGCCGATCGAGCCTTCTGTCCGAAGCTATGGATGGACGACGCGTTGCCGTAGTCGCCGGAAAAATAGGGCAGCATCGCGTCAAGCACTTCGGGTTCGACGGGCGTAGTGGCGTTGTGATCGAGATAGACGCGCTTCATAGTGCTGTACCTAGGATACTACCAGCGGCCAGGCAGGGGAATTGAGCCTCGGGTTGAGGGCTCAGCGAGATCGAAACTTGCCACTACATAAACGCCAGAACTCGTGCGCGAGACGCGCACCGACGGCGAATGCTAGGATACCGCCGTCATGAAAAACTCTCGAACAGTACACGTTTGCTCTATTTTCCCCTTTCTGCTTGCCATCGTTTGGTCTGGTTTTCTTGGAGTTGACTTCTCCTCCGGGCAGACCTCACAGGTTTTCCGCTTGGATGGCGGCAACTCCACATATGCTTTTGGTGTAAATGAGCGAGGGGAGTTGCAGCCGATCTATTGGGGTGGCCGACTTGGGGCGCACGATGTACTTGCGGCGCCGCATTCGATGCCAGAGATGGCTTCGTTTGACTCGCCGTATACGACTACGCCGCAGGAGTACGCGAGTTGGGGGGCGGGATTGTTCACCGAATCCGCTTTGAAGGTGACGTTTGCCGATGGCAATCGCGATCTGGTTTTGCACTTTGTCAGCGGGAAAGCGGCTGGGGCGGGGGCGTTTGAGGCTTTGCTGAAGGATATTTCGCGCGAGATTTATGTGACGTTGCGATATTCGATGGATGTCGAAAGCGGGATTTTGGCGCGGTCGGCGGTGATCGAGAATCGCGAGAAGCAGGCGGTGGTAATCGAACAGGCAGCTGCGGCGCAGTGGACTCTGCCCACGGCGCGCTACACGTTGAGTTATTTGACGGGTCGATGGGCCGGGGAGTGGACGCTGAATCAAGAGCCGATTCAGGGCGGGTCGCGCGTGATCGAAAGCCGACGGGGAACGACCGGGCACCAGGCGAACCCGTGGTTTGCAATTTCGCGCGACGACAGCGGCAAAAGCGTGGGCCCGTTTGCGGCGGGCGAAGAGCACGGCGAGGTCTGGTTTGGCGCGCTGGCGTGGTCCGGCTCGTGGCGGATCACCGTCGAGAAGACGCAACTGGACGCCGTGCGCGTTACCGGCGGATTCAATCCGTTTGATTTTGGCTACCAGTTGAAACCCGGCGAGAAATTGGAAACGCCGATTTTTTATGGCGGGTACTCGAATCACGGATTGGGCGGCGCGTCGCGCCTCTTACATCGTTTTGAAAATGCGCACATTCTGCCGCAGTCGCCGAATCCCAAGCCGCGCCCGGTGATCTACAACTCGTGGGAGGCCACCGAATTTCGCGTGGATGAAGCCGGGCAGATGGCCATCGCGGAAAAAGCCGCGTCGATCGGCGTCGATCGATTCGTGATGGACGACGGCTGGTTCGGCCAGCGCAAAGACGACCACGCCGGACTGGGCGACTGGTACGTGAACAAAGAAAAATTTCCGCACGGATTGAAGCCGCTGATCGACAAGGTGCATTCACTGGGCATGGATTTTGGTTTGTGGGTCGAGCCGGAGATGATCAACCCGGATTCGGATTTATACCGCAAGCATCCCGATTGGGTCCTGAATTTTCCGGGCCGGCCGCGGTCGGAATCGCGCAACCAGCTGATATTGAATCTCGCGCATCCCGACGTGCGCGATTACATCGCGGGATTTCTGGATAGGTTGCTGACGGAAAACGACATCGCCTTTTTGAAGTGGGACTACAACCGAAATTGGTCGGAGCCAGGCTGGGATGCGGTGCCCGTGGAAGAACAGAAGCGCGTGTACGTGGAATTCATCCGCAATTTGTATTCGATTCTGGCGGACCTGCGGAAGAAGCATCCGAAAATCGAGATCGAATCGTGTTCGGGCGGCGGCGGGCGCGTCGATCTGGGAATTTTGCGCTACACCGACGAAGTCTGGCCTTCTGACAACACCGACCCGTTCGACCGCCTGTCGATGCAGGACGGATTCAGTTACGCGTACACCCCGCAGATCATGATGGCCTGGGTGACCGACTCGCCGCACTGGCGCAACGATCGGACCACGTCGCTGACGTATCGAATGTTGAGTTCCATGGACGCGTCGCTGGGCATTGGCGCGAATCTGAACAAGTGGACGCCGGAAGATTTCGCGACGGCCAAGCGGCTGATCGCGGCGTATCACGCGGTGCAAAAAACGATTGTGCAAGGCGACCTCTACCGGCTGATCAGCCCGCGAGACGGGAGCAAGTTCTCGGCCAGCGAGACGGTCGCGGCGGACAAGAGCCAGGCGGTGGGGTTTGCGTTTGCGAACTCCACGGAGGAAGGACGCGGCTTTCCACTGCTGGAGTTGCAGGGGCTCGATCGCGAGGCGCAGTACAAGCTCGCCTGGATCGAAGGCAAAGCATTTCCGGGCACGCCGGAAGTCGCGTCAGGAGACTGGTGGATGCATCACGGCATCCAGTTGGATTTGCGCGGCGACTTCCAGGCTGCAGCGTTTCGCCTGGATCGACAGCACTAGGCTGCGTCGTCAGTCCGCGCTGCCTGACAGATTCAAAATTATTCCCGCTGGGGAGGATTGGGACCCGCCAGCAAGCCGCCATCGAGAACCAGCGACTGGCCGGTCATGAACGACGCGTGTTCCGAGCACATCCAGAGCACCGCTTCGGCGATTTCTTCCGCCCTTCCAAAACGGCCGACGGGATGCAGACCTAGAACAAACTTCTGGACTCCCGGATCTTCATAGGCGCGGTCGGCCATGGGCGTCTCGATCACCGCAGGGCACACCACGTTTACGCGAATTCCGCTTCGCGCCGTTTCCAGCGCGGCGGACTTGGTGAGCCCAATCACGCCGTGCTTGCTCGCACTGTAGGTCGCCGCCCCTGCCAAACCCATCATGCCCGCGACGGATGCCATGTTGACGATCGCTCCGCCGCCACCCTGCTTGAGCATCTGCCGAATTTCGTACTTGAGGCACAACCAAACGCCTTTGAGATTAATGTCGACGGTGCGGTCCCAGTCTTCCTCGGACTGTTCAGTGATGGGTAACCAGTGTCCTTCGATCCCGGCATTGTTGAACGCAACATCCAAGCGGCCAAACTTTTCCACGGTCTTTTGTACCAGGGCATCCACGTCGGCGGCTTTGGACACGTCGGCCTTCAGAAATAGACCATCGCCGCCGGCGGCACGGATCAGATCGACAGTTTCTTTTCCTTCGACTTCGCGGCGGCCGGCGACCACCACTTTCGCTCCGGCCTTCGCGAAAAGTACGGCGGTATCACGGCCGATGCCCGACGTGCCGCCGGTCACCAGTCCCACTTTGCCTTGCAATTCGGAAGTCATAATTTTCCTTCACCTAGACGTTAGGAGCTGATTTTCAAATTTGCGCCGAGATTCTCGTTATTTTATTCGCTCCCAAATCAACTCTTGCGAGCGAACCATCATTCCTCCGCGCAAGTAAGGTTTCGCGACCCGCAGCACCAGGCGATCCGCGTTGAGCTGGACAATCTCGCGCTCCAGCGTCGAGCCGACATCGTTTGGCATGGAGGCGACTTCCACATGATGGCTCACCTTGCCACCACTTACGTCGAATTTTCCCGCGTAGGCGGTCATCGACGCAAACGCAGCCGCTCTTTCTTCGGCGGGGGCGGAGATGAAGTCGGACACCGAGAGAGGCGGGCGGTTGCTAAAGGTCAGGATGGCGTTCATCCGACCGTCCGCCGTGTAGGTGAGAAAGCCTACGGGGTTGGGTCCCCAAGAGTCGCGCACCTCGCCCTTGTCGGTTGTGATCTTAGCCGACACCAATTTCCAGGTGCCAATGATCTGATCGCGCGTCTGGGCCCCGCTTGTAGGCGCGAACGAAACAATCGCCAGTAACAAAACGAAGATGGATCGGATCATCGGGCAACCTCACTTGCGTGCGAAATTTCGAAGGTGGCTACTCTACCATCGATGATCGAGGAGCGTAATCGCAGCTAGCCGATCACGCCAGGGCGGGTGGAGAACCGCAACGCCTGCGTCGCCTACATCGTTAGAACGACGCGGAATTGCGCTTTGCCGCTGGTCATGCGGTTGTAGGCTTCGTTGACTTTAGCCAAGGGAAATTTCTCGATCATCGGGCGCACCCCGGTGTACTCGGCGAAGCGCAATGTGTCTTCGGAGTCGGGGGCGATGCCCGACGCCCACCCTTTAAGCTCTTTGTTACCAAAAATCAATTGCCCGGTCTGCACTTCGATGGGATCGGGGCCGGCGCCGAGAACCATCATCGTTCCGTTTGCGCCGAGACCGTTGATAAGCGAGGCCATGGCTTTGCCGCTGGGCGCGGTGGAGAGAATAACTCGTGCGCCTCCGAGTTTTTTCAACTCGGCGGCGGCATCGGTCGCGGAGCTGTCGATATAAATGTGCGCGCCGAGTTTTTTGGCCAATGCCTCACTTTCTTTCCCGCGGCTAATGCCCACAACTTGATATCCGCATTTGTTGGCAAATTGGATTCCGAGATGGCCTAGGCCGCCGACGCCGAGAACCGCGACTAGGTCGCCGGGTTGCGCGCCGCTATGACGGAGCGCGTTGAACGTGGTGATGCCGGCGCAGAGTAATGGCGCGGCTTCCACGGGATCGAGCGCGTCAGGCATGGCGGCGACGGCTTCCCACGGCGCGATCATGTATTCGCCATAGCCACCGTCGTAGTGGATGCCGGTCCACTTTTCATTCGCGCAGTTGATGAAGTCGCCTCGACGGCATTGCAGGCAGGTGAAGTCGTGTCCACCGTGCCAGCCGACGCCGACTTTCTGCCCTTTTTTCCAGGAGGTGACGCCCGGGCCGACTTCGTCGATGATGCCGGCGACTTCGTGGCCAGGGGAGCGCGGATACTGAATCCAAGGCATCAAGCCATCTTTCACCATGTGGTCGCTGAAGCAGACGCCGCAGGCTTGCACCTTGATACGGACCTGGCCCTGGCCCGGCGTCGGGATCTCACGTTCTTGGATTTCGAAATCGGCCCCGGCTTTTGGGACCACGGCGATTTTCATTTTTGGCATTTGTTCCTCGATTGGAGCAACTTTGCGATACGGGCCTTGGATGCTCGGAGGGCGCGGGTGGTTAAGGAGAAAAAAAAGGGAGGAGAATGGAGATGACGCGCCCTTCGATGCTCAGGGTCAAGGGACGCCTTGAACACAAAGGTTCGCCGAGAGTTCGTGCTACAGTTTTGCGTTCGGGTGCCCGCCGTTTGCTGGTGTTAGGAGGAAAGTGTGGCGTATCGCGATTTGCGGGAGTTCGTGCGCAAGCTGGAGAAAGAAGGAGAGTTGACGCGCGTACGGACCGAAGTCGACCCGGTTTTAGAGATTACCGAAATTACCCAGCGGGTTGCGCGCGATCCCGGCCGCCAGGCGAACAGCGTCGGACCGGCGCTGCTGTTCGAAAAACCGAAGGGTTCGCGGGTGCCACTGCTGGTGAACACGTTTGGCAGCGTGCGACGGATGGAGTTGGCGTTCGAGGTCGAGCGGCTTGAGGATGTGGCCGACCGCATCAAGGGATTTCTGGCGATGGAATCGCCGCAGGGCTTGTTCGACAAGATCAAGATGCTGCCGAAATTGGCAGAACTCGGATCATTTTTTCCGAAGAGTGTAAAAGATGGTGATTGCAAGGAAGTTGTGCGCACCGCCGCCGATGTAAACCTTCTCGATTTTCCAATCTTAAAGTGCTGGCCGCAGGACGGCGGGCGATTTATCACCTTTCCTCTAGTCTTTACCCGCAACCCGGAAACCGGAAAGCGCAACGTGGGCATGTATCGCATGCAGGTGTACGACGAACGCACCACCGGCATGCATTGGCAGACGCAAAAGCACGGCGCGGAACATTTCCGCAGAGCGCGAGCCGCGAATCCCGACGGCCGCATACCGGTTTCCGTGGCCATCGGCGCCGATCCCGCGACCGCGCTAGCCGGCATGCTGCCGATTCCGCCCGACCTCGACGAGATGATGTTCGCGGGTTTCTTGCGGCGCCAGCCCGTCGAAATGGTGAAATGCGAAACCAACGATCTGGAAGTGCCGGCCAATGCGGAGATCGTGCTAGAAGGCTACGTCAGTTTGAACGAGTTGCGGACAGAAGGGCCCTTTGGAGATCACACTGGATTTTATTCCTTGGAAGGGGAGTTTCCGGTATTTCACGTCGAATGCATTACCCATAAGAAGGATCCAATTTATCTGACCACCGTGGTGGGCCCGCCCCCGCAGGAAGACTATTTCATGGGCTATGCGGTGGAGCGCGTGTTCCTGCCGGTGATGAAAATGCAATATCCGGAAATCGCCGATGTGGCGATGCCCGCGGAAGGAATTTTTCACAACTTGATGATCGTTGCGATCCGCAAGTCCTACCCGGGGCACGCGCGAAAGATCATGAGCGCCGTTTGGTCCCTAGGGCAGGCCATGTTCACAAAGGTGATCGTAGTGGTGGATCACGACGTGGACGTGCACAACTATCGCGAAGTGGTATGGAAGGCCCTGTGCGCGATGGACCCCGAGCGCGACGTGCAATTTGTTCTAGGTCCAGTGGACACCCTCGACCATGCGCAGCGCATGCAGGACTACGGCTCGAAAATGGGCATCGATGCCACTCGCAAGTGGGCCGCCGAAGGATTCACACGACCGTGGCCCGATGAGATTTTGATGGATGAATCGACGAAGGCGCGCGTCAACGCGCTTTGGAAAACCCTAAACCTCTAAGCGGCGTCGAGCGAAGGGTCCTCGAGCACACCGCGTGTTTCGACCCAGCGCACTTCTTAGCGCGGAACAATACCAATCGGAAAAAGCCCAAGTTCAGTTTGCCACTAGACTCTTCGACCTTGGATCGCCCTCCCGATTGAAGGAAAGTCCAAATTCGGCCGATACGGACAGGGTGAGGCTCGCCATGAAGAGTCACAACAATTCCACAAGTGCACCGGCGGCGACGGCAAATGGGCAAGACCGCCGACGCAGCATCCGCTATCGCTCCAGCGAATCTCTAGTGATCCGCTGTCAAGGAGGCTCCTCCTTCACGGGTGTAAGTGTCGAAATCAGTGAGGGCGGGATGTCGGCGATGGCGAACGGTCTACTAAGAGTGGATGACACCGTGGAATTGGAGCCAGTGGCTGGCGGTAAAGTATCGGCGCGCGTTCGCCACAAACTCGGCCACTTGTATGGATTCGAGTTCGTGGAAATCTCGACCGAGCAGGCTCGATACATCGAGGAAGGCTACAAAAAATCGTACGCCGGCCGGGCGAAACGACGCAACGCGTGATGGCAAACAATAACCGTCCTATCGAACAGGTCCGCGGAGGTCAAAAAGCCAACTGATTGTGGTACTGAGAGATCAGCTACGCTATATATAGAGGGTCATACCATAAATACCCGGCAATTGCCTGAAACTACCCCTATTCTTAGGACAACTCCGGCAGAGAATTCCTTGACCCTCTCACGTACGCGATGTCATAAACGCTAGCACAGGGCGCGCCCTCGTGTTCCGCAGTGTCGGGTGGGTGCACCGGTGGTTGGCAGTTTCGGGCGTGTCTTTGGACGCCGGGGTAGCGTTCCTAGTGAATGAATCGCGTGAAGTGATGAACGTGCGGCAAGCGTCGCAGTATCTGGGGATCTCCCCGGATACGCTGTACCGTTACATCACCGAAGGCGAGATTCCCGCATTCAAACTCGGCAATCGTTGGAAACTTCGGAAGACCATCCTGGATCGCTGGATGGAACGCAAGATGAGTCAGGCGCACGTAAGGCGCCGCTAGTCCGGCGGGGCGATAGGGAAAGAGGCCGCGATATGGGGTTACTGGGCGGAAAAAATAGGCAGTTGGTGGGCCTGGATATCGGTTCCAGCTCGATCAAGGCTGTGGAGTTGAGATCCACCAAAGCGGGCTACGAACTGGTTAGCTTCGGCATGGAGCCTCTGGCGCAGGACACCGTTGTCGACGGCGCGATCATGGACGCGCCCCAGGTGGCCAACGCCATCAGCAAGATTTTCGATGCGGAAAAGATCAAGACCAAGAACGTAGCCACTTCAGTTTCCGGGCACTCCGTCATCGTCAAGCGGGTTCCACTGCAGCTGATGACCGAGGAAGAGCTTTACGACCGGATCCCGTCGGAAGCCAGCCAGCACATTCCATTCGACATCGCGGACGTGAACCTGAGCTATCAGCTTCTAGAGTCGATGGACGCCCAGATGGACGTCCTGCTGGTAGCGGTGAAGAAAGACAAGATCTTGAACCACACCAACGTGCTGGCGCAGGCGGGAAAGACCCCCGTAGTCGTGGATATCGACGCCTTCGGCCTGCAGAACTGCTTCGAGATGAACTACGAACCAGACGCCGGCCAGACCGTGGCGCTGCTGAATATTGGCGCCAGCGTAATGAACATTAATATCGTTCGCGGCGGCATCCCGTTGTTCACCCGCGACGTCAGCGTCGGCGGCAATCAATTCACCGATGCGCTCCAAAAAGAACTCGACCTCAGCTACGAAGACGCTGAGCGCCTCAAGAAGGGCGAAACCCTTCCCAGCGTAACCGACGAGCAGAAACAACAGATCCTGCGCAGTGTTTCCGACATCCTGACCTTGGAAATCCAGAAAACGTTCGATTTCTTCCGGGCCACCGCCAGCGGCGAAAACATCCAGCGCATTGTCGTAGCGGGAGGCACCGCGCGCGTCCCCGGGCTGGTCGACCTGCTGCGCGAGGAATTCGCCATGCCGGTGGAAGAATTGAACCCATTCCGAAAAGTGCTCGTGAATCCTGGCAAGCACAGCGACGATACGATTCGCGAGATGGCTCCGCGGCTCGCAATTGCCGTGGGGCTGGCGTTGAGGAGCTTTGACTAGCCATGATCCGAATAAATCTTCTCGGACAAGCCAAACCGAAGGCGTCACGCCGGCCGGTGGATACCGGTGCGGCGCTCCCGTTGCTCTTCGTAGGCGCCGGTGTTCTGTTCGGTGCTCTGATTCTCGGCTACCTCTACTACTCCTGGCAGAGACAGTTGAACGACGAAAACACCCGCATCAAGACGCTCCAGGCGCAGAAGACCGATCTCGAGCAGGTAAAACAGCAGGTCGAGGCCTTCGAAAAGCAGAAGACGGTTTTACAACAACGGGTTTCCACGATCGAACAGCTCCAACGCGATCGCACCGGCGGCCAAGAACTTCTCGACGAAATCGCCAGCACCGTCGCGCGCACCGAAAACCTCTGGCTGACCTCCATGATTCGCAAAGGCAATAACCTGACACTGGATGGCGCTTCGGCCTCCGTGAATGGCGTCGCGAATTTCATCACCGCCCTGAAGCGTTCGGGTTATTTCTCCAAGATCGAGATCAAGGAATCCAAGCAGGACGAAAAAAACACCGCCGTCCAAACGTTCGTCTTCGAAGTCTACGCCGAAATTACTCCGCCGGCCGCAGGAGTGGCTGCACCGCACCCGCAAGCCAAGCCGGCCAGCGCCCCGACGCAGCCAGCCCCAAAGACCGGGACTCCGGCGAAGGTAGGGTAAAGACATGGCCAATCCACTTCGCGATATGTCGGTGATCATGCAGGGACTGCTGGCCGTGGCCATCACGGTCGTGCTGGTCGTCGTCGGCGTGTACGTACCCCTTTCCCCGGTTGCGCAAGAGCGCGACGAAGTCGATAAAGCCGTTCGCCAACGCTCGCAGCTCAACCAGGAAGTAACCCAGCTTCAGGTTTACCGCCAGCGTTACGGAGAACTGAAGTCGCAGATGGACGCGCTTTCCAAGCAACTGGAAACGCTGAAAACCATCGTGCCGGAAGAAAAAGAAGTCGACGAATTTATCCGTCTGGTGCAAGGCGCAGCGGCAGCTTCGAACGTGCAAATTCGCCGCCTGACCTCCCAGCCGGTGGTCGCCCGCCAATACCATTACGACATGCCCTTCGAAATCCAGGCAGACGGACCATATTTCAATATTCTCGACTTTTTCGGGAGGCTGAGCCGCTTGTCGCGAATCATCAATGTAGGTGATCTGGACTTCGAGGACGCGACCGGCCAGAAGGCCGCAAAATATCCACTCCGGCCCGGCACTTCCGTTTCCGGAATTTTTACCGCAACCACGTTCTTCACCAAGCCGGCTGATTCAGCCCCCGCAGCAGCGGGTGCAACTACGCAGCCAGCTGGAAAGATGTAAGCGGAATGAGCGAACTATGCGTTCTGTGAACACTATCGTAGCAGGGATGTTGTTGGTGGCAGGCTCTTCCAGCTTGCTCGCGCAGGCCAATCCCGCCGGCGGGGCCAAAGTGGCTCCTCCGGCGGCAAAAACCTCGCAGCATGCGCCCAAGTCCACCGCCAAACCAAAGGCCAAATCGGTCGCGCCCAAGCCCGTGGAAACTGCGGCTGGCACGCAAGCGCCCGCTGAGGGCGACAAGACCGCACGGCGCGATCCCTTTGAGTCCCTCGTCAACCGCGACAAAGACAAGTCCGCGGGTAAAAACCTTCCCCCAGGAAAAGCCGGCTTGCAAGTAAGCACGCTGCGGCTGGATGGCATCGTTCGTTCCTCGAACGGAATGATCGCGGTGGTTTCCAATCCCCAGTCGCGCACCTACTTCCTGCGCGAGGGCGACCAGCTCTACGACGGTCGCGTGGAAAAGATTGCCATGGATGGAGTTTCGTTCCATGAAATGGGCAAAGACGCATTTGGCAAGCCCGTGGAACACCAGGTAAATAAAAGAATCTACGCCAGTGCAGGAGAACAGCAATGAAGACGAACCGGCCGGCCTTTCGAATTGGCTGCCTGATATTCGCGGCGACAACGCTGACGGTTAGCCCGTCGTTCGCTCAGACCCAGGAGCCCGCCGGTGCCACCGCAACGGCGGCTGTGATCTCCAGCGTCGCCGTTACCCAGGCCGCGCAGCATTCGAGTGTCCGCGTCGAAGGCGCCGGCCGCTCGGAGGTCCGAACCGCGCGGATGCAGAATCCCGAACGCCTGGTGCTGGACTTCAGCGCCACGCGCCTGGCGGTACAGAAATCCGTGATTCCCGGCGTGGCGGCCCCGGTGCGTGGTGTGCGCCTCGGGCAGTTCCGGCCCGACGTCGCCCGCGTGGTCGTTGATCTGACCGCTGCGGCGCCCTACCAGATTTCGCGTGACGGATCGACGGTGGTGATTTCCTTCGATATGCAGCCGGAGTCTCCCGTGGACGCCTCTGTGGCGACCATGACGGTCGCGTCACAAGCCACCACCAAGATACCCGCCAATTTTCACTACGACATGTCCGCGCCTCGCGTTTTGCCCGTGCGGGCTTCCAAGCATGTTTTCACTCGAGTTCCTCGCTTCGCGTTGCCTCGCGAACTGACCCAGCCCTCAGTCGTTTTGGCATCGTTTAGCGGGAAAGATGAACCGGTACGGCCTATCGCCGCGCAGGAAGCGGCGCAACAGGCCATGCAGCAGGCTGGCAACGCTGCTGCCACCGTGGGAGCCGCGCCGCAAGCCGCGGTGTCTCCGGGTCCATCCCGATACAGCGGTGAACCCATCTCGGTAAATCTCAAGGACGTGGACTTGCGCGATTTCTTCCGTTTGATTCACGAGATCAGCGGCCTCAACGTCGTGCTCGACCCGAACGTGAAGGGAACTCTTACCATCGTTCTGGACGAAGTTCCTTGGGATCAGGCGCTCGACATCGTCTTGCAGAACAACAGTCTCGACAAGCAATTGCACGGCAACGTCTTGCGCATCGCGACTCTCGACACCATCAAGAAGGAAGCAGAGACGGCCCGCGACGTAAGGAAAGCGGAAAACGACGCGCAGGAAATGGTTACCGTGACGCGCGTGCTCAGCTATTCCAAGGCCGACTCCCTTAAGGACACCCTGAAGAAGTTTCTAACCGGGCGCGGCGACATTCTGTCTGACTCGCGTTCGAACCAGCTCATCATCCGCGATATTCCGGCGGTCATCCCAACCATCGATAATCTGATCCATCAGCTCGATCGCAAGTCGCAGCAGGTGGAAATCGAAGCGCGAGTGGTATCGGCAACGCGTTCCTTTGCGCAGGATATCGGTACGGAACTCGGATTCGCCGGAAGCACAACCGGCGGACGTTCACTCTTTAGCGGTACTCCGGCGGTGGGAGGCAGCGGTGTAACCACCGGAACTGGGCTTCCGCCTTCCCCGGTGGGGGTAGCCGCCGGTTCGACGACGGGCAACGGTCAAACCACCGGTATTCCGCTGAACACCAACCTGGGCGCAGGCGTGCCCACCAGCGGTTTTGGTTTCTCTCACCGGTCGCCGAACTTTGCGGTGGATTTCTTCATAACAGCTGCAGAGGCTAAGGGCGTGGGCAAACTGCTCTCCAAGCCGCGCATCGTGACCCAGAACAACGAAAAGGCTACCGTCAAGCAGGGTGTCAAGATTCCTATCCAGACCACCATCAACAACACTATTTCCGTGCAGTACATCGACGCCGTGCTCAAGCTGGAAGTCACTCCGCAGATTACAGCGGAAGGCACCGTTTACATGGACGTGTTGGTCGAAAACACCCAGATCGATCAAGGTATTCCCCGGATTCAGGGCGTGCCCGCGCTCGATACGCAATCCGCGGAAAGCAAAATTACCGTTGCCGATGGCGCGACCATCGTGGTCGGCGGAGTCATCGTCACGCAAACCCAGGTCAACATCACCCAGGTGCCGGTCCTGGGCAGTTTGCCGATCATCGGAAACCTGTTCAAACGGAACAACACCAGCGTGACCACTGGCGAGCTCCTTTTCTTCCTGACGCCGCGCATCATTCCGGCGGCCTGATAAGAGGGAAGATCACGTCCTGATTCACAGACCGTAGAACCTCCAACTAAGGGCCAATATCGAGGAGACTACGGTCTCCTCGATTTCGTTATGACCAATCGTTTCGCAGCACGCAGGCGAGCACTTCTCAGAAAGATTGGCGAAAACCGCATAGGCTGCTTGCTGGTGACCCGCCCCGCAAGTTGGTATTACCTCACTGGCTTCACCGGGGACTCTGGCGCCCTGGTGGTTTCGCGCAACGGCACGACCCTAATTACGGACGGCCGGTTTACGACGCAAGCGCGGGAGGAAACGTCCGGGGTCCGTATCATCCAGCAAAGCCGCTCCCTGGCTGCGGCTGCCGGTGAATTCCTGAAGGGCGCTCGCGGCAGGGTGGGCTATGACGCGGCGCACGTTACCGTTGGCCAGCTTGCGGCCATGCGGAAAGCAGCAGGAGCCCGCGTGCGCTGGGTCGCCTCGCAGGGGTACGTGGAAGGGCTGCGCGGGCTCAAGGACGCTAAGGAACTCGCGACGATGCGCCTGGCGGCCGTTCTGGCAGGAAGAGTCCTGGAGGGTGCGCTGAAGCTGCTGAAACCTGGAGTGCGCGAGATCGAGATCGCCGCAGAGATCGAATTTCAGATGCGGCAGCTAGGGGCCTCGGGCCCGGCCTTCGAGACCATCGTCGCATTCGGAGAGCGTTCCGCTTATCCCCATGCACGGGCTGGCGCTAAACGCTTGAGGAAAAATGAATTGGTCGTCTTGGACCTGGGTGCTATACTCGCGCACTATTGCAGCGACATTACGCGCACCGTAGTGGTGGGGCGGGCCTCTACAAAGATTCGACAGTGGCACAAATCAGTACAAGAAGCACAGGCGGCGGCCATCGGAGCGGTAAAAGCCGGAGCTAGCTGCGGGGAAGTGGACGCCGCAGCCAGAAAGGTTCTAGCAGGGTATCGCCTCGATCGCTACTTCGTTCACAGCACCGGGCACGGGCTTGGGCTGGAAGTGCACGAAGATCCCCGGGTGGCCAAGGGGCAGAAACAAGTCTTGGAGCCAGGGAACGTCATCACCGTCGAGCCGGGCGTCTACGTGCCGGGCGTCGGGGGCATCCGGATTGAAGACGACGTCGCCGTGCACGCAACGAAAACCGAAGTGCTCACCCGTATTCCACGGGATCTCATCGAGATTTAATAAAAGGCATGAAACGCAAACAGCCCTCGAAACCGACTGCTAGCCCCGCGATAGGGAACCCTGAACTCCAGCACATCGAGCAACTGCTTCGCTACATGAGCGAGCACAACCTCGAGGAATTCGAATATTCCCACGGTGATTTGAAGATCCGGCTAAAGAAGCCTTCCACGGGAACCGTCATTGGTTTGCCCCGGCAAATGCCCGCTCCGGAGATCATTGTGGCCAGCGGTGGCGCGACGCACCCTCCGGCAACTCCGCCAGCGGCGCCTGCCGCGGCCGCGTCAGAGGGACGTTCCGCGGAAGACCTGCACCTGGTGAAGTCGCCTATCGTCGGGACTTATTACGGCTCCCCCAGTCCCGGTTCTGAAGCCTTCGTGAAAGTTGGCGGCTACGTCGAGACCGGGCAGACCCTGTGCATCGTGGAAGCCATGAAGCTTATGAACGAGATTGAATCCGACATCAGCGGCGAAATCTTGCGCATCTTCGTCGAAAACGGACAGCCCGTCGAGTACGGTCAGCCGCTGTTCGGCATCCGCCCGAGCCGGAAGAAGTAGCCGGCGCCGCCTGCCTATGTTCCAAAAAATCCTAGTCGCCAACCGCGGGGAAATTGCCCTGCGCGTCATCTGCGCGTGCAAAGAGTTGGGCATCGCCACGGTCGCCGTCTATTCGGAGGCGGATCGCAATTCCTTGCACGTGCGGTTTGCGGACGAGGCTGTGTGCATTGGTCCGCCGCGCAGCAGCGAAAGTTACCTGAACATTCCGCAAGTAATCAGCGCCGCCGAAATTACCAATGTGGACGCGATCCATCCTGGATACGGATTTCTTTCCGAGAACGCCAACTTCGCGAAGGTTTGCGAAGCCTCGGAAATCACGTTCATTGGTCCCACGGCTGAAGTGATCGAGATGATGGGGGAGAAGGATCGCGCGCGCCGCGAGGTGAAGGCTGCGGGCTTGCCGACGGTTCCCGGCAGCGATGGAATTGTGGAGGGCGAGGAGCAACTCGGTAAGGAAGCCACGCGAATCGGATACCCGCTGATTCTGAAGGCGGTGGCGGGCGGTGGCGGGCGCGGAATGCGCATCGTTCGCAAGCAGGAAGAACTGCTGTCGATGTATCAAACCGCCCGGAGCGAAGCCCAGCAGGCCTTCGGCACGCCCGACGTTTATGCGGAGAAATTCATCGAGCATCCGCGGCATATCGAGTTTCAGGTGCTCGGCGACCAGCACGGAAAGGTGATCCATCTGGGCGAGCGGGAATGCACGATTCAACGGCGGCACCAGAAGCTGCTGGAGGAATCGCCGTCGCCGGCGATGGATCCGAAACGCCGGAAGGAACTGGGCGCCAAGGTGGTGCGGGCGCTGGAGAAGATCGGCTACACCAACGCGGGCACCGTGGAATTTCTGATGGATGAAGATGGCTCGATTTATTTCATCGAGATGAATACACGCATTCAGGTGGAGCACCCGGTGACCGAGCTGGTTACCAGCGTCGATTTAATAAAAGCACAGATTCGGATTGCAGCGGGGGAACGCCTGGAAGACGCGGTGGGCGAGATGACCTTTTCAGGACACGCCATCGAATGCCGGATCAACGCCGAAGATCCGGAAACGTTTGTCCCGTCGGCGGGGCGCATTACCACCTTCCAGGCTCCGGGAGGCACTGGCGTGCGTGTCGATTCGGCGGCTTACGCGGATGCGGTGATTCCACCGTACTACGACTCGATGATCGCGAAATTGATTGTGAAGGGACGCGACCGGGCCGAGGCCATCGCGCGGATGAAGCGGGCGCTGGATATGTTCGTGATCGAGGGGATCAAGACGTCGATTCCGCTGCATCGGAAGATTCTGGCCGACGCTGATTTTGCGGCGGGAAAATTTGATACCCATTTCATAGAAAAATTGCTGGGAACGAACGGAA
>Ga0137403_10001971_pt1 | contig 25575 bp, 26 predicted proteins | sample CZOMad2_1_16fung_FD_122057 | JGI IMG/M metagenome (GOLD analysis project Ga0137403, IMG submission 122057) | Vadose zone soil fungal communities from Angelo Coast Range Reserve, California, USA - CZOMad2_1_16fungal (Hybrid Assembly) | ecosystem: Environmental > Terrestrial > Soil > Vadose zone... | reverse complement strand
ACCAACCCGGATTACGATGCCTCACTCGCCGGCAAGGGCGTGCCGTGCGCGGGCTGTCACGTGCGGGGCCACGAGCGCTTCGGTCCTCCCCGGCGCGACGGCTCGCTCGCCGACACGGCTCCGCGCGAGACCTTGCCTCACCACGGCGTCACCCGCACGCCGGCCTTCCTCAAGGCCGAGTTTTGCAAGAGCTGTCACCAGTTCACCCCCGACGGGTTCGCGCTCAACGGCAAGCTGCTCCAGAGCACCTACGACGAGTGGAAGGCGAGCCGGTTCGCGCGCCAGGGCGTCCAGTGCCAGGACTGCCACATGCCCGATCGGCGTCACCGCTGGCGCGGCATCCACGACGCCGACATGGTGCGGTCGGGGCTCACGATCACGGCCAAGGCGGGGGCCGCGCGCTACCGTCCCGGCGACGTCGCGCTCGTCTCGCTCCGTGTGACCAGCTCGCGCATCGGTCACGCGTTTCCAACCTATGTCACGCCACGGGTGGTCCTGAGCGCCGAGCTGATCGACGACGCCGGGCAGGTGGTGACCGGCAGCCGGCGTGAGCAGGTCATCGGGCGCGAGGTGGCCCTCGACCTCTCGCGCGAGCTCTCCGACACCCGCCTCTCGCCCGGGAAGAGCGCGACCTTGACGTACCGGGTGAAGGTCGAGGCAGCCGGCATGCGCGCGCGGGTGGCGGTGATCGTGGAACCGGACGCGTTCTACGTGGCGTTCTTCGAGACGTTGCTGCGGCAGGGCGCGGGGCGCGGAGAGGCGCAGATCCGCCAGGCGCTCGAGGCGGCGCGCCGCTCGCCGTTCAGCGTCTTCAAGCGTGAGCTGCCGTTGAGTTGACATGGGGGGCCCCGAAATGGCCCCCCATACCCCCCAAACGCTTGTGCGCTTCGGGCAACCGTTTATGCGCTTCGGGCAACCGTTTGTGAACTTCGGACAACCGTTTGTTCGGTCCGGGCAACCGTTTGTGCGCTTCGGGCAACTGTCCGAGTGAGCATCGGGTCGTCACACGCCCAGCGCGGCGCCGTCGGCGCGCGGGTCCGACGCGCCGGTGAATCCAGTGGGATCGACGCGGATCACCTGTGCGTGCCCCATCAGGTCGCTCCACCCCTCGACCACCTCGACCTCGTGGCCGCGCTCGCGCAGCGATTCGCGGACGCCGTCGCCGAACCGGTCCTCGAGCCGCAACGACCGCGTCTCCTCGCCCCAGGTGCGGCCGAAGAGCCAGCGCGGCGCCTCGACCGCGGCCTGGGGGTCGAGTCCCCGATCGACGATGCGCGTGACGAGCGCCGCCTGCGTCTGCGGCTGGCCCTCGCCGCCCATCGTGCCGTAGACGAGGCGCGGGCGGCCGTCCACGAGGTACATGGACGGGATCAGGGTGTGCGCGGTCTGCTTGCGCGGCGCCAGGCGATTCACGTGGGCGGGATCGAGGGAAAAGAAGGCGCCCCGGTTCTGGAGGAGGATGCCGGTGTCGCCCGCGATCACGCCCGAGCCGAACTCCCAGTAGAGGCTCTGGATCAACGACACCGCGTTGCCCTGCGCGTCGGCGGTGACGATGGCGATCGTATCGCCGGTCGCGGCCGGCCCCGCCGCCGGCATCGAGGCCCGCCGCGAGATACGCCTTCGACGCTCGGCGAGGCGCGTCGGGTCGAGACAACGCGCGACCGGCACCGAGGCCATCGTCGGGTCGGCGAGGTAGCGGTCGCGGTCCTCGAACGCGAGCTTCGTCGCCTCGACGACTATATGGACGTAGTCGGCCTCGGCGAGGGACCGGACGTCGAAGCCCTCGAGCAAGGACAGGATCGCGAGCGCGGCGAATCCTTGCGTCGGCGGCGGGAAGCTGGCCGCCTCGCCGCCCCGGTAGGGAACGCGCAGCGGCTCTACCCACTCGGCCTGGTGCCGTGCCAGGTCGTCGGCTGTCAGCGGGCTGCCGGCGGCGCGCACGGCCCGCGCGATCCGGTCGGCGAGCGCGCCGCGATAGAACGCGTCGCCGCCTTCCCGGGCGATCTCGTCGAGGGTCGCGGCGAGCTCGGCTTGCACGAAGCGCTCGCGCGTCAGGAGCTCCGGACGGAAGACGCGCGCGAGCTGAGCCCGGAGCTCACCCGGCGCCTCGTCACCGAAGAGATCGGTGGCGTCGGCGGTCTCCCGCCGCTGGCCCGCTGACGGGGGAAAGCCCTCGCGGGCGTGGGCGATCGCCGCCTCGAGTAGCGCGCTCCAGGCAATCGGCGAGCCCAGCGAGTCGCGGCTCAGCGCGTGGGCCGCCCACCACCCCGACACGACGCCCGGGACGGTCAGGGCCGCGGCCCCGCCGCGTACGGGAATCGAGCTGCCGAAACGGGCCCGATAGGTCTCGAGGTCGGCGGCCGCCGCCGAGCGGCCCGCCGCGTTCAGCGCGCGCAGCCTTCGATTGCGGCCGTCGTAGATGAGCCAGAAGCTGTCGCCGCCCACGCCGTTCATGTGTGGGTAGACGACGGCGATCGCGGCGCCCGCGGCGATGGCGGCGTCCACCGCGTTGCCGCCATTCTGGAGGACCGCCAGTCCGGCCGCGGAAGCGAGCGCGTGCGGTGTGGCGACGAGCCCGCGTGCGGCGCGACTCTCGGGCCATCGGGTCGCGGCGGTCACGCGCGCGATGGTAGCAGAGGGTGGCGGCGATTCGGGGTAGGATGAGGCCGTATGGCGAGTCTCGCCGCCGTCTGGCGCCCGGTCGTCACCGAGATCCTTCGCGAACGACTCGACGCCGGCGAGTCGGTCTGGCTGCCGGTACGCGGCCGGAGCATGCGCCCCCTGCTCGGCTCGGGCTCGCGGATCTTCGTCACGCCCCCCGCGCGAGTGCGATTCGGCGACTTGCTCGCGTACGAGTGCGGTGGCGCCCTGGTGTGTCATCGGGTGATCGGCCGGCGTGGCGCCGCGCTGCTCACCCGCGCGGACCATCGCGGCGCCGGACCCGAAGTCGTGCGCGAGTCGCAGGTCGTCGGCATCGTCGCGGCATTCGAGTGCGGCGGCGCCACCGTCGACCTCTTCACGCTCCGCCAACGGGCGCTGGCCACCTTCGCGGCCGCGCGCTCGTTCGCGGCCGCGGCCTGGTCGTGCGCGCAGCAGGCCGTCGCGGGGCTGGGGCCCCGCCGGCCGAGGCGCGCCCTTCGACGGTTGGCCGCGCGGCGCCGCGCGTGGCCGCTCGCGTGACCGGCCACACCGACACCGTCGACGTCGCGGGCGTCGTCTTTCAGCTTTCCTGTCGCTTTCCCAAGCCGGGCTTCTGGGCGCGGCGCCACCCCGAGCTCATCACCACCCGCCGCCCGGACGTGATCGTCCGCATCGAGTACGAGGAAGATTTCCGGCAGCGTACGGACCGACCCGTCGGCGACACCATCCCGGACTCGGCCGACGTGAGGCGCCGCGGGAGCCAGCTCCTCGTGTCGACCGGCTACTACCGCGCAGCCCTCGATACTCAGCGTGGCCGCGTCGCGGTGCGGATCGCCGCCGGCTTCGACGTGTCCGGCCTCATGCGGACCCTGGGGGCGCTGTGGCACCTCGAGCGCGGGACCTTGCTGATCCAGGCCGCGTGCTTCGGCCGGCCCGCCTCGGCGACGCTCGCCTGCGGACCGCCCGCCGGGGCGACGCCACCGTCCGCGACCGCCGGCTGGTTCGCAGTGACGCCACGCGCTGACGAGGTCAGCGTCCGGCCGACCCCGTTTCTCGAGGGCGACGGGCCGCTTCGCTCGAGCGGATGGCGCGCGACGACGCTCTGGCTGCCCGGCGCCGCGACGGTGAATCGGGCGCTGGGCGCGGCGCCGGCGTTGCGGGCGCTGCTTCCGTTCATCTGGCAGGCCGATCGGCGTCGGAGCGCCGTCGAGCGCACGCTCGATCTCGCCACCCGAATCGTGACGATCCTCGAGTGCCGCGAGGTCGGGGTGACCCGCGACGCGGCCGAAGAGGCGCTCGTTGGCTGAGCGGACACCGCGGATCGAGGTCGCCGGCTTCGTCTTCGGCGTGGCGGGTCTGGCCGCGGAAGGCCGCGCCTGGGTCGAGGGACGCTACCGCCCGTTCCTGTCGCGGCGCGCGCCGACCTTCGGCGTGCACGTGCGCGCGAGCGAGCGCTACCGTCCCGGGCGCACGCCTCGCCCGTCGGTCACGTGGAATGACGGCTGCTTCGCGCTCGCGAGCCACCCCTCGCGCGCCGACGGCGATCTGACCCGGCGCCGTGTGGCCTTCCGCGCCGGCCCCGGCCCCGCGCTCAATCCCGACCTGTTCCGTCTCTTGTGTAGCTTCCTTCTGATGCAGAAGGGCGGGGTGCTTCTCCACGCCTCCGCGGTGGTGGACCGAGGTCGCGCCTGGGTATTCTCGGGACCGTCGGGCAGTGGCAAGACCACCATCGCCGGCCTCGCGGACGATCGACCCGTGCTCAACGACGAGACGATCGCGCTGCGCCCGAGTGCCCGAGGCTGGGAAGCCTGCGCGACGCCGTTCTATGGATCCGGCGGCCCGGCGATGGCGCGCGTGAACGAGCGGGCACCGCTGCGCGGTCTCTGCTTTCTCCGCAAGGCCGACCGCTTCGCCCACCGGCGTCTCTCGCCGTCGGAGACCGTCAGCCGCGCGTTCCCGGAGGTGATGCTGCCCAAGCGCGACGCCCGCGTGACCGAGCGGCTGCTTACCACGCTCGCGCGCCTGGCCGCCGACGTGCCCGCGTGGGAGCTCGCCTTCGCGCCGGACACCGCGATCTGGAGCTACCTCGATGGACTCGACTGAGTCCTTCCCGGTGCGAAAATCCGTGCCGTGGCGGACGCTCGACACGGAGGCGCTCGTCGTAGACGTCAAAGGCGGATTGCTTTACCCTCTCAACAGCGTCGGCGCGCGGATCTGGGATCTGTGCGACGGCGCGCGCAGCGTGGACGAGATCGTCGGCGTGCTCGCGGCCGAGTTCGCCGCGGCCGAGACGACGATCCGCAGCGACGCGATCGAGTTCATCGAACGACTCGCCGACGCCAAGCTGGTCTCGATCGAGCGCCGGCGCAGGGGAGAGAGCCGATGATCTTCGAAGGGTGCGCCCAGAACGCGGGACTCGGCGACGCCTCGCTGCTCGAGCTGATCAGCGCCAAGGCCGACCGGAATCGGACGCCCCTCAACGTCCATCTCGAGCTCACCTACCGATGCAACGAGCAGTGCGTCCATTGTTATTGCGTCGTGGACCACGGCCGCGAGCAGGAGGTGCGCCGCCACGAGCTGACGCTCGACGAGATCCGACGGCTCCTGGACGAGCTGGCCGACATGGGCGGGCTCTATTTGACGCTCTCGGGCGGCGAGGTCATGGTGCGGCCCGACTTCTTCGACATCGCCGAGCACGCGCGCCGGCGCGGCTTCGTCTATCGGGTCTTCACCAATGGGATCGGTCTCACGGAGGCGAAGGTCGAGCGGCTCGCCGCGCTCGAGCCCCTGACCGTCGAGCTGTCGATCTTCTCCGCGGATCCGGAGGTGCACGACGCGATCACGCGGGTGCCGGGCTCGTTCAAGCGGCTCATGGCCTCGATCGAGCGCCTGCAGCGCCACGGCCTGCGCGTCTATCTCAAGACCGTCGTGATGAAGCCGAACATCGACGGCCTCGCGAAGCTCGACCGGCTCGGCAAGACTCTCGGGGTGTTCACCCACACCTATAGCTGCGAGGTGAGTCCGCGGATCGACGGCGCCATCCCTCGAGACGGGCACGTGCCGCAGGAATACCAGCTCGACGGCGCCGAGCTGCTCCGGTACCTGCGCGAGTCCAGTTGGAGCGAGCAGCTCGATCCTCAGGAAGGCCGCCCGGAGGACGTCGCCCGCCAGCGCGCCACCTGCGGGCCGGCGACGAACGGCTGCTGCATCGATCCGTACGGCAACGTCTTTCCGTGCATCGCGTTTCGCGTGCCGATCGGCAACGTGCGGCAGACGCCGTTTCGCGAGCTCTGGACGGCCCCGCCGCCGGCGATCCAGGATCTCCTGGCGGTCCAGCACTACGCCGACCTGCCGGAGTGCTCGTCGTGCGAGGTCGTCGGGTTCTGCAACCGCTGCCACGGCGACAACCTGCTCGAACGCGGCGAGGGCGAGTGGAAGCGATGCCACGAGCGGGCGCGCACGCTCGCCGGAGCCCAGCGCCGTCTCTACCAGATCCGAACCGCGGGAAGGAGCTGACAATGGCGACCCAGGCCAAGCGCCCCTACGAGAAGCCGACGCTCGAGCCGAGCAGCATCTTCGGCGCCGACACGACGACGTGCTGCCGCGCCACCAACGGGACGTGCAGCAACGCGCAGCGCACGAGCATGGGCAAGGGGAGTCGGACCAGCACGACGTCGTAGCGGGACCGTGGCCGCGCACACGGCGCTCTCTGCGGACGCGCGACTGCTCCTGCTGGGCGCGCGCAATCGTCCGGAGCCCGCCGCGGAGGCCGAGCTCGCGGCGCTCGCATCCGGCACGGTCGATTGGCCCGGGCTCGTCGAGCTCGCGACTCGAGAGGGCGCGGCGCCGCTTCTTCATTCCCACCTTCATCGTCTCGATCTGCTCGATCGCCTGCCGATCGCGGCGCGTCGCCGCCTGACCGAGGTCGCGCGGTCGGTCTGGGCGGCCAACGCCGTGCTCGCACAGCACTGGGGCGAGGCGACCGCGGCGCTCCGCCGGGCGGGTGTCGAAACGCTGACCCTCAAGGGCATGGCGCTCGCCCACGTCGTGTACGCCGAGCCGGGTCTTCGCCCGATGGCGGACGTCGACCTGCTCGTCCGCCCGGCCGATCGCGCCGTCGCGCTCGCGACCTTGCGCGACCTCGGATACGGGACGCCTGGCGCCGCGGCCGATCTGCACGGCGCGTCGCGGAGCTTTGCCGAGCTCGTGCGCGACGGGACGCGGATCGATTTGCACTGGCACGCCGCGCGCTACCTGCGCTTCGAGGGCATCGTGGAGGTCGACCACGACGGGCTCTGGCGTCGCGCGCGCCCGCTCGTCTCTCCCGAGGGGCGGAGCCTCATGCCCGCGCCCGAGGATCTGTTGCTGCACCTCGTCCTGCACCTGACGCTCGGCTCCGATTTCACGCGCGTGCTCTGGTACGCCGACCTCGACGCGGTCGTTCGCGCGTTCGCGGACGAGCTCGACTGGACGCGTCTCGTGGAGGAGGCTGCTCGCTGGCGCATCAAGGGACTCACCGGCTGGGCCCTCGGCGTGGCCGCCGCCTCGTTCGAGACGCCACTGCCGTCGGGGCTCCTCGATCGGCTCGGGCAGGGCCGATGGCGACGGGCCGCCGTCGCCGAGCGCATCGGCGCCTCGACGCCACCGAGTCTCGCCGGCGCGCTCGGCGACACCCGCGTCTATCCGGCTCAGACGCTCTTGATGGACCGCCCTGCCGACGTCCTTCGGGTCTTCGCGTGGACCTTCTTTCCGTCGGCCACCTGGCTCAGACACCACTACACGGTAGAGCCCTGGCAGGTGCCGTTCTATCGCGCGGTCCACCCGCTGAGAGTGTGCTGGCTGGCGGCACGCCGGCTTCGCTGATCAGGCGCGCGGGCGGACGATCCAGCACGTCGTGTCGAGCCGCTCGGACACGACCAGGCCGGCTTCGGCCATCTCCGCCTCGGCCTCGTCGCTACCCCTGAAATAGTGGATGTAGCGGTACGAGGTCGCGGCGCGGTCGAGCGCGTCCCCTCGATAGAAACGGTCGCCGGGCTCGGCCAGCCGGCGGAAGCCCCCCCGGCGTCCGACCCGGCGAAGCGCATCGACGAGACGGGCGCGCGAGAAGGCTCGTAGCGGGGGGGCCAGAACGGGGCCGACCACGATCAGTCCGTTCGGGACCAGGAGGTCGCGGAGCCGCGCGAGTGTGCGTACGCGGCGATCGCGCCCGGGGATGTGGGCGTAGATTCCCGGACTGAAATACACCGCGTCGAACCGGCCGGCACTCGCCGGCAAGGTCAGAGGCTCGGCGACGGCGAGCTCGATCGAGAGTCCCAGGTTACGAGTACGCTCACGCGCGAGGGCGATCATCGCCGGCGCCAGGTCGATCCCGACGACGGACAGCCCTGCGCGCGCGAACCCGATCGCTTCGCGGCCCGCTCCGCACCCCACGTCGAGCAGACGCTGCCCCGGCCGCAAATAGCGGTCGAGCAGCACCCGCTCTTCCGGCAGAAGCTCCGTTTCGCGACCGGTGACTTCGACCTCGGTATCGTACGCGGCGGTGAGGCGGGTCAGCAGGTGCGCCTCGCTGCCCATGAAGAGCGGCGGAAAGAAAGGCCGGCGCAGGCGCTCGAGCCAGGTCAGGACGACCAGGAAGCCGCCAAGACCGGACGGCACGCCCGCCGCGAGGCGGCCCGCGACGCGCCAGCGTCCGCGCTGGAGGTCGAAGAGCAAATCGCCCTGCTCGAGAGCGGCCGCGACACCGAGGACAGCGCCGGCCGTGAGGGTGGGACGTGCCCCATCTGGACCGACTTCGGTCTCGACGAAGAAATCGTCTCGGCGGATGACCCGCCCGAGCTCGCAGCGATCAGCGTGGACACAGAGCACGAGGTCGCCGGCGCGTCCGCGCGCCCCCGGAATGATCTCGACCACGTCCCCCACGTCGACCGGCCGGATCGAGGCCCGATAGACCATCAATCGGACCACGCTGCCCGGCGCCAAGGACCGGGCGAGCTCCGGCGTCAGGGGACCGCCTCCGACGAGGATCAGCGATGGGTCGTCCATGGAACGTTCTCTGCCGAGCGAGAGAATAGGATACTTGGCTCATGCGGTGGCTCGTGGATGGCTACAACGTCGTCCGGCGCGACCCGGAGCTGAAAGCTCGCGAGGCCGAGAGCCTCGAGGCTGGACGACGGGCGCTCCTTCACCTGCTCGCGCGAGCGCGCCTGGCGCCACATGACGACTTCACGGTTGTCTTCGACGGCGCCCGACTCTCAGGCGGCGCGCCGACGGCGGCTGGCCGCATTCGCGTGATCTTCTCGCGCCCGCCCTCGACGGCGGACGACGAGCTGATGCGGCTCTCGCGTCAGCTCCGAAACGGCGCCGTCGTGGTGAGCTCGGACCGCAAGGTCCAGGACGCGGCCCGCCGGGCCGGCAGTGCCGTTCTGACTGCCGAGCAATTCCTGGAAGCGCTGGAGGTTCCAGAAACCTCTCCGCGCTCCGATACGACCGATATAAAGGAAGACTCGGAGGACGAGCCGGCTCGGGAAAAGCGGGGTAACCCCCGCCGTCTTTCCAAGAAAGCGAGGAAGGCCCAGCGGGCCCTCGGACGGCTTCGCCAGCCTTGACCCTCGCGCGCGTTTCGTGGAGAATTGCCGTGTGGCAGTCATGACTCGGCACTATTTCATCGTCGCCCGCGACCAGACCAGTCTCTGCGAGTACCTCACGCGACAGTTCGCGGCCGAAGAAAACGTCGAGGTCTTCCTGGATCGTCGATCCGGGCGCGACCGCCGCACGGCCGAAGCCAACGGGGACACCGTCGAGCGGAGAAGCAACGATCGCCGCCACCAGCCGTTCGTCGACACTCAGCTGAGATCCCTCGGCTACGCCATGTTCCGCGTCCAGTAGCGAAGCACGCGCACGCGCCTCCCCCACGGTTGTCCGCAGAATCGGAGACCCACGGGTGTCCGAGGAATCGGAGCCACGCCGCTTCTTTCTCAGGCCACCCTCGGTCCAAGCCGGCCTCACGGACCCCGCTACAACAGTCTCCAATTCTTGACAGTCGTCGACCCGCGGTGACACCGTGTCGGCGTGGCGCGCCGGTCGTGGCACCTCCTCTTCCTGCTCCTGCCTCTCCTCGTGGCGGGCTCCGCGTCGGCCGGTCCTCTCGAGGGCCTTGTGGTCCGCGTCGTCGACGGCGACACGATCTACGTGCAGCTCGCCGATCGCGTCGAGAAGATTCGCTACATCGGCGTCAACACGCCGGAGATCCATCACCCGATCAAAGGGGAGGAGCCCGGCGGCCGCGAGGCGGCCGCGATGAATCGACGCCTGGTCGGCGGCCGGCCCGTTCGGCTCGAGCTGGACGTGCGGAGCCGCGATCGATACGGGCGGCTCCTGGCCTACGTGTGGCTCGGCGACACGATGGTCAACGCCGAGCTGGTTCGCCGGGGCTACGCCCAGGTGATGACGGTTCCGCCGAACGTGCGATACCAGGACCTCTTCGTGAAGCTGCAGCGCGAAGCGCGCGACGCCGGTCGCGGCCTCTGGCGCCCCGTCTAGCCCGGACGATTCATGGGCGTCAGGCCTACGAGGCGGGCGGGTCCTGTCGCAGGGCACGGCCCCGCCGGGACGGTCGCACTACGCCGCCCCGACGGAGCCGTGCCCCGCGCCACCCCCCCGACAATCGCGGCTGACGCCCCTGAATCGTCCGGGCTAGACGGGGCGGACTACACGGACGTCTTGATGTAGCGCATCATGCGCTCGTCCCGCCGCCAGCCGCTGTCGGCGAGGGCGTCCCAGAAGCCTACCGCGTGGGCTTCGTGGCGCTCGACCAGCGCTGAGATCCGGCGGGCACCGTTTGCTGCGAGCACTCGTTCGGCTTCCTGAACGAGCCGCCGGGCGAGCCCCGCCCTCCGCGCTGCCGGGGCGACCGCCAGGCGGTAGATGTTGCCGCGCCAGCCGTCCCATCCGCCGATGACGCTCCCGACGACGGCGCCGTCCTGGATCGCGACGAGGAGACACTCGGCGTGCTCTCGGACCAGCCGGGTGACTTCCTCGAGGGTATCGGTCGGGCTCGGAATCGCGCCGGCGAGACCCCACAACGCCAGCACCTGGGAACACTCGTCGAGCTGGCACGGCCTGATCTCGATCATCGCGCTCGGACCTCCCGACCGATTTGCGCCTCACCCGGGGCGCCCCGTATCATACGTTCAGTCACTTCGAGAGGAGACCCATGGCGATCAAGCGTGATTTCACTCTGGACGCCAAGTACCGCCAGGAGGAAGGCCAAATCTTCCTCTCCGGCATTCAGGCGCTGGTGCGTTTGCCGCTCGACCAGCACCGCGCCGATAAGCGCCGCGGGCTCAACACCGCCACGCTCATCTCCGGCTACCGTGGCTCGCCGCTCGGCGGGCTCGACATCACCCTGGAGCGCAACCCCGATCTGCTCCGCCAGCACAACGTGGTGTTCCTCTCGGGCGTCAACGAGGACCTCGGCGCGACGGCCGTCTACGGCAGCCAGCTCGCCAACCTCTTCCCGAAGCCCAAGTACGACGGCGTGCTCGGCATGTGGTACGGCAAGGGCCCGGGCGTCGACCGGACCGGCGACATCTTCAAGCACGCGAACTTCGCGGGCGTCTCCCGCAACGGCGGCGTGCTGGCGCTCGGCGGCGACGACCCGCTCTCGAAGTCGTCGACGATTCCGTCGCACTCCGAGGTGGCGTTCTACGACGCGCTCTTCCCGGTGCTCTATCCGGGCAGCGCACAGGAGATCCTCGATCTCGGCCGCCTGGGCTTCGAGCTCTCGCGCTATTCGGGGCTCTGGGTGGGCTTCAAGATCGTGACCAACGTGGCCGACGAGATAGGGACGGCCGAGGTCGCGCCGGACCGGATCGTCGTCGCCGATCCCGGCTTCCTCTATGAAGGCCGCCCCTGGCAGGCGAAGCAGAACCCGCTCTTGATGCCACCGTGGGGGCTCGAGACCGAGCGCGAGATCCACTACGGGCGCCTCGAGGCGGCCAAGGCCTTCGCCGCGGCGAACCGGCTCAATCGCATCACGCTCCCCACGCCGAATGCGTGGCTCGGCATCGCCGCCCCGGGCAAGACCTACTACGACCTGCGGGAGGCGCTCGCCGAGCTCGGGCTCGACAACGCGGCGCTCCGGCACTACGGCATCCGGCTCATGCAGATCGAGATGATGTTCCCGATGGAGCCGGGCACGGTTCGCGAGTTCGCCCAGGGCCTCGAGGAGCTGATGGTCATCGAGGAGAAGCGGTCGTTCTGCGAGCTCTTCATCCGCGACATCCTCTACAACCAGGCCGAGCGCCCGCGGGTGGTCGGCAAGCAGGACGAGCAGGGTCGCCCGCTCGTGCCGGCCGACGCCGAGCTCGACGCCGACCGGATCGCTCAGATCCTGGCCACGCGCCTCGAGCGCCGCATTCATCTCGACTCGATCACCGCGCGCGTGGCGCTGCTCGAGGCGCTACGCCAGCGGCCCGCGCCGCTGACCCTGAGCCGCCAGCCCTATTTCTGCTCGGGCTGCCCGCACAACCGCTCGACGGTGCTCCCCGAAGGCTCGATGGCCAGCGCCGGCATCGGCTGCCACGGCATGGCGCTCCTGATGGACCGCCGGACGATGGGGCTCACGCACATGGGCGGCGAGGGCGTCCAGTGGGTGGGGATCGCGCCCTTCACCGAGACGAAGCATCTCTTCCAGAACCTCGGCGACGGTACGTTCTTCCACTCCGGCTCCCTGGCGATCCGCCAGGCGGTCGCCTCGAGCGCGAACATCACCTACAAGATCCTCTACAACTCGGCGGTGGCGATGACGGGCGGCCAGGACGCCGCCGGCGCGATGCCGGTGCCCGAGCTGACGCGCTCGATCGCGGCCGAGGGCGTCAAGCGCATCATCGTGATGACCGACGAGCCCGACAAGTATCCGAAGGGTACCGCGTGGCCGGCCGGGGTCCAGGTGTGGCACCGCGACCGACTCGACGAGGCTCAGCGCCTCCTGCGCGATATTCCCGGCGTCACGGCGCTCGTGTACGACCAGCGCTGCGCCGCCGAGAAGCGTCGGCTCCGCAAGCGCGGTCGGCTGCCGGATCCGGAGATGCGCGTCTTCATCAACGAGGCGATCTGCGAGGGGTGCGGCGACTGCGGCGTGAAGAGTAACTGCCTCTCGGTGCATCCCGTCGAGACCGAGTTCGGACGCAAGACGCAGATCCACCAGTCGTCCTGCAACAAGGACTACTCGTGTCTGAAGGGTGATTGCCCGTCCTTCTTGACCGTGGTGCCGCTCGTCGACCCGGGAAAGAAGGAGCGCCGCATCTACAAGGTGGAGCGCGCGTTTCCCGAGCCCACGCTCCAGGTCCCCGGCGAAGCCAATGTCTTCATGATGGGGATCGGCGGCACCGGCGTGGTGACCGTGAACCAGATCCTGGGCACGGCGGCGCTCCTCGACGGCAAGCACGTCCGCGGCCTCGACCAGACCGGTCTTAGCCAGAAGGGCGGGCCGGTCGTCTCGCACCTCAAGATCCTCGACCGGGCCACGCAGGTCTCGAACAAGGTCGCGGCCGGGTCCGCCGATTGCTATCTCGGCTTCGACATCCTCGTGGCGACCTCGCCTCAGAATCTCGATCACGCCCGGCCCGAGCGGACGATCGCGGTCATCTCGACCAGCCAGGTGCCGACCGGCGCCATGGTGACGTCGACGGCGGTCGAGTTCCCCGAGGCCAACGGGCTCATCACGTCGATCAACCGCGTGACCCGCAAGGACGAGAACGTCTATTTGGACGCGCTCGGGCTGGCCGAGACGCTCTTCGACGACCACATGGCGGCCAACATGATCGTGCTGGGAGCCGCCTGGCAGGCCGGCGCCTTGCCGGTGAGCGCGGCGGCCATCGAGGAAGCGATCGTCCTGAACGGCGTCTCGGTGCAGATGAACAGTCAGGCGTTCCGCGTGGGCCGGCTGCTGGTCGCCGACCCGGCGTGGGCGCGCACGGTCGTCCGGCGCCGGCTGGGCGCCGTCGAGGCGGCGCCGGAGCTTTCGGCGCAGGCGCGGAACCTCGTGGACTCGGTCGGCGCCACGGGCGAGCTCAAGCGGCTCCTCGAGATCCGCGTGCCCGAGCTGATCGCCTACAAGAGCACGGGCTACGCGCGTGGGTACGCCCAATTCGTGCGGCGTGTGCGCGAGGCCGAGGCGGGTGCGGTGCCGGGCGAGTCGCGGCTCTCCGAGGCGGTCGCGCGCTATCTCTTCAAGCTCATGGCCTACAAGGACGAGTACGAGGTGGCGCGCCTGTCACTCAAGCCCGACATCGCCCGCGCCCTCGCGGACGAGTTCCCCGGCGGCGTCAAGCTCGCCTACAACCTCCACCCGCCGATGCTCAGGGCCTTCGGCCTCAAGGAGAAGCTCAAGCTCGGTCCGTGGTTCGGCTCGGTCTTCGGCGTGCTCGCCCGGATGAAAATGCTGCGCGGTACCCCGCTCGATCCCTTCGGCTTCGCCGCGGTGCGACGGGTCGAGCGGCAGCTTCCCGGCGAGTACCGCTCGCTTGTCGAGAAGGCGCTGGTCGGTCTCTCGCCCGAAAGCTACGACCGCGCCGTGAAGGTCGCGGGTCTGCCAGACGTGATCCGGGGCTACGAGGAGATCAAGCTCCGCAACGTCCAGCGCTTCCGGGACGAAGTGCGCGCGCTGGGCTTCTGAAACGGAGAGAGGCGCGATGACCAATCTCGAGCGGCAGATAAAGGCGCTGCAGAAGCACCTGAAGACGCTCAAGACCGAGGCCGACCGGGCGCGCGGTCAGGCGCGTCGTCGCATGCGCCGGATCGAGCGCCGCACCCGCGTCGAGGTCGAGCGGATGATCCGCCGCGCCGAGCCGCGCGTGCGCGAGGCCGTCGCTCAGGCGGCGTTGCTGAGCCGAAGCCTTCGGGTCGGCGTGCGTGCCGGCGCGGCCGCCTATCGCGCGGGCCGCGCTCCTCGACGCTGACCGCCTTCAGTCCTGGTCTCGGGCGCGCTCGCGCTTGAGCGCGCCCCGGAGCTTCTTCGACTCGATCCGCCGCTCGCGCGCCGCCGCCGATGGCCGTGAGGCCTTGCGCGACCGGGGCTCGCGTAGCGCCGCGGCGACCAGCGTGCGGACGCGATCGAGTGCGTCCTCGAGATTCCTCGCCTGATTCCGCTCGGCCTGGCTCGACACCATCAATCGACCGTCCGCGTCGAGCCGGTGGCGGCAGAGCGTCGCGAGCCGCGCGCGGGCGGCCGCCGAGAGCCCTTCGATCGCGTCGAGATCGACGCGCACGTCGACCTTCGTGGCGACCTTGTTCACGTTCTGGCCGCCCGGCCCCGAGGCGCGCACGGCGCGGACCTGCAGCGCCCGCTCGGGTACCCGCACCAGGCTGTTGACGACGATCGCGCGGCTCACGCCTCGATTGTAGCCTTTATAATTGAATGCTGTGACCATCGCTGAGCGTCGCCGCCTCACCGACGTCGCTCGCGGCGCCGCGCCCGCCGATCTGTATGTGCGCGGCGGGACCTTGCTCAACGTCTATACCGGCGAGCTCTACCCGGCCAACGTCGCCGCGCGCGGCGAACGGATCGCGTACGTCGGCGTGCGCGACGAGATGGTGGGCGCGCGCACGCGGATCGTGGACGCGACCGGCCGCGTGCTGGTCCCGGGCTACATCGATCCCCACGTGCACCCGGCGACCCTGACGACGCCGGCCGCGCTCGCGCGCTTCGTGCTGCCGCTCGGGACCACCGCGGTCGTCGCGGACACCTTGCAGTTCTGGGAGCTCGGCGGTCTCGCGGCGTTCCAGACGGTGGCCGACGCGCTGCTCACCGCGCCGCTCCGCTTCTACTGGATGATCCGCCCGCACGCGCAGAGCCGGGCACCCGACGAGTGGCGACGGTTCGGCGTGAAGACGCTCGCGAAGGCGCTGGCGCACCCGCGGACGTTGGCCGTCGGCGAGGTGACCCGATGGCCGGATGCCTGGCGCGGCGATCCCGAGCTGTTGCGCCGTCTCGGCCTCGCCCGCGGCGGCCGCGTCGAAGGGCACACGGCCGGCGCATCCGCCGAGAAGATCCCGGCGATCGCCGCGGCCGGTTTCACCTCGGACCATGAGCCGATCACCGCGGAGGAGGTGCTCGACCGCGCGCGCCAGGGCATCGCGGTGATGCTGCGCGAGTCCTCGCTGCGCCCCGATCTGGTCGGGCTCCTCGACGCCCTCACGATGGCGCCGGCGCTCGCCTCGCGGCTCATGCTCACCAACGACGGCTCGATGCCCGCGTACCTGCGGACCCACGGCTTCGTCGATCATCTGATCCGGGTCGCGCTCGAGCGCGGCGTGACGCCGATCGACGCCTATCGCATGGCGACGTTGAACCCCGCGACCTACTACGGTCTCGATGCCGACCTCGGCGGCATCGCGCCGGGCCGCTACGCCGATCTCTGCGTGCTCGACGATCTCGCCGAGCCGCGGCCATCGACCGTGATCGCGCGCGGCAAGGTGGTCGCCACGGGCGGCCTGCTGGTCGGGCGCGTGGCGGAGCCGCCGTGGGGGCGCGTGTTCAGATCGCCCGAGGCGCGCCTGACGGTACAGTGGCGCGCGCGACCGGAGGACTTCGTGCTTCCCGGCCGCGCGAGCTATCCCGTGATCCAGCTCGTCAGCGCGGTGATCAGCCGGCTGCAGGAGCGACCGATGCAGCCGGGCGATCTGCACGCGGCGCTCCTGGATCGGGCCGGGCGGTGGGTCGCGCCCGGCGTCGTGGCCGGCTTCGCCGACGGGCTCGACGGCTTCGCCACGACGACCAGCACCGATTTCAACATCCTGGCGCTCGGGCGTCGGCCGGAGGCGATGGCACGCGCCGTCAACCGGCTCCTCGGTCTGCACGGCGGGATCGTGCTGGTCGAAGGCGAGCGCATCGTCTACGAGCTGGCGCTGCCGCTCGGCGGGATCATGACGTCCTCGTCCGTCGAGGAGGCGGCCCGGTCGGAGGACGAGCTACGCCGCCAGCTGGCCGACCGCGGCTACGCGCATCACGAGCCGCTCTACTCGCTCTTCTTCATGGCCGCCGATTTCCTCCCGACCGTGCGTCTCTCGCCGCGCGGGGTCTGGGACGTCAAGCGGGGCCGCGTGCTTCTGCCGTCGCGGCGCCGGCGATGAGCGACGGACCGCCCAGGCGCCAGCGACGACTCGCGCTTGGGGTGCTGCTGGCGGCGGCCGCGCTGGCCGTGGCTGCGTTCCCGCTGCGCGGCACCTGGTGGGGCGGCTGGATCCTGGCGATCGCCGAAGCGGGGATCGTCGGCGGACTGGCCGATTGGTTCGCGGTCACCGCGATCTTCCGCCGGCCGCTCGGCCTGCCGATCCCGCACACCGCGCTGATTCCCGCCAACTGGGAGCTGATGGCCGCGCGGGTCGGGACGATGGTGGGCAGCCGCGTCCTGACGAAGGACTACGTCGTACAGGAGATCGCCCGCGTCGACATCGCGTCCCTGATCGCGCGCGCCGCCGAGCGGCTGACCTCGCGCGACTTCGACGTGGCAACGCGGGAGCTGGCCCGCTGGCTGGCTGCGGAGCTCTCGCCGAAGGCCGCGGGCGACCTGATCACGCGGCTCCGCGATCTGCTGCTCGACCGGCCGGTGAGCCCGGTGCTCGCCGCGGCCCTGCACATGGCGCATCGTCACGGGTGGGACCAGCGGGCCGTGACGGCGCTGGCCGGCTCGCTCGCGGAGGCGTTCGACCGGCCCGCGTTCCGCTCGACCGTGGGCGAGCTGGTGGACGATCTCCTGGCGCGCTACCGCGAGCGGATGGGCGTCTCTCCTCGATTCTGGATCGGCGTCGCGAGCCTGCTCGGACTGATCGATCGTGAGCGCGTCTTGTCGGCCCTTCAGGCCGGGCTTCGCCAGGTGGCCAAGGAGCCCGACCATCCCGTGCGCCAGCGCCTCGCGGAGGCGATGGCCGAGCTGCCCGGACGTCTGCGCGCCGACAGCGCGCTCGCCGCGCGCATCGAGGCGGCCAAGCGCGATCTCCTCGCCACGCCGATCGCGACGCGGGTCCTGGAGGACACGGCCGCCGCGCTCCACCGGATCCTCCTGGCCGATCTCGAGCGGCCGCGCTCCGAGGTACGTCAGTGGATCGTGGAGCGGCTCGAGCGCGCCCGCCAGGCGCTGGCCGCCGACGAGGATCTTCGCCGGCAGCTCGACCGATGGGCCAAGGCCCGGGTGCTCGAGATGATCGAACGCCATCACCAGCGGCTCGCGGAGTTCATCGAGAACGGCGTACTGGCCCTCGGCCCCGAGGGCGCGGTGCGACTGATCGAGGAGCACGCCGGCGACGACCTTCAGTACATCCGCGTCAACGGCACCGTCGTCGGCGGGCTGGCAGGCGGGCTGCTCTACGCCGTTCACCTCCTTTTGCGCTTGATCTGACCGTCGCGAGCGGTCGGAAACCGGTTTGTCGCCTCCAGCGTTTTCACGTACACTCCGATTCGCGGAATCTTCCAGGAGGTGTCAATGTCCCGCGTCCGCATCGCGCTCCTCTCGATCACAATCCTGGCTCTTGCCGCGGTGCTCCTCGTGCCGACGGTGAGCCAGTCGCAGACTCCGAAATCGGGCGGCGTCCTCAACATGACGTTGCGAGAAGACCTGTCCCAGGGCTTCTCCATCCACGAAACGGCCACGATCTCCACCGTGTGGCCGGCCATGCCGTGTCTGAACAACCTGGTGCTGTTCGATCCGCTGAAGAAGACCGAGAGCGTCGACACCATCATCGGTGAGCTGGCCGAGAAATGGTCGTGGCAGGACAATTACCGGAATCTCGTCTTCTTCCTCCGCAAGGGCGTCAAGTGGCACGACGGCCAGCCCTTCACGGCCAAGGACGTGAAGTTCACGTTCGACATGCTCCGCGAGGCGCCCGACGCTCCCGCCAAGCTGCGCATCAACCCACGGAAGGACTGGTACGCCAACGTCGAGGCGATCGAGACGCCGGACACCTACACGGCGGTCTTCCGCCTGAAGAAGCCGCAGCCCTCGCTGCTCCTGATGCTCGCCTCCGGCTACACCCCGGTCTACGCCGCCCACGTACCTCCCGCGGATTACCGCACCAACTGCGTGGGCACCGGGCCGTTCAAGGTCAAGGAGTGGCGGAAGGGCGAGTACGTCGAGTACGTGAAGAACCCCGACTACTTCGTCAAGGGGCGCCCGTACCTCGACGGGCTGAAGTACTTCGTCATCCTCGAGCGGAGCACGCGCCAGGCGGCGATCCAGGCCGGCAAGGTCGACGTGACGTTCCCGAGCGAGACCAGCAAGACGGCCGCCGAACAGCTCAAGAAGGCGGTCCCACAGCTTGTGATCACGCCGTACAGCCAGAACGTCACCGACAACATCATCATGAACATGAAGAAGCCCCCTTTCGATAACGTGAAAACGCGGCTGGCGGTCAGCCACGCGATCGACCGCCGGGCGCTCATCCAGGCCGTGCAGCAAGGCGGTGCCGTGGTCGGGGCCGGGCTTGCGCCCAAGCCCTGGGGCTTCTGGGGACTCGCCGAGAAGGACCTCGTCGGGCTTCCGGGCTACGGAGCCAAGCCGGCGGACGAGAAGGCGCTGGCAAAGAAGCTGATGGCCGAGGCCGGCTTGTCGCGCGAGAAACCCTTGAAGGTCGAGATCGTCACGCGCGCGATCGCCATCTACGTCGACATGGCCTCGTTCGTCATCAACGAGCTCAAGCAGATCGGCATCGAGGCCACGCTCAAGCAGATCGACACGGCGCAGTGGCACGCGATGGCGACCCGCGGCGACTTTCAGATCGGCGCCAACCTGACGGGTGTCGGGCCGGACGACCCCGACGCGAACTACTACGAGAACTACGCCTGCGGCTCGCCGCGCAACTATAGCCAGTACTGCAACGAAGAAGTCATGAAGATGTTCGACGCGCAGTCGCAGGAGCTCGACCCCAAGAAGCGGCTGGCGCTCAACTTCGCGATCCAGAAAAGGCTCGAAGCGGACGCCGCGCGGCCGATCCTGGACTGGAAGCTCGACTACTTCACGGTCTGGCCGCACGTGAAGAACCTGATCCCGCACCAGTCCATGTACAACTTCGGCCGGATGCAGGAAGTGTGGAGCGACAAATAAACCCGGGGGCGGCGGCGAGCGCGTGAAGACCTACGTCGCCCAACGACTCGTCATCGCCCTCCTGACCCTGCTGGGCATGTCGATGGTGATCTTCGCCTTGCTGCGCCTGGCGCCCGGCGACATCGTGGACATCCTCTTCTCGACGGCGGGCTACGTGAGCCCGTCCGAGAAGCAGGCGATCATGAAAGAGCTGGGGATCGACCGGCCCTACTGGGTCCAGTACGTCGACTGGATCCGCCAGATGCTCACCGGCGACCTCGGCAAATCCTATCGGTACGATCAGCCGGCCTGGCAGATCATCCGGCCACTGGTGCCGGTCACGCTCGAGCTCGCCGCGCTCTCCACGCTCTTCGCGGTGCTCATCGGCGTGCCCACCGGCGTCATCAGCGCCGTGCGGCAGGACACGACGCTCGACTACGTGCTGCGGCTGTTCAGTCTGGCCGGGCTCTCGATGCCGGCGTTCTGGCTCGCGATGGTGATCATCCTCTGTCTGGTGACGTGGTTCGCGTGGATCCCGCCGCTCAGCTACGTGAGCCCGTTTCAGGATCTCAAGCTCCACGCGGTGCAGTTCCTGCTCCCGGCGCTCGCCGTCGGCTACCGCTCCTCGGCCTTGATCATGCGCATCACCCGCTCGTCGCTGCTCGAGGTGATGCGCGAGGACTATATCCGGACCGCGTGGGCCAAGGGACAGACCGGACGCGTCGTCATCTGGCGTCACGCGCTCAAGAACGCGCTGCTCCCGGTCGTCACCGTCATCGGCATCGAGTTCGCGTTTCTCATCGGCGGCCTCGTGGTCACCGAGACCGTCTTCAACCTGCCGGGGGTCGCCCGCTTTCTGGTGCAGGCGATTCTCTGGCGGGACTATCCGATCGTTCAGAACCTCGTGATGTTCATCGCCGTCGTCGTGATCCTCTCCAATCTGCTCGTCGACATGCTCTACGGCGTGCTCGATCCCCGGGTCCGGTATGGCGGTTAGCCGGGTCGAGATCGCCGTCCCGGCCGGCGCCCGCCCGCGCGCCGGGCGATGGACCGCCCTCGTGCGCTTCGCGCGGAAGAAGCCGCTCGGCGCCGCCGGCGGCGTGCTCATTCTCGTGATGCTGGTGACGGCGATCTTCGCGGAGATCCTCCAGACGCACGATCCGATCGCCACCGACGCGGCCGCCACGCTCGCCTCGCCGAGCGCGGACCACTGGCTCGGCACCGATCACCTCGGCCGGGACATCTACTCGCGCATCGTGCACGGCGCGCGCGTCTCGCTGATCGTCGGCGTCGCGTCGACGTTGCTCGGCTCGGTACTCGGGGGGATCATCGGGCTCCTCTCCGGCTACGTCGGCGGCAACACCGATCTGATAACCCAGCGGATCCTCGACATCCTTCAAGGGCTGCCGCTGCTGGTGCTGGCGCTGGTGATGTCGGCCGCCCTCGGTCCGGCCGTCCACAACGTGATCATCGCGATCTCGATCCCGATCATCCCGCGGGCCGCTCGCGTGATCCGCTCGAGCGTGCTCTCGATCCGCGAGATGCAGTACGTCGAGGCGGCGCGCGCGCTCGGCGTGCGGCACCTGCGCATCGCGTTTCGTCACATCCTGCCCAACACGATGGGGCCCTTCATCGTCCTCTGCACCGCGCAGCTCGGGAGCGCGATCCTGGTCGAGGCGACCCTGTCGTTCCTCGGGCTCGGGGTCCCCGAGCCGTATCCATCGTGGGGGCGGATGCTCTCGGTCTCGGCTGCCGAGTACGCCCAGAAGGCGCCGCACCTCGTGCTCTTTCCGGGCATCGCGATCAGCCTCGCCGTCTTCGGCTCGAACCTGCTGGGCGACGCGCTTCGCGACACGCTCGATCCCCGACTGCGCGGAAGCTGACGCTCCCGCGCGCGACTCCATCGGACGACCCGGATCCGCGACACAAGGAGAGACGCAGATGGCTGACTCAAGGCTCGCCTGGCTGCCGGCGACCGAGCTGGCGGCGATGATCAAGAAGAAGAAGGTGTCGCCCGTCGAGGTCATCGACGCGGTCCTCGATCGCATCGCGAAGCTCAATCCCCGGCTCAACGCGTTCGTGACCGTGACCGACGCGTCGGCGCGGCGCGAGGCGAAGGCCGCCGAGCGGGCGCTCGGCAAGCGGAGCGCGCGGCTCGGTCCGCTGCACGGCGTGCCGTTCTCGGTGAAGGATCTCGTGAACACGAAGGGCGTGCGGACGACGTTCGGCACGCCGTTCTACCGCGACAACGTGCCGGCCGAGGACGCGCCGATGGTCGAGCGCATGAAGGCCGCCGGCGGCATCATGCTCGGCAAGACCAACACGCCGACGTTCGGCTGGATCGGCGCCACCCACAACCTCGTCTTCGGGATCACGCGCAACCCATGGCACCTCGAGCGGACGCCCGGTGGCTCGAGCGGGGGCGCCTCGGCGGCCGCCGCCGCGGGACTCGGGCCGCTCCACATCGGCACCGACGGCGGCGGCTCGATCCGGATCCCCGCGTCGTGCGCCGGGATCTTCGGCCACAAGCCCTCGTATGGACGCATCCCGACGCATCCGGCGAGCGGCGCCTGGAGTCTCTCGCACATCGGACCGCTGACGCGCACCGTCGCCGACGCCGCGCTGATGATGACGGTCTGCGCCGGCCCCGACGAGCGCGATCAGTACTCGCTCCCGGCGTCCGGCGAGGACTATCTGAAATCGCTGCGCGGCAGCGTGAAGGGGCTGCGCGTCGCCTACACGGACGACCTCGGCTTCGTGGACGCGGTGGACCCGGAAGTGCGCGCGGCGTGCGCGAAGGCGGCGCGCGCGTTCCGTGAGCTCGGCTGCAAGGTCGAGGACGTCAAGCCGGGCTGGCCGTCGCCGCGCGAGGCGTGGGGAGAAATTTTCTGCGGCGGGATCGCGACGCGGATGGCGCCGTACCTCGATCGGCCGAGCGACATCGAGCCCGGGCTCCGCCGGATCATCGAGACCACGCTCAAGAATCCGCCCACGAAGTACGTGCAGGCGTGGTTCGACCGCCTGGCCTGGTGGCAGCATCCGCGCGCGTTCTTCGAGAAGTACGATCTCTTGCTGACGCCGACGATCGCGTGTCCGCCGTTCGCGGTAGGTCTCGACAACCCGGCGGAGATCGCCGGCAAGCCGGTCGAGCCCTACGCGTGGATCCCGTTCACGTATCCCTTCAACATGACGGGACAGCCGGCCGCCTCGGTGCCGTGCGGATTCACGAAGGACGGTCTGCCGATCGGGCTCCAGATCGTCGGCCGCCGGTTCGACGACACGACCGTGCTGCGGGCCTCGGCGGCCTTCGAGCGCGCCCGGCCGTGGGCCCAGCATCGGCCGGTGCTGGAGTAGGGTCGGTGGAACGGCTCATCTTCATCGTGTCGCAGGGCCGGCGAGAGCTCTACGAGTCGTTGCGCGTGGTGCTCGGGCAGGAGCGCGGCGTCGAGGTGATCCTCGACCGGCGCGTGGTGAAGCGCCGGCGTCACGAGGCTCCTCCGGCGACGGAGCGGCGCCGGTACGGCCGCCGCGGTCGTCATCTCGAGGACGCCGAGATCCAGGTCCGTGGCTGGACGGTGGTGCGGCTCCCCTAGACGAGCGAGCGCCTCGCGCCCGCTGTCTTCCGCTTCGGACATTGACGTGACGCGCGCGCGAGGTGACGCTTTCTCTCGTGCACCTCGCCGATCTTCTCGTCGCGATGGCCATCTTCGGCGGCGTCTCGGCCGCGATGTTCACGGTGCTCCAGGAGAGCCTCCGCGTCTACACCGTCGGCGTCTCGCGCGCCGAGTCGCAGCAGGGCGGGCGAGTCGCGGTCGAGCGTCTGGCGGGAGAGATCCGGACGGCCGGACTCGGGCCACGCCCCGCGGCCTTCGCCGCGATCGCCGTCGCCGAGCCGACCCGCATCGTGCTGCATCGCGATCTCGACGGCGACGGTGTCATCGCCGGCTCCGGTGAGGCGATCACCTGGCGCCTGACCGGCGCGACACTCCGCCGCGACGCCGGCGCCGGCGCCGGCGCTCAACCGGTCGTCGACGGCGTCAGGAGCTTCGCGCTCGAATATCTCGACGCCGCGGGCAACGCCGTCGAGAATCCCGACGAGGTCCGAACCGTCGTGATCACCCTGGTCACCGAGGCCGCGTGGGAGCTGGCCGATCGCTCGGTCGTGACGAGGTTCGCGACGCGCGTGCGACTGCGCAATCGCTGAGCGAGCGCTGCTCCGGCGCTGGGCGAGCATTTCGGTCTCGCCCTGACCTCGATGTGATCTATCGGTGACATCGAGCGCGGCGCCGCGCGCTGTCCGCGGCGTCGCGCGATCTCCGACGCTGATTCGCCGGATCGCCGTCGAGCCGGGGTGCCGCGGGCCACGATCTCCCCCCTGGCGGGCCTCCTCCAAGCCCCCGATCCGGGCCCCGGCTGGATCTCCGGCCGGCTTCCAGGGGCCCCATCCCGGCCTACCCACCACTCCGGGTGTAAAAGTGGGGTACCATCCCCAACCGGTCGTCAGCGCCCTCTGGGTCCTAATTCCGCTCAAAATCGTCACTTTTGCCCTTGACACGAGGTTTGAGGTAACGCTAATCTCGGTTTTCAAGTGGGGCAAAGTGGGATGAAGGCTTAGACAGAGATCGGTGAATTCCGGATATGTTTAGGGGACGGTACCAGCACACGATCGACCCGAAGGGGCGCCTGAGCGTGCCGGCGAAATTCCGGGACGCCCTCGCGCAGTACGACGGGGCGCTGATTGTCGTCCCGAATGATTACTGCCTCGAGGTGCATCCGCTGGAGGAGTGGCAGCGCATCGAAACGAAATTGCGCGAGCAGTCGATCTTCAACCCCGAGGTGCGCGAGCTGAGCCGACTCTTCATCTCGCGCGCCAAGGACGCGACGCTCGACGCGGCGGGACGCGTGCTCATCCCGCCGGACGCGCGCGAGCAGGCAGGGCTCTCGAAGGACGTGACGCTCGTGGGCGGGGGACTGCCCCAGTTCGAAGTGTGGGATCGCGGCCGGTTCGAAGAGTACGAGCGCACGCGCGCCGACCGGCTGCCGTCGTTGTTCGAAAGGCTGTCAGGCCTGGGAGTGTAGCGGTTCACGTTCCGGTGCTCGTCGACGAGGTCGTGTTTCTCTTGCGACCGCGCGACGAGGGATGGGTGATCGATGCGACGGTGGGCATGGGCGGTCACGCCGAGGCGATCTTGAGCGCCAGCGGCGATTCCGTGCGCCTCCTCGGCCTCGACGCGGATCCCGCGGCGCTCTCGCAGGCGCGCGAGCGTCTGGTCCCGTTCGGCGATCGGGTCGCCCTCGCGCACTCGAGCTTCGGCCGTCTCGAGGGCGCCGCCGCCGCGCACGGGATCAGCCGCGCGCGCGCGATCCTCCTGGATCTTGGCGTGTCCTCGTGGCAGCTCGAGCAGTCGGATCGGGGCTTCTCGTTTCAGGGTGACGAGCCCCTCGACATGCGCCTGGATCCCTCGAGCGGCGACACCGCGGCCGCGCTCTTGAATCGGCTTCCGGAGCCGGAGCTGGCGCGCATCATCTTCGAATACGGCGAGGAGCCGCACTCGCGGCGGATCGCGCGGGCCATCGTCCGCCGCCGCCCCCTGACGCGCACCGGCGACCTGGTGGCGGCCGTCCGCGGCGCGGTGCCTCGCGCGGCGTGGCCCCGGCGCCTGCACGTCGCCACACGCACGTTCCAGGCGGTGCGCATGGCGGTCAACGACGAGCCCGGCGCGCTCCGAAACGCGCTGGCCCAGGCGCCCGGCCTGCTGGCGGACGGCGGCCGGCTGGGAGTCATCTCGTTTCATTCGGGCGAAGATCGCATCGTGAAGCAGACGTTCCGAGCTCTTGAGCCGGCGGGGTTCGCCGA
>Ga0137403_10001970_pt1 | contig 25581 bp, 25 predicted proteins | sample CZOMad2_1_16fung_FD_122057 | JGI IMG/M metagenome (GOLD analysis project Ga0137403, IMG submission 122057) | Vadose zone soil fungal communities from Angelo Coast Range Reserve, California, USA - CZOMad2_1_16fungal (Hybrid Assembly) | ecosystem: Environmental > Terrestrial > Soil > Vadose zone... | reverse complement strand
TGCTCGGTAATCTCTTCGGTGGTGAACATGTCGGCCAGACGCACCGAGGAGGTCCGATTGAACAGCGCGAACGACACTCGAGTTTTCGGGTAGTGCTTCCAGATGAACTGCAACATCAGGAGCTTGTAGAAATCCGTATCCAGCAAGGATCGGATGACGGGATCCAGTGTCCAGTTGTGGTTATGCGCCCGTTCGGCGAAGTTGACGATCATAGTGGGACAATCACTGCAGCACTTAATTCTAAGCGATCGCTCTACGCCACCAGCTTCACGGCTGCCGGTAATAGTAGCGCCGCACTAGCGTGACGTAGATTCCGGCGAAGAACAGAAACATCGCGACCGCAGCGCTTGCCAGCAGCGCAATCTGAGCGACGCCGGCGGCCTCGAGTCCCCAGAGTAGGCAGGTAACTCCAGCGACGAGGGCGAGAGATGTCAGAATCAAAGCCCTTCGCCAGTTGAGTTTCGGCGGAATTCGTCTATCCCCCTCTGTCACAATAGCTCACAGTTTTCCACGCAACAATCTACGCGACAGCCGCCAAAATCGCACCGCGCTATACAAGGGGAAAAGCGGGTCCGGCAGGCGGACGGTTCGCCACTCGGTCAGACTGGAGGTTGTGGCGAGCAGCGCCCACATCCGCACGCGATCCGCAGAGCGTTCTCTTTGGCGCGCGAAAAGCTGGAAATAAGTGCGGGATTCCGTCCGAATCTTGTTGTCGCCGAATAGATTGCGGACCAGAACTTCGGCCAGTTTGCTGGCCTCCCGGTCTTCCTGAATCCAGGTTTGCAGCGATTCGGGCAGTTCGGTGCCGAGTGTCCACTGGGCCAGGTACAGGGCAATCTTTACTATCCGGGCGATGTGCCAACGCTCGGCGCGGCGACGTACGGTGTCCTGATCTAGTTCAGCACGATAGATAAGGTGGGCGATGTCGCTGAGCCAGCACAGCCGTGACCATGCGTGTTTGGCGCCATGTACAGCGAGGCAGAGCAAAAGATCCTCGGGCGATAGCGACGGCACGCGACGGCCGCACAGTTCGACAGTCATGGCGCGAGCCAGCAACTGGCGTAGCGGGATGCGGATCGCGAAAAAGCGCGGAACGAAGTCCCAATGGATCTCGAGGACGTTGCGCACGGGGCCGTGGTGGAAGGTGAAGTCGCACGCCGAGGCGACATAAGCTTTTTCCTCCCGCGGTGTGAGCTTGTGCTTGGCGGCAAATCCGGCGTCCAGCAGGGCCCGCTTGGCGCGCGGCCAATCGCGCGGACGGATCATGATGTCCAGATCGCAGAACTGCCGCAAAATCAGGTCGCCCTGGGCCATGGCCGCTAGAGTCGGTCCTTTGAAAGGAACCGCCTCGACTCCTGCTGCCGACAGCGTCCCCAGGACCGAGAAAAGCTCTCCTGCGAACCAAAGGCTGCGGCGGGCGTTTTCCTGGCAGATGGTGCGCAGCTCCTGGACAACGGGTCCGGGGAGGAGCGAGGGATCGGCTCCCAGCCGAGCGGCGGCCATGGGAAGGAGGCCATGGGTTTCCGCCAGACGCTCAAACAGAGCCCAATCGAGGGGTTGGTTGACCAGGGTGCGGAGGCGGGGCGTTTGTTCGCCCGCCGACGCGGTTACCAGCAGCAGCTCCCATTCCGGAGACACGACTAAGCCAAATAGGCCGCGAGGTACAGGTCCAGCGGATGGTGGTGAGATAACTGTGGTCATCAGCGTTCCGAGGCGGCAGACAACCGAGTGTGGACAGTCTGCGGATCGATTTCCGTGCGGGGGCTCTGCCGGGGAAACCCTATAATACCAGAGGCTTGCAATGGCTCGACACTCATGAATGCAGTAGTTTTCAATTCTGTAACCAAGCGCTTCTGCCATCGTCCGGCGTTGTTTAACTGGCTGGGACGCGAGCGGGGTGGGGCCACGGTAGCGTTGCGGCGAGTATCGCTACAGGTGCCAACGGGCGAAGCGCTGGTCCTGTTGGGACCGAATGGAAGCGGTAAGACGACCACGCTCAAGCTCATTTCGACCATGTTGATTCCCGATGAAGGCGCAGTCACCGTTTGTGGCGCCGATACTTCGCACGAGGGTGGCACGGTGCGGAGAAAGGTCGGGTTCGCGGTGGCGAATGAGCGTTCGTTTTTCCCGCGTCTTACGGCGAGGGAGAACCTCGACTTTTTCGCGGTGCTCGAAGACGTGTCCAAAGAAGAGCGGGCGGCCAGAGTCGAGGAGAAATTGAGCCTGACCGGCTTGGCAGACGCTGCGGATACGCTGGTGATGAAGTTCTCCAGCGGGATGTACCAGCGGCTGGGTGTGGCGCGGGCTCTGCTGAAGAATCCCGAAATCCTGCTGCTTGATGAGCCGACGCGGTCGCTGGACCCAGGGTCGGCGATGCGTTTTTGGCCGTTTGTTCGGCAGTTGCTGTCGGGCGGAACGACAGTGGTGTTGACCACCCACAGTTTTCAGGAAGCTGCGGCTGTGGGTGACCGGATCGCGGTGTTGCGGGGCGGGGAATTGCGGTCAGAGCGGGAGTTTCGGCGTGGCGCTGGCGATCTTCAGCGTGGCGATGCCCAGAGTAGTGAACTCCCGACTAACGGCCCGAGCATCGACGAGGTCAAGGCGCTCTATTTCCAGGCCAGCGCCGACAGCGAGGATAACCCCGCCTTTGAGACGGCGCCGTGAGGAGAGTCTCTCTCACCGATAAGCTGGCGGCGATTGTCCGACGCGACGTGCTCACCACCATCCGTTACCGCAACGGCTTTCTGCTCAGCGCCGTAGGCGTCTTGGCGGAGGTCGTGGCATTCCGCTATTTGGCGCGTGCGATCGGGCCCGCGTTTCGTCCGGAAGGCGTTGATTACTTCGCATTTCTGGTCGTCGGTAGTGGGTTTTACACTTTTCTGATCACCAGCGTGCAGGCTTTCCTGAGCACTGTGCAGGACGCGCAGCAGACGGGGACTCTAGAGGTTTTGCTGACTACGGCGACACCGGCGCCGGTGCTGATCTTCCTGAGCGCATTTTCGGCATTTGCTGGCAAACTTCTTAATCTGGCAGTGTTTCTGGCCGTTGGCCTTCTGCTATTTCGCGTGCCTCTTTTGCATCCGAACCTGGCGGGTGTTGGCCTGATTTTCGTGCTCTCGCTGGCCGGCGCCCTGGCGATGGGGGTGTTCGCGGCGGCGCTCCAGATCGCGGTGCAAAGGGGGTCGGTGGTGATTTGGCTGCTGGGATCGGTGTGGTTTCTGACCGGGACCCTATTTCCCGTGGGCGCGTTGCCTTTGCCGTTGCGTTGGGTGGCCTGGTGGATTCCCGTGACGCACTCGTTAACCGGGATGCGGGGGGCGCTCCTCCTCGGGAAGTCCACTCCGGAGCTGGCTTCCGAAATCCTTTGGCTTTCCGGAGCTGCAGTCCTGCTCGTTCCAACCAGCCTGGCGTTTTTCTCCTGGGTTTTGCGACGGGGCCGTCGCGAGGGCACGCTATCCGCCTACTGAGGCCGTTCCTTAGTAGATGCGTACCCCACGTCGGTGGGGCCTTCTAACGGCTTAAATCGGGCAAATCCGGTGTACACTTTTGAGACACCTTTCCCAGGATGCCAATAGGGGAGACACGGAGCTAGGTTCCGTGAATGCCGAGGGCCCATGAAGGTTCAGGACGGGTCGAGTTCCAAAACGACCATTTCCGGAGCTCCCAGCAGTTCCAAAAAACCATATCAAAAGCCTGCGTTTCGCCACGAACGGGTGTTTGAGACCATGGCCCTGGCCTGTGGTAAGGTCAGCCGCGTGGAAGGACAGTGCCATTTCGGCACGCGAAAGAACTCCTAAGTTGCTGATGAATCTGGTGGATGGCGGCCTGAAACAGGAATTGATGCTCGATGTGCTACGGAAATATGGAAGCTGCCGCCTGCAAGTTTCCGGAACCAGCATGCTACCCACGCTGCGGCCGGGGGATACCGTTTCGATTGAGAGTCGGGGCCTGTCCGAACTGAAGGTTGGGGACATTGTTTTGTATGAGCGCTGCGGGCGTTTTTTCCTGCACCGGCTGGTGGCGCTGCCCGCAGAGAGGTTTCCTGGCCGGTTGGTGACAAGGGGAGACTCGATGCCTCAGGCCGATCCTGCTGTTCGGGTGGAGAGCGTGCTAGGCGTCCTTTCGACGGTGCGGCGCGGCAAGGATTGGAGAGTCGTCCCTGGAACAATGCCAAGGATGTCTCGCTTGGCTGCGGCTTTGCTGGCGAGGTCAGGGGGATTGGTGCGTCTGGTGTTGTACATCGCGTCTAGCCCGGCCCTGTCGCAAAGGAAAAATCGCGACAAGGACGGGACACCCAAGGGCATTTCCCCGAATTTTTCACGGGAGGATGCGCTGTCTGAGGTTCCCAAGTCTTGAACGCGTTGACAGCGATTCTGGAGGCCACTGCCTCGTCAAGACTGGAAACGAGAGTAGTCGAAATTGGAGGCGTGGCGATTGCTCTCCGCACCGGCAGCGCAAAATTTGCCCGGATGGTGGAAGAGCGATACGCGGGCTTCGTGACGTCTTGCAACGTGCCTGATGATTCAAACGAAATTGGATTTGAGATCGAGTTGTTGGATTCGGCGCAGAGTTACGACGAAGACGGCGGGGATCCGGAGCTCGACGATGATCTTGAAGTAACCTGCGAGCGTGGCCTGTGGCGAATGTGCCGCGGAGACTTCTCGGCGGAGTGGGATGCGTTGAGCGGCCGGGGAAGGATTCGGCAAGCCATGAATCCTTATTCTCTGGATTCGGTTCTCCGGATTGTCCATTCGCTGGTATTGGCGAGGCGAGGCGAGTTTCTGGTGCACGCGGCCAGCGCAATCCGCAACGGGCGGGCATTCCTGTTCGCAGGAGTTTCCGGCGCAGGCAAGACTACGATTTCGCGGCTGGCGCCTGCCGATGCGACCTTGCTCACTGATGAAATTTCCTATGTGCGCAAGAGCGCGACGGGGTACGATGCGCACGGCACGCCCTTCGCCGGAGAGTTGGCGCGTCCCGGTGCGCATTGTTCCGCGCCGTTGGGCGCTTTGTATCTCCTGCGTCAAGGCGCGGAGAACCGGATTGATGAAATCGATCCCGCGATGGCAACGCAGGCATTGCTCCGCAACATCTTGTTCTTCGCTCGCGATGCGAAGCTGGTACAGTCTGTTTTCGAAGGCGCATGCGAATTCGTGCAGCGTGTACCGGTGCGGCAATTGACCTTTCGCAAGGACGCCGCGGTTTGGGAGCTGCTGGGGTGAGCAAACCATAGTGAGCGCAACCTACATAGCCCGCAGTTCCGCCATCGCTTCGCGCGTACTGGCCGGGGAAACGATGGTCATGTCCGTAGTGGACTCGACTTTCTTCACGCTGAACGAGGTTGCCAGCGCGATCTGGCGGGCAGCGGATGGTGTTACCCCTCTGCACGAAATTGTTGCGCGCGACGTTTGCCCAGAGTTTGAAGTGCCAGTCGAAGAAGCGCTGACGGATGCGCGGGAGTTTGTGCGCGAGCTTTCCACACATGGAATTCTCCGGATATCCGACCAACCCATTTTGCCGAGCGCCGCGGCGGGAGTTCCAGGAACTTCATGAGCCTCCTGCACGAGATGAACGCGCGGGCTCTCCAACACGGCATTCCGTTGAGCGTGCATATCGACGTGACCTACCGCTGCAATGAGCGCTGCGGGCATTGCTATCTCGACCACGAGGACCACGGCGAGATGACGACCGTCGAGATTAAGGCAATTCTGGACCAGCTCGCCGCAGCGGGCACATTCTTCCTCACTTTCAGCGGCGGCGAAGTGTTTCTCCGGCGCGATTTTCTGGAACTGGTGGCCTACGCGCGGCGGTTGCTGTTCAACGTCAAAGTGAAAACCAACGCTGTGATGATCCGCGAGCGCGAGGCGGAAGAGTTGCGGAGGCTCGGCGTCGAACAGGTGCAAATCAGCATCTATTCGCACCGGGCCGAAGTGCACGATGGCATCACGCGGCTGCCAGGATCGCTGGAGCGGTCCATTCGCGCCATCCGTTTCCTCAAAGCGCAGGGCCTGAAGGTTACGATCGCCAACGTTCTGATGAGGGACAATTTTGCGGACTACAAAGGCACGCAGGAACTGGCACATGAGCTTGGCGTGCACTACACGCTCGATCCAACCGTGACTCCGAAGATGGACGGCGACCGCTCCGTGCTCGACCTGCGAGTAGCGGGCGAGTCACTGCCCACGGTGTTTCGCGACGAGTCGTTGGTGGGCGATGTGGCGGCCTATTGCGCGCCGCCTCCCGTGCCGGGCGAGGACATCATGGACGGCTACCCGTGCAGCGCCGGGCACACCTCGTGTTACATCACGCCTTACGCTGAGGTCTTTCCGTGTGTGCAGTTCCCTCTTGTGTGTGGAAATCTGCGTGAGCGGACGTTTGAAGATATTTGGCGAAACGCTCCTCAATTTCACGAGGTCCGCAGCATTCGTGCGCGCGACCTGACCACCTGCTCAGGCTGCGGCCATGTCGGCACCTGTTCGCGTTGCCCGGGGCTGGCGTACATGGAAGGCGATATGCGCGGTCCATCGACGGCGGATTGCGAAAAGTCTTTTTACCGCACCGGCATCCCATCCGAAAATATGAAGCGCCGAGGGCTAGCCGTGCCGCCACCGGCGGGACTAGTACAAATCGGCCTGCTTCCCGCCTAGCGCCTCACACCCGCAACAAAAAAAGCTGTCATTACAATAAAGGAGAGGACTGTCATTCTTGAGCGAAGCGAAGAATCCCCACGCCCTTCAATCCACCACACCGCCCAACCATTTCTCCCCGCATAGCCCAAACGCCTTCCGGCAAGCCGCGTTCTGAGCGCCTGCATCCGCGCGACCAGAGCCACTCGCTTTTCTCTGGCTGCAAACTCGCAATGCCATTACTATTCTCAGCGGTAACCTATCTGGAAAGCTGAGAAACGCGCAGTCTATGAATAAGCACAAACTCCTTCTTTGGTCGTTAACCGTGGCCCTTAGCGGTTTCCTCTTCGGACTCGATACCGCCGTAATTTCTGGCGCGGAACAGACCATCCAGAAGCTCTGGAACCTCGACAACATCACGCATGGACTAGCTGTATCAATGGCGCTGTACGGCACAGTCGTCGGAGCAGCGTTCGGAGGGTTCTTCGCCGACAGGCTGGGCCGCAAGAAGAGCTTGTTCTGGGTGGGAGCGTTGTTTCTGATCTCGTCGCTGGGCTCGGCCTTGTCGCAGGGCGTTTACGTTTTCATGGTGTTCCGCTTGCTGGGCGGACTCTGCATCGGAGCCTCCTCCGTGGTCTCGCCGCTCTACATCTCCGAAATCGCGCCGCCGGCGAAGCGGGGGTTCCTCGTCGCTCTGTTCCAATTCAACATTGTCTTCGGTATCCTGATCGCCTATGTTTCCAACTACCTCCTGCAAAGGTCGAATAGCCCAAACGATTGGCGTTGGATGCTCGGCATCGTAGCCATACCTTCTCTGATCTTTACCCTACTCACCCTGTTGATTTCCGAGAGCCCGCGATGGCTGGCATTGAAGAAGGGAGACGTGGCGGGAGCAAGGCGTGTTTTGAGCGAGATCGACCCTCCCGCTGCCGATGCGACCTTAGCTTCGATCCTGGCGTCGAGGGATCGGGCCGAAGCCAATCCAAGCAAGGCATTCCTTTCGAGCCACTACGCGTGGCCCATTCTGTTGGCCTTCTTGCTCGCGTTCTTCAACCAGGTCTCCGGCATTAACGCCATCATTTACTATGCTCCGCGCATTTTCGGAATGACGGGCCTGAGCAAATCGAGCGCCTTGTTGTCGACCGCTGGCATCGGCCTGGTGAACCTGATCTTTACCATGCTGGGCCTTTCACTCATCGACCGCTTCGGACGCCGGGTGCTGATGTATATCGGTTCTTTCGGATACATCATCTCGCTGAGCCTGATCGCGTTGGCCTTCCACCGCAACTCGTTCGCGGGGATGACGGTTCTAGTATTCGCGTTCATCGCATCACACGCCGTAGGACAGGGCGCAGTAATTTGGGTCTTCATCGGCGAGATCTTTCCCAACGAAGTTCGCGCCTCCGGCCAGTCCCTGGGCTCCTTAACCCATTGGGTCTTCGCGGCCATCATCGCCAATATCTTTCCTTATATGTCTGCGCGCTTCGGGGGCGCACCCATCTTTGCCTTTTTCACTGCCATGATGGTCTTGCAACTGTTGTACGTGATGTTCATGATGCCGGAAACGAAAGGCATCGCCCTGGAAGACATGGAAGCACAACTCGCGCATTAGTCTGGCGAAAGAATAGCGTGAACCTAAAGCTCAATCACATCCAACACGTGGGCCTGCCAGTAACCAACTTGAAGACCTCGGAAGCCTTCTACCAAAAGCTGGGCTTCGCCAACGTCATGGCTTCAGCCTTCGACTACCAAGGCGGGCGGGGCTCAGTCGCAATGATGCGCCGGGGCGAAATAATCCTCGAGCTATACCAAATGCCAGAAGCGCAGCTAGAAGAAATTCGTACCAGAAAAGACGGCCACATCGATCACATCGCGTTTGACGTAGATAGCATTGACGATACCTTCGCGACGCTCAAGAGCGAAGCCTTCACCATCGTCGAAGACGCTCCAGTGTTCCTTCCGTTCTGGAACAAAGGCTGCAAGTACTTCTTTATCCTCGGTCCCGATGGCGAGCGCATCGAGTTCAACCAAATTCTATAGTCCGCTCGCATCGACCCACGCGGCATTCGATCGCGAGAGAACCACCCAAGAACTCTGTGCGCAGTACCACCGCAATTTCGCAAGCAATAACAATGAGGAGCGCTACCGCTGCGCGAAGCGCAGGCCCGGACCCAGAACGCCGACGAATGCAACCGCAATGCCACCCTGTTGCATTGAAGGCCAACTCCAGTGAATAGGCAATGGTGCCGCGAGAGGGCGTTTATCCGAGCTGCATTCGAAGAGAACCGACGAATGCGGAGAGGCTTGGCCCCAACCAGAAGGCAAGCGCCATTATGGCCGACGGCCTCATGACAGACGTTTCCGAGCATCTAGGCGAACAGTCCGATGGGCCCACGGCGAGCGCGTCTGGCTATTCAGCTCTGTCTATTGCGGCGTCTTGCTTGGTAGCGGTCTGCATTTGCGCTATAAAGTAGCACAAAGGCAAGATGACCGAACTCTCAAAGCCAGAAATAACAGTAGGAAGAGTGGATCTCGTCGGCGTGGGACTCAACGCTACCGACACGCTAATTCCTGTCGAGCACTATCCCGCGCGAGGGTCCAAAGTCGAAATTCGGCCCCCCTCGATTTTGCCCGGCGGCCAAGTCGCTACGGCGGTCGTAGCGTGCCAGCAATGGGGACTCCGCACGCGCTACGTCGGCAAGGTCGGGGAAGATAGCGCAGCCGACTTGCACGCCGCGGAATTTTCCCGCCTCGGTGTCGAGGCGCATCTCGTCCCCGCTCCCGGTTGCACCAGCCAGCAGGCGTTCATTCTTGTCGATGCTTCCGGCGAACGCACCGTTCTTTGGAGGCGCGACAGCCGCCTGACTCTGCGTCCCGAAGAACTCCAGCGCGATTGGATCGTCCATGCCCGCGCTCTTCATCTGGATGGCCACGACACGGCTGCAGCGGCGCAAGCCGCGGTGTGGGCGCGTGCCGCCGCGGTTCCTGTGATTGCTGACCTCGATGAACTCTATCCCGGTGTGGAAGAGCTCTTGAAGAACGTGGATTACCTGATCACCAGCAGAGACATTCCCGGCAAGCTCGCGCGCCCCGATCTCTCCGGCAATGATCTCTCCGGCAATGATCTCCCCAGCAACGGGGATTTGCAGCAGTCGCTCCCGGCGGTGCACTCCCGCTTCGGTTGCCGCCTCACCGCAGCAACTCTGGGCCAGGATGGCGTGTTGGCTTGGGACGGGAAACAGTTCCACTACGCGCGTGCATTTTGCGTCGAGACCGTCGATACCACCGGCGCTGGCGATATCTTTCACGCCGGATTCATCTTTGCCCTACTTCAAGGCTGGCCGCTCCAAAGGCAACTCGATTTCGCCTGCGCCGCCGCTGCGCTGAACTGCACCGCCGTCGGTGCCCGCGGAGGCATTCAGGGTGTCGACGAGATCGAACGCCTGATGCGCACCGGCACGCGATGCCCAGCAGCGTCCCTCTTCAAGGAAACCTCAGTGCGCAAAGGATCCAGTTGAGGCGCGTGCTGGTGGCGGATTGGGCACATCTTTCAGGCGTGCTGCCAAAGTGGAAACCTATCAACCCCATGGCGAGACTGCCGATCCGGCCTCGCAGCGGTCCGGTATCCCGCGGTCGATTCTCAGAGCATTTGGCGCAGCGGCTTCGGGCTCCATATCTTCCCGTCCTAAGTCGCCTCCGGCTCCTGTTCGAGGTTGGGCATTCCGCTGAAAGTAGATTCTTGCGCTGTTTTTGCTTCATAATTACCATGTAATCATGTCCGCCCAGTGTTTCTCCAGTGTTCCCAACGAGATTGTGCGGCGAAGTGTCGTCAGCGACAGTTTCACGCCCAATCGCTGGCACTGCACTGCCATTGACAAGACGAACGGACGGGCCATCGAACAAAGGGCAGCGTTCGAATCTTTGCTCTGAGTGAGACTCTAGATGACGTTTACGAGATCCTTCCCTGTTGTCCTATTTGCGTCGTTGACGTTCGCCTTGGCTGTGCAATTGAATGCGATTCCTTCTGCGGGTCCGACGCTTTCGGCTGGAACTGGAGGGCAAGCCGCTGCGGCTTTGCAAAAACCGAGCTTCACCCTTCCTGTTGTCTACGGAACGGGCGGGTACTCTCCTTCATCGATGGCAGTGGGAGATGTAAACGGGGATGGCAAGCTGGATTTGGTCGTAATGAACGAATGCACCGACAGTCGCTGCTTTAACGGGAGCGGCACTGTGGGCGTGCTTTTGGGCAAAGGCGACGGGACGCTACAGCCGGCGGTGAGCTACAGCTCTGGAGGGCTTTACCCCTTGGCGGTGACACTTGGGGACGTTAACGGGGATGGCAAACTTGACCTAGTAGTGATTAACCAGTGTGCGTCTGATTGTTCTGCTCTAGGATCGATCGGAGTGCTGTTAGGAGACGGTGATGGAACGTTTCAGCCCGCGGTGGAATACAGCTCGGGTGGTTCACATCCACTTTCGGTGGCGCTAGGAGACGCAAATGGAGATGGCAAACCAGACCTACTGGTGGCTAACAATGAATGCGCTGTTGCGGGCTGTAACGGAAAGGGCACGGTGGGGGTGCTTCTCGGGAACGGGGACGGAACCTTTCGGATGGCAGTGACCTACGACTCGGGCGGACTCTTCGCTGGTTCGATTGCTGTCGGTGACGTGAACCGGGATAGTAAGCTCGACTTGTTGGTGACTAGCGGCTGCACCAGCCTGAACCCAAGTTGCACGAGCGGTGTCGTGGGCGTCTTGCTTGGCAATGGCGACGGAACTTTCCAAACAGCGGTTACCTACATCACGGGCGGTCAAACTGCCGGGAGCCTCGCCTTAGCAGATGTCAACGCGGACAGGAGACTGGATCTGCTGGTGTCCACCTGTCCCCTCGGCTGTGTGACGGGTGTGGTGGAGGTGCTCTTGGGAAACGGAGATGGTACTTTTCAGCCAGCCGTGTCCTACGGCTCCGGTGGTGTCAGTAACGATCAAGTACCGTTCTTCTCATTCGCGGTCGGGGATCTGAATGGTGACCGCAAGTTGGACCTTCTAGTGCTTCTCCATTGTGGGCCCACCAGTTGTGGGGACTCTCGAGTGGCAGTGCTGTTGGGAAATGGCGACGGAACGTTTCAAACTGCGGTGCCCTACAGTTCGGGACAGTGGGAGCCATCTGCGCTAGCGGTAGGGGATTTGAACGGGGATGGCAAGCTCGACATGCTAGTGGGTAACTCCTCCGGTGGGCACAACCCCAACGTGGCGGTGCGGCTCAACACTCTCCAATTGGCGACGAAAACCGCGCTGACATCGACCTTGAATCCTTCGCATCTGAATCAATCGGTCAGATTGACGGCGAGGATTTCCGGCCTTTACGCGGGCACAACCACCGGAGCGGTCATGTTCAAGCAAGGCTTAAAAGTTCTAGGCACCGCGACCGTGAGAGGTGGCAAAGCGGCGCTTTCGCACACTTTTACGAAGACCGGAACATTCTCCATTACGGCCATCTACGCGGGCGACTCCAACAGCAAGAAAAGCACGTCAGCCGTGCTGAAGCAGGTAGTGACGCCTTAGAGGTGAGGCTGTTTTCACCCGCTCACCAAATTGCGCAGACTTGCGCGAAAAGCGTGAAGAAGTATGAAGTATGATGTTCGTACATCCGACATCTGAAGCTGTCGAACGTGCCTTTGAGCGGCTACAGCTCTCCGACGATCAGGGCAAATCGGGGCAAGAAGGCTTTTACCGCTACAAAAGTCCCTACAGTCGGCAAGGTGGTGTTCGTAAGTCATTGAAGGGGCCCGTAGCTCAGCGGTTAGAGCAGGGGACTCATAATCCCTTGGTCCGGGGTTCGAATCCCTGCGGGCCCACCAAGTTTTTTGCCAATTGTTTCCCAGCGGCCTCGATTACCCCTCGAGGAGTCTAGTAGCTCCTTGAGTGCTCGATCCACTTGGCGGCCCACCAAAAAGTCAAGACTTATCCAGTGCTTCCTGCAGCTATCGCCGCTTGTCCGACGGCGCTCGTTTGCCCGAGAGCCTCGGCAATTTTATGCGCCAGGATTTCCGACGAGAAGGGCTTGTTGAGCAGGATCGAATCGCTACCGATTTTGGCATTCTCCAAGGCGGCGACTTCCGTATAGCCGGACATAAAGATCACAGCAAGGTTGGCACGTTTTGGTTTGAGCCTTTCGACCATCTCGACTCCGCCCATCCTGGGCATGACGATGTCCGTTACGACGATGTCGAGGTTGCCGAGGTGTTGGTCCGACACGGCCAGCGCTTCCAATCCATTTCCCGCTTGCAGCACGGTATAGCCGAGCCGTTTCAAAGATTCCGCAGCTAGAACGCGTAACGGAGCTTCGTCCTCGACGAGGAGGATCGTTGCAGTCCCTCTGGGCGTGGTTCCGGCATGTCGTACTGGCGCAAGAGGCGCGGACTTATCCAGTGAAGGCAGGTAGATTTTGAACGTTGAGCCCACACCGGGCTCGCTATAGACCGCAATGTGACCCTTGCTTTGTTTAACGATGCCATAGATAGTGGCGAGGCCCAATCCCGTTCCCTTGCCGGGTTCTTTCGTGGTGAAGAAGGGCTCGAAGATTTGGCCGAGAATGTCCTTGCTCATGCCGCAACCGTTATCCGTGACGGCCGTCAAGACGAAAGGGCCCGGAGTAACCTCGGTATGCGTGGCTGCATACTCGGCGTCGAGGTAGCACGGCTGCGTTTCGATAATCAACTTGCCGCCGTTCGGCATCGCATCACGAGCGTTGACGGCCAGGTTCATCAGAACCTGCTCCAGTTGACCCGGATCGGCCAGGACGCGCCCGATTTCATCGGAGAAGCTGGTGACGAGTTCGACGTCCTCTCCAATGAGGACGCGTAACATCTTGACCATGTTCTTGAGGGTCTGGTTTGGATCGAGAACTTGCTGCTCCAGCACCTGCTTGCGGCTGAAGGCCAGCAGTTGGCGGGTGAGACCGCTGGCGCGTTCGCCAGCGCGTTTGATTTCTTCGAGGTGTGGCCGAGCTTCCGGGGTGGCGTGATCGAGAAGCAGATCGCTGTAGCCCTTTATGATCATGACGAGGTTATTGAAGTCGTGGGCCACTCCGCCAGCGAGTCGGCCCACGGCCTCAAGGCGGGCAGAACGCAGTAGGCCTTCGCGGGACTGGCGGAGGCTGGTGCGCATGTCTTCAAACGCGCGCGTCAGGTCCGCGACTTCATCGTTTCCCTGGATGGGGATGTTGAACTCGAAATCCCCTTTCTCAAGTTGGCGGGTGCCTTGGGCGAGGCGCTCGAGAGGGCGAGTGACCTGCCTGGAAATGAAAAACGCGACGAAGGCCCCGCCGACAACGGCGAGGGCGCCTAGGATGAGGAGCAGGCGATTCAGCGAACCCAGGAAAAACGTCGCCTGATCATACGATTGGAGCGAATAGAAGCGGACGGGATGATCGCCGGGCAGCTCTACAAAATGGGTGAGATAGCGCTCGCTGCCGATGTCCAGTTCTTGAATCGCGTCTGACTTTTTCTGCTCGGGCTTCAACGAAAGCTCGAAATCGCCCCAGACGCTTGGAGGCAGCGAGCTTAGGAGGACCGCCCCCTTGCGGTCGAAAACAAATGCGGCCCTGCCGAAAGCGGCGTCCAGCGTCGATTTCGAGGAGATTTCGCGGCCCAGCGCCATCCGTCCGAGTGGCCGCTGGTTGGCATTGACGCCGGAGACAATCGGTACCAAGCTCACGTCGTAAAGATGTCCTCCAGCGAACCACCAGTCTTCTTCTCCGCTTGAGCCTTTCATCAGTTGCGTGAGAGCCGATGCTGGCAAATCGTTGGAAGCCGAATGGAAAGCCAAGAGATTGCCAGAAACGTTCTCCAGAATGAGCAGATCGGAATGGCTCGATCGCAGAATGGATTCAGAGCCGTCTTCGACGGTGAGGCGGTCGTTGGTCGACATCAGAGCCTTGAGACTGGGCTGGTCGGCGATCATGAGCGCGCTTTGGCGCGCTTGTTCGTGCCGCGCCTTCTCAATTTCGTTGTAGACCGCAGATTCGGCGCGCAGAGTGGAGACCAAGTCCTCGCGCACGTGGCTCCGCATTCGTCCCTGCACCAGCAGCAACATCGCGGCAGTTAGCAGAAACACAACCGCCAGCATGGAGACGAGGAGTTTGGTGCGCAAATGATGGAATCGCCAAAGCATTCACTATGAAGCCTACGGGAGGCAATTTGCGCTTGACCAGACACTTCGGTAACCGTTTTGCCAACACTTGGCACGCTCGTGCCCTTGCGCTGGCGGCCTGTCTGCCTCGACAATCCCTGAGGAGCAATGCGCAATTTTCTGCATATCGCCGGGATTGTTTTCATCTGCACTGTGTTCGGCCTTGCCCAGGAGGCTACGACTTCGCCTGCCTCGGAACAGGAACTGGCTCGGGTCAGCCGCGAATTGCAGGAAACCCGCGCCGAACTGAAGGAGTCGCGCCGTCAAATCGAGGAGCTGCGTCAGGGCCTCGAAGCCCTGCGCGGCCAGGTGCAGGCAAGTGCGTCAGCCCCACCCACTGAATCAGCCGTGGTTCAACCTGTTCCCGTTCAGCCTGCCCCAGCCGAGCCCACAGTGAGTGCCGCCGACCAGGATCCTGCGTTTTTGTCCGCCAAAGTGGCCGAACTTCATCAGGACAAAGTCGAAAGCAAGAGCAAATATCCGGTCCGCATCTACGGCCTGGTTCTATTCAACGCTTACGGGAATCATGGCGTGCTCGATGCGCAAGACTTGCCCAGTCTGGCCTATCCCGGAGGTTCGTATGCTTCCGCGGGCGGCGTCGGCGGAACCCTCGCGCAGACCGTGCTGGGTGTCGATGTACGCGGGCCAAAGTTGTTCGGAGCCGAGACCTCGGGGAGTGCCGAAGTTGATTTCGGCGGTGGCATTCCTCCGATCGAGTACGGAGCGGCCACGGGAATCATCCGTCTGCGTACTGCGACGGTCCATCTCGACTGGGCCAAAAATTCCGTCAATATCGGCCAGGATGTTCCTTTCTTCTCGCCTCTGTCACCGACCTCATATGCCACTGTGGAGTCTCCGGCGCTATCGTGGTCCGGCAATCTCTGGGTCTGGACCCCGCAGATCGAGGTGCAGCATCGCTTTACATTGAGCGATGACTCTCTCCTGGTAGTGCAGGGTGGCGTGCTGGATCCCTTCACCGAGGAAATTCCGCAGTTCCAAGGCCGGATCGCCTCAGCTGGCGAGGAATCGCGTGTACCCGCTGTTTCCGCACGCATCGCCTGGGATCGTTCCGCTGCCGCGCGCTATCCTTTCGTCATCGGCATTGCGGGATATCGCGCCAAGCAGCGCTACATTCCCTTCCCGCAGGTCGACAGTTGGACCCTGAATGCCGACGCAAAAATCGAGCTGGGTCGCCATTTCGCCCTCTCCGGCGAAGGCTATCGCGGACAGGCTACGGGCGGTCTCGGTGGCGGAATCTGGACCAGCGTCTCCTACCCCGACGCTGCCACACCGCATTCCGGCATCCATGGTCTCGAGTCCGCCGGGGGTTGGGTACAGCTCAAGGCTACGCCTACCGAGCGCTTCGAGATCAACGGAGCCATCGGCCAGGATGAGAACTTCGCCAGCAATTTCCTGAAATACCCTTATGCTGCCGATGGCTCGACCCCACTCAAAAAGAACCGCACCGAGTTTGTAAATTTTATTTACAAACCCAACTCGCTTCTGCTTTTTGCACTGGAGTATCGCCGTATTTTTACAGCGCAGGCTACTAACGTGTCGGCGTCGGGTGCCCAAATCAACATCGCGGCGGGAGTGCGTTTCTAATGTGGCGCCTCTCTCCGTTGCTGACTGCGGCGATTCTCGCTTGGAGTAGCTTAGCCACCGCACAGGACGGTACCGTGAGCGGGCGGGTGAGCGTCATTCACCGTTCCAAGACCGACCGTGTGAGCGCGGATGTGGTGGTTTCGCTCACTTCCACGCAGTCTCCGGAGCCGGCACCGCCCGGGCCGATGCTTCGTTTCGTGCAGAAGAACAAACGTTTTACGCCGCATCTTCTTGCCGTTACTCCGGGCACACAGATTGAATTTCCCAACCAAGACCCGTTTTTCCACGATGTTTTCTCCATCTATCGCGGCAAGCCTTTTGATCTGGGACTCTACGAGAGCGGCGCTGTAAGAAGGGTTCGCTTTACACAGCCCGGAGTGTCGTTCATTTTCTGCAACATCCATCCTGAAATGAGTGCCGCGGTCGTGGTGGTGCGCACTCCCCATTTCGCAATCAGCAGCCGCGACGGTAGCTTCCAGATTGCGCACGTTCCACCCGGCCGTTACAAGCTCGAAGTCTGGTCGGAGTCGGTGTCGGAGGAGGAATTGAATTCGCAGTCTCGCGAGCTGGAAATTGCTTCCGGCGACAATCCGCCGATCCAGCTCACGCTGCACGCCTCAGGGGCTTCTCGCGAACATCTCAATAAATATGGTGAGGCGTATCCCCCCAATAATCCGGAGAAGTATTAGAACTCTGCGTTTCACTCCGTGATCACGTGGTCGGCCCATTCAATCAAGGACACGAAGATTGTGGGGTTTCCAAACTTTGCTCCAAAGTTCGCCAGATCTGCTTCGGTAACGCCTCGGGCGCGGGCGCAGGCGCCACAAGCGAAGATAGGCACGTGCATTGTCGCTAATTTGGCCAGCGACTCGCCCACGGGAGGCCATCCGACAGGGGTGACGGCATCGGCCACTATCTTTCGCATCAGGACGACTGCTTCGCCCAGCAAGTAGATTCGCACTTCGTGCCCGGCTTCCGTCAGAGCGAGCCCATGCGAGAACGGAAAAGCCGCTTTGGTGGGGTCATCGGAACCCCACGCGCTTTTCATCAGGATTTTGAGGGTTTTGTGCGATGCTTGGCTCTCGGCCGCAACCCCTGCCATTACAAATGGGAAGGCCGCCAATTGGGCCAATCGAGACAAAAAGATCCTGCGCGCCATGAGATTCTCCTTAACGGGGGAAACACATTCTAGATGCTGCCGTTCCTTGGAAGCAACGACTTTGAACGTGCTCCGCGTGGGCGACAATCTCGCATCTCGCTATGCAATTATCTTCGCTCCGAGAGCGGGTCCAACACCACGGAGCGATTTAAATACCGCAGGAGCACGCATTCCTGAAGCTTGCGGGTGTTCCACCCCTTTGGCCTATTTCACAGTCAAGGCGTCAATGCTATTGTTGCAACACTGAGTCCAGACCTTGTCTCGAACCCGTAGTTCCAGTCCGCTGCTCGTTTTCCGGATCGCGTTCTTGATCGCGGCCGTCGCTGCGTGCGCAGGGCAGACCAAGGCCGCGCCCGGCGGCTTCGCCGTTTTCAGCAAGGTGGAAACGACGACCGCACCAACGGGAATAGATCTCACGATCATTTGCACCAAGCCGGTGGCTCCCGCCTTTACGCAGCTTAAGGATCCCGATCGGCTCGTCATCGATTTGCCGGATACGCTGGTGGGCAACCATCCGCAGAGCGTTCCACTGACTGGACCCGATGTGCGTGCCATGCGCATCAATCAGTTTCAGAAAGATCCGCCTGTGGCTCGCATTGTCCTGGATTTGATCGGTGAGCGTGACTACTCCTACGAACCCAATGGTGTCTCTTTTGTCGTCCATTTGCGGGGTGCGCAGGCGGCTGCAGCTAAGCCTTCTCAGCCTGGCGTCGCGATCGAAGGCAGTATTGGCTTTGGTTTACCGCAAGCTCCTGCCAAGGCTTCCCTTGTCACGGGAAACGTGCTGCCTGGAAACGCCGGTGGCGGAAACAAACTGTCGCCCGGGTCGGCGATTACTGCCGGCGGGGAAACTGCCATCCTGAAATTGGAGCGGGGCGGGGAAATCCGCATCTGCCCTGGCACCACCGCATCCGTCACACCATCAGCCAACGGCCACAGCATTATGACAGGCATGAGCGAAGGCGCCGTGGAACTCCACTATCCGCTCTCTGCCTCCGCCGACACCGTGCTCACACCGGATTTCCGCATCCTGCTGTCGGGGCCTGGTGAGTTCCACTATGCCATCAGTGCCGATCCGAAAGGCAATACCTGTGTCCGCGCCTTGCAGGGCAATACCGCTTCTGCCGTCGTTTCCGAACTCATGGGCGATGGGACCTATCAGGTGAAGCCGGGGGAGCAGGTGGTCTTCCGGGCGGGACGCCTGAAAAGCACCGACGCCAACGTGCCCATAGAATGTGGCTGTCCACCACCGCGGGAGCCGCAGCTTGTTGCTTCTGGATCGGCGGCCGTGGGAGACGCGGAGCATACTCGCACACTCGAGCTGCCCTCGGACGGCTCGGTGCCAGCTAGCTCGGCACCGTCGAATCCCTCAGCCGCTGCGAAGGCCCAAGTTGTGGTCGATGCGCCGATCGTTTTCCGCGGTTCTGATGTGCCTCAGGAAATCAGTCGGCAAGTAGCTCAGCTAGGCGCAGGCCGCAACCCGCAGTCCGCGCCAGAGGTGGCGGCTGCGCCTCCCAGGAGGGTGAAAAAAGCAAAAGTTAAAAAGGAGAAGGAGCCGTTGCTCCCCGAGGCTCCCGCCGTCCCCGAACCTCCCAAACCGGTGCCCGCGCCAAAACCGACGCCGCCTGCCGCCCCCCCGCCCACTTTTCTTGGCAAGGTCAAGACCTTCTTCCGCTCGATCTTCCACTGATTTGCCAGGAGGAACTTTGGCTGATTTGCCAGGAGGAACTTTGGCTGGCGAAATAATTTGGCAGGAAAGAGACACCCCAGGGGCTAGTCCCCGGCATCCTATCCGGAGTACAAATGTAACCGCTTTACGCAACGCCAAAGCCAGCATTTGCGTCTATACTGTAGAGGCCGAAAACGAGCAGATATCCCATGCCGGAAGCCCCACCCGCTCCTCAGAAGATAGAGCCACGGCCTGTTGCGCTCAGACCGCCAATGGCGCCGAAACTCGCTGAACCCGCTATTCTACCGTCATTATTTGGTGCTGGCTATGGGACTTATCGCACCAAGCCGACTTCGTTCCTCTACTCCTACGGCATCGTCACTGTCGGCGCGATATTGCTAATCTTCATTGCTTCCATGGCACCTCCTGTGGCTCAGTTTATCGAGCAGCTACCTGCGACCGAGATTGTCTTGTCCCCGTCGCCAGCAGTCGGTCATGACTCAGGCGGAGGTACCCACGAAAAGGCCCCCGCGAGCAAGGGAGCGCCGCCGAAAATGGCGAAGACAGTCCCACTGGCTCCCCCGACGGTTCATCCGGTGCCTGAGCCCGTACTTCCGACGCCTGCGTCCGTCCTTGGGCCGACGGCACCCCCTCCGGTTCTTACGGCGACAATGGGCCTGCCTGCCGGCGTGTCTGGACCTGCGTCCAACGGCTCAGGCTCGGGCGGCGGAATTGGTACCGGTCGCGGCGGCGGTCTGGGTGCCGGCAATGGTGCTTACAGAGTGGGCGGCGGCGTTAGCGCACCCGTACCCACGTTCTCTCCAGAGCCCGAATACTCTGAGGAAGCCCGCAAAGCCAAATACCAGGGCGAAGTCTGGTTGACGGTCACCATCGGGACCGATGGTAAAGCGCACGATATTCGCGTCGCGCGTTCTCTCGGCTTGGGCCTTGACGAGAAAGCCATCGAATCCGTGAAGACTTGGAAGTTTGAACCGGGAAAGAAAGATGGCGTTGCGGTTGCCGTGCAGATCCAAGTCGAGGTTGATTTCCACCTGCTGTAGTTGCAAGGAAGAGAATTCCGGTAATACCTCCTTGTATTCCCGGGTGCCAAGAATCCGCCCCAAAAATGCTAAATTGAAAGGGAATGTCCGCCCCACACTCCCTTTTCGTGCGCGCCTGCAAAGCCCAACCCAGTGATGCCGTCCCCGTGTGGTTCATGCGTCAGGCCGGGCGCTACATGCCCGAATACCGCGCCGTCCGCAAAAGCCACTCCATCATCGAAATCTGCAAAAACCCCGAACTTGCCGCTGAGGTCACCATCACCGCGGCTGAGTTTCTTGCCGTCGATGCCGCCATTATTTTCGCCGACCTCTTACTGCCGCTCGAAGTCATGGGCTTGCCCTTTCATTTCGCGGCGGGAGAGGGCCCTAAGATCGAAAAGCCCGTTCGCACTGAGGCCGAAGTCAACGCGCTGCAAAGTCACCGGGCCTCCGAACTCGGCTACGTTGCTGAAGCCGTCGGAAAAGTCTGCGCTCACTTCGGCTCTCGCTTGCCCGTGATTGGATTCTGCGGCGCACCGTTTACTCTCGCGAGCTACATGATCGAGGGCGGCAGTTCACGGAACTATCTGCACGCCAAAAAGATGATGTACAACGCCCCACGCGTCTGGGACGAACTTCTCCGCAAATTGGTCGTCGTCACCGCCGAATACTCTGCGGAGCAAGTCCGCGCGGGCGCCGACGTCATCCAGGTGTTCGATAGCTGGGTCGGCTGCCTCAGCATCGACGACTACCGACGTTACGTCCTTCCTCGCACCACCGAACTCATCCACGCCCTGAAGAAGACCGGCGTCCCCGTAATTTATTTTGGAACCGACACGGCCACGCTGCTGCCGTCCATGAAAGAAACCGGCGCCGATGTAATCGGTGTCGACTGGCGCATGCCCATGGATGCCGCCTGGCGCAGCCTCGACTTCCAGGGCGCGGTCCAAGGCAACCTCGATCCCACACTTTTGTTCGCGGACTGGAAGGAGCTCAAATCCAGTGCCGAAAGAATCCTGCAGTCCACCGCGGGACGTCCCGGCCACATCTTCAACCTGGGCCACGGCATCCTGCCGGAAACTCCAGTGGACAACGTTCGAAACCTGGCCCGCCTGGTCCAGGACTACTCCGTCAAAACGGTGCTATCGGAATAAGGCATGAAGCGCATCGCCATCATCGGCGGCGGCATCGCCGGACTCAGCGCCGCGTACGAACTCGAGCAGCACCGCCAGTCGGGCGCCGAAATCGATTATGTCCTTTATGAGGCGTCTTCGCGAATTGGCGGTGTTCTTCAAACGGAGCGCGTCGAAGGCTGCTTAATCGAAGCCGGCCCAGACTCTTTCTTAAGCGAAAAGCCCTGGGCTTCCGATCTTTGCCGGGAACTTGGCATCGCTAGCGAAATCATCGGTTCCAACGACGATGCGCGCAAGACTTACATCCTGGTGAACAACCGTCTCATCCCTATGCCCGACGGGCTCATGTTTCTTGTGCCAACGCAAATCCTCCCCACGGTGCTCTCCCCGCTCTTCTCTGTCTCTACCAAATTCCGCATGGCTCGTGAGTATTTCTATCCGCCGCATGACCTCAACAACCCAACGCACGGCGAGGATGAAACCGTAGCCGCTCTCGTCGAACGTCATTATGGCAAGGAAATGGTCGAACGTCTCGCAGACCCGCTGCTTTCCGGCGTCTACGGCGGCGAAGCTTCCCAACTCAGCGTCCGCGCTGTCCTGCCGCGGTTTGCCGACATGGAAGCGAAGTACGGCAGTCTTGGCCGGGCGATGCTGGCTCAAAAAAAGGTTACCACCAAGAACGCGGGCACCCCGACGCGTCCCATCTTCTCTTCTCTGCGCGACGGGATGAGCCGCCTGGTCGAAGTTCTGACCTCGCGCTTGAATCCCGAACGCGTCCGCACCAGCATTCCGATTACGGAAATTCAGCGCCGCGAATATGGTTGGCTGGTCAACACCGCCGCCGGAGGTTCCAGCTTCGATGCCGTAATTCTGGCAACGCCGACACCGGCCGCTGCTCACCTCATCCGCCACTCCGTCCCCGCTGTAGCCCAGGAGCTCGCCGAAATCCGCTATACGTCCTCGATCACCGTGGGACTCGTTTACGACTCGTCCATTCAACTTCCCGACGGCTTCGGTTTCCTGGTTCCGCGCACGGAAAATAAGCGCCTCCTGGCGTGTACCTTCGTCCACAACAAATTCCCGCACCGCGCTCCCGAGAACCGCAGCCTCCTGCGCTGCTTCCTGGGCGGCTCGCGCGACGAAGCCGCCTTAACCCTCTCCACCGAGGAAATCCTCTCCATCGTTCGCCGCGAACTCGACGAGATCCTCGACCTAACCGACGCCCCGCTAGCCGCGCGCGTCTACAAATGGCCCAGCTCGATGGCGCAGTATTCCGTGGGGCACCTCGACCGCCTCGAGCGTATTCGCCATCTCCTTCAAGAGACTCCCCGCCTGACCCTGGCGGGCAACGGATACCGAGGGATCGGGGTGCCCGACTGTGTTCGCACCGGCCGCGAAGCGGCGACACAAATGCTCGGCTACCTGGGCTTCTTAACCGAAACTCCAGTCAGCGTCCCGGCGCCGCTAGTGTAGACCCGCTAGTGTAGAATTGTTGAGTTAACCCCATCTGACTTCTCAGTCAGATTTCTTCCCGTCGGGACGTGGCTCAGCCTGGTAGAGCACTCGCTTGGGGTGCGAGGGGTCGGCAGTTCAAATCTGCCCGTCCCGACCAATGCTTTTCAGTCTCGGGTCCTTGTATGGGACACCCGCCAAGGCATCGATCGATAGCTCCGAACCAGGTTCTGGAGTTCCATCCAACTCGATGTTCTCGTGGCCGATGCGCAGGCTACCACCCGTCCTCCAGCCGACATTCCGAAATCGCCGCCAGTGGGTTTGAACAGGCTCGCATCACGGTCCACGTTCTCTACCCCACCCCTCCCCCCCAGGGTCTAGTGGAATCAATGAGATACGTGGTGTAGGGGGCCCAAATCTTTGAGTTTAAAGGACTTACAGGCAAAATCTTGGAAACAAAGGACTTAGCTCTGGAAGATCATTTTCGCCTGTAATTCCCCCTTTACATACAGATATGGTGCGGCCGGTGTTGCGCTAAGTCAACGAATAAGTGGGAATTTAGGTGAGGTGGTTCCAAAATGGGAAGGAAAGTTGAGGAGATGGGGGAAGGGCTTGACGGGTTTCGGGTGTGTGGGGAGGACGGTGGTCGACGGGAGCGTGGGCACAGGTTAGAAGCGCCACACACAAGTCAAAAGAAAGCTTGTATGGGCCACTCGCCGATACTGTATTTTGTTTGGAATATAGAAGCAATTGAAGCAACGCCCATACCAAACTGCCGTCGCAATTGCCGAAAACTTCCGGCACCTCGCCGCTCTTACCCGGCAAGTGCGCAAGCCTTTTGCCGCAGCAAATTCTCGTCCAGCAAACGCCAGTGCTGGCTCGCATAGGAAAGTAAGGTCCTCAGTTCGCAACTATGCATGCCGCTGAAGCCAGAAACCTTGTGCCCCTCGCAGCGTCCTGCTGTCAGGTACTTCCGGCGAAAGTTTTCCACAGACGAATCAGGTTATAATGCCCCCCTTCCGTTCTTCCTTCAAAACGGAAAAACCAGGGTGGCCTATGCAGCGTGTTCTGTTCTTCGCTCTTTTCGGTTTGGCAATACTTCTTACGTTCTCCACTCCGGCACACGCCTGTGCTGTTAATACCGCGACCAACGTCCTTGGCGCCACCATTTCGCCCACCACCATCAGTGGGAATGAAAGCGAGTTCGCGACCGTCTCAATTCAGGTCTGCCAGCCACCGCCACCGGATGCCCCTGACTACGTTCAGGTGCTGTTCTATACATCAGGATTTAGCTCGACCCATGCCAACGCCATCGGTGGCTCTTGCACCTCTAATTCGTGCACATGGTCAGGGCTGGGATCAGGAATGCTGACGGTCCAGATCCAGTTGAATGGCTACAACTACAGCACCGATCCGAATTACGGCACAATCACCGTTGGATTCGGGCCCCCCTACTTTGATGTGCCGATCACAGTCCTTCCAGCAGCCCCGGCACAGCTTTCGTGCACTGCGTGCACGGCAGGCCTGCCCATCAACCTGCTCAATGGCAACACCTGGGTTACCCAGCACGACTACACCTTGCCCGGTCTGGGCGGAGGCATCACGCTCGACCGGACCTGGAACAGCCAGTGGCCCACCGCAAGGCAGCAGATTCCGCTATCTGGAATGTTCGGCGACAGCTGGCGCAGTACCTACGAAGAGCGTCTGCTGGTTCTGAACAATCTCGCTATTTATTACACAGCCACTGGAGATAACTGGTGGTTCGCCTACAACAGCGGCACACAGACCTATTCTCTGACCAATCCGCCCGATCAGCATGCCAGCCTCGTCTACATTCCGGCCACGAACCAGTACCTCCTCACTTTGAAGACGGGGGAAACTCGCCTCTTCGGTGTTTACGGCGGTGTCGGCGATCTCATCTCCATCACGGATCGCAATAACAACACCACCGCGATCACCTACGACAACTCGTACCGCATCTCGCAAGTTCAGGATGCGGGGGGCCGCATTGTGACTTTTACCTACGCCGATCCGACCTCTGTACTGCTCGCCACCAGCGCCCAGGACGCCACAGGGACAATCGCAACCTATACCTACGAGTCCGGTCTTCTCTCTAACGTTACCTATCCGGACGGCTCTCAGTTCAACTTTACCTACGACAGCAACAACCTGCTCCTCAGCGTTACCGACGCCCAACTGAAGGTCATCGAAAGCCACACATACGATAGCTACCGCCGGGGCTTGTCCTCTTCGCGCGCCAATGGCGTAGATTCCGTCACGGTCAGTTATCCTGCTGCTGGAGTGGCAACCGTGACCGACTCCGCTTCCAATACAACAACCTACGGCTCTTCCTACATCCAGTCCGCAAGATACGTCGCTTCAGTCACGGGGCCTGCCTGCGCCAGTTGCAATCCCCAAAGCACGTCGTCGTACGGCTACGATGCCAACGGCAACCGCACGTCCATGGTCGATGGCAATGGCAACACTATCACCTACACCACTGACGCCAACAGTAACCAAACCAGCATCTCGACCACACTGGCGAACGGGCAGATCATCAAGCCGCAATGGACGTACAACAATTTCGCCGAGGTGCTCACCGCCACTGATCCGCTCGGCAACGTAACCACAAACGTTTACGATCCCAGGGGCAACCTGCTCACCACCACCACGCCGTCGCCCGATGGCGGCACCACTCCGGCCA
>Ga0137403_10001969_pt1 | contig 25586 bp, 27 predicted proteins | sample CZOMad2_1_16fung_FD_122057 | JGI IMG/M metagenome (GOLD analysis project Ga0137403, IMG submission 122057) | Vadose zone soil fungal communities from Angelo Coast Range Reserve, California, USA - CZOMad2_1_16fungal (Hybrid Assembly) | ecosystem: Environmental > Terrestrial > Soil > Vadose zone... | reverse complement strand
GCTGCGGTGCAACAAAGCGGGCGTGCATGGGCTCAACGTTTTTTTTCAACTGTTCCAAAATCGAGGCGCGCGTTCGTCCGCGCGAGCGCAAATCGCGCAGCAATCGCCGTCCGCGCCGGGTGCGTGTCGGGCAATCGATGAAAATCTTCAGCCCAAAGACCCGCCGCAACGAGCGCCGGTGCAACAGCCACAAACCATCCACCAGCACCACCGGTTTGTGCGTGACCCGGTTTTTTTCAGTCACCCGGCAATGAGTCTTGAAATTATAACGCGGCAGGCGCGTCGCCCGTCCGGCGCGCAAGTCGGTTAAAACCTTTTCCATGATCGGCCAGTCAATCGTGCGCGGATGGTCGAAATTAATCTTGGCGCGTTTCTCGGGGCGTATGCGGGAACAGTCGCGATAAAAATCATCCAGCGAGAAGTGCGCCGCATCCGGGGCCAGCGCCGCCTGGAGTTTTTTCGCGAGCCACGTTTTGCCTGCGCCGCTGCCGCCGACGATCGCCACCAATAGGGGCGCCGGTTGGGATGGAGAAAGAGCAGGGGATCTATGCGCGCGCGTGTCCATTTTCGATCGCCGCTGTTTCGCGCTTCCCGGTTGAGTTGATGACTCGTGAAAACATTTCTTCCAGCCCGGAAATGTATTGGTCGAAATTGAATTTGTCGCGCAAAAGCTGCCGGCCCCGTTCACCCAGTCGTTGGGCCAGGATTTTATTTCCCAGCAACTGCTCGATTCGCGCGGCAAATTGCGAGCGGTCCATCCAGGGGACCAGGAAACCATTTTCTCCATCGAGCAACCATTCGCTGACGCCGCCAGCCGCAAAAGCCACCACCGGCAAACCATGGCGCATCGCCTCCAATCCCACCGCACCAAAGGGTTCCGGCCACACGGAACTCACCACCGCCAGGCTGGCTTCTGCGTAAAAGCCCTCCAGTTCGGCTGGCGGCACATATCCTTTGAACCGGACGCGATCGGACAAACCGAGCTTGCGGCTGAGTTCTTCGCAGTAAGCGCGATGATTGCCATCTCCAAATATCAGGCACTCGAAAGGAGTTTGAACGCGCGCCAGTGATTCGAGCAGCACATCCACGCCTTTTCCGCGAATCACCTGCCCCGAGTAGATGATGAGATTGCGATCGCCGAACGAAGCGCGCGCGGCGTTTTCCGGTGCGCGTGGCACCGGCGCGTGGATTTCAATGCGCCGCGCATCAAAACCGTTGCGAAGCAATTCCTGCCTCATGTAATCCGTCGCCACCACCATCCGCTCGAACCGCCGGTTCAACGCCAGCTCGCGTTTCCGGGCGAGATAGCTGACCCATTTCAATGGAAATGCGCCATTACGATTGCGCGCGATGTTTGCGCCGCAGGGAAAAATGCAACGCACCCCGGCCGCGCGCGTGCAAATGGTCCGGGTGAGCGGAAAATATTTGTAGCTCCGCATGCAATACAAATCGTGATCGTGCACCATGCGGGTCACTGGCACTCCGGATTGCGCGAGCGCTTTCAGGACGCTGACATCGGACATTTTGTGAATGTAAACGGCATCGGGTTGAAAGCCGCTCAACGCCTCGCGGGTCGCCGCGGAATTATTTCCCTTCGCGAGCGCGAATCGTTCCTGAAATAAATCCCGCCAGGCAGCCTCGGCTTTGCCGGTGGGCGGTCCATGAAGCAATCCGACGATGTGCCCGCGGGTTTTCAATTCGGCGGCGGTGAGTTGTAAATTGACTTCCGCGCCGGCCATCGCTCCGAACCGGTCATGAACAAACAGCAGTCGCATCGCGCGGCATTATCTTGCGGCATTCCCCTGCGAACACAATTGGGGTCTGTGACTACCGGGTCAATGCGTGGGACTTTGTGGCGGGAACCAAAACCATCTGGATTAACAACAACGAAACTGGCGCGACGCGATTACTGGCCGAAAATGCCGTTGAACATCCGACTCCATCCGCGCCAGCGGTTGAATTCGCCCGGAAAGAGAAGATTTTGTTTGGCGTGGCCCAGATCAAATTGCATCAAAATGCCGATGCTATTATTGCCGCGACCACCGCTGCGAATCGCATCAATGCCATACGCGTAACCGGCCATTATTTTTACCGAGGAAGATTGATACATAATTCCCCCACCGACGCCACTGAGCCAGTCACCTGGCTGCTTGAAGCCTTGCAGGTAATCCACCCCGGCAGTGGCCGCATTGATGTTCACGTTCCAACGATTTTTTTTATCCAACGGAATCATGTAATTTCCGCCGAGCAACACAAATTGGCGTGCGCTGATTTCTTGGTAGTAATAACCGGGCAACGACAGCGGAAATTCCGAGACCAGCGGCAGGAGCGCCCCCAAACGATACGCGCTGAACCGGTCCGCCTCCACGCTCGTCCCCGCCGTGAGGTTGACGTAGAAAGCCTGTCCGGAATTCGTCATTGTATAAGCCAGCAACGCCGTCGCCCAAAACAAATGGGATTGAGATTCAACGTGGCGGTCGCCGGCTGGATTGCCGAGACTGTTGGTTCCGAAACCGTACGTGTCCGGGTTCATCCGAAACTGGCCTTCGTACCAAATCGAAAGTTCCATGGCGAGCGAGGGAAACAGCAGCGGCTCCTTGCCGCCCCATCGGAGGCCAGTCCGAACCGCAAACGTCGTGTCATCCGCCGGTATCTGGAAATTCTTCGACGTGTTATCGGTCGAGGCATAAGTGGAGTAATGGACCGAGCCGCGCAGGACACCGTTGAGGGGAATCATCTGCCCGGGATTGAAAAGATGATAAATGCTGATCGACCCCTCGCCGCCGTCACCGTCGAAGGATTGATTCGGATGATAAGTGCCTTGCCTGATCTCAGAGTAACTGTCCGCAAATCCGCCGCCGGCGAGGCCGACGCCCAGGTCGGTATTCTCGCCGAGCAAATGACTGAAGCCGAGCTCGGAATCGAGATAGGTCGGCGCCACCGCCAGTCGCAACGTCAGGTTCGTGTGTAAAAAGTTTGGCTCGTTGCGATAGTAAAAAGCATAGCCCGCCAGCGGCGCATGTCCTTCAAACGAGGCGTTATAACCAACCTGGATAAGCTCCCGCGGCATCGGGTCCACTTGCGAATGGGCGAGAAACGGGCTGAGGCAGCCCAGAAGCAAAAGAAGTAATGGCCATCGTTTTGTGCGATGCACCTGCCTTGGTTAAACTAAAGCGGCAAATACGGCAAGTGCTTTGATGTGCCCAGCAGGGCCGGGGTGCGAAATCCTGGACGAATCTCATCACTCGACACGCCGCGCGAGCCGTCTTATTTTGCCCGCATGAACCAGGCGAAAAAATTGTTGCACACGCGTTATCGCGTCAATGACCTCGAACGCACCGTCAAATTTTACAAAGATGTGCTGGGCCTGGAGGAAATCAAACGCAACAAATCCCCGCGCGGCTCCGAACTGGTATTTCTCAAAACGCCCGGCAGTGAAGAATTGATCGAGATCACTTATTTTCCCGGCAGCGGCCCCGTGCAAGTCCAGCCCGACCTGACTCATCTCGCCTTCGAAGTGGACAGCCTGGAGGAGTTCGGCAAACACCTCGCAAAGCTCGGCCTTAAATTTTCCGATGGCCCCACAAAAAGCTCGTCCGGCTCCGTCTTTGCCTTCATTGACGCTCCGGAGGGATATGAGATTGAATTGATCGAACTTGCAAAAAGTGGTGCTTCCCATTGATTGAAAAATTCCAAGCACCAACATCCAAGCTCCAGAGAAGCTCCAAACACTGAACTTCAAATCGAACTGTTTGCGGCGGTTCTCCGTGTTTGGAATTTGGGATTTCTCTGGAGCTTGGAGCTTGGAATTTGGAGCTTCTGAATGTTCCTCCGCGCCCGCCAATTTGAATTTGTTTTCCCGCGACCGGCCCTGGTCATGGGCGTGTTGAACATCACGCCGGATTCGTTTTCTGATGGCGGAAAATTTTTCGAGGCCAATGCAGCGGTCGAGCATGGCTTGCAATTGATCGAGCAAGGCGCGGACATCCTGGATATCGGCGGCGAATCCACCCGCCCGCGCGCCACGCCGGTTCCCGAAGACGAAGAATTGCGCCGGGTCATTCCCGTCATCGAACAACTTGCTGCTCGCGTCAAAGTTCCCATTTCAATCGACACGATGAAACCATCCGTCGCTCGCGCCGCGATCGCCGCGGGGGCGAGCATCGTGAACGACGTCGCCGCCAATCGTGAGGATGACGCCATGTGGCGCGTCGTCGCCGAATCGGGCGCTGGCTATGTGGTGATGCACATGCAGGGCACGCCGCAAACGATGCAGGCGAACCCGGTCTATCACGATGTCGTGCGCGAGGTGAACGAATTCTTTGTGGACCGGCTCCAGCGATTGAGCGATTGCGGAATCGCGCGGGAACGGGTTATATTGGATGTGGGAATAGGTTTTGGTAAAACGCTGGAACATAATTTGCTGTTGCTAGCAGCGCTGCGAAGTTTTACAAAGTTAGAGCGGCCATTATCGCTGGGGGTTTCGCGGAAGTCCTTCATGGGGAAGTTGCTCGGGGCGGGAAGTCCCGGGTGGTTGCCGGCGGCGCTCGCAGGCGCCTCTCTCGCAGTAGAGGCAGGAGTGCAAATCATTCGGGCGCATGATGTTGCGGAGACCGTGCAAGCCGTCCGTATTACGGAAGCGATTATGGCACACAAGACGAAGTGAAGTGGAAGAAATCATCAAACATCTTGAAAACGCCTGGCGGCCCGCGCTGGAGATTCTGATCCTCACGGTCGGGATTTACTACGTGTTCCGTTTTGTGCGCGGCACCCGCGGTGCCCCGGTTGTCACCGGTTTTCTGGTCGTTTTCTTGACATCCCTCATTTTCACGCGCTTGCTGCAGCTTCAAGTGTTGCAATGGATCCTCGGCGCCTTCTCCGCCTTTCTCGCCGTGGCCGTCGTCGTCATTTTCCAGCCGGAACTGCGCCGGATGCTCGCTGAATTGGGAAACCTCCCGCTCTTTGCCACGGCCGGCGAGCAGCGCGAAAATATCGAGGTCGTGATCCAAACCTGCGAACGCCTGGCGGACGTTAAAATCGGCGCGCTCATTGCTATCGAACAATCCATCCAACTTCAGGAAGCGGTTGAGTCCGGTATCCCCGTGGATTGCGAGGCGACGCCCGAGATGCTCGAAACGATTTTCTTCCCGAACAACGCCATTCATGATGGCGGCGTTATCATCAAGGGCGACCGGATTGCGTACGCGGCGTGCATTTTCCCCCTGACCCAGCGGCAGGACTTGAGCAAATCGCTCGGCACACGCCATCGCGCCGCGATCGGTTTGAGCGAAGAGACCGATGCGATCGTCGTGGCCGTGTCCGAAGAGACCGGCGCGATTTCCTACGCCTACAAAGGCCAATTCGTAAAAGGCGTGACCTTGGAAGCGCTTCGGGCATTCCTGACCTCGCTCTTGGTAAGCAACTCCAAGCGCAATTGGCTCGGTTGGTTTCGCACGGTCGCAAAAATTCGAGTCAAAGCCGCCCCGGCGCAGATCACCAAAACGGAGTCCACTCACACCACTTCCACTGAACCGGCCAAATGATCATTTTTGCGCGCAACCTGGTGGTTAAGGATTTCTGGCTCAAATCATTTTCTCTCGTGCTGGCGATTTTGATCTGGCTCACCGTGCGCTTCAGCATCAACGGCGAACCGTCCACTTCACCGTGGCTGGCGCTGCTGGGGCGGGCGGCTGATGAAACGGTTTTGACCGTTCCCGTGCACGTGCCTTCCGGCGGCCCGCAAACGATTAGCGTGGAGCCCGCGGAAGTTAAGGTTACGTTGCGTGGCGATCCGAAAATACTCAAAGACTTGCGGAGCGACGACATCCGGGCGCAGGTGGATTTGACCGGTGTCGAAACCGCCAACGGGCTGCTGCGCCCGATAGAAATAATTTTGCCGTCAGGGATTGCTTACACGCGCCTCTCGCCCAACGAAGTGGCAGTGCGCATTGCGCCCAAGAATTGAATGAATGCCCCCAAAAAAATCTTCGGTACGGACGGCGTCCGTGGTGTCGCCAACATTGAACCCGTCACGGCGGAAACCGCGCTCCGGCTGGGTCGCGCCGCCGGCCATGTTTTTGCCAATCTGGAAACTCAGGCGCGCGGCCGCGGCCGGCACAAGATCGTTCTTGGCAAGGACACGCGCCTCTCCGGTTACATGCTCGAAAACGCCATTTCGTCCGGCATTCTCTCCATGGGTGTTGACGTGCTGCTTATCGGTCCGCTGCCCACGCCGGGCGTTGCCTACGTCACACGCAGCCTGCGGGCGGATGCGGGCATCGTCATCACCGCGTCGCATAATCCCTACGCGGATAATGGAATTAAATTTTTCCGCGCCGACGGCTACAAACTCGACGACAAAGTCGAAGATCAAATCGAACACCTCGTGTTCAGTGGCGAAATCGAAACGATCCGTCCGACTGCCGAAGCCATCGGAAAAGCCGTGCGTATTGACGACGCGTTAGGCCGTTATATCGAATATGCCAAATCCTCCTTCCCCCGCGGCATGACCCTCGAGGGAATGCGTGTAGTCGTGGATTGCGCGCACGGCGCAGCTTACAAATCCACGCCCTGTGTATTGCGCGAGCTCGGCGCGGAAGTGATCGTTTACGGCGATAAACCCGACGGCATGAACATCAACAAGGATTGCGGCTCCATGCATCCGGAAGTGATGTGCCAGAAGGTTCGCGAACACCAGGCCTGCATCGGTATCGCGCACGATGGTGACGCCGACCGCGTTTTGTTATGCGATGAATCCGGCACCCTAATCGACGGCGACGACATCATGGCCATCGCCGGGCTCGACATGCTCGCGCAAGGAACGCTCGGGGAAAAAACTGTGGTCAGCACCGTGATGAGCAACGCCGGTTTGGAAGTCGCGATTCATCAGGCCGGCGGCAAAGTCCTGCGCACGGCGGTGGGTGACAAGAACGTCATCGATGAAATGTTGCGCAACGGCTTCAACCTTGGCGGCGAGCAGAGCGGCCACATGATTTTCCGTGATTACGGCACCACCGGCGACGGACTTGTCGCCGCGCTGCAACTGCTTCGCATCATGAAGACGCGCGACATGGCACTCTCAAAACTCGCCAAATGCTGGACGCGCTTCCCGCAGCTCGTCACCAACATTCGCGTGCGCGAGAAAAAGCCATTCGAAGAATTGAACGGCCTGATGTCGCTCGTCACCGAAGCTGAAACAGAATTGAAGGCGCAAGGCGGCCGATTGCTCCTCCGTTATTCCGGCACTGAGCCGAAAGCGCGCCTCCTCCTCGAAGGCCGCGACAAAAGCGTCCTCGAAAAGTGGAGCGCAAAAATTCTGGACGCGATTAAGAAACAGGTCGGCGAGTGATTCAATCACCTGGACCAGCGTCCGTCCATGGTTCATGGGATCACCAAAATTTCCGTGCGTAATCTCCCCACGAATTGACCTGGCAAATTCGGATCGAGCGAGCCGGGAACGAACGTCTCCGGCCCGACATGCGTGTCACAGAAAAGCACGTTGGCTTTTCGGGCGTGGCGAAAATGGCCGTTCGGCGGCCTTGCCGTATTGTCCACGTAATAAAATTCCTCCAGCATCGGGTTGCCCGGCGACGCGGGCGCCTGGAACGTGTTCACCTGCGCGGCATCGGCCATCAGCGTGAGTTCGGCGGGATGCTTCGTTTGGGTGATTTTTACCGCCGGCTGACTTGATGAAGCGGAGAGGTAAATATTATATCCGTAACCGTCAGCTGCGCCATTCGCTTTCAGTTTAAATTGGGCCAGCGAATAGTTGAGCGAGGGACAAATCTCTATCCCGCGACCTTGCAGATAAGGAAAGAGCGCGCCCTGGGTGGCGTCGAAAGGACGCTGGCCTTCCGCGCCGGGCCCGAGCCAGCCGAACCAATAAATTTGTCCGACGTTGGTGATTCCAAAGGTGTAACGGAAACAATCGCCGCCGTTGTCATCCCAATACATCTGGGAGGCGAGACCGAATTGATGGAGGTTGCTGGCGCAACGCGTGCGCCGCGCCGAGTCTTTGCTCCGCGCCAGCGCCGGCAGCAGCAGCGCCGCGACAATGCCGATGACACCGATGACCACCAGCAGTTCGATGAGAGTAAAGGCCCGCGAACCCCGAGTCGCACCCGTCGGACTGTGGACTGTGGAACGTGGACCGTGGACTGTCATGGTCGTTGAGCGCGCACGCGATAATATGCTTTGTCTGCCGGAGCATTAGTATCCTGCAGGATCAACAAATTATCCACGCCGGAAGTTGTTGACGAGGCGTTAGTCCATGAAAACAAATCCGTCGATCGTTCGAGAGTGAACATCCAGTTGGTCCTGTCGGCGAACTGCACTTGCCAAATAGCGTTGCTGAATGACCCGGTCAAATTTTGGACCGGCGGTGGCGGCACTGTGACGACGAGGTTGGCGACTGTTCCGTGCGCGAGCACGGTATCGCCGAAACCATCGTCCTGATAACTGCTGACGGCAATGGTATCCAGCCGGATATCGGTGATGGCGCTCGGAAAGGTGTTCGTGAGCGAGGCATACAAAATCCCGTTGGTGAAGACTTCACCGCTCAATCCCGGGTCGCCCGAAACATGCGCCATTCGGACGTGATAAAGGACGCCGGGATTCAACGGGACCGTGTTGTAGTTAAAATAAAAATTATTGCTCGCATCAATGAGCGTTGCGTCAACCGAGGCGCTAATCTGGCTGGGCGGAAAATAATCGAATTCGGCCACATTCGGCGACGTGCCCAGCGTGCGCAGAAACGCCGGGCTGGTGGCATTGGAAATATTGAGGAAACCAACGGCCAATTGCGAACCATAAGCCCCCGTTTGGGCACCGGCGAGATTCAAATCGAACTCCAGGCTGAACGCGTCGTCGATAGCCAGGATCGTGCCGAGTGAATGATAGAGGTAACTGTTGGTTTGCGAGGAATCCCACGTGACGGCGAGATTGTGGTTCGTGGAATCCCATTGGAACAGGTTGGTATCGCCGAAAATTTTCCAGCCGTTTTGCGACGGATCGGCGGCGAAGCCTTCGGTGAAGGTCGTGGCCGGCGCTGCCGGGCAAACTAATAATACTGACAGGACAGCGAACGTGAAACGTGAATTGTAAAACGGAAATCGATTTTTGGTCATGCTCTGATCTTTCGAAGGCTCCGCAAAAAGAATTTGCGAAACGGGTTTGTGATTGAGAGACCAGAGCCGGAAAGAAGTCGTTTTTGCAATCGTCCTCGCCCCTCGCCCTCGTCCTCGGTCCCTGCTTTCATCGAAAAAGCGAGGACGAGGACGACGACGAGAACGAGAACTGTGAAAATAAAAAAGCCTTCATTCCGGCAATACAGAGAATGAAGGCACTCAGCGAATCCCGTCCGCACACACGGACCGGGCTGGCCTCATCCTTCTCTTGTCGGAGAAGTTGCCGAATCAGTTGATAGTCGAAAGTTGATAGTTGAGAGCAGGAAAATTCCCTCAATCAACCATCAACTAAAAACTATCAACTTCTTTAGCGTGACGAGCGCAAATCAAATCGGTATCCTGACTTCGGGCTTAACCTCGCTCCCGCCTTCCCGATCGAATGGTGATCGGTGGCTGTGGGAGTTTGTAGCCCGTTACAGTGGCGCAACCGTCCCCGATTTTCACGGGGTTCCCGGACATTTGATTGCGATATAAAGCGAACCTATGGTTCGCATTTTCAAAGAACACGTCCTACTTAATGCGCTTCGCTGAGAATGCCAAGCGAAATTTTTGGAAATCAAATTTGGGTGGCCCAATCTGAAATTTGATCGAGTTTGGAGTTCCGCTGGCTAGTCGCTTTTGAATTCCCACTCAACATCTATAAGATCTATAAGCTTCCCGCTGGCGTCGTAAAAATACCAGCAATAGCAGAGCGACATAAACCCGTCCGGCCCCCAATACCGGTCAACCGATTCAATTCTCTTTCCGGTGCTCGCTTCCAGAGCGCTTAGTTTCCTCGCGAGATAAGCGTTCTGATGACTTTCCCAACCTTCGCTTGGGCGGGTTGCTGACCAATCAGGTTTTCTTTGGTCCCATTTCGCTTGGACATCCTCCTTCGACATCCCCGCTGGATACATTTTGCGGAGTCGCGCCGTTCGATCAGCAGCGTGTTGTTCATAGGAGGTGCATCCAACCAATGTAAGTCCGAGGATGATCACCAGAGTAAGATACGTTTTCATATTGCCTCACGACCAATCTAATTGAACTCAGCTATGGCGTTCGCGCGGTGCGGGTGACCGGAATGGTAACGCGATGCCTTCGTTTGCCGCAAGCGCACGGTTAGACGGAATTATCTATAAGCAGCTTCAGCAAGGGCAAATGAGGCGCTTTTTCATCCGCGCCGGCTTATGAATGCACGTAGTAAACCACCTTGGATTTTTTGAGCAGGGTGACGATTGCGTCGGGAATGAGTCTCTGGGCTTTTTCCTCCCGGCAGACGGTGGCTGCATCCGTATAGATTGCATCTTCGTTGTCTGGATGCTTGTCGCTGTCGTTGACGATTTGGAGGAGGAAATATCCATTCTGTGTCTTGCCGGGCAACGAGCTCACCTCGCCATTCTTCATTGCGAGGGCTGCTTTGAGAATGGCGGTGTCGATGCCTTTCATATCTTCATGGAGGATGCCGAGATCTCCGCCCCGGGTCTTATCGCCGAGTTCGGAATATTTATTGGCCAGCTCTTCAAAACTCTTGCCCGCTTTAAGTTGAGCCTGAATGTTTGCGACCAATGTTCGGGCGTCAGCATCCGTACGGGTTGCACCTGATTCACCGGCAGGATCGGCCTTCAAAAAAATGACTCGGGCGTGCACCATCCTGGTTGGTTTCACCTGGTCGATCACAAGTTTGGTGCGCTCGATTTCCTGCCGGAAATCATATCGCAGTCCGGCCATTGTCGTGTGATGCAGGGCAAGAGCTTCCTCCATGGTATGGGGTGCGAGTTGTTCGCGAAGTTTGTTAACGCGTTGGTCGATCTCGGCCTCGCTTGCGGTGATGCCCAGCCGTTTGCATTCGCGGTCCACCACGTAATTTTGCACCAGAATATCGACCGTTTTGGGACCGCTATTAGCCAGGCATTTTTCGACAACCTCATGCATTGGGATCGCGTGCCCATCAATGACGGCGGCATTTGAGGGCAATGGTTTTCCCGCAACTATGTCCTCATCCTTCGTAAAAGTGATTTGGGATTTATCAATCAAACCGACCACAGTTTTTGGCTCGAGGAACATCACTTGCAAATCGCGGGAGGCATTAGCGGCTTCTCTATAAAGAATCTCTTCGGTGTTTGGATGATCGTCACTCGTGCTGAGGGCTTGAATAAGACAGTATCCATCCGCGGTCTTAACCGGTTCTGATATTCCCCCTTTGTTCAAGGTCATCGCCGCGGTCAACAGGGGCGCCTCCACGCCGAGCATATTTTCATAAAGCACACCGAGGTCGCCTTTGCCGTCGGCGGGCATCCTTTCGGGATATTGGCCCGCCAGGTCTTCAAAATTTTTCCCGTGCTGAAATTGATCGCGGAGGTCTTTTATTATCGCAAGCGCTTCCGCTTCGGTGCGGTTGGTCCGCGAAGCTGACTCTGTGTTGTCAGGGGAATGAAATCTCACAAGGATCTTCCGGCAATGGGCCATCTTGACCGGTTTGATTTGGCCGGCAATAAGCAGCGGCTTTTCGATGCTCTGTTTGAATGCCTGTCTCAACTCAACCATCGTCATGTGATGCAGGGTAAGCGTTTCTTCGAGTGTGGATGGAGCGAGTGAGGCGCGGAGGTCTGCAACACGTTTATCAATTTGCACCTCGCTTACGGTGATGCCGTGCTTCTCGCACTCACGATCGAGCACGTATCCCTGGACCATCTGGTCGATAACATAGGATCGATTTTTGAGCAGGCACGCCACGATCAGGTCATCCATTGGAATAATATGATCATCTACCACGGCGGCCGCTCCGGGGACGATTTTCCCGGCGTTCGCACCGGCATTCGTATCCGTGGCGAACACTGCGGTTGGAATCGCTGGCGCTTGCGAATCCGTCGCAACGACAGTGGAAGTTGCCGTGGAAATTGCGACCAGGATAAGAGTGATCGCGAAGGGGCATCGTTTGAATTCGGGTATCAAGATCATGGCTTCCTTTGCGCTAGAACGAAGTTGCGATAGAAGAGCCGGCAGTCCGGAGAAGAAATTCCCCGGACTGCGGCGTTTAGAAACCGTGGATAAGCTTAGTTATACTGGCGAACGTAATCGACGAAGAAATCGCCGTTGACCGCCGTGCCGCTGTTCGGGTTCCCGGGAAAGTTCCCGCCAATGGCCAGGTTGATAATCATGAAGAATCTATTGTTGGTATTAAACTCCCAGGTGCCGCCGCCTCCTCTTGAGAAGGTGGCTGTATTCACGCCATCCACGTTGAAGGTAATGGAGCTGCCGTCAGCCGGCCACCAGGCTCCGTAGTTATGATAGGTGGTGGTGGAATTGCTGATGGTTTTGACGACCGTCGGGTCCCAGTTCGGCATGTGCAGGCTCTGATGGTTCTCCCATTGGCCATCCACTTCTTCGGCGACATCAATTTCGCCGCAAGCGGGCCAGGCTCCGCCCACGGTGCCGAGCATCCATGCGGCAGGCCAGTAGCCCCTTCCTGAATTGGGGAATTTGCAACGGAATTCCACGTAACTGCCCGGCACAACCAGGTGGTGGCCATATGAGTTGATGCGGGCGGAATACCAATGCCCATTCCAGGCTCCGGTGTCAGTTTGCGCTTCGATCCGCAGCGCCTGGCTGTCAGTGCCGGTGCCATCCCAAACCATGTGGGAATTGGCCCAGGAATTTACGTAGGTTTCCAATTCATTGTTGCCCCAACCGCCGCCGCCGAGCTCATAGCTCCAGTTGCCGGACCAGGGTTGAGCTCCAGAGCTTGCGCCGGTAAACTCATCGCTCCAGGTGATGCCCCACGCGGAGGCACGGTTTGCGCCGGCTCCAATTAAAAGGAGTGCGGCAAAAACCGAACACATTACGCGGCGATTCGCACAGCGAAGGTGTTGAATGTCGATTGTTTTTGTGGTGGGATTGGTTCTTAACTCGTGTTTCGTATCCATATAGGTGTGCCCGAGGTTTTTTGTTACTGAGTGGAACGGCACCAAGTTAGCGGAATCAAAAAGCCTTTACATCCCCCTAATGGGTGGGATTAGCGTTTTAAATTTTACTTCGCTGCGGGTTCTGCGTCTTGGGGTAGATTCCTACTGTTTACGCACAAAATTAACCATTGGCTTTTGGGTGGCAGGTATGGTATATGCACCGTCCGCTTTCATTGGGAGCGGGCCGGGCCGATTCAACGGTTCGACAATTTTAACGATTTAAGAAATTTATGTCACAGCATCGTAGTCTGCGCGCGGCTGCCACTTTGGGCGGCAAACGGAATGTGCTCAAGCGTTTTGAGCGCACGGAATTGCTCAAAAAACGCGGCCAATGGAAAGACGGCGACCGCATCACCGGCCTGCGCAAGACCAAGCCGGACGCTTGAACTAACGCGGAACGGGGAACGCGGAACGCGGAAAATCTGCCCTCGGCGTGCCCTCTCTTATTTTCGCGTTCCGCGTTCCCAATTCCGCGTTCAAATGCGTCTTCAAAAATTCCTCGCGGATGCCGGCGTCGCTTCGCGGCGCGCCGCGGAGCAATTCATTCTCGAAGGCCGGGTCGAGGTCAATGGCCACCTCATTCGCCAGCTCGGCACCAAGGTCGATCCCGTTCACGACAAAATTCGCGTTGACGGCAAACCCGTTCGCACCAAACGGAAACTGTACGTCGCCCTCAATAAACCCATCCGCTGCGTTTGCTCCCGCAAGGATGAATTGGATCGCCCCACCATTTACGAGCTATTGCCGAAGGAGTGGGACAACCTGTATTCCGTGGGCCGTTTGGATTACGACACTGAAGGGTTGATTTTCCTGACCAATGATGGACAATTCGCCCTGCGCCTCACGCATCCGCGCTACGAAGTGAGCAAGAAGTACGTGGCGACGGTCGAAGGCCGGGTGGATCACGAGATGATGCAGTTGTTCACGCGCGGCGTGTTTCACGAAGGCGACAGGTTGAAAGCGAAAAGGGCGCGCCTGGTTTCCGCCACCAAATCGGTCAGCGTGGCGGAACTGGAATTGACGGAAGGAAAAAATCGCGAAGTGCGCCGGATGTTTGAATCGCAGGGCGCGACCGTGAAGCGATTACAACGGGTGCAAATTGGAAAAATAAAGCTCGGGGAATTAAAACCCGGCAAATGGCGGGCATTGACAGAACCGGAGATAAATTCTCTACTTGGCTAAGTTTATGAAAAAGAATCTTTGGATAATTTTCACAGCGGCACTTTCCACCAGCCTGCTCGCGCAGGACATGACCAACTCCGCGCCGGCCTTGCAAGCGCCGCCGCCGGCGCCGACGCCCATGACCGCGCCATCGGCTGAGCCGACGATGCCGGCGATGCCGGCGATGGAGGCGCCGACCAATGCGCCCGCGAAGGCAAAAACCACCGCCAAGAAAAAAACTACCGCCAAGAAACCCGCCGCTGCCACTCACAAGGCGAAAGCGCCCGAGCTGAAAACGGTACCGCTCGTTCCCGGACCCGCTGTCGTTTCCGCCAATCACGTCAACGTCCGCACCAAGGCCGGATTGGTCGGTGAAGTTCTCACCCATATGACCAACGGCGAATCGGTGGTCGTCATCGAGGAAGTGCACCTGAAAAAATCCGGCCCCGATGAACCGTCCGCCTGGGCGAAAGTTTTGTTGCCTCCCGAAGCGCATGTTTGGGTGAAGTCCTCGCTGCTCGACACGAACAACGCGGTCGCGACCAAGAGAGTGAACCTGCGCGGTGGCCCCGGAGAGGCTTACGGTGTGGTTGGAACCTTGCAGAAAGGTGATGCCGTCACCACGATCGATACCAAAGGTGAATGGACCCAAATCCAGGCGCCCACCAATGCCTACGCCTTCATGGCCGCGCAATATTTGAAACAGGGCGGGGAAGAAATGGCCGCCGTTTCCACGCCGACACCGGAAGCCACCCCCGCGACGACGGCCATGCCGGACATGCCTGCCGTAGCTCCGGCCACTGGCGAGACTCCGACGACGACAACTCCGACGACGGATACGACTCCCGCGCCAGTTGTGGCGGAAGCGCCCACGGCTCCGGCAGTTCAAGAGCCGCCGCCGCCGCGCATTGTCGAGCACGAAGGAATCGTTCGCGGTTCATTCAGCATCCAGGCCCCAACCCGCTACCAGCTCGTCAGCCCGGATACGCACGTGCCGATTAATTATCTCTACGCGCCTACGACCAACCTGGACCTGAGCCAGTACAAAGGAATGCATATCATTGTGACGGGTGAAGAAGGTCTGGATGCGCGTTGGAAAAACACGCCGGTCATCACGATCCAGAAAATCAAAGTGCTGGATTAGTCCCGATGAGCGTCGGGAATTTGATTGATGGCCGAGCCATCTCCGCTCGCATTTTGGGTGAGATCTCCTCGCGAGTGGCCGCGCTAAAAGCGCGCGGAATCCAGCCCGGACTCGCTTTCGTGCGCGTGGGGGAGGATCCCGCCTCCAAAGTGTACGTGGGCCGCAAGGAAAAAGCGTGCGCCGACCTCGGCATGTTTTCCGAAACACACGTCCTCGCGGAAAATGCCAGTGAAGGGGAATTGCTCGCGCTGATTGCGAAACTGAATTCCGACGAGCGCGTGCATGGAATTCTCGTCCAGGCGCCCTTGCCCAAACAAATTCGCGAAACCGTCGTCTATTCGACCGTGCTCCCGCAAAAAGACGTGGACGGTTTTCATCCGATGAACGTGGGGAAAGTAATGCTCGGCGATCCCACGGGTTTTCTCCCGTGCACACCGGCCGGCATCCGCGAATTGCTGGTGCGCTCAGAGACGAAAATTGAAGGAGCGGAAGTCGTGGTTTTGGGACGCGGCAACATCGTGGGCAAACCCATGGCCGCGATGCTATGCCAGAAGGAAAAGAATGCGAACGCCACGGTGACGATTTGCCATTCGGGCACGCGCGATATCCGGGCGCATTGCCGCCGCGCGGATATCTTGATTGCGGCGATTGGCGTCGCGGAATTCGTAAAAGCGGATATGGTAAAGCCGGGCGCAGTGGTGATCGACGTCGGTGTGAATCGGGTCGAGGGCAAACTCGTCGGCGATGTTGATTTTAAAAATATCCAGCCGATCGCCGGAAAAATCACCCCCAACCCCGGCGGCGTCGGACCGATGACCATCGCGATGCTGATGTCGAATACCGTGCGGGCCGCGGAAATGACTTTGTAGCGGCGGTCTGTGACCGTCGCATATTGAAATGATAAATGAAACGGCGGCGCTCACAGAGCAGCCGCTACAATGAATTATGCAACCCACACGAATTTTGCCAGACCTGCAATGCTCCCTCTTGTGCGAGGAGATTCGCCAGGAAGTTACCGGGAGTTTTTTCCTGATCGGAGTCATCAACTACATCCGCGTCCCGCAACTGCCGGTCGTCGCTTTCAAATTGAGCGTCTTCAATCGTTGGACCGCCGGCATCGGGCAGTTCACGGAAACCGTGCGGCTCGTCTCGCCGGACCAGGTGAGCGTGTTGCGCAAGGGCGAGGTGAAATTTGCGTTGCAGGACGCGAATCTGCACGCGACGAACGTCACCGTGTTCGGCCAGGTGGAATTCAAAACCGCCGGCACTTATTATGTCGAAGTGCTGGTGGATGATGTGATGAAGCTTCGCTATCCGGTCCCGGTGATGGTCGTGCCGCAGAATCAAAATCCGCAGGCGCCGGCCGCTGACGCGCCGCCGGTGTAGTGGCACGGGCGTCCCGCCCGTGAGATTCATTTTCGGTGATACCGAGCTTTTCCGCGGCAAACGCACGGGCGAGACAACCGTGCCGCTGCCACTAGGGCCTGTTAACACTAAACTCGTAATGCTTCGATGATTAGAGCAAACACGACGAAGCCGGCGAATAAAGCATCCAGTTTGTCGAAGCGGCAAAACACACGGCGATAAGCTTTGAGCCTCCGGAAAAGCCGTTCGATTTCATTTCGTCGGCGGTAGGCCAGGCGATCATATTCCCAAGGTTCCCGGCGATTCGGATTGGGTGGCACTACGGGGATATAGCCTAATTGGCGTGCCAGCCGTAGGGTTTCATCTCCTTCATAGGCGCTATCCATTATCAGCAAGCAACCGGCGGGTACAGGACCGCCCGCTTCCAAGAGTTCGCGTCCGGCGGGGGCATCGCCTGCCTGACCAGGAGAAAGTTTTAAGATCAACGCGCACCGGTCATTCGCGGCAACCAAATGAATTTTGGTAGTGCATCCGCCCCGGGAGCGGCCGATGGCTTGGGGCCCGTTTTTTTAAGGGCCCCAGTTCCATCAGGAGGCACTTTGATGGTGGTGCTATCCAGGCACACGTGCTCGATTCGGATGGCCAGAATTTGCTCCTGCTGCAACCGGGCAAAGACCCGATCCAACACTCCCGCTTTACTCCAGCGATTCATCCGCGTGTAGATCGTATGCCAGTTGCCAAACTGCTCCGGCAGGCCGCGCCATTTACAACCATGCTCCGCCACATAAAGGAGGGCATTGAGCAGTTCCAGATTGGTCATGCTCACGTTGCCCCGTTGCCGGGGCAGGCAATCGGCGATCCGTTGATATTGACTCTCAGTAAGCTTCATGCCCGCCATATTGCCTACAGCTCCCAGAAAGTACAAGTAGTGTTAACAGGCCCTAGAGCATTGACAGAAAAGACCGCTGTTTATTGGACCCTTCGCACATCGCTACAGCTTTGATGGAAATGCTCTAATTGACTGCGACAAATTGAATTCATTTGCTAGAATTGCGAGCGTGACAAATCGTTTGTTCGCAACATGACCGATTCGGCTGATTCAAAACCGACCGCCTGGCAACCTCTGACTCCGCGCGGAGTAGTGGCTTTTGCGTGCGCTCCCTTGAGACGGTTGCTGCTCGTGCAATTTCTGTTCGCCCTGTTCGCAGCGATGGCGTTGGTTTGGTTTTTGCGAACGGCATGGTTTCCGACAATCCGCCAGGCCGTTGCCCAGCTTCCCGAGCGGGGAGAGCTGAACTCCGGAAAACTGAATTGGATCGAGAATTCTCCCCAACTGCTGGCGGAAGGACATTTCCTGGCCTTCGTAGTGGACACCAATCACACCGGCGCCTTGCGTTCGCCGGCGCAAATCCAGGTTGAGTTTGGCCGCGACGATATTTTCTTCTATTCACTCGCCGGCTATCGCGCGTGGCCTTATCCGAAAGAATGGAAGGTTGGGTTTACTCGCGCGGAGTTGCAACCCTGGTGGGGCGCGTGGGAGCCGCCCATGCAATGGCTGGCCTTTGCTGGAATGCTATTCTGGTGCATGGCGAGCTGGTGGTTGCTGGCGACCGTCTATTTTCTTCCCGTCTGGTTTGGCGGATTTTTTGCCAATCGTGATTTGAATTTCAGACGGAGCTGGAAGCTGGCGGGCGCCGCGTTGATGCCGGGAGCGCTGGTGATGATCCTGGCCATTATCGTTTACGGGTTTGGGGTACTCGATCTGGTGCAACTCGCCGCGGCGGTGGGGGCGCACTTGATCGTAAGTTGGGTTTATCTGGTTTGGTCTGTCTGGGCTGCGCCGAAGTTGTTGGCGAGCGCCGCTCCGCCGGCAAATCCCTTCGCCGACAAGGCAGCGTTTGACCAGTGACGATTTCGAAATCGGTGGATTAGTGCCGGTGCGGGCTAATGTCTCTTGTCACCTGACACTCGTCAGTTTAGTTTCGCTGCCATGAAGTTTTCGGCCTGGCTTTTTCGCTGCGCGCTCGCAGTTCTGTTGTGCGCGGGCGTGAACGGCTGTTTGCCGCCCGGCCAAAGCCAATTGGACGATGAGAAAGAGCCGCATTTCATCGAGGGCAAGCGCGCCGTCAATACTATGGATTACAACGGCGCCATTGACGAATTTGAGAAAGCCGTGGAAGCCAACCCGCGCAACGCCTCGGCGCATTTTGAATTGGGCTGGTTGTATGAGGAAAAGGAACCGGATCCCGCGGCGGCGATTTATCATTACCAGAAATTCCTCAAACTGCGTCCGACCGCGGACACGGCTGAGGCGGTGAGACAGCGAATCACGAATTGCAAGCAAGACCTTGCCAAAACTGCGCTGCCCATGCCGTCCGCGCCAGGCGTCCAACACGATCTGGAGCAATTGATTCAGGAGAACAAACAATTGCGCGCGGAAGTTGAGCAATGGCGCGCCTATTTCAAAGCGCAGCCGACAAACCATCCCACACCCCTGGCTTCCACCTCGCTGCCGCCAGTTCAGCCGACGCAAATCGTTCAACCGGTGCAAATGCAAACCGCGCCTCCTCCCCGTGGTCCGACATCGAATCCGGCCACGCCTCCACGTATTTTACCGCGCGCGGGCGCGCGCACCTACGTCGTCCAGCCCGGGGAAACGTTTGCGGCAATCTCGAGAAAATTTAATGTGAAGCTGAATGCTTTGACCGCTGCCAACCCGGGAATTGACCCCAGAAGACTGCGCACGGGACAGACCGTGAATATCCCGTGAAATCGCTCTCTCTATTTTAACCGCTAAACGGCTCATCTCATGTCGCGCACTGTCTTTATCCTGGTAGCCGGGTTTTGGTTGACGATGAATGTGCTGCTGTGGCAAACGGAATTTGGCTCGCGCAAAAACGGCGGCGCGGTCCCCGTGGAGATTGTCTGGGAAAAAATTCTCACCGCGGCGGATGATTCGTCACTGACCGTTTTTCATGACGGAAAGCTTGTGGGCGCGTTCCATATGCAGACCGAAGTCGGCGAAGAATGGTCCAAGGTGGGCGACGACAATATGCCTTCCGGCCGCCCGCAGAGAGGTCGTGGCTATCGCCTGCGGCTGGAGGGAAGCGCGGTATTGACGGAACTGACCAATCGTTTCCGCTTTGAGGGAGATTTGAGGCTGAATAAAAACCGGGACTGGCAGGAAATCCATGCCCAGGTGATGTTGCGCCCGTACACGTGGGAAATTCATTCGATCGCCGCGGACCAAAAGGTGCATTTAAACGTGCAGGGCGGCGCGGCTCCATTTGATGTCGTGCTCGCATTCTCCGATCTGCAAAATCCGGTGACACTGACTTACAAGCTGCTGGGGCCATCCGCCGGGGATTTGGCCGCGGAAGCCGGATTGACGGCGGCGGCAGGGAACGCATCCGCGGTTGCGCTCGGGGTGAAGTGGGACGCGCATGAGGATTCCATCCGCATTGGCCGCACGGCGGTGCAGGTGTATCGCTTGCATACGCGGTTGATGGACCGATATGAGATCACCGCCATCGTGAGCCGCGCGGGAGAAATCCTGCGCATTGATGTGCCGGGGGGCTACCAACTGGTGAACGACCGGCTGTCATCCACCCTCGAAGGGGGGAGCCGGAAACCAGCCAAAACTCATAATCCAACTACCGGCATTCCGGTTCGGGGATCAAATGATTGAACTGCTCCATTTGGTGAAAAAGTTCGGCGATCTGGTCGCAGTCAATGACCTTTCTTTGACCGTCGGTCGCGGCGAGTTTTTTGCGATGCTCGGCCCCAATGCGGCGGGGAAGACGACCACGTTAAAAATTCTGGCCGGGTTGATGAAACCGACCTCGGGAAGCGCGCGCGTGGCTGGTCTCGATGTGCAGGTTCACCCTTTGGAAACTCGCCGGCGGATGGCATTCGTGCCGGACTTTCCGTTTCTTTACGACAAATTGACCCCGTGGGAGTTTTTTCGTTTCACCGGGCAATTGTTTGGGATGGAGGAGGCGCAAATTCAGGCGAACGGCTGCTCGCTGGTGGAGCGGTTCAATCTCGAGGCATTTGCCAACAAAATGATTGAAGGCCTTTCTCATGGGACGAAACAACGGGTGGCAATCGTGTCGGCGCTTTTGCATGACCCGGAGATCTTCGTGATTGATGAGCCGATGGTTGGTCTGGATCCCCATCATGCCCGCGTCGTAAAGGATATTTTGAAGGAACGCTCGCGCGCGGGCGTGACGGTGGTGGTTTCGACCCATCAATTAAGCGTGGCGGAGGAAATGGCGGATCGCATCGGAATTATCCATGGGGGCCGGTTGATAGCAGTTGGATCACGTGATGAATTGCGGCGGCAAAGCGGCACTTCCGGGCCGTTGGAGGAAGCGTTTTTGTCGTTGACGGCGCAGGAACCGGTTTAAATCTTAAAAATTTATAAAAACTTTGAACACGGACCGGGGTGCACGGTCTATTAAGACGCGCGAGAATAGGGGTTAGCTGTTGCGGAAGTATTTTCGCGAAGAAAATGACCGATACAGGCAGATGGAAAGTGTGAAGTTTTGTTGCGTGTGGTAGAATCCGGCAGGTGACATCCGCAATAATAGCGAGTGATAAAATCGAAGAATAGTTTGACAGGGGAAGCAGATTTTAGGTAATAAATTGCAGTTGTTACTGTTGCACTGCTTCTTGGGTGGTTGAGCAATCTTGAAAATATGAAAAGAATCGTCGCCTCTGTCGGTCTCGTCGCGCTTGGCGCGCGCGTTTTCCAGCTGGGCCGCGGCCTGCTGCGTGCGCGGATCGTTCTTGCGGGCGCGATCCTGGAGGTCGCGCAAGCCCAGCCCCTTGTTCGGAGCGGCCTGCGCGAGCAGCGCGAGCAAGAGTGCGAGCATCTACTCGTTCGTGTAATCCGAGCCGAGGTAGTTGATCAGCTCTTCGCCGACCAGATACCGCAGATTGTTCTCCAAGCGAACTTTTTGCACGAACAGGTCATGCTCCGGGTACACGCTGGCCGCGTGCTGGGGGCTCTTGAAGTAGAAGCTGAGCCACTCCTGGATGCCCTTCATCCCCGCCCGCGCCGCCAGGTCCCCGAACAGCGCCAGGTCGAGCACGATGGGCGCGGCCAGGATCGAGTCCCGGCAGAGGAAGTTCACCTTGATCTGCATCGGGTAGCCCATCCACCCGACGATGTCGATGTTGTCCCAGCCCTCTTTGTTGTCGCCGCGGGGCTTGTAGTAGTGGATGGAGACCTTGTGCTGCAGGTTGCTGTAGAGCTCGGGATAGCGGTCCGGCTCGAGGATCTGCTCCAGCACGGAGAGCTTCGAGACCTCCTTGGTCTTGAAGTTCGCCGGGTCGTCCAGCACCTCGCCGTCGCGGTTGCCGAGGATGTTGGTGGAGAACCAGCCTTCCATCCCCAGCATGCGCGCCTTGAGGCCCGGCGCGATGATGGTCTTCATCAACGTCTGGCCGGTCTTGAAGTCCTTGCCGGCGATGGCGACGCCGCGCTTCTCCGCCAGCTCCACCAAGGCCGGGAAGTCGCAGGACATGTTGGGAGCGCCGTTCAGGTACGGCACTCCGCTCATGATCGCCGCGTAGGCGTAGAGCTGGCTGGGATAGATGTTGGGGTGGTCCGCATCGAGCGCCTTCTCGAAGGCGGCGATGCTCTGGTGCTCGGGTCCGGGCTCCTGGTACGCCTCGGTGGAGGCGCACCAGACCATCACGGCGCGCGAGCACTTGTTCTTGTCCATGAAGCCGCGGATGTCCTGGATCAGCTGGCTCGCCAGCTCCCGCTTGGTGCCCTTCTTGACGTTGGAGCCTTCCAGGCGCTTCACCACGTTCTTGTCGAACACCGCCGGCATCGGCTTGATCCGCGAGAGCGCGGGCTCGAGCTCCTTGAGGTGCTCGGGCGAGAGCACCTTGGCTTTGGTGGCGGCGGTGTAGGCGTCGTCGGGAATCGGATCCCAGCCGCCGAAGACCAGGTCGTCGAGGCTGGCGAGCGGCACCAGATCCTTGATCATCGCCCAGCGCTTCTCGCTGCGCTTGCCCAGGCGGACGTGCGCCATCTGCGTCAGCGACCCGATCGGCTTTCCCAGCCCTGCCTTCACCGCCTCGACGCCGGCGATGAAGGTGGTGGCGACGGCGCCCATGCCCGGCAGCAGGACCGCGAGCTTGCCGTCCGCCGGGGCCACCTTCGACTTGAACTGATCCATCCGGTGCGTCTCCAGATCGTTCTCCGCGACCGGTGTGGCGCGGCGCGGCGAACCATAAAGGTGCGTCGCAGGGGTGTAAAGGGCTTTCTCGCCCGTCCGAGCAGCCGGCGCGCCGGGGGTGGACCTGTGCAACGACCGGCCGGCCACGGCATCATGGCGCCATGGCAAAGAAGAGGCTGCCGCCGATCGAGGTGGGGTACCAGGTCTTCGCGAAGGGCTCGGAGGAGGAGTTCGGCGCCGTCCGGCAAGTGCGTCCGCAGGATCTCGTCGTCTACATCGAGGACGCCGGCGACACCATCATCCCCATCGCCGCCGTCACCGATGTGGTCGAAGGAAAGGTCATCATCGACATCCAGCGTCTCGACGAGAACGTCCGGCGCGCGATCGCGAACGCGCACCGCGACGAAGACTTCCCCTGAGTCACCCGACGGCTTGCGCGATCGCCTTCCCCATCTCCTCGGTGGAGGCGTTGCCGCCCATGTCGCGCGTCCGGGGGCCCTCGCGGATCACCCGCTCGATCGCGCGCAGCACCGCGTCGGCCGCCAGCTTGTGCCCGAGATGCTCCAGCATCATCGCCCCTGACCAGATCTGTCCCACCGGATTGGCGATCCCCTGACCCGCGATGTCCGGCGCCGATCCGTGCACCGGCTCGAACATCGACGGGTACTCCCGCTCCGGATTGAGGTTCGCCGAGGGAGCGATGCCGATGGTCCCCGTCACGCCGGGTCCCAGGTCCGAGAGGATGTCCCCGAACAGGTTCGAGCCGACCACCACGTCGAAGCGCTCGGGCCGCTGGACGAAGTGGGCGCAGAGGATGTCGATGTGGAACTGGTCCACCCGCACGTCCGGGTACTGCTCCGCCATGGCCTTCACCCGCTCGTCCCAGTACGGCATGGTGATGGCGATGCCGTTGGACTTGGTGGCCGAGGTGAGGTGCTTCTTCGGCCGGGAGCGGGCGAGCTCGAAGGCGTAGCGGAGGATCCGGTCCACGCCCTTGCGGGTGAAGATCGTCTCCTGCACCACCATCTCGTTCTCCGTCCCTTCGAAGGCGCGGCCGCCGATGGACGAGTACTCGCCCTCGTTGTTCTCGCGCACCACCCAGAAGTCGATGTCTCCGGGCTTGCGATCCCGCAGCGGCGAGGGGACGCCCTCCATCAGCCGCACCGGACGGACGTTGGCGTACTGGCGGAACTCGCGGCGGATGGGGATGAGCAGGCCCCAGAGCGAGACGTGATCGGGCACGCCGGGGAACCCGACCGCGCCCAGGTAGATGGCATCGTGCCGGCGGATGCGCGAGAGCCCGTCCTCGGGCATCATCCGCCCTTCCTTCTGGTAGTACTCGCAGCTCCAGGGGAAGTGGTCCCACTGGAGCTCGATCCCGAACTTCCGGCCCGCGGCCTCCAGCACCCGGATGCCCTCGGGGACCACTTCCTTGCCGATGCCGTCGCCGGGGATCACCGCGATCCGATGCTTCGCCATGTCAGCGCTCCTTTCCGCGGACGAAGTCCAAGAGCGGCCGCAGCGATCGCCGTTCCGCCAGGGGCGCGGCGCCCGCTGCCTTCGGCAGTCGCTTGCGGTTGTGCCAGTAGACGTCCAGGCCGGCGCCGCTCGCTCCGGGAACGTCGCCCGGCGACCCGGCGACGAAGAGGATGCGCTCCGGCGGAGCTCCGATCTCCGCGACGGCCAGCCGGTAGGTGCGCGGGTCCGGCTTGTAGAAACCAGCGCGCTCGGCGGTGACCAGCACCGAGAACGGCACCCCCACGCGAGCCGCGGCCGCGGCGCCCAGGATCTCCGAGCAATTGGTCACGGTCCCGATGCGGACGCTCCTCGACAGCTCGGCCAGCACGGCGGCAGCTTCCGGCCAGGGCTGAAGCTCGCTCCAGCGACGCACCACCTCTCCGCCGGCGCTGTCCGGCATGCCCACCTCGACCGCCGAGTCGCGCAGCAGCGATTCGTAAGGCGCGTAGGCGCCGGTCGCGTATGCGCGGCGAAGGAATGCCTTGCGCCAGATGCCTCCCTGCTGCTCGCCGCCGGCGATGGCGTTGAACAAGGACCAGGAGTCGATCAGCGCGCTGAGCAGATCGAACAGCACTGCCTCGTAGCGTGGCATGCTCAGGCGTGTGGTTGGCTGACGACGGCCAGCGTGCCGGCGGAGACGCCGTACTTCTCCAGCGCGCCGACCTCCGCGATCACTTGCCGGCCGCTGCGCGCTCCCGTGAGCAGCGCGGCATAGGCGCGCAGCACCCGCTCCGTCTCCGCCGCGTTCTCCCGCACCAGCTCGACGCGGAAGCGGCGGATCCCCGCCTCGAGCAGCCGGGGCAGGGAGCCTGCGGCGCTCTGCGCCCTGGCGTTGAAGACGGTGTTGCGGCACCCCACGTCGACGATGACCGGATGCTCGAGGCCCCCCGCGTCCCGAAGCTGGACGAGGTGCTTCTCGCAAGGGCGTCCGCAGTCGCGGTAGTCGTGGCCGTTGCTGAGCAGATGCGAGTACACGCAGTGCTCGTTGTGGAAGAGCGGCAGGTGCTGGTGGAGCGTCACTTCCAGCCGGCCCGCGGGCACTCCGGCAGCCACGTCGAGGAGCTGGGCCAGGTCCAGA